>Ga0105052_10001169_pt1 | contig 35768 bp, 32 predicted proteins | sample FRY03_FD_78094 | JGI IMG/M metagenome (GOLD analysis project Ga0105052, IMG submission 78094) | Freshwater microbial communities from Lake Fryxell liftoff mats and glacier meltwater in Antarctica - FRY-03 | ecosystem: Environmental > Aquatic > Freshwater > Ice > Glacier meltwater ... | reverse complement strand
CGATGCGGTCCAATACCACGTTATCAACACGCCACGGTGAACGTAGCCCCAAAATCTGCGCGTAAAGGTCTGTATCTCTCATGCCTGCAAGCTTAAACTACCCACTCAATGTGGTGAAGCCCCGTTTTTAAGTGTAGTTTGCTAATTGCAGGCTGTATAGAGGGCATATGAAAACTCTGAGTCAGCCGATCAGTGAGCAACTGCAGCATCAGCTTCCTCTGAATCTTTCATGGAGAGGTTTTTTATGTCTTTAGAAATACTAACGATTGACAGGAATACTGAATGCACAGTAAAAGCTATTGGAAGAGCACTTTTCCGTTCATGCAGAATGTTGAGCTTAGATTTATCGTGCTCCGGGTGATGCGCCTGCGTATCCCAAAATCCGGTTCTTTTTTGAACTGTGTTGACGGTTCTGAAACCAGAAAAGTTCTGAAACCAGGACAGTTCTGAAACCAGAAAGTGCAACGGCTAAATATTGAGGTTTTAAAAGAGTTTCGCAAGTCAGGCAGGAGATTCACAGGTTTTTACACCAGTTTCGACTAATCGTATTTGATCAGACTGGAGTTAATTATCTTTTTAATAAATAAAGAAAAATCCAAGGATAAACAATGAAGAAACTCAGTAGAGCAATTGGAATAGCAATCGGCTCCATGGCAGGCAGCCTGGCTACTGCACAGGAAGCAGATACCATCGAGGAAATCGTGGTTGTCGGGTCGCAAATCCGTGGTGCGAGCATCACCGATTCCCTGGCAGTAACTGTTCTGGACGCTGAACAGATCGAAATCATGGGAGCCGTCTCTGGTGATGAACTGATGCAGATGATTCCGGAGATGGGGCAAAACTTCTTTAATGAAGCGGAGAGTATCAGTGGAGGTGTGAACGCGGCACGCGGTGATGTGGGTGCTTTCAATCTGCGCAACGTTGGCACTGGAAATACGCTGGTGCTGCTCAATGGTCGGCGTCTGGTCAACAATGCCAGTTATCAGACAGAGGAAGTCGGTGGCAGCTTCATTCCGGTGAATACCGTAAATTCACAGATTCTGCCGGTCTGGGGCATAGAGCGGGTGGAAATTTTGCGAGATGGGGCCTCGGCCATCTATGGTGCTGATGCGGTGGCAGGCGTGGTGAATACCGTGCTGAAGTCTGACTTTGAGGGCTTCAATATCCGGACCCGCTACACCAGTTATGAACACTTCAGCCGTGATGACCGGTTGATTACCGCCGAGTGGGGCAAGAACTTCAATCAAGGGCGTACCAATGTCAGCGCATTTTTCAATTATTATGAGCGTGACAGAGTGCAGGCCAGTGAAGACGATCGCTGGGGAAATGCTGACCTTTCGAGGTTGGTACCACAGGACTCACCCTGGTTTGGTAGCAGCGCGTGGCGCAATGACAGTGCCAATTCGCTGGGCGGGCAATTCGATGTCATTTCTTCTGTGGCTTCCAGCAGCAGCCTGCGCGGAAATGGCGTAGTGGATAGTGCGGGTGAATTCCAGGTATTTCCGTCAGGCGCCGCACAATGTACTTATCAGCTCAATGGGACGGCCTGTGCCAACCCTGACTCCACTCCTAACAATCGTTCGAATGTAAACGAGTTCAGGGATGTTGCCTCCGAGCTGGACCGCACCAGTTTATTTGTCAACATCAACCATGAGTTTAACAACGGGGTGGAGAGCTTCACGGAGCTTCTAGCCTACGATTCGAGCAGCAATCTGCGTCGTCACGCATCCTACCCCTCTGTATTTTCGTTCACTGTGGCGGCTGATAATTACTACAATCCGCTGGGTCCCTGCGGTTCCCCCAACCGTCTGCCCGATTCCATAGTGGGCAGCTCGCTGTCCTGTTCTGGACTTAAGCTGCTGGTGGATAACTATCGCTTTGACGAACTCCCGCGTATCGTCAATGTTGATAACGACACTTATCGCATTTTGCAGGGGCTACGCTGGACTGCGGGCGAGTGGAATCTGGAATCGGCAGTGTCGTGGTCACGCGCTACGAGCTATGACCTCACCAACAATCGTGTTTCCAATACTTTGATGCAGGAAGCACTTAATGATCCAACTCCTGCGGCTTATAACCCCTTCTCAATGGGGGTTAATTCCAATATTGAACGCGCACTGGTGGATGTTTATCGCGCCAATGAAACCTCCTTGAGTACTTTTGATATCAAAAGCTCCAATGCCAACATCCTTGAATTACCTGCAGGGGCGGTCGGGGTGGTCATGGGTCTGGAATGGCGTCGGGAAGCTTTCATCGACGATCGCGACCCACGTCTGGATGGCACGATTCAAGCGACAGATATCGATGGAATCACTTTCCCCTTCATTTCCGATGTCGTGAATTCCAGTCCCTCGTCGGACAGCTCAGGCTCACGTACAGTGAACTCCGCTTTAATCGAGTTGCAGATTCCGCTGCTGGATACTCTGGATCTGCAGTTGGCTGGTCGTTATGAGGACTTCTCGGACGTCGGCAGCACCACCGTAGGCAAGGTGGCCTTTGGCTGGCGTCCGGTCAACTGGGGACTGCTGCGCGGCTCCTGGTCGCAGGGTTATCGTGTACCTAATCTGGTCACCGTGAGTGAGGGACTGGTCGCCCGGGAGAACACTCGTACCGATTGGGCCTGCGTCTATGCGGCTGAGAGGGGAGGGGATCCCAATCAGGATATCCTCGACTGCACAAACAGCACACAACGTATCGCCGAAGGCAGTGAGTTGCTTGTTGCGGAAGAATCCACCAATACCTCTATCGGTTTTGTTCTCACACCCCGCGACGAGCTGACCTTTACACTCGATTTCTGGAGTATTGAAAAAGAAGACACCATTGGTCTTTTAGGTGAAGAAAATCACATGGCACTGGATCTGCTGTTGCGTATTGAGGCCGGTATAGGTAACTGCGCTCAGGGTTTCAACGCAGCAGTGCAGCGTCAGGCAGTGAGTCAAGATGCAGCAGCCGTCTATACTGCTGCCGGTATCTGTCCGGCAGGTGTGGCTACAACCGTCTTTGATAGATATGTCAACCTGGACACCCGTACGGTGAAAGGCTATGACTTTGGCATCTATTACGATGTAGACACCCGCTTTGGTAATTTCAGCCTTAGCTACAATGGAGCCTTCCTGACCGATTATGAACAGAAGGCTGGCGGTGTGGCTGCAGAACTGGTCGCAGCCAGGGACAGTGGTAGCCTGCCGGCCTCCATACCGGTAGCGGGTTTTGCCGATCTGCTCAAACAGGATGGTAATCAGGATGAGAAGCACTCCGCTAAGCTGCGCTGGCGCATGGGAGACTGGGGTATTGGATTATCCGGCTACCGTCTGGGTTCCTTTTATCAGGATTCCCTGACATTGGATGACGGAACGCGATATGTCATTCCTTCGATGACCACCTATGATGCAACCGTGGATTACCGGACAGCTGTTTTTGATAAAAATACGCGTATACGCCTAGGGGTGAAAAACCTGACTGATGAGAGAGCACCTTTGGCGGATCGCTACTTTGGCTACTCCTCAGACGCTCACACCGACTATGGGCGCTATGCTTATCTGGATGTGCGTGTGAGCTTCTGAGCAGAGGAATAACAATGAACAGAACTGCCCAGTGGCGAGTCTCGCTCTGCTTATGGACGTTGCTCGTGGTGAGCCTGCCTGTGCAGGCCGAACAGCCGCTGCGCATTCTGTTCGTTGGTAACAGCTACCTCTACTATAACGACAGTCTGCACAATCATGTGGGGCGGATTGCGGAGGAGTTGCGACCGGAATTGGTCGACAAACTCGAGTACAAATCCTCCACGATAGGTGGGTCGTCGCTCTCTCATCATCCTATTGAGCATCTGTTGACGCCTGGCCGTATCGGCGTCGAAGAGGCCTTTGAATGGGTGGTACTGCAAGGTGGCAGCAACGAACCCTTGTCCGCGCGACGTCGCGCTGCCTTCATTGATACCGTCAAGGACTATGATCGCCTGATCAAGCGCAGGGGCGGGCAGACCGCGCTCTACATGACGCAAGCGTATGTTGCTCCCCATGCACGGGTGGAAGAAGGTCAGCAGGCGGTTCTGGCAGCTGCTTATGCTGAGGCGGCCGCTGCCACCGGAGCGCGCGTCATTCCGGTGGGACTGGCTTTTGAGCTTTCCTACCAACGACGACCTGAACTGCCACTGCACATGGAGTTCGACGGTACGCATCCCTCACTCTATGGGACTTATCTCGCAGCCTGTGTGGTCTTCCTGACCCTCTACGGAGGCAGTCTCGAGGGCCTGCAGTATGACTACTTCGGGCGCATTCCTGCGGACATCGCCCAGTATCTGCAGGTAGTTGCCGAAGATACAGTGGCCGCTTATCCAGCCCTGGCCAGCACCGAGTAGACACGGCGTAACTCCCCTCCAGACTACTAACAAGCTTGTTGATGGCGCCGTCCTCGGCTGCCACAATTGACTCTGACCAGTTGAACGGGAAAGCAACTGGTGATGCCGCCTTTGCTCATGGCTTACAAATCACAGTGGAGCTGGCACGGGGCCTGCGTTCAGCGCTGGATACCCAGCAGTAAAAAAACACAGAGGGTAATATTTTTTTAATCACTCGCACCGCTTTCCTGCGCTGCGCATTGCGGATAACATCATCGTGTTCAATAAGCGCCCGTTCCGGCATTAGTAAATGAAATCAGGTCAGCCATAGAGGAAAGAGAATACAGATGATTAATCCAAGTAATTTGTTTGAGCAGTTTCTGGGTCCTGATGCGGCCAATTCCATGCGTCAGGCAGGTGGATCAGCCAAGCAGCAGCTTGATGGCATGGGGATGGGCGGGTTTGGCGGCGGCGCCGTGACCGGTGGAATTCTCGGCCTCCTGCTGGGCAGCAAGAAGATGCGCAAGATGGCAGGGGGTGTGGTTGGTTATGGTGGCGCAGCTGCCGCAGGTGCGATGGCTTTCAAGGCCTACCAGAACTGGCAGCAAGGCAAGGTCGCTGCCACCGCACCCGTGGCTACGCGGGCTGATATCGGACATGTGGATCGCAACTTCCTGCCCAAAGCGACTCCGGCAGCAGATGGCCAACCCTTCCAACTGGTCATGATCACGGCCATGATCGCAGCGGCCAAGGCCGATGGTCACATCGACGCACAGGAGCAGAAGTCCTTGTTCGAGCAAGTCGAGAAAATGGGACTGGATGCCGAAAGCAAGGCATTCGTATTTGACGCGCTGAGGCAGCCGGTTGACATTAACGCAATCGCTGCTGCCGCCAGAGGTATTGAGCAGGCAACTGAGCTGTATCTGGTGTCACGTATTGCCATCGATGTTGATCACCCGGCAGAGCGTGCCTATCTGCAGGCCCTGGGGCACAAGCTCAATCTGCCCTCCGAGCTGATTGCGCATCTCGATCATCAGGTTGAAGCGGCTGCATCTAATTAAATGCCAGGTAATGTCGTTGAAAGTCTGGCGATTGCAAAGAAGCTCGCCGAGGAATCTCCAAAGTCAGCCGAGACAGTCAGGTAATCCACAGTGCGAGCATCAATAAATTTCTGGAGACTGCAATGAGAACCTGGTCCTGTCTGTTACCGTTGGCATGCGCGGCTTGCCTGTCACTCCAAACAATGGCGCAGCCTGCCTTGACCGAGACAACGGGTGAATCTGCTCTCGGTAATTCCAATTCCCTGCTGTATGCGCTGGCCTGGAAACAAACGTCAGCGGAATACCGGGCTTTGTACCATCAAGGTTTCAATATAGCCCGGCTGCACGTGGAGAACGCGCTGCAGCGTCGCACTGGCAGCAAACCGCTGGCAGTGATTACTGATGTGGACGACACGGTGCTCCATGTGCTCAGTTACTGGGGCCATCTGGTAAACACCAACAGGGACTTTTTTGACGATTCTGTGTGGGATGAATGGATTGCAGAAGATCTGGTGACGGCAGCACCCGGTGCGCTGGAGTTCTTCAAATTCTGTGCTGACAACAAAGTCGACGTTTTCTACGTGACCAGTCGTGATCAGGGTGAGGCGACACTGGATATCGCGTTATCTAACTTGCGCAGTATCGGTTTGCCTCAGATTCATGAGCAGAATGTCACTGTGCTGCGTGAATCATCCAATAAGGAAATACGTCAGGATGAAATCATGCAGACCCATGAGGTAGTGGTGATGCTGGGAGATAACCTTAACGATTTCCGGCGCAAATATTATATTCGCGGCGACGTGGATGCCCGCATTGCCGCGATGGAAGAGGACAGTCATCTGTTTGGGATCAAATATGTAATGTTCCCAAATCCCACTGATGGCCATTGGCTGGCCGCCATTTTCGGTGAATCTGAACCGCCCGCCAGTGCTGCCAACCGAGAAATTCTCAGGGTGGCTGCGGCACGATCTGCCTGGACACGCCTGTCGCGGCCTTGAGAGTAAAAACCTGAGAATAAAAAATTTCGCAGACATGAAATGTGTGACTTTAATGCTGGCTAATATCCCGATCTTCGGACTGCGACTGTAACACTGTCGCTGTTCGATACTGCTGCGCCTGATAAAGCATATGTGGAAATAATAAACTTGTCAGAACCGTGTTTTGGCTTGCGCTACCCCTTTCAATTTATCCTGGAAGGGGTATACTCCTGCGCGTCAAATGACGCACTAATAGAGTCCCTCTCTTAATACCCCCTCTTGGAATTTCAATGAAGCAATCAATTTTTGTACTTTTTCAGTACGGCGTACTCTTGTGTCTGCTGTATACGCCTTCCATTGCTGTTTTTTACATGTACATCACCACGGAGCCTGAGTCGAGCAACAGCCTGGCGGGCTTACGCCTGATTATTATCCTCCTGCTGGCACCGATTTTCGCCAAGTATGTAGTCCAGTTGTGCACTGCGCCTTTCTACTCACTGGCAGGACGCATCAGGCAGGCAAAAGGGGGATGTCCTTCTGAGGCGACCGTGTCAGTTTTAATTCCTGCATGGAACGAAGAGGTCGGGGTTTTAAAAACCCTTCAGTCAGTTTTAGATACACAGTACAGACATCTGGAAGTGATTGTGATCAATGATGGTTCAACCGATGCCACGCATGAATTGGTGACGGGTTTTGTGAAAGAGTATGAAGCGCACAATCAGTCGAATACGAAAATCAAATATCTCTATTTACCCAATGGTGGTAAGGCCAAAGCGTTAAATCGGGGTTTAACACTTGCCGATGGAGAATTTATACTAACCATTGACGCCGATAGCGTGATGGATAAAGCAGCGATAGTTAATATCATGAAGCAGTTCACCGATAATGAAGTTGCGGCAGTCGCGGGCAATGTCATCATCGGTAATCGCAAGAAGCCTATCGAAGTCATGCAGCAACTGGAATATCTCTATGGCTTCTTCTTTAAGCGAGCGGACTCCCTGTTTAATTCGGTTTATATTATCGGCGGTGCTGCGGCCGCTTATCGTAAAAATGTACTGATGGAACTCGGCGGTTTTGATCATGACATCATTACTGAAGATATCGAAATGTCCACGAGAATACTCGCCCACGGTTATAAAACCCGCTATGCCGCTGATGCAGTAGTCTACACCGAGGGTCCTGCAAGTTGGACAGGGTTATGTAACCAGAGATTGCGATGGAAATACGGCCGCCTGTTGACTTTTATTAAACATAGAAAATTGTTTTTTAGTTGCAATAAAAAACATAATGTATACCTGACTTTTCTATTGCTGCCGGTGGCAGTGTACGCGGAGCTGGCGTTGCTTTTTGAAGCCGTGTTATTGACTATATTCTATGGCTATACGATTTATACGAGTGACTATTTACCGCTGGCAATTCTTATCCTATTTATAAGCTCGGTAATAGCCCTGCAGATAGTTATTGATCCAATGTCACGATTTCACCGCAACCTGCTGGTGCTGGCGCCAGTGGCCTGGATTATTTTTTACATTATCGATGTTGTTGAGTTTCAGGCTTTATGCCGAAGTTTAAAACGACTTTTAAAGCGTGAAGAGCTTACATGGCAGAAATGGGTCCGAGTCGGGCTGCTTAGCGATCCGGTAATTGCAAAATAACGTGCGAGTACCAATTAAGATACGCTGTGTGTGTTACCGAACAGTATCAGAACTTTGAAAAGTACAGACTTCTCTCGCTGCAGTATTCGAAACGAGTCCTGCCGCGTAGGTTTTCTTCAAGTCGTTCTCACCTCAAGGAGTTCATTATGATTGGTCTATTGGTAGTTGTCATTCTCGTGCTGGTAATTGTCAGAATGGTTTAAGCAACACTTGAATCTTACGCATATTGGGCGTCCAATCGTGTGAAAGATTTCTGGATGGTGATGACGTTCGCCATTGTGCTGGTTTGGCGGATAACTTATGCAGCTCGTAGTTGAGAATCTCGCAAAGCTCTATGATCAAAAGCGAGGGCTTGCGCCGATCAGCTTTGAAGTAGACAAAGGCGAACTGATTGCCATTGTCGGTCATAATGGTGCTGGCAAATCCACCCTCCTGAAAATGTTGGGAAGCTGGATAGTTCCGGACGGCGGCAGTGTCATGTTTGACGGATTCGATCTGAAAAACAGGATGGCTGTCGTCGGGAAGGTGGGCTTCATTCCAGAAGTTCCTAATCTCTTCGATTTCTTTTCCGTTGAATATAACCTCAAACTCTTCGCCGTTCTTTCCCGCGCCCCAATGTCTCGGGTAGAGGAGATTCTGGGCGAGTTCAATCTGCTGCCCTTTCGACGAAGCAAAGTACAGGCGCTGTCAAAAGGGTTGAAGCAGCGAGTAAACATCGGACGCGCACTGTTGGCAGATCCTCCGCTGCTGATTCTGGATGAGCCCACATCGGGTCTCGACTTCGAGATGACAAGGGAAATCTACCGGCTGTTAAAGACGATGCATGCAGCTGGAAAAACTATTCTTTTTACGTCCCATCGACCGGAAGAGATAAAAAGTCTTGCGACCCGGATTATGGTGCTGCACGAAAGCAAGCTCGTCTTCGACGGAGCTCCGCACGAGTATTTCCAATCCGAAATCCATGAAAAGCTGTATGCATTATGATGAGAAATGTCCTCATACTTGCATTCAACGATCTAGCCATCGCGTTCAAGAACAAGACGTTTTTTCTGGTCCTGTTCATCCCGCTGTTCGTCTTTGTTACCCTGAATCTGGTCGACGTGACCGGCGTTGAGGCAAGCAAAATTAAAATCGGTCTGGTTGAGCAGGAAACTTTCACACCGGAAATCACCGAGAGTATCAGCGCTGCTGAAGAACTCGTCGAGGTAACCTGGCTTGAAAATTTGGAAGAGGGAATTGGTTTATTAAAGGAACGCAAGATAGACGGGATGCTAACAAGAAGTGAAGAAGCACGCGACAGTCTGGCGTTAATTGTCTTGAAGCAAGATTCCATCCAGACTATTGCGATTATGCAGACTTTTTCGGCGGTGCAGAAAGCGGCGCAAGGAGCTGCTCCGGATTGGATCACCGGCATCGAATCGTTGCACCAGGGCGGCATTCAGAGAGAGACTTTGCCGACATGGGTATTGATGTTGGTCCTGCTTATCGGCTTCATTATCCTGCCGGCGCAAGTGGCCGAGGAAAAGGAAAAGAAACTGCTGCTTGCTCTACTCCAGACTCCCATAAACGAAGTTCAATGGTTGATAGCCAAATTAATCCTGGGCATGGTGCTGATACTGGCTGCGGTGCTGCTTCTGCATTTGCCAGGAAAATTCGGCCCGGTACACCTTTTTGATTATATCGCCATACTCCTGGCAGGTAGCTTTTGCTTTAGCGCCTTTGGGGTTTTTCTGGGTTTTCTATGTCGCAATCAGGCCAGCGCCAGAACGCTGGGTGTTATCTTCTATTTACCGCTCCTGCTCCCTTCGGCGATGGCAGATGTGTCACAAAAGTTTGCCGCTGTTGCACCGTTGCTGCCGTCATATCAATTGTACAAGCCTCTTCAAGCCATCCTCCTGGAAAACGCCAGCTTGACCGATATGACCTTTGATTGGATCTACCTGATTTTACTGGGATCATTAATGTTTTGTTTTTCATACCTGTTGATGAAAAGACGCTGGCTGATGTGAAGGATTGACTTTGGTGCAATAAGGGGGAGGCTGCCAGCCACGAATCTGAGCGACACTGACACCACAAAGGAGCTTCAGCATGAACAACGATGACCGCAAACCCACAACAACAGACGCCGGAATCCCCGTTGCCAGCGACGAACACTCGCTCACGGTGGGCCTCGATGGCCCCATCCTGCTGCAGGACCATTACCTCATCGAGCAGATGGCCAATTTCAATCGCGAGAAGATTCCGGACCGACAGCCTCACGCGAAAGGTTCCGGAGCCTTCGGACACTTCGAGGTGACCCACGATGTCAGCAAATACACCAGCGCCGCGGTGTTCCAGCCAGGAACGAAGACGGATACGTTGATCCGGTTCTCTACGGTGGCGGGCGAGCAGGGCAGCCCTGATACCTGGCGTGACCCGCGGGGCTTCGCGCTGAAGTTTTTCACCAGCGAGGGCAACTACGACATGGTCGGGAATAACACGCCGGTGTTCTTCGTCCGTGATCCCATGAAGTTCCAGCACTTCATCCGCTCCCAGAAACGGCGTGCGGACAACGGCCTGCGCGACCACGACATGCAGTGGGATTTCTGGACCCTGTCGCCCGAGTCCGCCCACCAGGTCACCGTGCTGATGAGTGACCGCGGGATCCCGAAGACCTGGCGATATATGAACGGATACTCGAGCCACACCTACATGTGGGTCGGCGCGGACGGTGAGCGCTTCTGGGTGAAGTACCACTTCAAGACCGACCAGGGCATTGACTTCCTCACGCAAGAGGAGGCCGACCGGCTAGCCGGTACTGACGGGGACTACCACCGGCGCGACCTGTTCGAGGCGATCAAGCGGGGTGACAATCCCAGTTGGACACTGAAGGTTCAAATCATGCCCTTCGAAGAGGCCAGCAGCTACCGCTTCAACCCCTTCGACCTGACCAAGGTGTCGCCGCACGGTGACTATCCGCCGCACGAGGTCGGCCGCCTGACCCTGGACCGCAACCCGACCGACTTTCACACGGAGATCGAGCAGGCGGCGTTCGAACCGAACAACCTCGTGCCGGGAATCGGTGTCAGTCCGGACAAGATGTTGCTCGGCCGAATGTTCGCCTACGCCGACGCCCACCGTCACCGCCTAGGGGTCAACTACAAGCAGATCCCGGTCAACCGGCCGAAGGCACCTGTAAACAGCTACAGCAAGGACGGGGCGATGCGGGTCCAGAACGTATCCGACCCTGTGTATGCACCGAACTCGAAGGGCGGTCCGAGGGCTGACAGCGAACGCTATCCCGAGGCGGCGACCTGGGAGGCCGGCGGCGAGTTTATCCGTGCAGCCTACACCCTGCGAAAAGACGACGACGACTATGGCCAGGCCGGCACCCTGGTGCGCGAGGTCATGGACAACGAGCAGCGCAACCGGCTGGTGTCCAACGTCGTCGGGCACCTAAAGGAAGGAGTTTCTGAGCCCGTGCTGCAGCGTGCGTTCGAATACTGGCGCAACATTGACCAGGAGACCGGCGACCGTATCGCCCTGGGAGTGAAGGACCGCTGATCTCGGAAACCTGTTAAAAAGTTCCGCTTACCTTCAGTGACAATTGCCGGCCAGAGCTACCGCACTGACTCTCAATCTCCTTGATGACGCCGGAGGAAATACGACCGACATAGCGCAGGCGCTCACGGCAGAATTCGCCATTGTTAAAACCAATGGCATCGAAACGGAAGGTAATGCCGTCAAAGGCTACGATTTCGGCGAAGGCCATCACGAAGGGGTCGCCCGCTTGCACTTCGATATTATCGATATCATAGCGTTTGCGATTACCGTCGAACTGGTTGCTCCAGTTCACGCCGTAATTCATCTTCCAGCGGCTGATATCATGCCGGAAGCCCAGCGACAGCCGTCCCCGACCGCTATTGGTAAAACGTCTGTCTATGCCAAGGAATGGATCGGTGATCGATGAATCCTCGACATTGAGCCTGGCGGTTACCAGCAAATTAGGCAAATCGATCATGCGCATTCTGATACTGGCATTCAAATTCAGGCCATATTGTTCACCGTCGCCGATATTGCCATTGGCGGACTGCAGGACCAGCGCGGATTGCGAGACATCGATGCGTTCGATACGATCGTGGTAGTCGCGATAATAGATGCTGCCATCGATCACTCCGGCGTCATTGGGCAGACGATACTCGGTGTTGAATTCGTACTTCCAGTACCACTCCTGCCTGAGGTTTTCGTTACCGGCCTGCGTATTGCGGTCATTATCACGACTGTCGGACGAGGCGACAAAGTCACTGAATGTGAGTTGTTCGACCACTTTTTCGATCGAGGTTCGCAGTTGCAGTGTCGGTGTCAGGTCATAGCGAAAATCTATCTTTGGTTTTACAAAACTAAAATCGCGGCTCTTGACCACATCGCCTTTCTGAGTGATTTCCGAGCTTTCATAAAGCAGCGTGCTCTCCAGCGACATCTTGGGATTGATGATCCAGTTATGAATGACAAAAGGTTCATAGCGCATTTCTTCAACGCTTGAATTGGCATTGGCGATAGCGACCGGGACCAGGCCACCGTGAGCGGCGGAAGGGATGCCGATGCTGCTGGCTATGCCCAGTGCCAGGTTGGAGTCGAGGATTGTCTGGGCGCGTTCGGCTCCCATTTCGATATTCTGTCCCGCCACGATATCAAAGGTGTAGGAGCTGCGTACGATGTTTTCAGTGGTAGTGCTGCCGGAATCCAGAAACAGGTTCTTAGTTTGCGATTCATTGTTGCCGATCACGAAGCGTTCACGTACAGAGTTTCGGGTGTTTTCATTGTCGATGAACAGTATCTTGAAACGCTGCCCACCAGCCAGATTGTATTCGTAGTCCCCGCCAATCTCCCAATTTTCACTTTCATTGGGGCTGCGCTCGCGTTCACGCAGTACGGTATTGGGATTGACCCTGAGATTGGTAGTCCAGCGCAAGGTATCTGTAGGGCCATTGCCTTCTGAATACTGGGCATTAAATCTGGCGCTGCTTTGCTGATTGATCTCATAGCCCAGGTTGGTGCTGATGCTGGACATGGTGCCGTTGGTCACCCGTTCTTCGCGCACCAGATCGTTGCGCGAAAAATCCCCGAGTACGCTGCTTTCCTCGCTCAGGTTGTTGTTGTACCCCTCGCGTCGGCTGGCATTGATAAGAAAATTCAGTCCGTCACGCTGACCGCTGTAGGCAAGCGAACCTGCGGGTGTCGTGGTGCCATCTCTTGACTGATTAACACTGGCTTCATAAGACACCGCCGAACTGGTGAATTGTTCAAACAACACGACGTTGATTACCTGGCCGCTGCCCCTGACATCCAGCGAACCGGAGGTGCCACGGATGATTTCGATATAATCGACCTGGCCAGCACTGATACGGCTCAACTGGCCGGCAGTCTGGTTATTCTTGCCTGCGGTGCGTTTGCCATTGATCAGTACCTGATTACCACCACCGCCACCGCTGCCGAATCCCCGGCCACCGCCGCCCCCGCCGTGGCCGCCAGGAGGTCCACCACCGAAACCGCCACGACCGCCGCTGTCGCCACCGCTACCGCCACCGGGTAGTCGACTCAACATGTCCTGGGCCGTCACGGGAGAAAACTCGGAAAAGTATGACGCCGGGTAGGTGACTGTCGATGCATCACCCTGATTGGTCTGGGCCGAAGCGATGGGAAAGGCCAGAGCCAACAACAGTGCTGCCGGGAGGCTGCGCAAGCGGAATGGTTGAGTCATTGAAACACCTATCTTGTCGTAACGGAAATTATGGGGTGGGGCCGGCGCGCAGGAGGAACCCAAATTAGCTCGGGATTATAGGGTAATGTATTTTGCGTAGTTGTAACGAATTGTAGTGTATTAGCGTATTTTCAGGGCTTTCGGGCATTTATGAGATGAATAACCCGGGCGGCGCGACCAATGGCGCCGCCCGTCCCGTCATACCGCCCCGCATTGCGCCAATCGGATGGCCGTTTCAATCTCTGCTGACATATCAAAAAATCCGGTGTTTGATGACATAGACGGTCGATATGCAAAATAGGTTTAAATGTCTCGTGCTGGTTTTCTTTGGCGTTCAGACTCTACAGCAACTCCACTCGCCGAGTGCCCAATTCTCGCGCATAGCTGTTGTCACCAACTTCTGGTGAAAATCTTCATATCACTGCCGTAATTTCAACAATAGGAAATATATCTCTTTGTTTTTACTTGTTTATTTTTTCTGGCTTCAATCTTGCTTCGTATGATTGGCAAAAGCAATTATTGAGTGCCCCCGCAGGGAATGGTTGGTCTTCTATTTTTGCAGGAGATTTAAACCTGCAATCACTCGGCTCCGTCTAACCCAGCATGACTGAGTAACTGAACAGTTAATCAATGGCAGGAAAATGAAAATAAGTGATACGTCCGCACAAGATGTGCAACTGGCACCAGGCAACCCCCACAAAACGAAGCTGGTGGCTCTGGCCGGTCTGATGGCGCTGGTGTTGATCGGTTGGGCCGTCATGCCCAGCATTCAACGCTGGGCACAGGCGGAAGAGTCGGTATCGGCCGATCGCTTGCGCCTGGCGCCAGTAACCCGTGGTGATTTTGTGCGCGACATGACCGTACAGGGCCGCGTTGTAGCCGCAGTCAGCCCCACACTGTATGCCAGTCAAACCGGTACTATCACATTTCTGGTGGAGTCAGGAGACTCGGTCATTGTGGGGCAGGAACTGGCCAATATAGACAGCCCTGAAATGCAAAATCGTTTGCTGCAGGAACAGTCCCGCTTGTCCTCTCTGCACATCGATCATGACCGGCAACGCATCACCAATCAACAGCAAAAGCTTGCAAATCAGAAAGCTTTGGACTCTGCCAGCATCTCCCTGAAAGCCGCGCAACGGGAACTGGATCGGGCGCAACGCGCGTTGGAGCAGGGTGCCGTTACGCAAGTAGATTATGACAAGGCGCAGGACAATCTGGAAACCGCACAGGTCATGCACAAGCATGCGGAAATGGATACCGAGCTTGACAACGAACGCCTGCAGTTTGAACTGCAAACCCGCGAGCTTGCCGTGGAGCAACAGGGCTTACTCGTCAACGATCTGGTACGACAAGTGGCAGAGCTTGCCATCACTTCACCAGTCAGCGGCATCGTGGGCAATCTACTCGTTGGTCAAAAAACCAACGTTGCCAGAAACCAGGCTGTGGCCAGCGTTGTCGATCTTTCTGCCTTTGAGATTGAAGTACTGATCCCCGAAAGCTATGTGGACGATCTGGCGCTTGGCATGTTGGCGGAAGTGCGTGCCGGTGTGAATCAACACATGGCAACACTGGTAGCCGTTTCTCCCGAGATCATTGACAACCAGGTGACAGGACGACTTCGGTTTGCCGATAGCGTGCCCGAAAACCTGCGTCAGAATCAGCGCCTCACAACACGCATACTGTTGGAAGAAAAGCGCGATGTCGTGATGGTACAGCGTGGCCAATTTCTGGATAGCGGCAATGGTCGCGTCGCTTATTTGGTGCGTAACGGTGTTGCCTACCGGACGTCAATCCAGATTGGTGCTACCAGCCTGAGCAGTGTCGAAATCATGGAAGGTCTGGCACCCGGAGACACCATCATTATTTCCAGTACCGACACATTCAACAGCGCGGAAACCGTGCTGATCAATAACTGAGAGAACGGATAAACCAGGAGACAAACTTATGCTGAAGATGACTGGAATAACCAAAGTATTTCGCACAGATCTGGTGGAAACGCATGCCTTGCGCGAGATCACTTTGCATGTGGAAGAAGGGGAGTTCATCACCATTACTGGCCCATCAGGGTGCGGGAAAACCACTCTTCTGAATATTGCGGGATTACTGGAAACATACACGCGCGGTGAGTATTTGCTGGATGGCCAGAACGTTGCGGCGCTGGGTGATTACCAGCGCGCAAAACTGCGTAATCAGAAAATCGGTTTCATTTTTCAAAGCTTTAATTTAATGCCCGATTTGAATTTGTTTGACAATGTAGATGTGCCTCTGCGTTACCGTGGCATGAAAGCAGCTGAACGCAAGGACCGCATAGACAAGGCGTTGGACTCAGTAGGTTTGTTATCGCGCAAAAAGCATCTGCCATCACAATTGTCCGGTGGCCAGCAACAACGCGTTGCCATCGCCCGTGCGCTGGTGGGTGAGCCGCGCTTCCTGTTGGCGGACGAGCCGACCGGTAACCTGGACTCCAATACAGCGCAAGGCGTTATGGAATTATTGGAAGGCATCAATGCTTCCGGCACCACCATTATTATGGTGACACATGATGCCTCCATTGCCAGCCGCAGTGCGCGCAATATCCATATTCTGGATGGAAGCATTGCCGAATCGCAACCAACAACCGCGCATCCGGATAGCGGGCAATTGGGTGACGTTAGCCAACCGCCAAGTCAAGCAGCCTCTGCAGCCTGATCAGGAGACCGCTCATGTTTATGTACTACCTGCGTTTGAGTTTATTGAGTTATCGCCGTAATCCGGTACTGAGTTCCTTGATGGTGTTGGCTGTAGCCATTGGCATTGGTGCCTATATGGTTATCTTCACACTTAATTACTACATGGGTGGCGACCCAATTCCGGCTAAGAGTGACAAGCTCTTTCATGTACAACTGGACTATGGTGACCCTGCCGTGCCCAATTCGACACCACCGCCACAGCTCACCTATATTGACGCGACCGCTTTGCTGAATCTGACACCTCAGCATCCGCGTACCGCCACCTCAAAATTTTCCGCCATCATTGAACCGGAGGGGAATGAGATAAGGCCTTTCTCGGTAGATGGACGTGGCAATTTCAGTGATTTTTTCACCATGTTTGACGTGCCATTTAAGTATGGTAATGGTTGGGATCGCTCGGATGATGAAAACAATCGACAGGTTATGGTGTTGTCTCAGGAAATGAATGAACGTCTGTTTGGTGGCAACAATTCTGTCGGTGAAACCATACTGATGCATGGGTACAACTTCACCGTGGTTGGTGTTCTGGATCGTTGGGTACCCATTCCAAAATACTATGACCTTAACAACGGTGCATTCAACTCGATTGAGGAAGCTTACATCCCCTGGAATCTGATTGTTGGCATGGAATTGCGACGTAGTGGCAGCACCAACTGTTGGAAGGCGCCAGAGGGCTCAGGATTGCAGGCACTCCTGAATGCCGAGTGCGCCTGGATACAGTACTGGGTGCAACTGGATAGCACCGCGGACCAATCAGCGTACAGGGATCTGATAGACAATTATGCCGCGCAACAAAAACAACTGGGGCGATTGCTGTTCCCGATAGAGAAGCGGTTATTCGATGTCAACGAATGGCTGCAGGAGCAGGAGGCACAGCCTGATGAAACGCGCATTCTGTCGGCACTGGCAGCCATGCTGTTGGCGGTTTGTTTGCTGAATACCGTGGGTTTATTGTTGTCTAAATTTTTGGGCAAATCCGCTGAGATCGGTGTTCGTCAAGCGCTGGGAGCGCATAAAGGTTCACTCTTTATTCAGCACGTCATTGAAGCTGGATTTATCGGTGCTGTTGGCGGCATTCTTGGTCTGGGCGTAGCCTCACTGGGATTGCAAGGCATGCATGTACTGTTGGGTGACTTCCTTGCGTCCGGATGGCTGCGACTTGATATCACTGTCGTGTCAGTGACTATTGTGCTGGCAATCGTGAGTACGATTATTGCGGGGCTGTATCCCATCTGGCGCGCTTGCAATATCAATCCCGCCATTCACCTTAAGTTACAGTAGGAGAAGCATCATGGAAGTTGGTCCAATTTTTCGTGCTCTGATGCGTAATAAACTGGGTGTGGTTTTAATTGCCGTGCAAATAGCGTTCACCATGACAGTGATTGTCAATGCCGTTTTCATTATCAACGAGCGCAATGACACAATGGGACGACCCAGTGGCATGGATGAGGCGAACACTTTTTACATTACCAGCATTGGCTTCGGCGATAATTTCAATGAGGAAGTCACTGCGGTTGAAGACCTGAACATGATCAGACAAATGCCAGACGTCTTGAACGCTTCCCTCACCAGTGCTTTGCCGGTAAGTGGCAGCGGATCATCAACGGGCGTCAGCGTGGTAGCTGGTCAACGTGAGTCTTCCGTGCCAACGGCTGTCTACGATGTGAATGAGCGGGCACTGTCTACCATGGGCCTGGAGTTGGTAGCAGGTGTGGATTTTACTGCTTCCGATGTCCTCGTCAGGACTCGTGACAATAATAGCTCACCTGACAACATCATCATCTCCGCAGCGCTGGCAGCAGTACTGTTTCCTGAGTTGGGCATACAAGCTGTCGGACAAACTATCTACAACGCCAATGAGCAACCTTTACGCATCATCGGTATTGTTCAGCAACTGCAAGCCCCCTGGCCAACCTCGCCTTTTGTGGAGCAGGCGATGTTGTCCCCATTACATGTGATAGACGGCACCTCTACCTATCTTGTGCGCACCGAACCTGGCCAGCGCGATCGCCTGATGGTGGAGGTTGAAGAGCTGCTTGCTGCCCGAAATGGCGAACGAATTTTGCGCGGCCTGCGCTCGATGGAGGATACCAGGGAGGAAAGCTATCGAGTTGACAGCGCCATGTCCAAAATCCTGTACGTGATCATAGCAACGCTGGTATTCATCACCGCTATGGGTATCGTTGGGCTGGCAGTATTCAGCATTAACCGCCGCAAGAAGCAGATTGGCACCCGCCGCGCTCTGGGTGCCACACAAGGTGACATTCTGCGTTATTTCCTGTTGGAGAATTTAATGATTACCGGCTGCGGTGTGCTGGTTGGCGCGGTACTGACGCTGGCATTCAATATGTTTCTGGTGCAGTCTTTCGATATGCCCCGTATAGATTGGTACTACGCGCCAGTTGGTATGCTGCTGCTGATGCTGGTTGGGCAACTGGCCGTGATAGGACCGTCGCAGGGAGCGGCACGAATTACGCCTGCTCTGGCTACCCGTTCGGTTTAATGACTTGATCCGACCGGCACGACAGCCGCGAGCAATAAAGCGTGAATGAACTCGGGGTGATCTATATCACGCCGAACGTCAGGGGCTCTACCGGTTAAGGCAAGACCTATCTGGATCTGGATAACACTTTTAAGCGAGAGGATTCGGTGCAGGATATTGGTGCCTTACTGGATCGGATCGAAACCCAGGAGGATATGGATGCAGATCGGGTTGGTGTGATTGGTGGATCCTATGGTGGTTACATGGTCTTGGCCAGCAAGACACATTACAATGACCGAATCAGAACCGTAACCATTGCATCGACGACACTTTAAAGAAGACCCTGACACAGGGGGATGGACCACCCAAGGATTTCGTTTACATGTCTGACCGGAGTACAAGACTACTCGCTTTGCTTGCCCTGGCCGGGTTTGTAGCTGCCTTTATCCTGGTTCATTTTGTGCGCGATGATTTATCAGTGTGGCACACGACCCTGAGTATCTTTGCGGTAGGACCAGCAGGCTGGGCCTTGTTCCAATGTCCCTTTTGTTACGGGCTTTCTGGATTCGACAACCACACTTGCGGATTTTCAATGGCGTGATGGCGGTACTGTGCACCGCTTGCTTTGTGTTGTTGTTGCTTAATGATTTATTGCGAGATTACGCGTACTACTCTTTCGGATTTTTTCAGAAAACAGAGATCCTCTGTATTACGGTGTGGCTGATTGGCTACTCCTGGTATTTGCCAGCGCAAGGACTGCGTCTAAGGCTAAGGGATCAATAGACCGTTGCTCACGCCGATAAAAATCCGCAACCATATGAATAAGTGTTTACCAACCGAATCCGAACCACCTCCGTACTTGTCGTCGCTCACCGAACCGGGGGCTGCACTGGCGCTTGTGCCCAGCACAATAAACTAATAGTTGTGAGACACAATAAACTAGATATAGTACAACATGAAAAACTAACAATAGCACGCAAGGAACTAAGACCCATGGCTACTCCTTCAGAGAAATTGGCAGCCTCACTTGAAGAGCTAAACCGCCTTCAGGCCAAGGGACAGATTGCTATTCAATCCAGTGGACTAAGCCGAACTCACCGACAACGGCTGTTGAAGCATGGGTTCATTCAAGAAGTCATGAAAGGGTGGTATATCCCTGCGAGGCCTGATGAGGCTGCGGGCGAAAGCACAGCCTGGTATACTTCTTATTGGAAGTTCTGCGCCACATACCTTGAAGAGCGCTTCGGGCAGGATTGGTGTCTTTCTCCTGAGCAGTCTGTCTCTTTACATGCCGAGAATTGGACAGTCCCAGCCCAGCTACTTGTCAGGTCATCGGTTGGACAAAACAACCTTGTGGCGCTGCCTTTCAAGACTTCTCTATTGGGCGTAAGGGCAGCCATGTCAGGAAATAGCGACTTAATCCTGAAGAACGGCCTGCGGATGTTTACCTTGCCAGCCGCACTGGTGACAGCTTCGCCAACATTTTTTGCCAGTAACCCAATCGATGCGCGGGCGGCACTGGCCATGGTGCGTGATGCTGCTGACGTGCTGGCAAAGTTGCTTGCTGGTGGCCATAGCGTGATTGCTGGCCGTCTGGCAGGCGCCTTCAGAAATATTGGTCGTGCAGACAGCGCTGATGAAATCATCCAGACCATGAAAGCTGCTGGTTATGATGTGCGTGAAAATGACCCTTTTGCAGCACCTTCACCCGTTTTGTTTGGCAGTCGTGAGCCATCGCCTTACGTCAACCGCCTGCGATTGATGTGGGAGAGCATGCGCCAGCCTGTGCTTGAGCATTTCCCTGAAGCGCCAGGCATAGGCAAAATCCGGAGCCCTGCGCAATATTTGCAACAGGTGGAAGAAATCTATGCCACTGATGCCTACCACTCGCTTTCAATAGAAGGGTACAAGGTGACACAAGAGCTGATAGAGCGTGTGCGGCAAGGCTCGTGGAACCCCGACAAAGATGCCACTGACAGAGATCAAGTATCAGCCGTGGCTGCCCGTGGCTACTGGCAGGCCTTCCAACAAGTTAAAAGCAGTATTGAAAAGATACTCAGCGGCGCAAATGCAGGCGAAATAATAAATACCAACCACAGGGACTGGTACCGTGAAATGTTTGCGCCAAGTGTGACAGCTGGCATTCTGAAAGCCAGCGACCTGGCGGGGTATCGCAATGGCGATGTATTCATTCGCGGCTCCATGCATGTCCCTCTAAAGCCCGATGCTGTTCGAGATGCAATGCCCGCATTGCTGGATATGCTGAGAGAAGAAAAAGAGGCCGCTGTTCGGGTCGTGCTTGGGCACTTCATTTTTGTGTATATCCATCCCTATATGGATGGCAATGGCCGCATGGGACGATTCTTGATGAATGCCATGATGGCTTCTGGTGGATATCCATGGCTGGTGGTGGCAGTAGAGCACAGAGCAGAGTATATGGCGGCCTTGGAGGCAGCTAGTGTGGGCGGCGATATTGTCCCATTTACTAAATTTCTGGCGCGTTTGGCAGGCGTAAAATAAGTACCCGGATAACAATTATCTTGTCAGTACCGTTTCCAATGTTGTTAGTTCGGTAGTTGCCAAATCTAGTTGCCATCCAGATGGAGTAATGGTCTATGGACAATCCATATGGATCTCTTACGGGTCATGTATAGATCATTCTCTTGCGTAACTCTCAGTAATGCGCTATTTTGTATCATATATGGATCACAAGGATCTTTTGTGGTCGATGTATAACTCAAAAGGTGCGATATGAAGCAAGCCATAAAACAGCCTTATTCCCGCTACAGCGCCGATGCCGTTCAGCTTATGAGCGGCCTTATCAAAGTCGCTCGTAAAGAGCGTAAATTAACTACACAAAATTTGGCTGATCGTGCCGGTATATCAAGAGGCTTGGTACAGCGCATAGAAAAAGGTGACATGAAATGCTCTATTGGCGCTGTCTTTGAGGTCGCAGCCATTCTCGGCATAAAGTTATTTGATGCAGACCAAACCTCACTTTCGAAGAATATTCGCCAGAACGAAGACGTGCTGGTCTTAATGCCAAAATCAATTCGGAAGAAAACACGAGTGGTTAATGATGACTTCTAACACAGCATATAAAGAGGCATATGTTTGGATTTGGTTACCCAATGCAACCAGGCCTGTTGTCGCCGGAAGGCTGGAAGCCAATGGTGAAAAACTGATGTTTAACTACGGCAAGAGCTATTTAGAGCGCGTCAATGATACAGCCAATCCAGCCATATCAATTTATGAGGAAGAACTACCATTAAAAGGAGGCGAGTTTCCGCTCATTAACGGCCTAAGTGTTCCAGGCTGCATCAGAGATGGCTCACCCGATGCCTGGGGGCGTCGCGTTATCATCAACAAAAAACTTGGTGTACTTGGTGTGAAAGGGAAGGGTGTTGATACAACGCAGCTTGATGAACTCTCCTACATGCTGGAATCAGGATCGGATCGCATTGGCGCGCTTGATTTTCAGAAATCTGCAACCGAATATGTACCTCGTCTCTCTGCAAACGTACCCCTCGGTGAGCTATTGGAATCAGCCGAACGTGTGGAGAAAGGCATACCGCTAACGTCTGAATTAGATCTGGCGCTTTTCCATGGCAGCTCTCTGGGTGGTGCGAGACCAAAAGTTTCTATTGAAGATCAGAACAAAAAATATATCGCAAAATTTTCTACTGGCAGTGACATTTATAACGTTGTTAAAGCAGAATTTGTTGCAATGAGACTCGCAAAAGAGGTGGGTTTAAATGTTGCTCCTGTAAAAATTACAAGTGCGGCGGGTAAAGATCTTGTTCTAATCGAGAGATTTGATCGAATAAAAGTTGATGCAGGCTGGCAGCGTAAATCAATGCTTTCTGCGCTTACATTATTTGGCCTTGATGAGATGATGGCGCGCTACGCCAGTTATGAAATTCTCGCGGAAATAATTCGACATAAATTTACTAAGCCTAAAGAAACATTGGAAGAGTTGTTCTCACGCTTGGTATTCAACATTCAATGTGGCAACACCGATGATCACGCACGTAACCATGCGGCTTTCTGGAATGGTACAGACATGAGCCTAACGCCTGCCTATGATATTTGTCCGCAAGGTCGGTCAGGGAATGAGGCATCACAAGCAATGCTTATTAGTGATGATAACCGCTCAAGCAAGCTTACAACGTGCTTGAAGACTGCACACAATTTCCTACTTTCAGAAAATGATGCAAAAGTAATATTTGAGAAGCAGAAGAGCATAATTACTGAAAGGTGGGACGATATTTGTGATGAGGCTGAATTAAGTCAGATTGAGCGAAAATACCTGTGGGGGCGACAATTTTTAAATCCTTTTATTGTGCAATGAAGCTAGGGAGATAGGAAAAACTGGCATCGGCCTCATAGATCCTTCTTCTTCGAGTGCGGCAACCCCAGCAAAGCGGGCGCATTCGCGCGCCGAGGCTTCAGCCAGGCGAGCGACACGCCATTCAGGTTTGCAGCCCCTTGTTGGCTCCGGCCCTGCGTGAGCGGCGCCGGACGGTCAAGATCACGCCGGTAATGGCTTCGACATGCAGCGGGCGCGGATATGAACGTTTACCAAATCAACCTCCGATGTAGCTCATTTCAACCCGCTTTAATAAAAATCTGGAGAGCGCTCCGTCGGCGGGGTTCACCTCTGCGGGCAGACCGGCGCGCAGTTCCGAATAACGGTCGGTACGTGCCTGCCAGATGTGGCTCACCGCCGCCGCGATCTGGTCGTCGGCGTAGTCGCCCCGCAGCAGAGCGCGCAGATCATGCCCCTTGCTCGCGAACAGGCACAAAAATAGCTTGCCTTCGGTCGACAGCCTTGCCCTCGTGCAGTCGCTGCAAAAAGCCTGCGTGACGCTACTTATCGCGCCGATTTCACCGGCACCGTCGGCATAGCGCCAGCGTTCGGCAGTTTCACCGATGTAGTTCGGATCAATGGCAGCGAGCGGAAATTCGGTGTTGATACGTTTTATTACTTGCGCAGAAGGCAGCACCTCGTCCATGCGCCAGCCGTTGGTGGCACCCACATCCATGTATTCGATAAAGCGCAGCACTGCACCGGAATGCCGGAAGTATCGTGCCATGGGCAGTACCTCGGCGTCGTTGACGCCGCGCTTCACCACCATGTTGACCTTGATAGGCCACAGGCCTGCTTTTTGCGACGCTTCAATGCCCTTGAGCACATCGGCCACAGGAAAGTCCACACCGTTCATGCGGCGAAATATGGCGTCGTCTAGCGCATCCAGGCTCACCGTGACGCGCTGCAGCCCGGCATCCTTAAGCGATTGTGCCTTTTTGGCGAGCAGCGAGGCATTGGTGGTCAGCGTAATGTCCAGCGGCTTGCCTGCGGGCGTTTGCAGTTTGGCCAGCATTTCGATCAATACCTCCAGGTGCCTGCGCAGTAAAGGCTCGCCACCCGTTAGCCTGAATTTTTCAACACCATGGGCCACAAAAATCTGCGCCAGCCGGGTGATTTCCTTAAAGCTCAGCAGCGAGCTTTGCGGCAAGAAGACGTAGTTCTTGTCAAACACTTCCTTGGGCATACAGTAGCTGCAACGGAAATTGCAGCGGTCGGTCACGCTGATACGCAAATCGCGCAGCGGCCGGCCCAAGGTGTCGCTCACCAGGCCGGTGGGGGCCGACAGCTGGGCAGGGATATGCGGCACAAGCGCCGTGTTCAGGATGTCTGCAAGGGGTATTTTATCTTCGTTCATATGACTTCCTCTCCTGAAACTTGCTGCATTGGCGCGACCTTGGCCGTCCTGCTTCGACTTTGCCCTTTCGCCAGCGGTAGCGAGTTCTTGTGCTGAAGTCGGCCCTGCTCCAAGGACTGCGCTAAGCGAGAGACCATGGTCTTTATTCACTCTCACGAGAGTCACCAGTCGGTGCCCATAAGGCGAGCACCGCGTTGAATTCAGCCGCATAAAATACCCTTGCGTCCGGTCCCGTTGCATCGCCGGCAAAGCGTCCGAGCTGCGCCGCGCAGTCGAAGAAACCCCGCGCCGGCAAGTCGCCGCGCCACTTGCTGATGACCATGGTCGCTATGAAGGGGCGACCGGCCGCAGCGTCCTCGGCCATGAGTTGCTCCAACGCCCGGGTGACTTGATGAATGGTGTGCGGGGGTGAGAGCCGCAGTCTTTTCGCCACCTCCCGATAGACTATCGGTAAGCGCAGTGTGGCGAGCGCTTGAAGATGTGCTCTAAGCCGGACGGTGATCTCGCCGGTTATGGTGGTGACCGCTTCAGCCCGATAGGGCAACATGGTTAACTCCTTAATTCTGCATCGCCTTTGATTAACTCCACTGTTTCATCTTCCGTCCCTTGTATTTCCGGAATGCTCAGGTTGGCGGCGTACACGCGTACGTCCTGCGATATCTTCATTGAACAGAAATGGGGGCCGCACATCGCGCAAAAATGCGCGGACTTGGCACCTTCTTGCGGTAACGTTTCATCATGGAATTCGCGCGCCGTGTCCGGATCGAGACCGAGATTGAACTGGTCTTCCCAACGGAACTCGAAGCGTGCCTTGGATAAGGCGTTGTCGCGGATTTGAGCGCCGGGGTGGCCCTTGGCAAGGTCGGCCGCATGAGCCGCGATCTTGTACGTGATGACACCCGTCTTGACATCGTCTTTGTTCGGCAGGCCGAGGTGTTCCTTGGGCGTGACATAGCACAGCATGGCGGTGCCGTACCAGCCGATCATCGCCGCGCCGATGCCGGAGGTGATGTGGTCGTAACCCGGTGCGATGTCAGTGGTTAGCGGCCCAAGCGTGTAGAACGGTGCTTCGTAGCACTTGTCCAACTGCAATTCCATGTTTTCTTTGATCATGTGCATCGGCACGTGACCAGGGCCTTCGATCATGACTTGCACGTCGTGCTTCCATGCGATCTGGGTCAGCTCACCCAGCGTTTTTAACTCGCTGAACTGCGCTTCGTCATTGGCGTCGTAGATCGAACCAGGACGCAGACCATCACCCAGACTAAAGCTGACGTCATAAGCTTTCATGATCTCGCAGATATCTTCGAAATGGGTGTACAGGAATGATTCCTGATTATGCGCCATGCACCATTTAGCCATGATCGAGCCGCCGCGCGAAACGATACCGGTCATTCGCTTGGCACACAGTGGCACATAGGCTATCAACACCCCTGCGTGGATAGTGAAGTAATCAACGCCCTGCTCGGCTTGCTCGATCAGGGTGTCGCGGTAGATTTCCCAGGTCAGGTCTTCAGCGCGGCCATTCACTTTCTCTAACGCTTGATAGATCGGCACAGTGCCTATTGGCACTGGCGAGTTCCGGATGATCCATTCACGCGTTTCATGGATATTCTTGCCAGTTGACAGGTCCATCACGTTGTCGGCGCCCCAACGAATAGCCCAGGTCAGCTTGTCGACTTCCTCGCAGATGCTGGAAGTGGTGGCCGAGTTGCCAATGTTAGCGTTGATTTTAACAAGGAAATTGCGGCCAATGATCATCGGCTCGATTTCGGGATGGTTGATGTTGGCCGGTATGATGGCACGGCCACGGGCAATTTCTGTGCGCACAAACTCGGGCGTAATTTCGGCAGGAATGCTGGCGCCGAATGACTGGCCGGTATGCTGACGGCCCATAAAATCGGCCATTTTATTCCCCAGCGGACCAGACTGTTTCAATTCTGCGAGATATTCTTTGCGGCGCATGTTTTCGCGGATTGCGACGTACTCCATCTCCGCCGTGATGATACCTTGCTTAGCGTAGTGCATTTGCGACACATTTTTGCCTGGTAATGCGCGCCGCGGCTTACGCGTGAGGCTAAAACGCATTTCAGCGAGCTTCGGGTCATTCATGCGCTCAATGCCAAAAGCCGAACTCGGACCGGATAACTCATCACTGTCGCCTCGATCAATAATCCATGGCGTGCGCGGTGTTTGCAGACCGGAACTGATGTCGATGCTGACTTGGGGATCGGTGTAAGGCCCAGAGCAGTCATAGACATAAATTGGTGGGTTTTTTTCCGCGTTATAGGGGGCGGCGGTATCCGACTGGCTGATTTCGCGCATCGCGACACGGATATCGGGCCGTGAGCCTTCGACGTAGATTTTGCGGGAATTTGGCAGCGGCAAGATGGCGCGTGCATCCACCGTTGCGGCGGTAGACAGTAATTTCAGTTTGATGCTCATTAGATTCCTCGCTTGGCTATATTGCATTCGGCTTGGAAGCCAGCAAAGGCGTTTCAAGCATAAGTGGTGTGGAGGGCGATCGAGTCTTCAGGCTCTCGGCACTCATCGTGGTGCGACCGGAGTGACCGTGACCTTCATGGTCATGGGCTTGCCCGGGGCGAAATTGATGCAGACCCCGTCAAGCTCCTCCAGGCGCAGCGACTCGCTCGTGAACCCGCACAAATAGAGCGTATGTCCCTCCCGATTGCAGCTGTCGCTCTCCAGATGTTGACACGAGGCGCAGGTGCCGAAGGGAGGTTTGCCTCTCTCTTGCGCCACCTGACCGAGCATGCGCTGCAAGGCGCTGGCGAAATGGCCTTGGATACTGGGGGGCAAAGAGTCCGCAGCACGGACCAGAGATTCGAAGGGGTCGTTCGCAAGAATGCCTCGGGCTTTCTCGGTCAGAACGAGCTGGACACTGCGTCTGTCCTCCTCTGATCGTATGCGTGTCAGATAGCCTTGCGTTTCGAGACTTTTGATTGTCTGCGACGCTGTGCCCCTGGTCGTGGCATGGAACGCGGCGAAGGCGGACGGCGTTCGAGAGAAGCGGTTGGCCTGTGCGAAGTATCTGAGCACCGCCCACTGTGCTGCCGTCAACCCCTCGGCAAGTCCCTCGCCGGATGCTATGCGCCCCAAGTGAAAGACCAACTCCGCAATAACGCGACTGTTCATTTTCAACTCCTTTGTTGTGCGTAAAATAGTAGCGTTTAAAAACTATATTGACAACAGATAGTTTCGTAACGATACTGAATGCGCTGTTGCGGAGATCACAGCAGTGTGGCGCTAAATTTCGATCGCGAGTGCATCGACTGCATCGCGTTTAAGGGTGAGTCATGCGCGATCTGCAAAGCGTCGGCAACGGGTGATGCTACCCCTGTGCCACAGAGTAACCCTTGAGAGGACAAGATGTTGACAGCGAATGAACTAAGAGACTACATCATGAATGGCCTACCCTGCGATCACGTAGAAGTGCTGGGCGATGACGGCCAGCACTTCGAGGCGGTGGTCGTGAGTCCGCAATTCACCGGCAAAAATAAGGTACAGCAGCATCAGTTGGTGTATCTGGCGCTCGGAGATCGCATGCGCGCGGAAATTCACGCGCTGGCCATACGCACATTCACGCCCGATGCCTGGGCGCAATCGGCCATGAAATAACTTTGGAGAAATGAAAGATGAACATACAGGAAAAAATTCGTAATCAGGTCACCACCAATGCCGTCGTGCTTTACATGAAAGGCACGCCGCAGTCCCCGCAGTGTGGTTTTTCCGGTGCGACGGTGCAGCTACTCAAGGCCTGCGGTGTGCAGGACTTTGCCACCGTGAACGTCCTGGCCGACCAGGAAATCCGCGATGGCATCAAGGCTTACAGCAACTGGCCGACCGTTCCGCAGCTCTACATCAAGGGTGAGTTTGTCGGTGGCGCCGATATTGTGCGCGAGATGTATGAACAAGGTGAATTGCAGAAATTGATCGAATCATCGGTGGGGTAATGATATTGAAATGGGTTAAGGGAGAGCTCCCCACTCAAGGGGGTTGTCGTAGTTCCCGTGCCCAAAAGAGGGCCCCGTTTTCAGGAGGTTAAGATGCCGAAAATAGCAGAAATTGAAGACACGCCCAATCCGAACGCGATGAAGTTCACCCTCAAGGAGCCGCTAACCTGGGGGGTAACGCGTTCGTAAGACAACGCCGAGCAGGCGCAGGACGATGCGCTCGCCTCCATGCTGTTTGACATCGAGCATGTGACCAATGTGTTTTACGTTGATAAGTGGATCACGGTGACACAGGACGGCGGTGCTGACTGGACGGAGTTGGTGCGCAAAGTCGCCGAGCCGATCCGCGCCGCGCCGACGGCGGCGACCTCCATGTGGTCAGTCTGGATGGCAACCAGCTCAGCGTGCACTACCAGGGCGCGTGCGGCACCTGTCCAAGCTCGATATCCGGCACGCTCCGAGGCATCGAGAATCTGCTGAAGTCGATTGAACCGGACATCGAACTCGTGGCGGTTTAGATTTGAAATCGGCAGTTGAGTGATCACGCGATCGACAAGATGGGGTCAGAGCAGAGCTGGCAACAGGCTCGATAAGACTAAGGAATCGTGTGAGTCAAAACAGCCACACTGAGTGTGTTCGAAAAGTTTTTTACCAGTATCAACCCCGACCGGAAAAGCACAGATGTCAGAACCACTGCGCAGCTCGTACCATGCGGATCAGCAGGCGCATACGGCAGGGGTGTTTTGATGGGTGTACGTGAAGCCGTGGATTGGGATTGTTTGCTCTTTTGGCGGCAGAGCTCGCAGCCATTTATTCCCCCCGTTAATTTAAGACACAAGGAACTTAGCCATGCAGACCACAAACCCGAACCACAATCAGCCCGATGCACCGGGCGCGTCATCCCAGTCGACCGTGAGCGCTGACAAGCTGCCGGGGATCCGTCATATCATCGCCATCGGCAGCGGCAAGGGCGGCGTCGGAAAATCCACAGTAAGCGTCAATCTGGCGCTCGCGCTGCAGCAGCTCGGGGCGCGCGTCGGCATCGTAGACGCCGACATCCTTGGCCCCAGTATCCCCGGCATGCTAGGCATCCCAACCGGTGAGCCGCCAGCGATGAGCGCGGACAACAAGATGATCCCTGCGCAGCGGCACGGGCTGAAGGTGGTATCGATGGGCATGCTCACCGGAGACGACAAACCGGCCGTCTTACGCGGGCCGATGGTGGGGAAATACCTGAAGATGTTCGTCGACGCCGTGCAATGGGGACCGCTGGACTACTTGATCCTCGACCTCCCGCCTGGGACCGGTGACACCCAACTGACGCTGGCACAGAGTATGCCGCTGTCGGGCGTGGTGATCGTGACGACACCACAGGCCGTGAGCCTCAAGATCGCCCGCCGAGGCTTGCGGATGTTTGAGAAGGTTCAGGTCCCGATTCTTGGAATCGTCGAGAACATGCGCACCTTCACCTGCCCCCACTGCGGCGAGAGCACGGATATCTTCCGTCACGGTGGCGGTGAGCGGATGAGCCAGGAGCTCGGTGTCCCATTCCTGGGCGCTTTACCTCTCGATGCCGATGTCGTTACCTGCGGTGATGAGGGTCGTCCGATCGTGGCGGACCAGCCAACGTCGGTCAGCGCCAAGGTGTATGCCACCATCGCCACGGCGCTCGTGGAGCAGCTCCAGGCTGCGGTCACCGTGCTGAAGCCCTTTGTGTGGAAGTGGGACAGCAACGAGGGGGCACCCGCCTGGATGGAAGACGCGGCGCGGCCTGCTGGATCGCAGAACACCCCGATCGGTTTCCTGCGTCGCGATCCGCGTACCTTATCCATCCTCTGGGAGGACGGTCATCGCGACGACTTTGACGTTCGCGACCTGCGCTTGGCCTGTCATTGCGCCCTCTGCATCGAGGAGATGAGCGGACGCAAGCTGCTCGATCCAAAGACGATACGATCTGATGTGAGTCCGCGAAAGATCGTGAGCATAGGCAACTACGCGATTCAGTTCGATTGGAGCGACGGCCATAACAGCGGGATATATTCGTTTAACGACCTGCGTGCCTTAGGCGCACGTGCTGCGGCGAGGAGCGTTGAAGATGTCTGATTTCCAGCGTGAGGATCTGCCGGTCAGCATTCGCGCGGAGGCTTCGGTCAACGACCCCGACACGTGTAAGTTCATCGTGAGCCGCCCCTTGCATCCTGGCGGCCCTTTCTTTTTCGGCAACAAGGAACGGGCCGCCGGTTCGCCGCTAGCCGAGCGACTGTTCGCCCTTTCCGGCGTGGCCAACGTGCTCATAGCCGAGAACGTGGTGACCCTCTGCAAAGAACCGGCCGCCTCGTGGTCAGGACTGAAAACCGCCATCGGCGCGGCCATCCGCACGCAACTGCTGACTGGCGTGCCAGCGATCTTGGAAATGCATGCCCACAGCCGTACGCAAGCCGGCACACAAGGAAGATCCGATGCCGAGCTTTATACGGCTATTCAGGAACTCCTGGACAAGCAGGTCAATAAGTCAATCGCTAACCACGGCGGGAAAATTTCGATTGTGGAGGTCCGGCAAGGGAAGCTTTTCATCACCATGAGCGGCGGTTGCCAGGGATGCGCGTCCTCTCAGGTGACGCTGCGGCAGGGATTCGAAGTCATGCTGAAAAGGGTCGCCCCGGAAATCGAGGAAATTGTGGATACGACAAACCACGCAGCGGGGAAGCAGCCGTTCTACCCGCGCCATGAGGTGCCCCTATGACAAATCGACTGTCCCAGCACACTATTGGCGTCCAGACATGAATTTTTCGCCGATCCTGAAAACGGCTCCGTTCGCCGAAGAACTGGATTCTTCAACGGAAAAAACGTTACCACTACTCACGGCGCATGCTTTTTTTCCGCAAGGTTGATGATTCCGAAAAAACCATCAAAGATACGCCGCCGTCTCAATTCATCGCAACCACAATTTTCAAGGATAGCTCATGGCAAGAATCGTCAAAAGAACCCGGACAGGTCCGTATCCCGTGACAGTGGGCGAGGAAACCAAGTACATATGCGGCTGTGGCTTGTCGAAGAACCAGCCGTTTTGTGACAGCACTCACAAAACCACCGCAAAGACTGAAGAGCCCGATAAGCTTTGCTGGTACGACGCGGAAGGCAACCGTCACGAAGTGAAAGAGAATTATCCCGACCTGTGCACACCGGCGGAGTAGCCGGGTTTACATGGAAGAATTCGCCTGATTCACCGGAATATCCGTCTGGATTTCGAGGCAGAGTCCGCACCTTCCGGCGGCAGCGCAATGATTTGGCCGGTATGCAACATCTCACTCATGTCGATGCGCAACCCGTTGGGTCCTAGATTTTCTTGAGAGGAGCGTTGAAATAACTATGCCTAGAACAGTGCAGTGTATAAAGCTCGGGCGTCAAGCCGAGGGGCTCGATTTTCCGCCGTATCCGGGAGAACTCGGCAAGCGTATTTTTGAAAACGTCTCCAAGGAAGCGTGGAAAGCGTGGCTCGAGCAGCAAAAGATGCTGATGAATGAAAATCGGTTGAATCTCGCCGATGTTGCGGCGCAGGATGCACCTGTGGTGATGGTGCAGGGAGAGCAAAGGCAAAACGCAAGACCCCGATATTTTCCGTAGAGCGCATGTTTGGTTCTGGTCGTCCCGCTGGGACTTAACATTCGCAAGCGAATGTTAGCCCTCCGGCGCAACAAGTGCAGGCGTCACACTCTACCTGCTCAGATGGAGTAAAGTGCCTACGAACAGGCGAACAGGCGAACAGGCGAACAGGCGAGCGGGACTCCGGGCGTTAAAAATTACTACCTTGGGCCATTTGTCGTCTGCAGCAAGGACGGCATGAAGAGCATTATCGACGGCCAACAACGTCTGACTTCGCTTACGCTGTTTCTCGTCTTTCTCAACAACCTGCAAAAGGAACTTGGTGGTAAGGAATCCATTGAGCCACTGGTGTTTTCAGAGAAATACGGACGAAAGTCTTTCAATATCCAAGTGGAGGAGCGCAAAGTTTGTCTGGAGAAGCTGTTTCTTGAAGGCTGCTACGAAATTCAACCCGATGACGACGAATCGACCATAAACATGGCGAGGTGTTACGCCGACATCGGGGAAGCCTTTCCGGAAGAACTCAAAGACAAGGCATTCCCATACTTTCTCGACTGGCTGAAATACAACGTGATTCTTGTAGAAATTACCGCCTATTCGGACGACAACGCCTACACGATCTTCGAGTCGATGAATGACCTGGGGCTGAACCTGACCTCAACTGAGATGCTCAAGGGCTACATTCTGTCGAGATTCAAGGAACCGAAGGATCGTGAAAAGGCGAATATATTCTGGAAGGATTCCAACCAAACGCTTCATCGCTACAGTAAGGAGGAGGATCAGAAGTTTTTCCAGGCGTGGCTTCGGAGCCAATATGCAGACACCATCCGCCAAGGCAAGGTGGGTTCCTTCAACGAAGATTTTGAGAAGATCGGGACGCGCTTTCATAGTGAATGCGGCGTTGATCGTAGACACCGCGATATTAACGGCACTGCTCTTTATTCACTTCAACCATACAGCTTCTGCTGGCGCGTAGTGCTGTAAGCTTATAGTATTTGGGTAATCCGCGATATTAAGCGGCGGGAGAGTCAAGTGGTGGTGACACAAAATAAGCTAGTGGCAATATCGCCAATTGTCATAAAAGTGGCCAAGGCCATTAATTGGTGACTCATGGCGCTACATCCTGAATTTCCGAAATCGCCCTATGCCGAACTGCTGCCGGAGCAGCGCTGGTTTCCGGCGGCGGAAGAGCTTCGCAGTACCGCCTATGAGAAGTTGCTGCCGCCGCTGGTCGCCAAGATTCGCAGCGAGGTCACGGCGTGGCGGGACTCAGGCTATGCGGGCGCTTCCGACACATCACGCGCGCTGCTGAGCTGGTGGTTCGAGACCGAGCACATGGTCGAGCAAGCCGATGGCACGCTGTCGTCGTTCCGTTATTACTTCGCGCAGCGCGAAGCGGTGGAGACGGTGATCTGGCTACACGATGTGCGCAAGGTGCGGGACAAATTCGATTTACTGCGTTTCGACGCCTCGGGTGCGGTTTCTACAAATATGTTCGACGAGGACTGGCCGCGCTACGTTGTAAAGATGGCGACCGGCGCAGGCAAGACCAAAGTCCTGTCGCTGCTCATTGCCTGGAGCTTCTTTCACAAGCTTTATGAAACCGGCTCGACGCTCGCGCGCAATTTTCTCCTGATCGCACCAAACATCATCGTCCTCGACCGGCTGCGCGCCGACTTTGACGGACTGCGCATTTTCTTCAACGACCCCATTCTTCCGGACAACGGCCACCAGGGACGCAACTGGCGCGACGATTTCCAGCTCACGCTGCATATCCAGGACAAGGTGCGCGTGGTGCGTGATACCGGTAACCTCTTTCTCACCAATATCCACCGTGTGTATCTCGGCGACGTGCGCGAGCCTTCGCTGGATGATGACGACCTGCGCGACTACTTCCTTGATCCATTCGGCTCCAAGCCGATGGGCAAGACCACCGACAGCAAGACCGATCTCGGCGAGATCGTGCGCGAAATTGACGAGCTGGCGGTATTCAACGATGAGGCGCATCACATCCACGACCCAAAGATGGCCTGGTTCAAAAGCATCCAGGACATTCATCACCGCATGTTGCAGAAAGATGGCCGCCTTGCCCTGCAAGTGGATGTGACCGCTACTCCCCGTCACGACAATGGCGCGATCTTTGTACAGACCGTCTCGGATTACCCCCTGGTCGAGGCCATTTATCAGAATGTCGTCAAGCACCCGGTGCTGCCGGATGCCGCCAGCCGCAGCCGGCTACAGGAGAATAAGAGCGCGATCTTCACCGAACGCTACGAAGACTACCTGCAACTCGGCGTCGAAGAGTGGCGCAAGAGCTACGCCGAGCATGAGGCTCTGGGTAAGAAAGCCGTGCTGTTCGTGATGGTGGACGACACCCACAATTGCGACGAGGTCGGCGCGCATCTTGAGAAAATTTGCCCAGAACTTGAAGGCGCGGTGCTCGTCATCCACACCAAAAATAACGGCGAAATCTCTGAGGCGGCCTCGGGCAAGAACAAGGAGGAGCTCGAAAGACTCCGCAAGGAAGCTAACGACATTGACACATGGAAGTCGCCGCACAAAGCCATCGTCTCGGTATTGATGCTCAAGGAGGGCTGGGACGTGCGCAACGTCACCACCATCGTGGGTCTGCGCGCCTATGTGGCCAAGAGCAACATCCTTCCCGAACAAACGCTGGGTCGCGGCCTGCGCTGCATGTATTTCGGCTCGGACATGCCGGAGACCGTATCGGTCATCGGCACGCTCGCCTTCATGGAATTCGTCGAGTCTATCCAGAGCGAGGGCGTCACTTTCGAGCGAGTGCCGATGGGCCATGACTCCGGCCGCAAGGATTCGCTTATCGTTGAGGTGGACACGCAGGACGCCGACAAGGACATTGACGCGCTGGACATCGAACTACCGAGACTTACTCGGCGCTTCAATCGCGAGTTCAAAGACCTCGATGCACTTGACCCCGCAAAATTCGGCAATGCCAAACTTCTGCTCAAGCACTTCACGCCCGAGCAAACGCGCGAGATCGTGTTCAAGACCATGCTCGACGCCGAAGTGCATCACACCATCCAGCTTGATGGTGCAGGGCCTGCCGACTACCGCTCCGTGGTCGGTTTTTTTGCGCGTCAATTATTAAAGGAGTTGCGACTCGTCGGTGGCTACGACATTCTTTACCCCAAGGTGAAGGCGTTCATGGGTGGGCATCTTTTTGCTGCATCGCCAGTCAATCTCGAAGACCCCGTAGTGCTGCGCAATCTCTCCGAGCCAGAGGCCGGGAAGATTTTGTTCGACTCGTTCAAAACCGCCATCAACGCGCTCACCATCCAGGACACCGGCTCGGTGCGCATTGAAGACTACATCCGCCTGCGCGACACGCGCCCCTTCCGCACCGAGAACCGCCCCTATCTCGCCCCGAAGAAATCGCTGTTCAGCAAAATTGTCGGTGAGCCGCACGCCGGTGGATTCGAGCTGACCTTCGCCGGTTTTCTCGATGCCGCGCCCGATGTCGCCGCCTT
>Ga0105052_10001167_pt1 | contig 35806 bp, 20 predicted proteins | sample FRY03_FD_78094 | JGI IMG/M metagenome (GOLD analysis project Ga0105052, IMG submission 78094) | Freshwater microbial communities from Lake Fryxell liftoff mats and glacier meltwater in Antarctica - FRY-03 | ecosystem: Environmental > Aquatic > Freshwater > Ice > Glacier meltwater ... | reverse complement strand
TTGTTAACCCAGTTATATTTTTTGATTTAACAACAAGACTTGCACTTTTTCTAAATAATCAAATGTGTCCACAATTAACCAATCACATGTATTTACCTAAATATTGAAAAGAAAATGATGATATAGAGATATGAAAGAAGTGAAATGGGGTGGTTATTAAATAAAAACCTTATTGTTATCCTTAATTTTAGTCTTTTTCTATTTATCAACCTTAAGAAAAACCTCATATTATCTTTTAGACTATTTGATATATAATATAAAATTTAATAGTCCGTAATTCATATTGTGTTTCCAAATTTTGGGAGTTGTCTATTAATTTTCTCCAAGGTGCTAGTTGTGTATCCTAACTTCTCAATTTTCCAAAAAAAGGTTCCCCTTTTTAAAAAATTCCCTTCTGATTTTTTACTTGAATTGTGACTAGAAAAATAAATTAAATTTTCTCTAATAAAATCTCTAATTTTACAGAGCTTTTCAAAAACAAATAGATACGTAACCTTTTCATTTATAATTAATCTGTGATTATTAATAGAAAAAATTGAGTTTTTGGAGAACACCATCGATGTCATGTCTGGTTCTAACGATGGAAGAGAAGTAATTTTGCCACAAGACTCCAAAAATAAAGGCTGAGCTTTTATTTTAGTTCTACAACCTACTAAAAAACTGAATAATTCAGTTTTTTTTTTATTTTTTTCATACCTTTTTTTCTCTACATCTTGCAACGGATTCTTAGATTTTAATGAAATTACAGTTAAACAAGTTGGACAACAATATTGCCGTACCATCCAATTTTGTAAGCAAATTATATGATAAACGTGGCCACAGGAAAGTTTTTTACAGGTATCTGGTGTATTTTCATCTCTGCAAATTATACAAAGATTATCAGAAAGTCCATCTAGCTCTTCTTGAGTTGGCGAACTCATTGAATAGTTGAGACTCAAAGACATTTTTCTAAATCTATTTAATTCTGAGAAAATATCGATCGATTCTTTAGTAGATTGAAAAATTTTGGTTAAAACATAAAATTTAAATATAATTTTTTTCGTTAATCCAAGATTTATAAATGATACTAAACTTGAAATAGTTAAAGAATAGAAAACTGTAATTCGTAAATAAAAACAATGAAGTTGAGTGTATTCAAATTTTTCAAATTTATTGCTTAAGACCAATAAAAACTTATTTGCCAATAGACCTTTTAAAACAAGAGCAATTGAAATTAATTCAGAACCAACAATACAACTCGATAATCTTCTTTTAATGAAATGCATTTGATTTTTCGATAGATTTGCTTCGATATAAATCACAGATAATAATGAAAAAATTTTTATAACCTGTATATTCAATGAAGATTCATCTTGAGTGGTTTCTGCACCTCGAAAATCTTGTATCCATGGTAAATGAAGGTTTTTAACTATAAGAGAAATTGCGAAAGAAAAAGACGAATTCAAATTAAATTGTCTTTTACAAAAGATTACAATCATTATATACTCGACAATTGAGTTCCAAATACTATTAAAGAAATCATTTCTCTCAAAAATTAGATTTATAATATTAATAATCCAATTTAAACAATCACCACAGAATGTTTCTTTTAGAAGAAAATCTTCAAAAATACATTTTTTGTTATTTATAATCCAATTTATGGTAGATAAGAATAGAAAGTACCCAATTATATCTTTTTTTCCTAGATTTTTAATTACCTCATTCATTGTAGATAAAATTGATATATTAAGGGTTTGAAAAACCCCCCATAGAAAACAGATTGTTAAGGAAATGTTGATAATGTATTTAACAATAATTAAAACCATTTTATAAATTATTTTAAAACAAAGTGTGTACACAAAGTTTATATAATAAAATAGAATTTTAAAATCTATAATGGAATACGTAAACAATTTCGAAAAATCTAAAAATCTTAAAAAAAATATTTTTTCCAAGAAAACCAAAATTGTTTTTTCATCAATAATTATTCTGTTAAACTGTTTTATATTGAACTCTAATGTTAAACATTGTAATGCTAAAAACCCAAATGAGCATATATTTTTTAAAACTTCTTCTGAACATAGGACTCTAGGAATAAATACTATAAAACTTGATTCGTGGAAAAACTGTTCTTTTATATCTTGTCCGGAAATAAAAACTTATTTAAAACAAGCTACTAAAAATAGCCTCTCGGAATTTAAATGGAAATTAAACAAATTTATAATTCCAAATTCGTCTTTTACTCATATTTCACCATTAGTCGAAAAAATATCTGAGCTTAGAAAATGTAGAATAAATCCTAAGGTGCAATTGGAAGAATTAATACCATCTGGAATAAAATCCTACTTAATGGAAAATCAATTTCCTAAAAGTTGTTCTATAAAAAATGTAATTGATAGAACTATCACTATCTTAAAAAGCAATGGTTTTAATTATGATAAATATCAAAATGGAGAATCTTTAAGAACTCTAGTAAATTATTTTCCCGGCTTAAAATCTCTTGTTGACGATTCTTTACCATTTCTTAAAGATAATGGACGTGGTTTCATGTCTGTTAGATTTTTTTCAGGAAAAGGTTCACCATTTTTTAAGGAGTTATTGTGTAATGAATTTTTAAATGGTTATAATGTTCCAAGTAATTCAACTAAAGCAACTGAAATTTTAATCGAAAATGCTTGTAGACAAATGAGCAAAATAAAACTTTTAAAAATTTTTAATAAAAAAGATAATATATATAAATTAAGAAATCATCATGAGCTCAATGGACTACTAATGTTAAACTCGATGTCACGGAAAAAAAAATTTTATATCAGTATTAAAAAAATTCGCATAGGTGCGAAAATGTGGCATAATAATCTATATTTTGTAGGTTTTAAAAAAGATGAAAATATGGGTATAAATTTAAAAATCCAAAAAGAGTTGTTGATCGATCTAGAAAAATTATCCAAGGGTATTTTGTCTTCCAAAATTAGAAAAAATTTTAGTAATGAAATCAAAACTAAAATTTTTAAAAGAAACTATAGTTCCAATCTTGAGCATTTTATTTTTTTTGAACATTCAGAAAATAAAAACAATCCTGGAACAGGGTTAATGACATCTTTATTAAATAAAAGAATTCAGTTATTTAAATTAGCTAAATCTGGAAGAACAATAACTCACCTAGGATCAAAAAAAATATTTTATCAAAATAAAAAGGTAATTTCATTTCATGAATTTAAAAAAAAAAAATCTTTATTTTCAACAACACCAAAAGATAGGATTATTAGCAGTGTAAGAAAAAAATTCAAAAAAAACTATAGACCATGGAGAACCATTAAAGTTGATAAAACCTTTAACTTACACACATTAAGTCATGTTCCAAAAAATTTTTACCCAAAAAAGATACATTGTGGAAAATTTTATCACAGGTGTTTTCCTTCGAACTATTATTTTATTTACAAAAGATTTCAATTTAACAATTCAAAAGATAGAAAAATAAACCTTATAAAGTTTTGTAAAAAATTTGATCGAAACAGTAGAATATCCAAGAAAAAATTATCTTTGACAAATAATATTAAAAATTTTAACACAAAAGCCTTATACACAAAGGCAAAAAACTACAATCAATCTATGTTGTTAACCATATTAAAACATTTAACAAACAAAAAACGAAGAGATGGGGATATTGAATTTTTTAATTTTACGAAAAATTTTTGTTCAATGAAAACGAAAGATTGGAAAACTTTAATTTCATTTCTGAATAAGTGTAAACCTTTCAAAAATTCAAAGCTTTTAAACTTATTTGGAATTACTTTAGAATCAGGAATAGAAATTCCCAAATCTTCATTTGAATCAACAAAATTTTACTATAAATCAGCAGAACTAGGTAACCATAATTCTCTCATGACTTTGGCAGCTTATCTTACAAGAGGAACAGGAATAAAAAAAAATAGAATGTCGGCTTTTTTAATTTTTGCTAAAACAGCACATGAGGGGTTTTCTAGAGCAGGGTTAAACATAATAATTATACTCAAAAATGGAATAGGTATTGGCAGAGATAATTTAAGGGCCCTTAAACTTTTAAGAAGCTCAAGGAATTTAATATCGAAGAATAGAAAACCATACAAAAATTTTAAGAATATCACTAAGAATGGCTTTCTTAAAACCTTATTTTCAAGTATCAGAACTCCCAATGAAATTAACATTATCAATTTTTTCATTGCATCTTTTACATCTTCATTTACTTCCTACTTAGGAACAATAATGCTCGAACGTGCTTATTTAATTGCTTCAGATATAAATATTAGTAATAATTCAGAAAAAAAAGGATCGGTTGCTTGTAGAAAAAAATTAAAAAATCTTTTTTTGGAAAACCGTCAACAATATTTATTTCAAGAAAACTCTAAAGGGCTTCCAGAGTTAATCTTTGGTGAAATAACAATGTTGATTATAAAATGGAATGTCGGGGTGACTAGTGTCAGAGATCGTATATTATTAAAGAAGCAATTGAAAGATAAATCGCCTTCTTCTAATTTTTTTCATACTATAAAAACTACAGAAAATATTTTATCAATATCGTTTTATCAAATTATTGAATATTCAATTTTATTATTGATTCGAACATTAAACTTAGGATATGATTGGATTGGTACCATTATCATTATCATTATGAATATTTATTATGCAGCGTGGACGAAACTTCTTTCATAAAATCTATTTCAAGTTAGATATTACAAAAAATAAAATTATTTTACTAAATTATTATTTTTCAAAATAAATAAATAATTTTTCATAGTTTTTCATAGTTTTATATAATTAAAAATTATTATTATTTCCATTACTAAAAATCTTTCCTGCCAATCGCATGTTTTTAAATTCTATTACGAATTCTTTAAATTTTTTACTTGTATTTAAGGTTTTTTTTATAAGAAAACCGATAAAAATCCAATATTTGAAACTATTTACTAAACCTATAAATCTGATAATATTTAAACTTCAGCTTAGAGATTTGTTCAAAAAAAAGTTTTTTAAAAACTTTGTCAAAAACAAATTTTTTTTTACAAAAATTAATATCCGACAAGATTTATTAAAAAATTTCTATCATGAACGGAAATTTTTTCCTGAAGCTCGGTTTAATTTTTTTAAACTGTTTCCTTATAATAGAAAAAATTTTTTAGTTAAAAAATCAGGATTGCAATTTTGTAAAAAAGAAGATTCTATTCCCCTCAGAAAAGATAAAAATCTTTGGGAAGCATCACCGAGTTTACAAAAACTGATTTTATTAAAAAAATTAAAAACGATTAACCATTTTAATTCAAATACTGTTATAATTCAATATAATTCTTTTCCAAAATTTTGTTTCACTAGGCTTGTAGGAAAAATTAGTATTTTTTTAAACCTCTTAAAAAAGGAAAATTCCTTGTTTTTTTTTAAATTTAATAATAGCAGTACAGGATATTATCAACTAATTAATATCAATGATTATAAATCTTACCAACTCTCTGATTTATTATTTCAATTTAAATATGACTACAGTGTATCTTTATCTCAAGACTTTGATGATTTTAATTTAAAATTAATTCATTGTTTGGAAATTTATAAAAATAAGCTCAATTTGTTTTTATTTTGTGAATTTAGCTCACTATTTTCTCCACGAATATCCGACAAAATTTTTTTTAGACTTCCAAGATTTTATTTTATTCGTAAAAATAGTTTATATAGAAAAAAATACACCATGGGTGAAATATTTTCAACAGAGATAAAATGTTTCAAGGTTATAATTGAATCTAATTTTAGGTTATATGCATATAAAAAAAAAAAGATACATATTGATATCATACAACAGTTTTCTGAAACCTTGTATCACCTTCCAAATCTATTCGTTGGAGATTTAACCGTTAAATCTATAAATAAAGCTTTTAAAAACGGAATTTCAGGAAATAATATCCTATCATTCATTCGAAATAATTTACACAATGTTTGTAAAATAATACCCTCGAATGTAATCGAACAAATTAAAATTTGGGAATTAGATAAAAGGAATAATTTTATCTCCAAAGTTATTTTTGCATCAAATTTAAATAAGTTTTGGTCATCGAATTTAAATTATAATTTAAACCAAACAATTGTAAGTAGAACAATACGAATCAATAAAATTATAATCTTTAAAAATTTAATTTGTCACTTTTAGTTTTATAACTTTTTATCTCTGAAATGTATGTTATGTTATTACATCTAATTAATATTTCTCCAAGATTTCCAAGTTTTTTCCCACCTACCCATTCCTCTGCATCATCTAGCCTAACATTCATGTAAGAATCGAAAGCCTTAAGAATGCCCTTATATATCATGCCCCACTTTAATTTGATTTTTACAATTTTTCCAACTAGGCAAAATAAAAAATTATTAGGATTAAGAAGTTCCATTTATAAGCAACATGGCGCAGCGGTTAGCGTGCTGGGCCCATAACCCAGAGGTCCGAGGTTCGAAACCTTGTGTTGCTAAATGAAATTGTTTAATAAGTTTCATTAAAAGCTGTGTGTTGTGCGGCATAATTTAAAATTCTGTTTACCTTCTATGAGTATTCACCGGTTATTCTGTATTAATTTTAATATAAATGTGAAATTAAAATTGCTCTCGATGGGAATATATTTTCGAACCCACGACCCCGGGCTCATAAGACCCGTGCTCTGACCAACTGAGCTACAAGAGCATCAACCTAAACCTCTTCCGAAATATATATCATCTATTAATAAAATTTGAATTATTACGAAACATACTGTTGTAAACATATGCTTTTTTACAGAAAATGAATCTAGGTAATTAAGGTCTTGGGGTATTTCATATTCTAATTTTTTTTCAGTTTTCTCATAAATTTCAATGCATTTATTTAGATTATCTATTTTATATCCAGAATTCTCAAACAAAGTAATTGGTATAGCAGTAACTGCATTAGCAAAAGAACGTATCCCGTATTTTTTTCTTCCAGGGATATCACATGAATACGCCATTAAATGCTTTTGCAAAAGTAGTTCAATACCCCCAGATCCCCTTAAAAATCCTTTATCTTGAATACCTAATTTTAGCGCCTTAATAGCATTTAAAATTGAATTTTCCATTTGTTTCCGAATAAAACTACTTCGCCCTTTAATTAATATTGTTCCAGAAAAAGGATTAGATACATTTTCGAAAAAAGTGTATTTTTCTTCACCGATCAATTGTTCATATACAACTCCAGAAAACCCTAAAATGTCAGATTTTAGATTATGAATAGAATTCACTGGAATACAATTACAGAGTAATGAAATCCTCTCTAAATTTTTTCTTTTCGCTCTTCGAATTCCCATAATCCCTTCCTTTGCTAAAAGATCTAGTGATACGGAATCTATTCCTTTTTGATTTATAACAACAAAACTTCTTTTTTTCCCATTACATACAGATCTTTTCAATTGAATTATTTTATTAACTCGTCGATCAATCAAATCTCTTTCGTTTATCGAAATTTCTTCTTTTTTTTCAATACAATTATAGTTAAAACTAGAATTAGTTTCAGATCGTTCGTGTTCTAAATTGATATTACATAATAATATAAATGCATTATGTACAATTTTAGGCATGTCAGGGTGCCTAGCTCCATGATCTAGAACCAAACCTCTTATCCATTTGCTATCTGCCTCTGTCCTACTATTTATTTGTAAAATTTCAATCCTTTCTAAATCAACAACTTTTCCTTCATTATAAATAGTAAGAACTGCATCAACAGCTATATTGGCCATTCTTTCTGATAAAATTTTTTTGATCTTAGTTTCTATGACTGTTCTAGCGCATTTTAAAAGAGTCTTTCTGTCTAATACATTATTTATAATTTGACTTGGAAGCCATTTTTCAATTTCCATTCTAGTTAAATCAATACCATCACATAGAATTTGTGGATGAATTCCTTTTTCTAAATATTTCTCAATATTTCTAAGCGTTTCTCCAATCAAAATTATAGCACTTGTAGACCCATCACCAATATAAGATTTTTGTGAAATGATTGTTTTAGCTATTAAAGATGCTGTAGGATTCTGTATTTGCATTTCATTTAACAAATAACTCCCATCTTTTGATATTTTAATGTCTCCACTAGCAGTTACTAATACTTTCATTGTTCCACTAGGTCCTAAATTATTTCTCATAATGTCCTGTAATCCTTTAGCAGCACAAATTGAAATATACAATGAAAGTCCTTTCCCTGGTGATAATTTATGTTCATCTATAGTTTCCATAATTTTATTATTTAATTATATTTCGATTAATTTTAATAATTAAATTGTATTAAGTATTTTAAAAAGGTACTCAATGGAAGAAAATACGATTTTGAAAATATTTAATTGGACCAAGTTATGTCAGCAAAGATATAAAAAAAAATTCAAAGAATTATTAAATTTTAACAACACATCCTTGTTTTTTCGTAAAATATATGAAAATGGGAAGAACATAAAAATTGATTTTAGAATTTATTTAGGTGGGCTTAGATATACACCTCTTTCGATTGCCTCCTTATTCAAAAATTTACCTGTTCCATGGAAAATTAATGAGGATTTGAATTTAATTATTCATAATACGAAATCATTATTAATTTTAGATACAAATAGTAAGACGATACCAGAATTTTCATCAGCTCTATGGTGCCAAATTTGGATACTTAATAGAAAAGAAAAAATAAAAAGGGTATATTTTCAAAGAGTAAACTTGCCTTTCTTTGATGATGAAGAAAAATTTAGCGATTATATTGATTTTGGAAAAAACAAAATCAATCTTTTAAGATTAGATAAATATCTAAAGAATCATTTTAAATTAGGCTTAAATCTAACGCAGGAAATCAAGAATCCTAATACTAAAATTAAAACTAAAAGTGTTGTCTTCAAAGATATTTCTTTAAGAATGCAACTGGTAAAAATTGAATTTCAAAGTGGTCTCTATGAAAACATATTTAGTAAAAAAGAAAAACAACAATCGTTAAAAGAATCCTATTTTTATCCAAATAACTTAATTTTTTTAAATGGTTATACTAATAAAAATTTAATGGACATAAATAATTTAAAAAATATTAAAAGAAAAATTCCAATTTTTGATTTTCTATACAAAAAAAATAATGAAATATCTAAGGTTAATTTAAAATTATCTAGAAAAAAAAATAATAGCTATTATTTTAAAATTCAAAGTAAATTGATGTTTATCAAAAAAGAATACAATATAAGTTTTTATTTTCCAAAAGCTAGTTTCGTTATATTAGGAAACATAAATTTTTTAAAATTTACAGATAAGGGAGAATTATTCTTATTCGAATTCATAAAGCCTTTTTTCTATGATATTTTTTTTAGTCAACAAAGACTTTCATTTCATCTAAAATTTAAAGTTGCATTTGTTGAGATTAGCTCCTCATTTTATTCACATAGTGCGTCATGGAATATACAATATTTGGAAAGAATTTTGTTAAATTTAGCAAAATTTTCAAAAATTAAATCATCTGTATCTTATCTTACATCAATTAAATGTTATACAAATAGTTTTACAATCAAAAAAATTAATTATAAACATAAAATAAAATATAATTTAATTAGGATTTTAAAAAATAACGTACATTTCAACAATGTCAAATCAAACTGGACCCAAGCGGGAATCGAGATTTGTTCACAGAGTTATAAGCTTATGAATATTTTAATAAAAAGAAAAGGTTTGACTTTTTTGAATTTAGATTTTAACTTCAATCTTAAGCCAATCCGAACATTAAGTACTAAAGAAAGAAAGAAATCAAGATTTAGCAACACTTTCCATTTTTTAAGAGAGTTTTTGAGATTTGTTAAATTAATAGTGGATTGCCATGTTAAATTCTATTCTGGATATATTGATTTTTTCCAACTTTTAGATGGAATCCATTTTATATTAACGCATATCGGTAAAATAACAGGAATTTATAGATATAAATATAAAATTATGAAACAAATAAAAATATGCAAAAGTATAAAAAAAATTTTATATGAAAGATTTTACAAATACCCTGTCTCAAAGGGTCCAGGTTTTGGGTTTTGGAGCCCAGTTTGGAAAGTTTGGGTTTTTTTTATTAAAGGAATGGTTCCTGTTCAAGAACGATGGTTGGCTAACCTTTTATCCAGACATCTTAATGGAAGAAGATATTCAAAAAAATCCTTTAGTATTACAAAGCAAAGAAAAGATGGTTACTTGGATGTAGAATTAAAATTAGCTTTAATAAATGAATTAAATAATTTAAAAGGGAATATATACAAAAAAACCAATCTAAGAAAATACATTAAAGAATCAAATGAAGCCTGGAAAAGCTGGAAATCAAATAACAATTGGAATCCAATTGATCTACCTGATGAAATAGAAAATCTTATATTAGATTATGTAAAAACAAAATCAATTTGGTGGGTAAGATCGGCCTGTTTGGTGAGAGAATCTTTGAATAAAGGGATTTCTATGGAAAAATCGAAGATCAAAAAAAATCTTGGGAAAATAACCAGATTGTGGTTTAAGGCCGAACAAAGAAGACAATTAGATTATTTAAAAAATGGTCCTTTTTTTTCAAAAGATGAGTTATTTTTTGTAAGTGAAATCTTTTGTCATTGGACCAAAATATGCCAAATTAAAAAGATAAATTTTCCATCGTTTAAAAATAAGTGGGATTTAAAATTACTTATATTAAGTTTGGATAGAATTAAAAAAAATAGCCCTTCGATCAAAATGGATTGGAAAATTAATTCACTTGAACAGAATTTGCTTCAAACTGCGATGATTAATCCAATAGGAACATTTTTAGGGATAAAAAATTCGATTTTAACCCAACGAATTTTTTCTGAAATTGGTCTAGCTTTTATGGATGGTTTTTCATATTTAAACCCAATTTATTTTATAGCTTTCGCCGAAAGAATTACTGATGGTTATATTGATCAATATCTTTGGTATGAATGTTCCCAGAAAATATTATTTCCCAAATGGATTAAACCAAGTGATGAGGAAATTAATCCATATTTTATCAATAAATTTCAAAATATCATCGAAAAACAGAAGGAAATAAGAAATTTTTCTGAAAATCACAGTTTAAGAATTGGCAAAATTGAATTTGGTGAATCTTCCGACATTTGCGATTTAATTTTGATGGAAAAGACTTTAAGAAAAATTTTGGATTCTAGTCTTATTTCTTATATATGTTCTAAAAACAATGTGAATGTCGTTTTCAAAGATATGTTCGAATTAAATTCAATGGGGATCTTAAGAGGTTTACAATTTGGTGGATTTTTAATCCAAATATATTACTTTGTGTTCGATTTAATGATTTTAGGAATGAAAAATTCCCTACAGTTATTTAGAAATAAAGTAAACGATTTTTCGAAAAAAGGTTCTAATCTATTTACATATTATAATCGTTATATATCTAAAACAATATTCATTATTTCACCATTTGAATTTTGCCATACAAAATATTTAACTATCAAAATGAGTTTTAAAATACCTTTGTCAATGGGATCTATAAATTTTTCAGTAATTTTAGATGACAAAGGTTCATATCAAACTTCTAATAAAAATATTTCATTAGGGTTTTGTGGGTTTTCTATATTTTTTATGGAAAGTTTTAAATTAACAAGGGATATAAAAATAATGAATGAAAATGAAAAATATAGAAATATGAAAAAAAAAATTATAAAATCTAAAATGGGTTCACTTGTACTTTTTCAAATAGAAGGTAGAATAAGACAAATTGTATTAAATTCTGGGTCAACAACCTTCACTAAAATAGCAAATAAATGGAATTCGTCTATACTTGGAATATTGGCCTATTTCAGAGAATTTTCGAAGAAAAATCGAAACTGTTTTTCTATTTTATCGAAATCTGAAGAAAAAATTCAAAATAGAATAAAAACTTCTTTCAATTCTAAAATGCCATCAAGATTTCCACTTGTGCTTTTTTTTGCACCGAAAGAATTAGGTGGTTTAGGCATGCTTTCGATTTCAAATTTTTTAATTCCAGATAACGATTTAAAACATAAAAAACTAGGCCAAAATAATGAAAATCTGAATAGTTCTCTTCAAAGTCCTATTACCTCAATTCCAGTAATAATAAATTTTATTAAAAATTGGCAAAATGAATTTGAAGATTCCAAAGAAATTTGGAGCGATTTTGTAAGAAGAAGAATATTTTTTAAACACCAACAAAGAAGTTTAACCTTCGAGGATATAGAAGATTTATGGAATAAAGGAATCCCGAGAATAAATACTTTATTTCAAAAAGAAAGACAACTACTTGCATTTGATTATGGTTGGAGATTAAGAACAATTATGGAAAAATTTCAGATACAAAAAATTAATCCATTTTGGTGGACCGTTCGAAACCACGATGGCAAACTTTGGACTTTAGAATTTTATAAAAATGAAATGATAAAAAACCTTGGAGGTATCACAAATATTCTAGAACATACTCTATTTAAAGGAACTTATTTTCCAACATGGGAAGGGCTTTTTTGGGAGAAATCCTCAGGGTTTGAAGAAACTCTTGAAAATAAAAAACTTACACATGCTCAACGGTCGGGCTTAAATCAAATTCCGAACCGAAGGTTTACCCTTTGGTGGAGTCCTACTATAAACAGGGGAAACATTTATATTGGATTCCAGGTTCAATTAGATCTGACTGGGATTTTTATGCATGGAAAAATTCCAACTCTTAAAATTTCCTTAATACAAATTTTTAGAGCACACCTTTGGCAAAAAATTCACCAAAGTATAACGTTAGATTTGTGTAGATCATTGGAAAAAGACTTAGATAAATTAATGATATCATCGATTCAAAAAGAGCAAGTTCATCCTAGGAAATCATATAAAATGAATTCCTCTTGTGCAGACATAATTTTCGTTTCTAAGAGGAGTTGGAAAATATTTAAGCCATCGTTACTGACTCCAAAAGTGTCTAAATTTAAATCCAAATGTGATATTGGAAATATTTTTTGGGTGGATATTCAATTAAGGTGGGGTGATTTTGATTCACATGATATAGAACGTTATGTACGTGGAAAATTTTTAGATTTTACAGTTTATCAAAATGGTTTATATCCAAGTAAACATGGACTTATTATAGGTATTGACCTTTCTTACAATATATTTTCTGGGTATGATTTCGAAATTTTTGGATTGGGGCAAAAAATTTGGACGGACCTAACGAAGTTGATGAAAAGTAATTCTGCTCTATACATATTAAGAGATAGAATACGAAAAGGACTTCAATTATATACTAGCAAATTTTCAGAGTCTAATTTAAATTCAGGAAATTATTTTGAGCTATTTCAATCTGGTAATATCTGGATAATAGATGACACCCTTTTCTATCGTGTCACTGTTCATCAGACTCTAGTTGGAAACATAAAGACCAAACCAATCAATGGTGTAATAATAATATTTCTTCCAAAAAATGGAAATTTAATTTTACGAATAATAAGTTCAGAAATATGGAAACAACAAAAAAGGCTGTCACAGTTAGCACGTTGGCGAGCAGCTGAAGAAATTTTCAAGTTTTTACAAACAATATCGATAGAAGATACGCCTGATCAAATTATATTATTGAGAAAAACTTTAATCGACCCTTTAGAGATCCAATTAATCGAATACCCAAATATTTTGATTAAATTTTCTAGTTTTAAAATTTCTTTTCAAAGTTTATTATATTTTAAAAAAATAACAAAACGAATCTTAGGTGCAAATGAATGTGAAACAGTAATTTTCAATCTGTATGACAATTGGATAGATACGGTTTCTGAGTTTACTGCATTTTCTAGACTTATATTACTACTTAAAGGCTTAGAGATTGATTGCAAACAAATCAAACAACTCCTTGGGGTGGGTTTGGGAAAAAACCTTAAAAATCTTTTCTGGCCTTTTTTTACTAACGAAGAATGGATTACACTCGAAATAACTTTGAAAAATCTAATTCTTGAGAGTTTTGCAACTAAAAATAAGATAGACTCAGCAAGTTTATTCCAAACTGAAATACGAGATATTATTTTCGGTTCCTATACTAAAACTCCAGACTTAGCTAAAAATGAAAACACTTGTCTTCAAACAGTTTTAACATCTAACAATACAGGAAAAAAAATTACGACCACAGTGTTTTCAACTATTTTAAAAAATAATGTTATGATAGTTTCATTAAAAAAAAATTTTTATAACATCAAAGAAATGTCTAAACTACTAAAAAAGATTGAAATAAAAAAATTTAAGAAAAAATCCGACTTTGATTGTCATATATTTCCCAGAAATCTATTAAAAAAATTGATATTCAATCCTAATATAATTTTAACAACAATTTCAATTATTTTTGGGAAGAATTCGAACTCATTTTTGTACGTTATGGAGATTAGAATACTGTTATTGATTCCTCAAAAAAGAAAAATTTTGAAACGAATGGAATGGATGCCTTTCCGTAAATTAAACATATTTAAAGCTGTAAAATTTCTTGGCTATGTAATTAAGAGAGAAAGAAAAACTAATACAAAATCTATCTACAATTTCCCAATAAGAATCCTTAATTTTATGCGGAAAATTCTTATGTTAAAAAAAAATATACTACTCGTTTATATTCATATTGAAGAAAAAAAGATCAGTCTAAAATGTTTCAAATACAAAATCAATTCATATTTTTTAACTGAAGCTCCAATTTTATTAACTAGAAAATTTTTCGGTTTAGTGATTAATATCTTAAATTGGAATAATTTAATTTAACTTTTTTTAATATAAATTTTCATGAATTATCTTGTTATAAAATAACAATTCTTGTTAGTATCATATAAATATAGAAAAATTTATTTTTATTAAAATACAAAATATTTTTAATTATTTTTTAAAATTAAAGTTATCTTGTTTATATTAATTAATGACTAAAAAAAGAAGAAACAATGGAAGAAATAAAAAGAATCGTGGAATAGTAAGAAGAGTATCATGTATATTTTCAGGAAAACTGGTCCCAAAAGACAAAGCCATAGTCCGATATGTTGTAAGGAATATTATCGAATCAAGTGCTTTAAGAGATATTCAGGAATCATGCGCGTTTGAATTTTATACCCTGCCAAAGTTATATTTTAAGAACATTTATTCTATAGAAGCTGCTATTCACAACAGAGTTATAAGAGTCAGGTCTAAAAAAGATAGACGAATCCGAGGACCAAATAAGATGAAATTGATAAAAAAAAAATAAAATTTTTCATTTAATACGGGGAAAAAAATTATTTATAATATAATTAAATTAACATACTTTCGATTTTTTCTTTCACTGATTTTATCTGTCGATGGATATTGGAATTATATTTTGTTACTATACAACAAGCAATTACAGATCTTAAAACTCCACATGCCTTTCCCAAGTTTTGTTTACTTGAAACAAAAATATATGGTACATTTTTATCTTCACACAAGAGTGGAAGATGTAAAACTATCTCAAGTGGTTCTGCGTCAGCTGCAATAACAATTATTTCTACCAATCCCCTTTTTAAAACTTTTGTCGATTCATTAGCTCCTTTTTTAAGCTGGTTAAATTCTGCGGCTAATTGAACTAGATCTAGAATTTGAATTGAAAAAAGGTTATCTGCAATAGGAAAAGCCTTAGGACATAATAAAGTCATTTTTAAAAATACTTATATGACAAATTGTCTTATAAAAATTTATAATGGATATAATTGTTACAGATATAAAATCAATAGATATTTCTATTTTTCCAAAATCCATTTGTTTTTCATTTTTTACAGCGAAAGAGATTAGAAAACTTGCATGTGTGGAAATTTTTTGTCCAGTTTTTTTTGATATTCATGGAGATGTTATAAAAGGAGGTCTGTGTGATGAAAAAATGGGAATTTTTTCTAAATTTGGTATTTGTAAATTTTGTATGGGAAACTATACTACTTGTCCAGGACATTTTGGTTATATTGATTTACCAATACCAATAACAAATAATTTTTTAAGAAATATTTTGTTTACAATTTTAAAGGCCAAATGTTTATTTTGTAATTTTTTTAGAATAGAAAATCTCCAAGTTATTTTATTAAATAATGAAGTCCTCAGACTTTCTTTTAAATCTAAAGTATTATTTGATATACCAAATAAAGAGAAATTTATTAAAGAACCGACCACGGTGCTATCAAACTACCTTAAAATATCTACACTTAGAACTTATCAGAAACTTGGGAGAAAAAAAACTGAAAAAATTTACTGCGATTCGATAAAAATAAGGATTCGTTGTTCATTAATAAAAACTCATGAAAAATATGAAAACTGGATGAAAAAGGTTTCTGATTTTTTAACTAAATGCAAAAATAATATGGAATGTCCAAAATGTGGATATTCAAGTCACCAGAAGAAGAAGAAATCTTGGGAAAAAATAAACCTACACTTTTTTATCTCTATAAAAAGACAAATTGATTTTCAAGAAAAATTTGAAGTCGATCCTTCCTCTCCATGGATCACCGAAACAAAAAATAAAATTTCGTTTTTTGACAAAATACAAAGTTCTACTGATTTTTTACTTTTTCAATTTAAAGAAGAACTAGAAATAATTTGGAAATTTGAAAATGACCTATGTGAAATAATTTGGGGCACATTTAACATTTCGAAAAAATTTCAAAAAATTAATGGATTTCATTTATTTTATATAGACTCTCTTTTGATTCCACCAAATCGATATAGACCTTTTAATTCTGGGAAGAAATCCGAATCGGATAGTTCATTGTTAACAAATCCACAAAATTTTTACTACACCAAAATTTTAAAAGCAAATCAATTAATTTTACTTGCTTTAGGTATTAAAGAATACACTTCAAAACTAAATTTAGTAGTAAAAGGTTATTTAAATCTAGAAAAAGCTAGTAATAATTTGGGAGATACTGCATCTAATAAATCCGATACTACGAAAGAAAATCCAATAGGAATTAAACAGCAATTAGAGAAAAAAAATGGAATCTTTCGAATGCACTTAATGGGAAAACGAGTTTTTCACTCAGCTAGATCAATAATTACACCCGATCCTTTTCTTAGATGCAACGAAGTTGGTGTACCTATCAAATTTTCCAAACAATTAACCTTACCGGAAGAAATAAATGTATTGAATCTTGGTCTTTTATTAAAATCTCTTTTATTAAAAACAGAAGACTTAAATAGCCTAGAGTTAACACACAATTTTGAAAATTTAATAGGAGATAATCTTAAGATCGAAGCTAATAAATTTAATTATCGTCATAGGAATTTTTTAAAGATGTGCAGCAAACACGCTACAGTTTTTTCTAAAGAAAAAAAAAATTTCTATGGTCTAAACAAAATTTTTAGGACTTTACTCTCCGGAGATTTTGTTTTAATGAATCGACAACCTTCATTACACAGGGTTTCTATTATGAGTCATAAAATTAAAGTCGAAGCAAATTCAAAATGTATCAAACTAAATTATTGTAATTGTAATTCATATAACGCCGATTTTGATGGAGATGAGATGAATTTGCATGTACCCCAGAATTCCTTTGCTAAGACAGAGGCCAAATTACTATCACTTTGTAGTAATCAATATAAAATTCCAGTTAACGAATGTCCATCTAGGGGATTAATTCAAGATTATATATTATCTTCAGTAATTTTAACTCGAAAAGATTCTTTTATTAATATACGGATGTTAGCTCACCTTTTATATTTTTCTGAGAATTTTCAACAGTTTTCTAACTATCCTCTTTATCCTGCAATATTAAAACCAGCGCAATTATGGACAGGAAAGCAGGTAATTTCAATCTTATGGAAAAATTTCTCAATTAAAAAAAATTTCAAAGTTCTTGAGTCTAGAACTAAATTTTCAAAATTGTCTTTTGGAATAGATGAGACAAAAGTATTAATGAGAAGAGGAGAATTATTGAGAGGAATTATCGATAGTTCTCAACTTGGAAAAAATAAATTTGGAGCTTTACATGCTTACTATGAATTATATGGTGGAGAGAAAGGTGACTTTTTTCTATCTGAAATCGGGTCAGTTTTAATTATTTTTCTTAGAAGTATTGGCTATACTCTAAATATCGAAGATCTTCTTTTGCTATCAAAAATTGATAAATATAGAAAAATAGGAATAAGAAAAATTAATCGAATTTCTCAAATGTATTCAAGAAAATTTTTATCTTCCTATGGTTTGTTTCTTCCACAAAAAAAAAAAATTACAAAAAAAATTACTGAAATTTCTGCATTTATTCGCTTTATTTTTTTTATGAATAACCTTCTTTTATTATTTATTCAAACTCAAAAAAATCATGTTATAAATTTATTTTCAAAAAACCTTGAAAATTGTATACCAGGAGGATTATATATAATTCCATGTTTAAACAAGTTTTCTATAATAACATTATCAGGAGCAAAAGGTTCTACTCTGAATACATTTCAATTATCATTAAACTTAGGTCAGACTGAATTAGAATCTAAATGTACACCAAGAAGTGCAGGTGGTAAAACTTTACCTGTTTTTTTTCCTTTTGATTTTAATGTTTGTTCAAACGGCTTTATTTCTAATAGATTTATTACTGGAATTACACAATCTGAATTTTATTTTCATTGTATGGCAGGCCGAGAAGGACTTTTAGATACTGCTGTAAAAACTTCTCAATCTGGATATATACAAAGAAGTTTAGTTAAACATCTTGAAAGTATTATTTTAAGTTATGATCATTCAATAAGATTTAGTAAAGGAGATGTCAATCAGTTTATTTATTCCAGAAACGGGTGTTGTTCAATGAATTCAGATCTAAAATCTAATATAAATTGGAGAATCCAAAATTTTAAAAATCCTAAACTTCCAGTGATTAATATTTGTTCAAGAAGTAAAAGGTTTGACAAAAATCAAGATTTTTTAGGGTTTTCCAAAAGTTTACAAAGTTTACCACATTTTGAGTCGAAAAAATTGGAAATAACTTTGAAAAAAAACAAGATGCTTCGGAAAATATATCCAATTTCTCAAAGCTTAGACTTATTAAGTCAAAAATTCACAGAATTATTTTATGAAAATTTAGTTTTGCCAGGTGAAGCTATAGGTATAATAACTAGCCAATCTTTGGGTGAGCCATGTACACAGATGACGTTAAATACTTTCCATTTCGCTGGTAAATTATCGTCCAATCAAAAATCAGGAATCCCTAGATTAAAAGAAATTTTGTTATCAAGTTCTAAATTTCCAGTTACTCCAACTATGTCAGGAAAAATACAAGGAACTATCGATGAGAAAAAGTTTTCTTTGATACAAAAAAGGTTTAAACGAATCCATTTCAATGACATATTAACATGTTCATCTCATTTTATTGAAAAAAATCAAGAATTTTATGGACAAACGTTTCGATTTTTTCTTCAGAAAAATTTTTTTTACAAACATTTACTTTCATTAAGAATGAAATTTTTAAAACATTCGATTGAATATTTTGTTATCAAACTTAAAAAATATCTAAAAGATTATTCAGCGAAAAATAAAAGTAAAGATCCTGAGACCAAACAAAATTTTGATTATTATAAAGACAGCAAAATTAAAATAGAGACTTTAAAAAAAAATCCTACGAAATCAAAGAAAAATCTTATTGAAAATAAATCAGATTTTTTTAAAATTAATCTTTTCCAGTACCAAAATATTTTGAATTTTAAAGATATCGATATGATTTTTGATGAAGATTTTACAATCAAGACTTCTCAGGGGATTTCAGACCATTTTATCGATTACCGGGAAAAGAGTCTTCATATCAATGGTATTAATTTTATGATTTTTTGGAAAAACTTCGATATTATCGAAACAAAAAGTATATACACGAATGATATCTATGGAATGATGGTAAATTATGGAATAGAAGCTTGCAGAAATTGTTTGTTTAATGAATTAGAATCTATTTTTAAAATACAAGGAATTTCTATATCCAGTAAACATTTCGATTTGATTGCTGATTATATGACGAGATTAGGAAGCTATAGAGGTTTTAATAGAAAAGGATTTGGTGAGGAAGATGGGTTTCAAGAAATAACTTATGAAACTGCTATTAACTATATTATAATTTCATCTCTTTCCAATAAAGTAGACAAGTTAACAACGGTTAGTAGTAGATTAAGTTTAGGAATGTTACCTAATATTGGAACTGGATGTTTCGGAATAACAATTTAAATTCCTCAACTAAACTTTATTAATCTTTAAGGCAAATTAGATAGTAAACCTTACATTCTTAACGAAAATAAAGATTATTATTTTTTTATAAAAGAGGCTCCGATAATTAATCGAACTTTTCCTCCAGTTGGTGTACATAATATTGTATCACAGCCGACACATTTTACTCGCGTTTGAGAGTGACTAAAAATAATTAATATCGAGGAACATTTAGGACATTTAACATCCATGAAATAGGAATCTGGATTTGGGATTATTCGTTTAGTTTTGTGTTTATTTCTTTCTACACCTTCCTGGAAAATATTATTGTAAGAGTTATTTAACTAAAAAATATTAAAAATCTCTAATTTTTTATTATTATTTAATTTCTATTTTAAAAAAAATGAAATACTTACCTCCATTTATATTTTTTTTAAATGAGGATGCTCAAGAAATTTTAGCCTATTTAATTACTTCTTGCAAGGACATAAAAAATAAAGCAATTTCTTAAGTTCAAAAATCGAATAAAAAAAACATGAATCCTTTGGTTTGCATATCTACTGTAGGAGAAAAACATTAATGGCTGGAAATTAAAAAAAAATATTCTATAGAAAAAATACTATTTTTAAATAATTTCTTACCATTCCTTAATATTAGTAAAGTTTGTTCATATAGAAAAAAACTACGGTGGAAAAAAAATTCATTAAAATTTATTTTTGTAAAAATTTAATTTCACCAAATGGATTGATAATTTGGTGAATTTTGTATTATACTAATCAGGGAAAAAAAAACTAATAATATTATATAATTTGAATTAAAAATTCAAGTTTTGATTTAATTCAATTTTCAATAGCTAAATTCAAGAATGATGTGACTGGAACATCCCATTCTTCTATTTCAACAATGCACCCTTTATATTTTAAAACTTCTCTAGTTAGCATCCACCAAAGTAATGCGATAGAATGGTTATTTAAATTGTTTCCGGGAATTGCTATGTCTATAAATCTCAAAGAAGTATCCGAATTGCAAAATGCTATTGTAGGAATATTTGCACGCGCTGCCTCGGATAAAGGTTGGTAATCAATTTTAGGGTTAGCTAAAATAATTATTTCTGGCTCTTGAAAGCTAGTACACATGTGGTTTGTGAATTTTCCTGAGACCCATTTTCCAACTACTGTCTGACATTTAATAAATGAAGAAAATTTTAAAATAGCTTTTTGAGAACCAACTCCCGTTGATATAGCTATAATATTTGAGTTATCTTTAACAGCTGCGATGGCACGTGCTGCGAGTTTTAATTTTTTAATGGTTTTAGAAATATTTATTATGAAAATACCATCTTTTCTTTCTCTCCATGTATACGTTTTCATCAAATTTTCACAAGTTTTTGTTCCTAAATGGGTATTGCACAAGAGTAGTTTTTTTATATCATTTTTGTTAAAACATTCCATAATTTTATGAATACACGATACTAAATTTGAATAAATGAAATGTTATCCTATTGACAAAATTAAAGAAAATAAAAGCAGCATAGAAATTGAAGTAAAAGTTAATAGTGTTAAAAAATTTTTGGAATTTAAAAACAAACTTAAAAAATTTACTATTTGGAAACTTTGCTTATCTGATTATTCTGCAAATGCAGTATTTTTTTGTGATGAAAAACTCGATATTGGCAGAAATGAAAATTTTCACGCTTCTGATATTAGATTAACATTCCATAGAGGTAAAAAAAAATTTATATTACGAAAAATACTTTCCAAAAGTAGAGGTATAAAAAGAGAATATATATTTCCTAATTACAAACTAAATGTAAGCATTTTGGAACATAAATTAGTTTGAGTTGTCTATTTAAATTTATAAATATTTATTATTTTTCATTAAATATAAAAAATTTGAATATGAATATGAATAATAAATACAATGTACCTAATAAAACGTTTAACGCATTATTAAAATTTTTTTCAAAAAATTATTTTGACGGAGTTTTTAAACATAAAACACTTTCTTATCTGGTAGATTCATATTTAAATTTAGTCTTAAATCAAGCAAATAAAATTTCAATAGTCGCTAATAGGAACAAATTAAACTTTTATGACCTAATAAATTCAATTAATGTAAGTTCTTTATCTCCATTTAAACTAGGTCAGCCGAATAGTTATCGAATATTCAAAAAGAACAAAAGATTAATAAAAAACTATACAACAAAGTTTGCTGATTCAACTATTTCCTGTATAAAAATTTGGAAAAAATTGAAAATTCCTCGAATATTTCTAAAGTGGATTCATTTACCCGGAAAAAAAGCAATTGAGAAAAAATTAGATGGTTTTAAAAAAATTTCTTTTCGAGTCTTTAATTACATCCCCCTTAATGAAACATTATTTTTATGCTATAGTTTTAATACTATTTTTAAAAAAATATTCACTGAAAGAAATATCTGTATAAAGATAGTTTCTGATAACTATAACTTTAGAACTTCCTCCAATTTTTTCTTTTTTTATGCCATAAATTTTGTTGTAACAAATCGTGACATTAAAAAAGTCTTAATTGGTTTAAGAATTATTCATACAATAACACTAAATAACATATTTTCTATTCACTATATTTTTAAAAAGATTGTTTCAGTTTTAACAGACTTAATACTAAATATAAACTTGATAAAGCAAAATAGGAAGCTTTTAAAAACATTTTTGTTTTCTTATAGGATACTTAAACAAGTTGAAAAAATAAGTGTAAGTAGTTTCGATTTTTTTTTAGTTAAAAAGAAATATTTTTTTTTAAGAAAATTATTTGGTTTCTATAAAAATAAATGTGAAATTTTAGAATGGGTAGAAAATGTTAGTAAAAAAACTCGATTTGAAAACGAATTATTTATCAGAACAATTTTAAAAAATACTTTTTAAAAAACTCGATAGGAAACCTTTTAAAAATTAAAACAAATTATTATAGTATTATCGGCAAATATGTTAGAAAAATTAAATATTAACTTAATTAAAATTTCAATGAGTTAAATTATTTGAATTAAAATAATTATTTTAATGAAACTTACAATTTTTTTTATTAAAAAATTATTATATAGGATGGAATAAAACACCTCCTTCTGTAGTTTAATTTAACAGGTTTTTCAAGTGAAATTGATCTTGAATGTTTTAAATTATTTGTTAAAAAATTAAATAAGATTAGTTTGAAATAAATTATAAATTATCTATTACTATCATAAAATAAATTTATAATAAAAAAACCAATTTCATTTGCTTTAAGCTTATAGCCCAAATATTTAAATTTTCATATATTTCAAGACATTTTGCAAAACTTTCTTGAGGATAACCCATCAACGATGAAAGTTTTGCCAAATGTGATAAATGTAAAATCGATTTTCCTATCTTAACACTTGTATTCCTTATTAAATTGTAAATTTTATTCTCGATTGAAATTTTTTGTATAATTGTTTTAGAAAATTTAAAATGATTTAGGGATTTAATGCTAGAAGTTAATAATCTTGAAGCTTCTTTTGTATCGTCTATTGAAATTAAATCATTAAAATTTAGTTTTGCCAAAGCCATACTTAATCTAATTAAAGAAATCAAAAACTTTATATTTATACTTTTTTTAAAATTTTCCACGTTAGTTGCTCGGAGTAAGACATAATTGTAAACAGTCATTTCAATTGATAATTTGGTGAATTTTGGATAAATATGCCGTGATTCTTTAAACAATACTTTTAAAATTTCTATATCAATATACCTTTCATTTTTTTCTAACTGTTTTTCTTTCCCATAATTTTCTAATAAATAATTCGAAATCTTTTCATCAAAATTATTAAGTGAATTGTGTTCCTGATAAAAAACTAAGTCAAATTTTTTCAAAAAATTATTTTTAGAATTATTTGTCTTTTTGTCTTTTTGAAAGTCAAAATCTTCAATTTTAGCAATAGATGCTATTATACTAATATTAGCTATCGATTTTTCATTTAAACCAACTCGTTCATCTAGGAAATTTTCTAGGGAAAAGACCTCATTTTCTTTGGAAAACAAGATATTTTCAATTAAAATTAGTCCAGTATTTAAGATTTGTGAGTTTTTTTTTTGAATTTCAAAAAAACTATTCCTAAATCCAGGGGTTGAGCTGAATTGCTTTTTTAATGAAAATGTCGAAGAATTTAAATAAATTGAATTGGGAGATATAGATAATAAAGCTTGAAGTACACTTGATTTCCCAATATTAAAATTTCCGATAAATAATATATTTACTTGCTGCTTTATTTCAGATATTACTCCTCTTAAGTATGAGCCAGAACTAACTATTGCTAATGTAATAGATTTTTTCAAATCTAAATCTCCTAAAAAATACGGCAATATAGAATCAGAAATACGATCGTATAAATTCGGGCTTCTAAATAATTCAAAAATATAATGTTGTTTAATTAAAAAAGGCTTTTCACTAAAGTAATTGTAAGGGTATTTCTCAAAAAACATACTCTCAAAGAAAAAATTCATAGAAAAATTTACAGGAACTACAGATTCATATCCACAAGGAAGTAATATTCCAGCAGACCTGATTTTAACTCCTTGAGTTAAATTTGAATATAATTTTTCATTAAAATAGAGATCAATTTCTCTAGTTGAAACGGTGAAACTACCAGGATTTTCTATGTTAGAAATTTTAACTAATTGATAAGTTTGAAAATTACTCATAGTAAGATCTAAAAATAGTTTCTTATTGAATTTTTTCTCGCAAATTTTTGAAAAACAATAAATTACTGGTTTAAATGTTGAATCGTTTATTGTAGAATAAATCTTTGAGCCACAAAACTTGCAAAAATATGTTGCAAATTTTAGTTTTGTAATTCTAGTTATAGATCCGATACATATTCCTTCAATTAGAATAAATTTTCCAATCATTGAGGCACAAATTAAATTTAATTTTTCTGAAGGAAACATTTTTGGTGGTTGCAGAATAATCTGAAAATCATTAAAATTAATAAATTCAGAAAATTTATCGCCACTTAAAGGCATTTTAGACGATGTTATTAAAAAATCATTTTCTTTTTTTTCTTCCAAATTAAAAAAAAAATCTGTAAATAAAAAAAAGAGAGTGGATTTTAGTAATTTTAAAAATCTCTGAGTGTTAAAAAAAGCTAAATCTTTTAGTTCTGAGTGAGAAGTTGATAATAAATCTTCTAATTCAAATACAAATACATCTTGACGACCTTCAATTATCGAATCGCATTGCATTGTGTATTTATTTCTATTTTTTGGAGAATTTATTTGGAAAATATTTTCTTGAATAACCTTTTTATTGAATTCTCGAATAAATTTTCCCAAAAGAATTTTACATTTTTTATAATCTGTCATTACAATTACAATTATAATTAAATCTCTTATAATATAAAAAAGTTATTTTATTTAAAATAATTCAGACTAAGGTTAGTTTACTTCTTTTAATTGTAATAATTTTAGAATTTGGAAGTTTTTTAACTCTTTTTTTAAGATTTATATCACAGGTGGCTACAATGAAATGTCTAAATAAATTAACAGTATTATAAATACAATCGTCGGCATAAATTATATTTTTAGGGTGAAAACAATTTAATTTTATGAATTTTCGATTTTTTAGATATTTTAAAGCAAGTTTAAACTTTGGACCAAGTTTTTCAAGTTCCATTAAAACACATTCAGAAACACAAGGAACTGTAACAGCATTCAAACAATTTAATAATGAAGAACATAGATTAATTTTATTTTTCAGGGAAAAATATATAAAATTGGTGTCTATTAAAACATAATTAGGTGTTAAATTCTTCATATACTTTATAATATCGGTCTTGTGGTCTAGTGGTAATGACGTCTGACTTTGAATCAGAAGGTCGTGAGTTCAAATCTCACCAAGACCTACATTTAATAAGCTCCAATTTGATCAAAGTTTTTTGTAATTAAAAATTCTAGATATTTCAGAAACTCAAAAAATATTAAATTGGCAAAAGTTTTTTTTCCAAATTTTGTGTGATGGAAAAATAAAATGGATTTTTATGGAGAATTTTTCATGTTATAATTTTAAAAGTTTTTTCCCGAAAACTTGTTAAATTTGGAAAATATAAGAAAGTTTTTACATTTTTATGCAATAAAATTTTAATCATCCCAAAAAAATTTCAAATTACAGGCTTAATTTTAAAAAAAAAATTATGTAAAATAACTATCTTTATGTGGAAAATTAATATTGTAAATAACTTAATTTTATGTTAGAAATTTTTCACACTAATTGTATCTGTTTCTCTTTTTAATCCATTTAATAATAATTTTTCAAAAAAAATATCAGAATGCCTTTTTCGAAAAATATCAAATGACAACAGAAAATTTACAATATTGAACTTTTGGTGACCAAACCATCCACTTAAATCAATTTTTCTAAAAGAGGAACGGTTCCAATACAGTTTTTTACTCCTAAAAATCTTTGCTTTAAAATGACGATTTTGAACCCAATTCAATTGTTTTGTTGTAACTATGTCAATGTCATTTATGATAAAGGAATCGCATTCAATCCCAGAGGCGTTTAATATTAAAAAATTTGTAAAGTTCATATTTTCATTTTTAATTGATTTAGATATTTTATTTCTTTGGATATTTATCAGGGCCAATCTGTAAACCAAGATCTTTAAAAATTCAACTAAATCAATTACTGAATTTTTATGGCATTTTATTTGAGACTCAGGCTTTGAAAAAAGAAACATCTTTAATAGAATTCTAAATCCTGAAACTAATAATCGTATCTGGATAAAATATTCAGCTTTTAGTATCAGGTAATCTTCTTTAATATTTAAATTCTTATTTAATTGGTTTTTTAATATTTTGCCTAAACAATTTGCTGATAATTTTAAGTCGATATAAGATTTTTTTCTAGAATCATTTAGAAGATTTCCAATTGTTATTAAAGATTTTTTAATACTTATAACGTATCTAATATTAAAAGAGGTGTGCGTTTGAAATGAAATTTTTTCTCCAAGCCTTGCTAACAAATTTGTTTTAAATCTCAAAAATTTTTTTTTTTCTACAGCACAATTAAGTTTGTGGTTTTTTTTTGATAAAAGATTTAATGCGTATAATTTTGAAATAGAATTCTCAATAACAAGACATGTTGAGCTCTTATAATTATATTTTTTTTCAAATATAGAAAAAATAACAAGAATACAAATTTTTATTGATATTAAAAATAATTGCATTATGTAAAAAAAATTAATTATGTACTTAAATATAATCTAATAAAAAATTTTAAAATAGTATGAAATTCATATTAAAAAGTCCGGTTAAAGAGGAAGAAAGTTTTCGAGATTTCCTAATAAAAAACAATTTAAATTGTATCACAAAGAATGATTGTAGAAAAATAATTGGAAAACTTTTAGATTATCTAATGAAGTCAACTCGATACAATGATATTTCAGATTTTCTCAGAGTATTTAACCAAAAAAAAAACTATTTGAAAAATATTTCTGAAGTTTTTGATAAATTAAGACTTAATAAAAACAGTGTACTTCATTATCCAGTAATTATAACATTCAATTATTTTTTAGAAAATTATTTGAATACTTTTGGATGTGTAGAAAGTTCACATCTCTTTCAAAAATCATTACATTCATTTCTTTTAAACAAAGGAAAATCCAAATCAGCCAATTTTTTAATAAAAAAATTAACTAAAAAATTAGTTCAGGTAAAAAAGACATCTTTTTTCTTAACAATCATGAATCATGAAAATCTGTTTATTCAAAATTATTTTAATGGAATTCAAAGCTATCTGAGTTGGTTTTATTTATCTTTGGAAAAAGCATTCGAATCTAATTATTATAAGGATAAATTAAATTTTTCCTTGGGAAAAGTTGCACTCTCTCAAAATAAAAAAATCAAAGCGTTTTCTCTTTTTATCCAAGCAATTGAAGATTCTAAAAAGGGAAATTTTGGAACAAAACTCATAATAATAGAATGGTTTATTCTCTCTTCTCTTCTTTTAAAAAAAATAAACCAGACAAACAACCTTATAAATAGGTTAAATTTATTAAACTCAAAAAACCTATTTCAAATTAAAACCATATATAATTGCATCAATAAAAATAACATGATTTTGATTGAAAAGTTAATTTTCAATACAGATAGAACTACATTTATTCTTAGTTCGTCTAATCTTTTAGTCAAAAAGTTTTTTAAAAAGATTAAAAAGAAACTTGTGAAAATATTATCTATTTATATTAGATCTTCTATTAACAAATTGGCAATATTATTAGGGGTTTCTAGGAAAAGAACTGAGATGATTTTAAGCTATATAATTTTAAAAGGAGAACAAAAAGGCTATTTTGTTTGTACAACTGATACTTATAGTAGGTCCCTTAAGACTAAAAAGGTATCTAATTTATTTATCGACGCATCCTTAAATTTAGGAAGTTTAGTTGATGTATGTTTCAAATTAAAAATTTAGAAGTAAAAATTTCAATAAATAAAATAAGCTACTTTCAATTTCATTAAATCTTGTTAGATTGTTTTGTTATTAATTTTGTTGTTTAATTGAAATGTTTTTTATAATAAAGGCGTTATTTCAAATTATTAATTTTATTAATATTAAAAAAAAACCTATGAAAATAAAAAAAAATTTATATTTATCGACATTTAACAGTTATCTTTTTTGAAAAAAGTATTTATTTGGTTTACATGAGATAATATAGATATGGTATTAATAAAAGTATTTGTAAATATTTCCGAACACTCTTTAGTTTGAACAAGAATAATATTTTTTATGGTAAAAAAGATTCTTTTTTTAATGAATTTTACAGAGACATAACAAAGTTTTATTTTAATATTATTAAAACTGAAAAACACTTTAAAAATACACTTTATTGTAATACTTACAAAACTCAAGTTTGAGTAACCAACAAGTTTAAAATTGAAGATTGTTATTTTCAAAGTATCATAACAACCTATTGACGTATTTTTAATAAAATTAATTTACCCTACCCTAAAATTTTATTTTTTTAGAAAAAACTAAAAAATTTCTTTTGATATTTTATAACCTATTTTTTTCTAAAATAAATTATTTTAAAGGAAATGTGGGTTAAAGTTTTTTCCATGCACCATACGGAAGACTTTAGGTGTGATATTATTTGGTTTATCGGAATAAATTTAAAAGTATAGATTTCTTTGGAATTTTTTTTTGGAAATTTATTCAAATTCAGAAACATTTCAAAGGAGACCAAGAAATTTATTAACAAGGAAGGCGATGCCTAGAAAGTTGGTGTGTATGTCGAGGTTTAAGCATCAACAGTCTTAATTGAAATGATAATTTTTCCATTATATTCGTAAATATAATGTAGTTTATTTTTTTTTTAATATCTTAATATTAGATTGGACCGGATTTTAAATTTTTAGGGACAAAAATAAACCACTCAATGAGCTAAAAACTAATAAAACTTATTTTGTTCTTAGAAATGCAATGGTTTTCTGCTATTTTCCATGAAAATTAAAAACTTGGTAAAATGGGATTTTTTTACAATTTTTAGAAATTAAAATTTTTTTTGATATATTTAATATTTGCAGAAAAGTTTCCTCTAAATCTATTTCATTTGATAAAATTCGAAATCTATAATTACCGGAAAGGTTTTTAAACATTTTCTCAAATAAATAGTAAAATTATAGGTTAATTTAGAAGTAATTTGAAAACTTTTTAAGTATTCTTTTAATAAATATTTGAGAAAAACTCGGTTTATCCTGAAAAGATTAAATTTTTTGGAATTTTCTGTCTAAGAAGTTGAAACTTTTAAATTAAAAAAGAGTTTTAGGCTCTCATCAATTGTGTATCTGTTTAATTTTTCAATTTTTAAAAAAACTTTAGTTTTTTTTTTCCTCCTCACTATATCTTATTCTGGTTTTTTTAAATACGATAATAAATTTTTAGAGGAGATTGATAAAGCATATATTCTTTTAAAATAAATCTCAATGCTGGACTTTATCGATAGACTGGCTGATCAAAAATGGAATGTAATTTCTTTGGAAGAATTTTTTTTAACTTTTGAATAAATTAAAATTTTATCAATTAAATCGATTTGCCATATATTTTTACTTTTTATTAGTCCGATTCATAATTTGGGATATTAAATTATGAAAGAAACCTCAAAATTAATTTGCTTTTTTATGAAGATTTCTACATTTTTAGGAAAGATATTGAACGAATCTATAACAATTGAATTGAAGAGCGGAGTGGTAATTTATGGAACTTTAACAAAATTTGATAAATGTATGAATCTATATTTAAAAAATGTTAAAAAATCTTTTTCAACAGATAAATCTATATATTTTGAATCAGTTTCTATACGAGGATCTATGGTAAGATACATTATTCTACCAGTTTGGATAAATCTTGACTTAATCTTAATTGAGACAGAATAAAAGTACTATTAGTTTTTTCTTATAAACAAGTAATATTTATTAAAAAAGAGGGTTAGAAATTAGTTTCTGCTCTGCCCATAAATCTGGAGTGGAAAAATTATAGGTCATTGAAATAGCCTCAAAAGTTGCTTTTGCAAAATTACCGATAGTTCGGGTATGTCCTTTAGATGATGTGAAAACATCTTTATATCCAGCTACAGTTAACAATTTTTTTGGAATTTTTCCCGCAACAATACCAGAACCCCTTGGAGCCGGAATACACCTCACTCTTATGGATCCACATTTGCCTGTTACTTTAACAGGAACAGTGTGTGCTGCTCCTTCATATTCTCCCCAAAAACCTTTCCTCGCTGGTACGATAGATAATTTAGCAATTATAATAGCACCTCTAATAGCTGAGGCCGCTTCTTTAGCTGATTTTACCCCAAGTCCAACATGACCGTTAAAATCTCCAATGATGACAAATGCTTTAAATCTAGTTCGTTGACCTGCTCTTGTTTGTTTTTGAACCGGCATAATCTTTATCACTTCATCTTTCAATTCCGATCCTAAGAAATAATCAATAATCTCTTGCTCTTTAATAGAAATCGAATGATAAAATATTTGTTCAATTGAAATTATTTTTTTGTTTTTTACAAGTCTTCCTAACTTTGTAATCGGGATCCATTCTTTATTTTCATTATTTCCTAGTTTATTTATTTTTCCTTTATCTCCTCTAAACCTTTCTTGGATTTTATTATCACGGTCTTGTTTAATTTCGGCTAAAAATTGTTGTTATAAAAAAAAAAAACTAATTGTTAAAAAAAATTTGAATAATATAACTTACCCATTTTATATTTTCAATATAATAAATTATGAGTTTAATTTATAAATTTGCCAACTACCAGAATCGAACTGGTGATCTTTGGTTTACAAGACCAACGCGTTACCACTACGCCAAGATGGCTATAACTATTCTCCCAAATTAAATTTTATTTTTACATTTATTGCAGCCAACTCTGATATTAGATATTTTAAAATATACGGCATTAAAATTTTTTTGGGGAATTTTTTTGAGATTCTTTTAGATTTTCCATTAAAATTTTTTAGAAAATGTAATTTATTATAATCCACAAAATTTCCAGTTTTTTTTTCGAAAAACGATGCATGCAAATCACTAGAGACTTGGATTCTATCATGTAGTAGAAACGTACAACCATGTCCTAATAGTGCATCTCTTTCCATTTCTCCAAACCTGATTGCACCCCCAGATTTTCTTCCTTTTATTGGTTGACGAGTTAAATTGTTAACAGGACTCTTATTGGAAATCTGAAATTTATCAGATACCATATGCCTTAATCTTTGATAATGGACAATTCCTGTAAATACTTCCACTTCTAATGGTTCACCTGAATAACCAGAATATAAGATTTCCGATCCAAAATATTGAAATCCGACTTGACGAAGCTGCTCAGAAAACTTTCCAAATGAGTTCCTATCTCCCGAATATCTGAATGGGGATGAGTCAGTGAAAGAACCGATAATTGAACCACTTTTACCTGCTAAACTTTCAGTTATTAAACCCATTGTCATTCTTGACGGTAACCCATTTGGGTTGAAAAGTATATCAGGAATAATACCATTTTCAGAAAATGGTAAATCTGTTGAAAAAAAATCATAAGATAAAACCCCTTTTTGACCGTGACGAGAAGCGAATTTATCTCCAACTATTGGTTTGCGCCTGCTTCTAATTTTCACAAAAGTTTTTGTTATTTTTGATTTCTTATGTAATTCTGATGAAATTTTTATCTGGTCAATTATGCCTTTCTCAAAGCTATTATAACAAAAAAAATTCTCCCTCCTTAACCCGATACTTTCTTGAAATTTTTGTAAAAATATTGGATTTCCTTTCGATACATGTGAGTCTGATCCCAATAAACCATCTTCTTCTATATTATCTTTACCTTGATTAAAATATTGCATAGTTTTTTCACCGAAGTTTTTCATTTCAATCAAACTTGAACTAGTAATATTTGAAAAAGAAATACCTCTTTGGATAGATGAACGGTTTATTACGATAGCATCTTCCATATCAAATCCTGTATAAGTTAGCACAGAAATACACGCATTAAATCCATTGGGAAAAGAATCCAATTTTAAACCATCTTGAATTATCTTATTTCTAACAATAGGAACTTGTGCAGCTAATAATAAATAACTTTTGGAATCATTTCGTCTCCAAAAAGTATAAAATGGGGTTCCAACGGATTGTTTTGCCATTTGACACTGGTATATATTCCTAGGTGATTGATTTAGGTTTGAAAAAGGAGTCGAACCCGCAATTAAAGATAAAATTCCCATCGATTCAATTTCAGAGTGAGAAATTCGAGCATTTTTCAAAAGTAGACCCGTTTGAGATTCAAAGTTAAAAATATTCATTAAGTTCTGTTCAACTGCACCAACTAATTCAATTGTGTACAACTGGCTTTTAAATGAAATAGAATTCGTAAAAGCCGGTTTTTCGGAAAAAAATTTCAGATCAATATCGTACCATTTGACTGGTCTACTTGCTCTCGAATCTTGAGAAGAAAAATCAAATTGTTTAGAAGGACATTTTAAACTGTTTCGTGAAATGTATAACAATTCGCAACTTTTGGGCAAAAATCCAAATAATGATACTTTTTCAGATCTAAGTTTATCAATAAACCACTTTAAAAAATAATCTGAAGAATAACCCACAATTTCCCCATCTAAATTTACTGTAGCCAATCCTTTGAGAGATTCAGGAAAATTTTTAATTTTCCCATATCGTAAAAATAAAGTTTTAAAAGTGATATTATCAACGGGATTACAAAACACTGTAAGAGTAGAAAAAGAAATATGATTCAAAATACCACAAGAGGGCCCATCTGGAGTGTGAACAGGACATAAAAACCCCCATGATTGTGGTAATAGTTTTCGTCCCGCTGTATTCTTCATTTCAGAAAAAAACTTTCCTCTATGGATGCTTCTAAAAAAGGAAAAAAATCTTCCATAATTTATTCTTTCTAGTGTAACACTTAAACCTGTTGTTTGAGGAAGTTCACTTTTAAACCCAGAAGAAAATGTTCCTGTTGTAATAATGAATTCGAACCCTTTTGGTATTATTGCGAGTTCTTTTTGAAATTTTTTTATAAAGTGCTTGAGTTCTTGATTTTCACAATTTTTTTTAAAAAAATCATCAGATTTTTGATTTTCTAATAATCTTGTATTAAAAAACGAATTTTCAATTTTTTCTTTGAGGTAAATTAATAGCAGGTTTCCGGGAAGTAAAAATTCTTGAGAATCAAAGGAATCTGGGTTATCTTCCAAAGATAAACCTCTCTGGACTAATATAAGCCTATGAATCATAGATATTAACAAATGAAACTTTTTTACATTATCAGTTCCCAAATGGACAAAAATATTTCCGTTAAGTACAGCTTCAATAAATTCGGTAGTTTGATAATATTCTTTTGGTGAAATTAAGTTAAAAATCTTCCCTAAAAATTTTTTTAATTCAACTACCGATTCATTTCCAAAAACCAAATAAGATTCTCGAATCATCAAAACAGCACGTTTTCGAAGATATTCGTCTTTTGGATCGAAACTCGTTAGTGAGTCAAAAATAAATTTATCCGAAACATTCAAAAAAAGTTTGATTAAAATTACAACAGGAATAAAAAATTCTTGTTTTTTAAAGATTATTCGAGAATGGATCGTTCCATTACGAAGATAATGAAGATGAAAAGTTTTTGATGTTTGAATTCTATCTACTGATCTAAACGAACATGAAAATACTGTACACAATAAACCTTTTTGTGAATTGCTAATTCTTGAAATTGTTCTAATTAGATTTCTTCTGGGTACAATTAATAATCTTAGGATTTTTTCATTTCCTTTTATCATAAAATAACCACCTGTTTCATATTCTTCTTCGTCTATTTCCATCAATTGTACCGATTTCAATCGGTTAAGATTACATTTTAAACTTCTTATCATAATAGGAATTTTTCCAATTTTTATAATAAAACGTTCCGGAAAATATTGTGAAAGCTTTATTAAAATTGAGACAAATATTTCTCCATTATATGTTACTTTTATCTCCCTAGACCGTCTAGGTATCTCTCTAAGTCTTTTTTGATTTGATATTAAAAATGGTTTGCACACAAGGAAGCTAAGAGATTTTATTTTTATATTACTAGAATGTTCTTTTTTAATAATTTTTGAGCTGAAAAGACTATGCACAAGAAGCCTTAACCCCTGTGTTATAGCAAAATTGAAAGAAGCGATATGCAGCTTTACCAAAGATTGGAGTCTGTTTAGCTCATTATGACATATTTTTCTTACCATTTGGAGAAAAAAAATTAAAATGTATGTATACTCAACTATTAATTTAATTGTTTAATAAAATGAAAATTCTACCAATCCAAACTTTAGGAATTATTGCTGTAAGCAAGAGTCACCAAATTCATAGCTTTAAGTTAAAAAACTATGTTTTAATTTCAAAATTTTCTTCTATCTATCAATATGAAATTGAAAATTTAAAATTAGTGAAGAAATCACCTTTTCTACACAATAAAAATTTTGTTAGTACTATTTTAATGATAAAAAATCGAACATTCGCAACTTTAAATGGTACTCTCCATGTTTTGGATTTTTCTACCCCTTTAACTAGAATAAAAGTTTTTAAATATCCAATTACCAAGTTAATAAAATTTACAAATAAGATTTTTTTGTTTTCACAGATGGAGCAAAAAGGATTAATACTTAATACTTGGACCTTAGGGACCATAAACATTATTAGGCCAAAATCCAAGATTTTATTTCTAAGCAAAAGCAATATTTCTTTTAATAAGAATTTAATCCTTTTTTATTCGATTGAAGGTAAGGTAGAAGTTTGGAATATCGATGTAGCCAAAAAAATATGTTCTTTAAATTTTGGATTATTTCTCAACCAAGACGATTTCGTTCTAGCAAATAATGAGAATAGTATTTTTATCAATTTTCAAAAAAAAAATTTGTTTATTTGTGACTTAAAAAAAAAAAAAATTTGGAATTATCATGGTGAGAAAATTGATAAAATTGATAAAATTATATTTACAGAATATGAATTGGAAACTTTTTTTATAAAAGGGAACGGTATTTTATATAAGATAGATAAAAAAAAAAAAATCATTTTCAAATCGTCTATAAAGAGTCACCTCGAAAAAATAAATTTTATTTAATTTATTAAAAATAATTTATTTTTGACGATAGG
>Ga0105052_10001155_pt1 | contig 35946 bp, 32 predicted proteins | sample FRY03_FD_78094 | JGI IMG/M metagenome (GOLD analysis project Ga0105052, IMG submission 78094) | Freshwater microbial communities from Lake Fryxell liftoff mats and glacier meltwater in Antarctica - FRY-03 | ecosystem: Environmental > Aquatic > Freshwater > Ice > Glacier meltwater ... | reverse complement strand
GTGGGCGGAGGGGACGAGTTTGATGGCTTGGTGGATGTGATCTGGGTCGATGGAGGAAGCGGCGGCGCGGGCGGCGATGAACCAGGCGGATTGGGCGAGGAGGTTGAGGGTTCTGGGGATGGCTTCGGAGGCTTCGGCGAGGAGGTCGATGGCAAGGGGGACGGGTGGCTTGGCGCCGGATGCACCCTCGCTCAATCTCGGGGGCGGGCGGGGGCCTCGCGCCCTCGCCCGCCATGGCGCTTTGCTCATCCAGGTGCCGCTCCAGGCACTCCTTCGGATTGCGTCCTGGACCGGCGGAAGGACCGTTGATCACCGGTCGGCTGACAACGTCGGTTACTCTGTCCTCGGGGCGGCCTCTTCTCCAGCGCCTCAGTCTCGAAGGGGCACCGTGGTCGGAGGCGGTGGTGATACTGACCGCGACCGTCCAGGGCGAGGACTCCGTCGATTTGAAGAATGGCGTGCGCCAACTCACTCCTCGCTAGATACGATGGCGGGAATTAGGCGCGAAGCCGGAAAAAGAATAAGGGCGGCCCGCACAGGTGGGGCGCGACCTCCGGGCGTGCACGCGCCGGGCACCTTATTTTCCCGACTCCGCGAGCACCATCTCCAGGTAGCCGCGGTAGTCCGGATTGCGGGTGGAGCCGATGAGCTTTTGGAACTGGGTGGCGTCGATGAAGCCGCGGTTGAAGGCGACCTCTTCGAGGCAGGCGATTTTGTAATTCTGCTGGCGTTCGACGGTGGCGATGTAGTTCCCGGCTTCGAGCAGGCTGACCGGGGTGCCGGTATCGAGCCAGGCGATGCCGCGGCCGAGCAGCTTCACATTCAGCGCGCCTTCGCGCAGGTAGCTGTTGTTGAGGTCGGTGATTTCGAGCTCCCCGCGTGGGCTCGGTTGCTGCGCCTTGGTCCGCTCGACCACCGTGTGGTCGTAGCAATAAAGGCCGGGTACCGCGTAGCTGCTTTTCGGCTGCTTCGGTTTTTCCTCAAGGCTCAGGACCTTGCCGGCCTTGTCGAACTCGACGACCCCGAAGCGTTCGGGGTCGCGGACGTGGTAGCCGAAGACGTAGGCCCCCTCGGATTGGGTCAGCGCTTCCCGGTAGAAGTCGAGCTTCCCGTAGAAAATGTTGTCGCCAAGGATCAGCGAAGCGCCGGCACCGCCGAGGAATTGTTCGCCGATGAGGAAGGCCTGGGCGATCCCCTTCGGCTCAGGTTGCACGGCGTAGGTGATGGACAGGCCGAGCGAGGCACCGTCGCCGAGCAGGTTTTCGATCGCGGGGGTGTCCTTGGGCGTGGAGATGATGAGGATGTCCTGCAGGCCGCCGAGCATGAGCGTGGCCAGTGGGTAATAGATCATCGGCTTGTCGTAGATCGGCAGCAGCTGTTTACAGGCGATGCGGGTCAGCGGGTCAAGTCGCGTGCCCGCGCCGCCGGCGAGGATGATGCCTTTTTTCGATGAGGTCATGAATGAGGATGGGACAAGGGATGAGGGATGAGGATGGAAAAAAGCAGATCAGCGATCGAAGTGTCGGCAGGGCAGGAGGGCAGCTTATTACAATAATTATGATTTTACTGTTTTTTCAACCACTTTTCCTTGGGCAAAAAGGTCGAAAACCTGAGGTATGGTAAAGCCGGCCACGGGGAGGAAAAGGAGGAACGAAGGGAACGGAGGCTAAGGGAGGGCGGCTGCGGCGGTGCCAAAGTGTCTGTGTCCCCATCGTGTGTTGTGCCCATCGCGTGCGCCAGGCGGGCTGGAAGCGGTTTCTGGAGGCGTTTACGCCGCGGCGACGGCGAGGATGGTTTCGAGGGCATGGCCTTCGAGGCGGTTGTTGACGAAGATGTAGGAGGGCGGCGGTTTTTGGCGGGCGCGCACCGGGTTGTTTTGGGGCGGGGCGGCGGCTCCAGTGTCGGTTTGGCGGGGCGGCGCCACGGCGGAGCAGGCTTGCAGGGTGGAGAGCAGGCGGCGGGCGGCGGCGCGGGCCTCGGGCAAGGGCTCGCGGACGCGGTCGTAAGGGGAGAACAGGTTGACGGCTTGTTCGTAGGCGCGGCCGGGTTTGAGGAGGAAGCGGGCCGCGGTGAAGTCGGTGGTGAGGATGCCGGGGACCTCGAGCTGTTCGCTGACCGGCGGCATCGCCTGCCAGTTGTTGAGGACGTGGGCGACTCCATGGCGGGCGAGCACGGCGAGGTAGTCGGGGTGGAGGAGTTCGGGATTGCGCAGTTCGACGCCGTACTGCCAGTCTGGCGGCAAGTGGGCAAAAAATTGGTCCAGGGCCTCGGCGAAGGCGGCGGGCGAGGGCCAGGTGCCGGGGGCGAAGCGGGCGAATTCGAACATGAGCACGCCGATGTTCGGGCGGCGGGGTTCGAGGGGGGCGAGGAACGCGTTGCGGAACAGGCGGGCGTCGAGGAAATGCGGGTTCTCGGTGCCGGCGCGCGGTCCGAAGCGGTCGAGCCGCGGGAACCGCCGCAGGGTGATCTCGTCGGTGACCTTGAAGGAAAACCGAAAGGTTTCCGGGACCTGGGCGCAAAGTTTTTCGATGCCCTCGCGAGTGGGGAACGCGTAATAACCCGCGTCGACCGAGACTGTGGAAAAGACTTCCGCGTATTCGCGCAGGCACTCGCGCTCGAAACGCGCTTCGGAAAACTTCCCGCGCGTCAGATAGCGGTCGCGCGCATACAACCACCCCAGCCAGCCGCGGTATTTCCAGGACGAAGTGCCGATGAAGATGCCCTCGCCCGCGAGCCGCGCGACGGCGTCGTGCAGCCGGTGCCACCGCTCCCCCCGCGCCGGCGCGGGCTCGGGGAAAAGCGGCAGCTCATCCATCGCCATGCGGCTCTAGGCCGTGGCGGCGAGGATCTGGCCGAGCACGTATGGCAGGATGCCGCCGGCGCGGTAGTAGTCGATTTCCACCGGGGTGTCGATGCGCACGAGCACGGGTACATCGAAGCTGGTTCCATCGGCCCTGGTCACGCGGAGCGTCGCCTGCGCCTGCGGTTTCAGGTCATTGCTGACGCCGAGCAGGTCGAAGGTGGCGTCGGCCAGGTCCTTGATCCGGTCGTAGTCCGCCTTGTCGACGAAGTTGCATGGCAGCACGCCCATGCCGACCAGGTTGCTGCGGTGGATCCGCTCGAACGATTTGGTGATGACCGCTTTGACGCCGAGCAGGTTCGTGCCCTTGGCGGCCCAGTCGCGGGAGCTGCCCATGCCGTAGTCTTCGCCACCGATGATGATGGTCGGGATGCCGGCCGCCCGGTAGCTCTGGGCCGCGTCGTAAATCGACATCTCCTGGCCGCCGGGCTGGAGCAGCGTGGCACCGCCCTCCTTACCGCCGAGCATGAGGTTCTTGATGCGGACGTTAGCGAACGTGCCGCGGGTCATGACGCGGTCGTTGCCGCGGCGCGAACCGTAGCTGTTGAAGTCGGAGGCCTCGACCTTGTGCTCGCCGAGGTAGCGGCCGGCCGGGCTGTCCTGCTTGATCGCGCCGGCCGGGGAGATGTGGTCGGTGGTCACGCTGTCGCCGAAGATCCCGAGCGGCCGGGCACCGTGGATTTCGGTGATGTCGCGCGGCGTCGGGCTGAAGGCGTCGAAGAACGGCGGCTCCTGAATGTAGGTGGAATCGCGGTCCCAGTCGTAGACCAGGCCGGCCGACCCCTTGATCTCATTCCACTTCGGATTCTGCTCGGCGAAGTCGGTATAGAGTTTGCGGAAGACGTCGGGTGAAAGCGCGCTGGCCATGGCGGTGGCGATCTCCTCGCTCGTCGGCCAGATGTCCTTGAGGTACACCGGCTGGCCGTCCGGATCGTGGCCGAGCGGTTCAGAGGTGAGGTCGATCTCGACGGTGCCGGCGAGGGCGTAGGCGACGACCAGCGGCGGGGACATGAGGAAGTTCGCCTTGATCGACTGGTGGACGCGGGCTTCGAAGTTGCGGTTTCCGGAGAGCACGCTGGCGGCGATGATGTCCTCGTCCTTGACCACGTCCTCAATGCCCTTGTCGAGCGGGCCGCTGTTGCCGATGCAGGTGGTGCAGCCGTAGCCGACCGTCTGGAACCCGAGCTGGTCGAGTTCCTTCTGCAGGCCGGTTTTGGTGAGGTAATCGGTGACCACGCGGCTGCCTGGTCCGAGGCTCGTTTTCACGCTTGGCTTGACCGTCAGGCCGCGGGCATTGGCCTTTTGCGCGAGCAGGCCGGCGGCGAGCATGACGCTCGGGTTGCTGGTGTTGGTGCAGCTGGTGATGGCCGCGATGAGTACGCTGCCATGGGTGATGATGTCGGACACGCCGCCCTTGCTGTCGATGCTGACCTCCCAGCTGGTCGGTGGCAGGCCTTCGAGCACGACGCCGGCCTGGGCACCGAGGGCTTCCACGCCCGGGGTGGCGTCGGGTTCGCTGTCGAGAGACACCGGCGGGTGCACTTCGAACGGGGATTTGCCGTAGCCGTCCGGCTGGGGCGCGGTGAGCAGAGCGGTGAATGTTTCCTTCAGCGCGGTGACTTCGATCCGATCCTGCGGGCGTTTCGGTCCGGCCACGCTGGGTTTGACGCTGGCGATGTCCAGTTCGACGACTTGGGTGTAGTCGATGTCGCCGTTCTGCGGGATGCCCCACAGCCCCTGGGCGCGGTAGTAGGCTTCGACGATTTCGCATTGATCCGCCGAGCGGCCGGTGCCGCGGAGGTAGTCGACGGTGGCCTCGTCGATGCCGAAGAAGCCCATGGTCGCGCCGTATTCGGGGGCCATGTTGGCGATGGTGGCGCGGTCGGGCACGCTCAGGGCGCGGGCACCGGGGCCGAAAAACTCGACGAATTTGCCCACCACCTTGGTTTTGCGGAGAAGTTCGGTGACGCGGAGGACGAGGTCGGTCGCGGTCACGCCCGGCTGGAGCGAACCGGTCAGGTGCACGCCGACGACTTCGGGTACGAGGAAGGTGACCGGCTGGCCGAGCATGCCGGCCTCGGCTTCGATGCCGCCGACGCCCCAGCCGACGACCCCGAGGCCGTTGATCATGGTGGTGTGCGAATCGGTGCCGACGAGGGTGTCCGGGTAATGGACGCCGTCCTTTTCGAGCACGCCCTTGGCGAGGTATTCAAGGTTGACCTGGTGGACGATGCCGATGCCGGGGGGCACGACTTTGAACGTGTCGAACGCCTGCTCGCCCCACTTGAGAAATTGATACCGCTCGCGGTTGCGGTGGAACTCGAGGTCGAGGTTGCGGCCGAGCGCGTCTGCGGTGCCGGCGAAGTCGACCTGCACTGAGTGGTCGACGACCAGGTCGACGGGCACGAGCGGCTCGATGATTTTCGGGTCCTGGCCGAGCGCGTGGACTTTCGAGCGCATGGCGGCCAGATCGACGAGGAGCGGGACGCCGGTAAAATCCTGGAGCACGATGCGGGCGACGACGAACGGGATTTCGTAGTCGCCGGGTTTGGCGGCGTCGTAGGCGGCCAGATTCTGCACGTCCTGCTCGGTGACTTTTTTGCCGTCGCAGTTGCGCACCAGCGACTCCAGGACAATGCGGATGCTGGTCGGCAGCCGGTCGAGGTTGGGAGCGAGGCCGGCCTCCTTAAGGACGGGCAGCGAATGGAGCCGGCCGGTTTTGCCGGACAGGGTGGCGAAGGGACGGATGGTCGAGGTCATGAGAAAGAAGTCTGGGCGGAGGATGCCAGAAGGACACCCTAGCGGGAGGAACCAGGGAGGCAAGCACCAGCGTTCCGAAGGCGCGCCGGTTCTGCGCGCGATCGGTCAACGGGCGCGGAAGGCTTCCGGGTGGAATCCGTCCGCTTTCATGAACTCGACGATCCAGTCGAGGCTCGCCGGGATCGAGTGCGAGGGCCAGTTCAGATACAGGGTGCGGCGGTTCTCAGGGCTCATTGATCGGAGCCATTCCTGAGCGGCCACCGGATCTTCGTCGGCGGTGGCGAGCACGAGGACCCGGGCCAGACCATCCCTGGTGGCGGATGGTTCCTGCGCCCTGAGCCAGCGGCTGGACTCCTCGGGGTCGGCGGCAAGCCAGTGGCGAAAAGCGGCTTCCTGGGGCCGGAAGTCGGGCTCCATGAACGGACTGGCCGAAACCGGCCTGTTCTCCGGTTTGACCAGCCAAAGAAACCACTCTTTTGCACCGGGCTGCGGTGGCTGGGAATCGGTGATGGCTGCCGTCATCTCCAGCCGCACGCGTTCCATCAGAGCGGCGTTTTGGGAAAAGAGATCTTTGAGTGGTTCGAGCCATTCCAGGTCCCCGCCGCGCGCCGCGGCGAAGGCCAGCGCCGCGCGGGAATCGAGGGCTCCCCAGCGCTCAAGGAAATCGAGCCAGTCGTTTTGAAACGGTGAGCCGGCCTCGTGGGCGAGCAGCTCGGGCGCCAACACGGCGGCCTCGGCCGCGGTCAGGCCGCTCCAGACCGTGGCGAAACGGGCCGAGCGGCGACCGCGATCGGTGTCGCGCAGGGCGGTGCGCAGGGCGGTGCGCAGGCGCTCCGAGGAGGATTGGGCGCGCGGTCGGGTGTCGGCGGAGGCCGGGCGTAATTTAAGCGGATCGCTGGATCGGGACATCCACCACAGGCCGCCTCCCGCGAGAACCAGAGCCAAAGCCGGGAGGAGGAGCGGGAGCGGTTTCATGTTCAGCAGGGGGCTGGTCGATTGCATAGCTGCGCCCGCCGCCCCGAACAAGCGCAAACCAACCGCCGTGGCTCGCGGACCCAGGCCCGGGGTTCCCGCCCGGGTCGCGGACAGTTTATCGATCAAACACCCCGGGCCTTGTCCGTTCCGTGCTTCCCCGGCCCCGCACCGGAATTGGTCCGCCCGCCGGAGTGGCGGAGGGGCGGCCTCGGGACCAGCCTGGTGCCCGGTCCGTCTGAATCGCGCAGCCGCCGCTTGCGCTGCCGGCGTGGCGCGGGCACGATACCGGCATGCGTTCCGGAGTGCTCCCGATTTTTGGCTTGGCGTCGTGTGTTTTGGTCTCGTGCGACCGCCCGGCGGCGGGTCCGACGATGGGCGAAGAGCCCAAACGGATCATTGATGCGGCCGAGGGCACGCGGGCGGAAACGGAGAAAAAGCTCGAGGAGCAGCGCCAGGCCATCAAGGCGGCCCTCGGGGAGGACGCGGCCGGTACGAAATGAACGATGGTGACTCGCACCGACCCCCGTGCCCCCTTGGCGTCCGGCCCGTCCGCTCCCGATTTGCTCATGTTGATCGCCGTTCTCTCCGACATTCATGATCGCCTCGACCACCTTCAGCGGGTGCTGGAGGTGGACGGTCGAAAAATCCTGCTCACCCTTTACCCGGAGATCGGGCGGCGGTTGGCGAAGTCGGGCGAGGCGGACGCGGTGTTCAGCGGGCACGATCACCAGCGGTACCAGCACCGGTTTGGCGGCGCGCTTTGGGCCAATCCCGGCGAGATCATGGGCCGTTTTGGAGTGGTGAGTTTTGGCGTTTATGACACCTTAACACACGCCTTCCAACATGCACTGGTCCCGTCCTAGGCCCGCGGCCGGGCCTCTTCGATTCACCGCACATCCCCCGATGAGCCATTTATGGAAAGATCTTGGGCGCGGCCTGCTCTACGCGGTGCCGGTGCTGGGGGTGGCCGGGCTGGGTGCCAGCGAGGTGATGAGGCTGCGCGCGGCCAACCACGAATCGGAGGCCCGCCGCCTCGCCGCGGAGCGGGCGCTGGCCCGGGCCGAGGACAGGCTGGCCGCCGTCCACCGACTGGATGACCAGGCGCTGGCGACACGCCTGCGCGCGGCGGCCGATGCCGCGGAGGAGCAGGGCGCGGCGGAGGAGCGGCTGAACCGGGTCGTGGAATTCTTAAAAAACGAAGTGAACACCGCCGAGTCCACCATCCTCGAGCTTCGCGAGGCCCCGGGGTCGCCTCCGGCGCAGGCCCCCGGGGCGGCGGGGGGCGGCACCGCCGCGCTGGTGCGGGAGATCTCGCGGCTGAATGCTGAAATCGAATCCCTGCGGTCCGGCGGAGGGCAGGGGTCCGGTCCGCCGCCGCGTTAGTGCGCGGGCCCGGAGGCTACCTCCGGGTGGCGCGCGGCGGCCGCCGACAGGCCGGTCACCGCGTCCTCATGACGCCGGGCGCGAGCCCGGCCAAAGGCCTCCGAGCAGGAGCGGGTCATGACCTCCAGGGTGTAGAGGTTTTTGTTGCTGATCCCGCAGGCGACGAGGTCGGCGGGGCGGTGGCGCCAGAGGAACACGTTGCCGATGAGTTCCCCGTTGGGCGGCTCCCAGTCGCCGGCGGTCACGTTTTCCGCGAGCAACCGCCGCCGGTCGGGGTCGGATATGTAGCCGCGCGCGTAGGAGATGTGCCAGGCGACTCCTTTGTGGAAATGCACGATCACGCTGAATCCATCGTGATCGAAGCGGAGCGCTTCGGGATCGGATTCGGTGATGACGGCCGGCAGGGCGGCGCGGGGCGGACCGTAGCGCTGGGTGCAGTCGGCGATGGTTTCCCCGATGCGGCCCTGCGCCCCCCGGCAGGGGGCCAGGATCAGGGCGAGGGCCAGGGCTGGCCCCAGGGCTGGATGGAACGTCATGCGTCATCCTGGAACGCGGTCAGTGCCGAATCAACACGAGGTCACCGACCCGGGCCACCTTGAAAAAGTCGGCGGCTTTGCCCGCGGGCAGGCGGATGCAGCCGCGCGACGCCGGGTAGCCCGGCACCGACCCTTGATGCAGGCCGATGGCGGAAGTGTTGAGGCGCAGGAGGAAAGGCATGGGCACATGGTAAATGGTGCTGATCCAGTCCCGGTGCTTGCTGGTGATCAGGTATTCTCCCGGTGGGGTGGGGTGAGTTTTGCGACCGGTCGAGACCCGGCTGGTCATGACCACCTCGGCACCGCGGAGCAAGGTGACCCGCTGCTCGCCCAGCCCGACGACGAGGCGTTGGCCGGTCTGGTCGTCGGGGTCGCGTTTGAGCAGCAGTTGGGCGGTGCGGAGCTGGCCGGCCCGGCAGGCCAGGGTGAGCGCGTCGGTGGTGTAACGGCGGGTGCGCTGATAGGGCCTGCCTCCATTGCCGAGCAGCGTTCGCACCAGCGCCTCATCGCCCATCACGCAGGCCAGCATCAATGGGGTCACCCCGGGGTCGTGTTTGAGCTGGGTCAGAAACCATGGCTGCTCGAATGGCGCGGTCACTGCCGCGGGGAGCGGTGCCGGCAGGGAATAGTTGGGGCTGGCCCCGCATTCAGCCAGCGCGGCGGCCAGGTCGGTCTGGCGGGTGACCACGGCGAGCGTCAGCGCGGACACGCGGTCCTCGCCGGTGGCTTCGGGCTGGGCGCACCAGTCAAGGCAGACAGCCGCGAGGTCGGGACGACGGGCGCGGATGGCGTGGAGCAGCGGAGTGTCTCCATCCGGCAGCCGGGTGTCCACCGGCACCCCGGCCGCGAAGGCCTCGTCCAGCCCGCGCCGGTCGCCAGCCTCCAATGTCGCCAACAACCCCGCCTGGGGGCCGGTTGCTACGGCCTGCGCCTCGGGAGCGGGCATCCCGGCCCGCAGCGGAAACAGCAGCAGCAGGCACGCCAGAGCCCCCTGGCGAGCCCATGCCCCAGCGCCGATCGCCGCGAGAGCCAACCGCTTCCGCAGGAACGCATGAGCCAGCGGGTGAAGATGGAAGGAGGAGGCGGGCATGTTTCAGTAAATATGGCTATTTTAACATGAGTTCAAGAGGTTATCGCAGCTTCGCACAACTGCGAAGATGACTCGGTTTGATTCGCATTTTCTGAAAATGTGCTTGCCTTCCTTTGTGGTTTGCACTATCTTTTTATGGAGATTCCAAAAAGTATTACCACGCCACCATTTCCTCCATATGAAAGAACACTGTCCACGCAAGGTATCTGCCTTCTGTCGCACGGCCCTGCTGATGGGGGTGTGCGGCGGGATGGTCTCCTGTTCGATGCCGCCGCGGCAGGCGTGGCAGCACATGAAGGAGCAGGGGGTGTTGCGGGCTTTTTTTGTGCCGAAGCGTTCGCCGGGAGCCTCGGACCGCACCCAGCGGCTGGCCGGGGCGGATTTGTCTGTCGACGGCGGGGTGAACCGGCGGCTCGCTGCGGCGGCTCCGGTGGTTCCGGTGGCCGGGCTGCCGGTGGCTGAGGAAGCTGGCGGGTGCCCTGGGTATGTGTTCAGCCCGCGGACGCCCACGCCCCGGCTGGTCGATGTGCTGGATTTTGCCCCGGGTGAAACCGTGTTGTGTCCGTACACCATGGAGCCGTTCATCGTGCCCGGCGGCGCGGCGGGGGCCGGCCGACTCGCCTCGACGGCGGCTTTTGGGACGGCGGTGCCGCTGGCCCCGGAGCCGACCGCCGAGTCGGTGGTGCCGACGGGTAATCCCGCGGTGGTTGAGGTGGCGTCGAGGGATCTTTCCACGCCCTTGATGCCCCAGATGCCGACGGCGGAATGGGGGCGATGGGTCCCGGATAAACCCGGTTACGTGCACAGCCCGTTTGCCGCGCACCACCAACTGGTGGATGTGACGGGCATCGCGGCCGGCACCGAGGTCCACTGTCCCTATAGCGGCCGCATTTTCCGCGTGCCCGAGAAGGATCCCTCCCCTGCGCTGGCGGCGGCCGGCATGCCGGAGGCGGAGACCGCCTTTGCGGAGGATGCGGTGGCGGCCGCGACCGCCCCGCTCCCGGAGGCCGCTGCGCCCGCGGGAGCGGCTGACCATACGGAGGACGCCCTGCGGATCCTGGCCCTTTCCATTCCTCAGCCGCTCCCGCCCAAATACGGGGCGTCCATGCCCCTGGCCTCGGCTCCCCTGACCACGCCTCCCGCCCAGACCGAGGCCACCGCTGTCCCTGAACCAGAACCCGCCGTGTCGGCCGCCGCCTGGGTTCCCAACAAGCCGGGGCTCGTTCAATCCCCCCACAGCAAGCCGGGCGAATTCGTCGACGTGACCGGCAAAACGACCGGCACGAAGGTCATCTGCCCGTTCACCAATAAACCATTCCTGGTTCCGGCACCCTGAGGCGCCGGTGCTCCGCCGGTCCTTCCGGGGCGCGGTGCCATCACTCCAAGCGCGGCACCCGGACGGCCGGCTCCGGCGAGCGGGGTCGATCCCGTGGCTTGCACAGCTGGTCGGCGTCGCGGGCGGAACGAGCGCATTTGCGACAGACAAAACGAGGGTCGGCCGTCAGCCGGCACAACTCCTCGAAATGCTTTTCGATGTCCTTTTTGGACCAGTCGCACAGTGTCTTGCCCATGAAGGCCAGCCTATCCGGGGCTGGCCGTCACCAATAGGGAAAGAACCCTACCGGCAATATGGCAATGCCCCCTTGCGGCGGGGCGAAAGAGGCCTATTTTATAATGATTCCAAATAAGCCTGCCCCCATGAGCACCACGACCATCACCTCCGCCGCCGCTGCCACGACCGCTGTCGCCGCCGCCCTCAAAACCCTACTCGCCGACAGCTACGCCTTGATGGCCCAGACTCATCTGGCTCACTGGAATGTTGAAGGACCGGCCTTTTTCCAGCTGCATACCGCTTTTCAAGGGCACTACGAGGAATTGTTCACCGCCATCGACGAGATCGCCGAGCGCCTCCGCGCTCTGGATGTGCTCGCTCCCGGCGGCTTGGCGACGCTCGCCAAACTGTCCAAGGTCCACGAATTCGGCACCTCCGCCGCCCCCGCCAAGGACTTCGTGGCTCACCTCATCGAAGGCCATGAGCACGTTGTCACGAGTGCCACGGCGGTCCGCGCCGCCGCTGGCGAGGCCGGTGATCTGGAAACCCAGGACCTCGCCATCGGCCGGATCCAGACGCACCAAAAAACCCTTTGGATGCTGAAAAGCTTCCTCAAGAATCTGTAAGGTTTTGCGATAGGGAGGTTGGCACTTGGTCAGACGCTGGGTGCCTCGCGCAAAGTGCCTGTCACTTCACTTTTTTGTCCTGCACCCAGGGGGCAAAGCCGTATGCACTTCTTCTTGCTACGGGGTCTCATTACCATAGGATGACGGTGTGAACGATCGTGATGGCATGGGGGTGGCTCCGGTTTCCTGGCGCTGGCAGGCGGCGCGGGTGGTGGAGGAGTTGTTTCCGGCCACCGGGCCCGGGGAGTGGGATGAGTTGCTGGAATTGCGGCGGCAATTGCTTCACGGTCGGGAGTGGGGCGTGGTGGTCGGGCATTTTCTCCGGTGCCGCCAGCGGATGGAGAAGGATCATTATCTGCCTTTTTACCGGATGCGCCGGCTCTTGGAGAGCCATCTGCGCTTGGTCACGCGCGGGCCGCAGGCGGGGGCGGGCGACGAGGCGCGGACCGCGGTTTTGGCGTTGTGGCGGCACCGCGGACTGGACGATCTGCGGCGGCGCGCCCAGCACGAGCATTATGAGCGCGATCTTTCCATGGCCACGCCCTGCGGGGTCAGGGTGGAAGTTGTGGAGCAGGCGGCGTGAGGCGGGGCCGGCCCGTGCCGCCGGCCCCGGCTAAATAAACCAGACGAGCAGGGCGGTGCCAAGGATGATCCGGTAGATGGCAAAGCCGTTGAAGGTGTGGTTTTGCACGAAGCGGAGGAGCCATTTGACGACCAGGAAGGCGGAGACGGCCGCGGCTAGAAAGCCGACCACGAGATCGAGTGCAGCGGTGTCGCCGATTTCGCCGTCGCGCCAGGCTCCGAGGAGTTTGTACCCGCCGGCGGCGGTCAGAGTGATCATGCCCAGGATGAAGGAGAATTCCGCGGCGGCCGGGCGGGCCAGTCCGAGGACCAGCGCGATCATGATGGTGGCTCCGGAGCGCGAGGTGCCGGGGAAAACGGCGGCCACCAGCTGGGCCAGGCCGCAGGCGACCGCGATGGTCCAGGTGAGGTCGGGAGAACCGGGATGGTGTTTGCGCCAGGCCTCGATCCCGAGAATGACGAAGCCGCCGATCAGGGTGGCCCAGGCCACCGGACCCACCGTCTCCGGGAGCTGCTGCATCCCGGATTGCTCCAGCGCCACGCCGCCAACGCCGGTGATGAAAAAGGCGGCAGCCAGCTTGGCCAGGTAGTCGCGCGAGGTCGGCTCCCTCCAGGTGGTCAGCAGCCCCATCAGCTTTTTCCAGAAAATTGGCAGCAGGGCCAGGGCCGCGCCGACCTGGATGAAAATGGTGAACCACTCCGGGCGCTGGCCCATCCAGCGGTCGGCAATGAGCAGGTGGCCGGTGGACGACACCGGAATGAATTCGGTCAGGCCTTCGATCAGGCCGGAAATGAGAGCAGAGAGCCAGCTGGGCATGGAAGAAAGGGGACGGCGGGGTGAGGAAGGAAAAGAGAGGGGAAGCAGGAAAAGAGCCGTGAAAGCAAGGGGAACCCTCACGATGAACCTGCCCGATTTGTAAAGAGTCCCAAAAAAGATATTTGCCAATCGACTAATTTTCCATAAAATACAGAATTTATGAGCACCAATGCCCTTGATTCTTCCGCACACGCTCCGGTCTCCCCCGCGCTGCGTCGCCCCGCGCGGGTCAGTCTGGCGGGCGTGGTCGCTGGGCTGTCGCTCGGGGCCTGTGTGACGTTTGGACTGCTTTGGCGGACCGAATGCCATCGGGCGCGGTATCTGGAGGCGCAGCTTGCGCCGATCAAGGCGGAGGCGGCTCGCTACCGGGCCGGGCTGCAGGAGGAAATCGCCCGAACGATGCGTCTGGCCGAAGAGTTGAAGGCGAAGCAGGTGCCGGCAGTGTCCGCGCGGTAAGGCAACCGTTTCCGGGTGGGTCGCCCCCGCGCTTCCGGCCTTGCCGGGCCCCGGCGACGAGGCCGGTCGCCGGTCTCGGCGGGGCGGTTGCCGAAGCGGGACATTTTGCCGGACGGGTGGCCTCGGGCGGTTGCACTTTGGGCGGCTGGCCGCACACTGGTCGGACCGACCGCCAATGCCGACCCGGGTCTCCTCCACCACCACCACCGCATCCATCATCCCGCGACACGTGGCCGTCATCATGGACGGCAACGGCCGCTGGGCCCGGGAGCGCGGGCTGCCCCGCACGGAAGGTCATCGCCGGGGGGCCGAGGCCGTGCAGCGGACGGTCGAGGGCTGCGTGGAGCTCGGCCTGGAGTTCCTCACCCTCTACGCGTTTTCCTCTGAAAACTGGAAGCGCCCGAAGTCCGAGGTCGAGGCGTTGATGACGCTGCTCGATCGCTTTCTCCGCACGAAGCTGGACGACATGTTCAAGCAGAATGTCCGGTTTCAGGCCATCGGGAGGCTGACCGACCTGCCGGCCTCCTGTCAGGAATCGCTGCACCAGGCGATCGAAAAGACGGCATCCAACACCGGGCTGACGCTGATCCTGGCGCTCAGCTACGGCGGCCGGGAGGAGATTGTGGACGGGGTGAAAAGCCTGCTGCGCCATGTGCAGGAGGGGCATCTCGATCCCGCGATGATCACGCCGGAGGTTTTCAGCAAGCACCTGTACACCCGCTACTGGCCGGACCCCGATCTGCTGATCCGCACCTCCGGGGAGCTGCGCCTCTCCAATTTTCTGCTGTGGCAGCTCAGTTACGCCGAATTCTGGGTCACCCCGAAACTGTGGCCCGATTTCGGCAAGGCCGACCTGGAGCAGGCGTTTGGCGCCTTCGCCCAGCGCGAGCGCCGCTTTGGCGGAGTGTGAGCGGGGCCTGTCCGCGGCGGGTGATTTTCGGATTTTGTGTCTCGCCGCGGGCGATGGCGGCATACTCCCACCGGTTGACTTCCCGGGTAAACTGTGGTTTTCACGAATCCGCCCGCGCCGTCGTTCCCTGCCGGTGCGCCCATGATGCAGACCGTTCTTGCCATTGATCCAGACGCCGACTTTCTCCAGTGGGTGGTCAAGCACTTGAGCGTGGGAGATGTGCGGGTGATCGCGGCGACCGATGCGGACCAGGGTTTTACCGTGTTTCAGCAGGAAAAGCCGGACATCGTGCTGACTGAGCTGCAGCTCCAGCCGGTGACGGGCATGGAGTTGCTCCGGCGCATGCGCCAGAGCGATCCCAACGCGCTGGTCATTCTCAACACGGGCTTTCCGCCGACCAATGCGGTGATTGAGGCCATGAAGCTCGGGGCCTACGAATTTCTGCGCAAAGAGGCGCTCAGTTACGAGTTGCGTCCGGTGGTGGAGGACGCGTTGAAGACCCGGGAGTCGATGCGCACCACGGCCGCGGTGGTGCCTCCGCTGGACAGTCTGCAGCAGTCGATCATCGGCCAGTCGCCGGCCATGCAGGGCGTCTTCAAGCTCATCGGGCGCGCTTCGCGCTCGACGGCGCCGGTGCTGATCACGGGTGAAAGCGGGTGCGGCAAGGAGGTGGTGGCGCGGGCCATCCACAAGTTCAGCGCGCGGCAGCACAAGGAATTCGTGGCCATCAATTGCGCGGCCATTCCGGAAAATCTTCTTGAGAGCGAGCTTTTCGGCCACGAGAAGGGGAGTTTCACGGGGGCGGTGGCGCTGCGGGTCGGGCGGTTTGAGCAGTGCGACGGCGGCACGCTTTTTCTGGACGAGATCGGAGACATGCCGCTGCCGGTGCAGAGCAAGATTCTCCGGGTGCTGCAGGAGGGGGAGTTTTCCCGCGTCGGGGGCAACCAGACGCTGCGCACCGATGTGCGGATTCTGGCCGCCACCAACCGGCCGCTGGAGCAGGACGTGGAGAGTAACCGTTTCCGCGAGGATCTTTTCTACCGCTTGAACGTCATCCGCATCCACATCCCGCCGCTTCGGGACCGGCATGAGGACGTGCTGCCATTGGCCAATTTTTTTCTGCAGCGCCTCGCCCGCGAGCACCGCCTGCCTCCGCACCGCCTGAGCGAGGGGGCCATCCGCCACTTGGAGGAGCACCACTGGCCGGGCAATGTGCGCGAGCTGGAGAACACCCTGGCCCGGGCCTGCGTCCTGGCCACGGCCGACGTCCTGCTGCCCAAGGACATCCCCATCGGCTCGGCTCAGCTCAGCCGCCCGGGGGGCACCGCCGCCGAGGCCCCCGCGCCCGCCGCGGCGGCGGCCCCGGAGGCCGGCCCCGCGGAGGCCGGCGGCCCGGATCTGGCCGGGCTTGCCCGCCGGCTGCTCGACGAGTCGGAGAAATCCCCCGGCCGCGCCGTGCTGGCGGAGCTTGAGCGCGAACTCCTGCTTCAGGCCCTCGAGCGCTCCGGCGGCCAGCCGGCCCTCGCCGCCCGTCTCCTCGGTCTCACTGCCGCCACCTTTGCGAAAAAGCTCAAGGCCCTTCCGTCCGCGCCCTAGGCGCTGCCGGCGGCAGCGCCATCCTCCCTCCGCCCGGGCCGCGGTTGCCCCGTGTCGCGGGGCAGGCGGCGGCCCGCTCCATCTGCCTGCTTGCGTTTTCCCTCCCGGCGGACGACATCCTCGGTTTTCCGAACCATCGTTTTTCCGCGCCCATGCCGCACTACATCGAAATGCCGTCGCTCAGCGACACCATGACTGAAGGAACCCTGCTCAAGTGGCTGATCAAGCCCGGCGACACGGTCGCCTCAGGCCAGGTGGTGGCCGAGATCCAGACCGACAAGGCCACGATGGAGCAGAACGTCTTTGCCTCCGGGGTGGTGCACAAACTGTACGTGAACGAGGGCGACAAGGTGCCGATCGGGGCCGCCATGGCGCTTCTGCTGGAGGATGGCGAAGCCCCGCCGGCCGATGAGGCTGCCCCGGCCGCCCCCGCCAAGGAGGTTCCCGCCGCGGCCGGTGCCGGCACCCCGGGCGTGGCCCGGTCCCGGCCGGCCGGAGCCGCCAGCGCAGCCAGCGGAGCCCGCTCCCGCGGCGGCCGGGTCAAGGCTTCGCCGCTGGCCCGCAAGGTCGCCGCCGAGCGCGGGATCAATCTCGCCGGCCTCGCCGGGACCGGCCCCGGCGGACGCATTGTCCGCGCCGACGTGCTCTCCGCCGGCCCGAATGGCGGCGGCTCCGGCGCGCCCGGCCTGCCGGTGATCCGGCCCGTCGCCGGGCCCGACGACGTGCGCGTGCCGCTCTCGCCCATCCGCGCCATCATCGCCAGCCGTCTGCTGGCCTCCAAGACGCAGATTCCGCACTTCTATCTTAACATCGAGGTCGACGCCGGCCCTCTCATGGCCTTCCGGGCCCAGGCCAATCAGGCCGAGGCGGAAAAGGCCAGCGGGATCAAATTCACCGTCAACGACTTCATCCTCAAAGCCGCCGCCGCCGCCGCCGTCCAGGTGCCGGCGGTTAATGCCGCCTTTGACGTCGACGCGATCGTGCGTTTCAAAAGCGTGAACTTAAGCGTGGCCATCGCGGTCGAGGACGGCCTGGTCACCCCGGTCATTCGCGACGCCGCTGGCAAGTCGCTCACCGAGATCAGCGCCCAGGTCAAGGACTTCGTCAAACGCGCGAAGGAGAACAAGCTGAAGCCCGACGAGTTCGCGAACGGCACCCTGACCATTTCCAATCTTGGGGCGTATGGAATCGACACCTTCGATGCCATCATCAATCCGCCCCAGGCGGTGATCCTTTCCATCGGAGCGATCGTGAAGAAGCCGGTGGTGAACGCCGCGGGCCAGCTGGCCGTCGGTGAGCGGCTGTGGATCGGCATGAGCTGCGACCACCGGGTGGTGGACGGGGCGGTCGGAGCGACCTTCCTCCAGGCCCTGCGCACGCTGATGGAGGCACCCGCGCTGATGCTGATTTAGTCCGGTGGCCGCGCGGTCGCCGCGTGTTCGTAGGTGCGGCTGTGGCGGACGAATGTCTGGAACGAGATGCCCACGGCGATCCAGAGGCCGGGGAAGCCGTCGAGAAACCCGCGGCGGAGGATGTAGCCGCGGAAAAACCGCCAGAGCGGGCGGGTCACATTGCCCGCCAGCGACCAGCGGCGGCCGGCGGCCAGTTCACGCTTGAGGTACTCGTCGGCGAAGACGGTGATCTTGCGGAGGTAGGTGGCGGTGTCGGGAAACGAGAAATGGTGCAGGTCGCCGGCAAGTTTCAGGACCGGGCCCGGCACGGTCAGGAAATCATGCTCCGGGGAGCCGGCCCAGTGCGCGCCCTCGCGCCGGACAAGGCGGAGTTTGCGGTCGGGATACCAGTCGCCGTGGGTGATCCAGCGGCCGAGGAACCAGACCTTGCGGGGAAAGCTGGCTCCCTGGAACCGCTCGCTGCCGCCGTTCTGGAAAAAGGCCGCGATTTCCGCGCGCAGGGCGGGGGACAGCTCCTCATCGGCATCGAGTGCCAGCACCCAGGGCTGGGTGCAGCACGCGAGGGCGGCGTTTTTCTGGTCGCGGTAGCCGAGCCAGTCCTGGGGCACCACGCGGGCTCCGGCCGCGGCGGCGAGTTGGCGGGTGGTATCGGTGCTGCCGCTGTCCATGACCACGATTTCGCGAGCCAGCCCGGCGACGGAGGCCAGGCAGCGGGGCAGATTGCGTTCCTCGTTGCAGGCCACGATGGAGACGGACAGGGGTGGCACCATCCCCAACCCGTGACGGTGATGGGCCCGCTCGCCAAGGCGAAAATAAAAAAACCTCGCCCGTCATTTGACAAGGCGCGCTGGCGCTTACCATCATTCAAGGAGTCCTAGCAAACAGCATGGCGTTTCGCATCGAAAAAGCGGTAGTCCGAGGTGAGTTGAGCAACGAGGAGCGTGGCGTGGTCACGGGAAGGATCTGGCTCGCGGGCCGCAAGGAGCCATTGGTGCTCCGGCTCCGCGGGAACTGCCTCCGCGACCTCGCCGGGTGCACCGTGCGCTTCACCAACCCCCGGCCGGCCCCGGAGACGGCACTCGCGGTGCTGGCCCCGGAGCAAAACGGCGTGACCGGCGAACTGACCGGCTCCCGCAAAGTGCGCCAACCCATCGTCTCCGATCTGGAGGTGCTGGAACTCATGGAGAAAGACCAGGTCATCCCGTGCCGCATCGCCAACTGCCTGTACCTGGAATGGTACAGCGAGGAGAACGGCCGGGTCGTCATCGAATCCACCGACTACACCGTGGGCGTGAGCGTGCCGGTTTGGAGCATGTCCGCCCGGGAGGAATCGGAACAACTCGCGGCCAGCCAGCAGCATTTTCATCGGTTCATCCACGCCATTACCGGCGACGAGGAACCGGAGGGCGATGAGGAGGGGGACGCGGACGGCGAGCCGGGTGGCCTCGGAGCCGAAGGCGCGGGGGAGGTGGAGTTGGATGCCGCGGCGGCGTCGGACCACGCCGGGGCCGGCCTCGCGGCCGGAGACTCCGTCCCCGATGAGGAGGACGGAGATCTGGAGTTTTTCGAGGGGGTTCCGCTCAACGAGTTCGAGTGGGAGCAGGAATTGCGCGACGCCGATCGCCGCGCGGAGGCGTATCAGGAGGCGTTCGAGAAGTATCGGGATCATCCGGAACGGGAGAGGATGATTGCCGCGGCCTTGGGCTGGGATGAAGACGAGGACGAGGACGAGGATGAAGATTCCGAGGTCGAACCGCCGCTGGGAGCCCGCCTCATGGAGGAGGCCCTGGCCGGGATCGAGGCCGAGGAAGGCGAATCGACCTGGTCGTTGGGTGGCGACGAGGAGGGCGAGCCCGGGGACGAGGATCCGTTCGGGTCTCACCACCCCCTGAGTCAGCGGGCCATGGATTTCGCGCTGGCCCTCCAGCGCGAGGCCGAAGACCGCGGACTGATGGGGGACACCCCGGAAAGTCGCGACCACAGTCCGGTGCTCTCGCTCATCCTGCACATCATCACCCTCGGCGGGAAGCTGGCGGGCGCGCTGGACGGCTGGGCTCAGGGCCTCGATCCGGAGCCCGGCTTCATCATCGCCATGCTCAAGCGCGCCCAGGTGCCGCTCAACGAGGCCCTGCATGCCTTCGATTGCATCGACGCCTCCTCGCTGACAGCCGAAACGCGCCAGTGGCTGCAGACCCGCAAACGCGATCTTTTTGAGCTGCGCCGCGAGATCATCGACCTGATGCACCAGTTGCGGACGTCCTAGGCGGCGGCGGGCGGCGGCCTCAACTTTCGAGGCGCGGAGGATTTCACTGGAAATGCGTGGCCCGGGGATTATGAATCCCCATGTTGTGGGGACTCGTTCTTTCTTTCCTGTTTCTGGCCGCCGGAGTTATCGCCTTTGCGTATTTGATCAAAGGCAGGGCCTGAGCGGGCTGGTCAGACGGCCGGGTTCATCGGCGGGGATCATGTTCCGGGGGGCGTCCGCAGGGCGGCCAGCAGGCGTTTGAGCTCAGCGGCCGGCCACTGGCCCGGGACCGTGGCCTCGTCGAGGTAGCCGTAATTGAGCACCGAGCCGAGCTGCCCGAGCAGCAGGCGGGAAACCTTGCCGAGCGGCCCCATGCCCATCAGGCTGAGCGGCGACGCGGGGCCCGTCTCCAGGAACGAGGCGAGCCCTGCCAAGTCCGCGCTGTGCTGCGGGGTGACCGCGCATTTGACGATGTCCGCACCAAGGGCGAAGGCCTTGGCAATGAGGTCGCTGAGGACCTCGGCCGGGGGCTGGCCCTGGAAATCATGGAACGAGGCCACCACCAGGGAGCCGTTTTCCCGGGCCTGCTGCGCCACCTCGCGGAAGAGGTGCAGGTTTGCGATTTCGATGTCCACCAGCTGGAAATCATCGACCAGGCTCTGCAGGAGGACGCGGCGCGGGGTCACCCCGAGGGAGTTGAGGCCGCCTTCGCGCGGATCCCGGACCGTCAGCAGCGCGGGTCCGGGACAGACGGCGGCGGCGGCCCGCACTTCCGCCGCGGCCTGCGGACAGGCGTCCACCCGGAACTCCACCACATCACAGGCTGCCGCCACGGCGGCCCAGTCGCCCCCGGGCGGGCCGGGTGACAGCAGGCTGCCCACCACATTGACGGAGTGGGGAAGCGCGGAATTTTTCAATGCGTCGGAGGGGCTCATGCGCTAGAGTGGGTTTTTCGGCGAGAGTGCGACCGACGCCCGGTGCACGACCCGCTGTTCCACAGTTTTTCATCATGCTGGGCCGCAAGCAGGAAATCAACCTTCAGTTCAGCCAGCTCCTGGATGTGGCGCTGCTGCTTGTCGCATTTGTCATTGCCTATCAAATCCGTGTGCTCTTTCCGGGACTGTGGTTCTTTACCGATGACCCGGCTCCGGAGGCGCACAAATTCTACTGGCTCCTGGCGATCATCGCCCCCTTCACCCCGCTGGTGCTGGAGTTCTTCGGCTACTATGACCCGCCGCTGCACAAGCACCCGTGGCCGCTCCGGTCGCTGGGTCAGATGATCAAGGCGGGCCTGATCATCGGCGTGGTCATCGGCGGGAGCGTCATCTTCGTCCGCAAGAGCGCGGAAAGCCGCGCCGTGCTTGCCCTCCATGTCGTGGTCGCGCCGATTCTGCTCCTGACCAAGGAATGGCTGGTCCGCGGCCACCTGCGACGGAAAATCCACGTCACCGGATGGCGCGAACGCGTCGTCTTCGCCGGTGAACCCGGGGAAATGGACAAGCTGATCGCCTCCCTGCCGCGGTCTCAGCGGGACGAAATGGAAATCGTCGCCCGCACCGACCTCAGTCAGCAATCGGTCGAGGACTTTGTGCGCACCCTGCACGCGGCCTCGGTCGAGCGCGTGATCGTCGCGGCCAATCATGTGCAGTTCGACAAAATCCAGGACGTCATCAACGCCTGCGAAATCGAGGGGGTGGAGGCGTGGCTGTGGACGGATTTTGTGAAGACGTCCATCGCCCGGCCCAGCTTCGACGCCCTCGGCGGCCAGCCGATGCTGGTCTTCCGCTCCACGCCTGAGGCCTCCTGGGCGCTGCTGGCGAAGCGGGTGATCGACGTCGTCGGGGCCTCGGTCATGCTGCTTGTCCCCGGGCTGTTGTTTTTTGCGATCGCCTGGCTCGGCACCCGCCTCCAGTCGCCCGGGCCCGTGATGTTCACCCAGCGCCGCAGCGGGAAAAACGGCCAGCCTTTCACCATGTTTAAATTCCGCTCGATGCACACCGACGCCGAGCAGCAGCGGGCCGGACTGGAGGAGCTCAACCAGATGAGCGGTCCGGTGTTCAAGCTGGACAACGATCCGCGCATCTTCCCGTTCGGCGCCTGGATGCGGAAGCTCAGCATCGACGAATGGCCCCAGTTCTGGAACGTGCTGCGCGGCGAGATGAGCCTGGTCGGTCCGCGTCCGCTGCCCGTCTACGAGGTGGAGAAATTCTCCGCCGCCGCCCAGCGCCGGCGCCTGAGCGTCAAGCCCGGCCTGACCTGCCTCTGGCAGGTCAGCGGACGCAACAAGATCCAGAGCTTCGACGAGTGGGTCGAGCTGGACCTCCGCTACATCGACAACTGGTCGCTCTGGCTGGATATTTCGATCCTCCTGCGCACCCTGCCGGCGGTGATTCTCGGCTCCGGGGCGAAGTAAGGTGCGTTTCAGAGTCGTGCGTAATACGGCGCGAGGCGGTGGGCGTGCTCGTCATAGGCCGCCTCGAACAAGTCCGCGGCCCGTTCCGGGCCGACCAGGACCCCGGCGGTCAGCACGGTCGGAGGCCGGCCCGCGGCGGTCAGGCGCGCCGCCACCTCAGCCTTGATGGCGTTGACCAGCAGACAGCCGCCGATGGTCGAGCCGGGCGCGACCGGCGTGTCGAGGCCGTCGATCCGCACCATGGCATCGCCAACCGGCGCGCCGGTGTCGAGCACCAGGTCGGAGAAATCCATGAGCTTCTTCCCGTCCGGATGTTTGCTGGTGCTGGCCTCGGCGTGGGCGCGGGAAACGAGGCCGACGACTTTCACGCCGCGGCGCTGGAACTCGGAGGCCATTTCCACCGGCACGATGTTGCCGCCGCCAGAGGAAATGATGAGGGCGCTGTCGGTCGGCTGGAGCGCGAAATTCCGCAGGATGCGCGCAGCCAGTCCGCTCACGTTTTCCAGAAACATCGCCTGCCTCTGGCCGTTGGCGCCGACCACGAGGTTGTGGAAAGTCAGCGACAATTCGACGATCGGATTGAACCCTGGGAACGAACCGTACCGCGGCCACATTTCCTCGACCATGATCCGCGAATGGCCGGAACCAAAAACGTGCACCATGCCGCCGCCGAGAATCGTCGCCGCAAACAAATCGGCGGTCTGCTGAATCAGCGGAATCTGCGCCTCGACGGTGGCGAGGAGCGAGCGCGAGCGGTCGAGAAACTGGGCGGCAGGGGACATGGTCGGCGTTCTGAGGTCTGGGGTGCGGTGCCGGTATCACTAGTCAGTAATCGCGCCCGACGAAACAAGTGTTTGCGACCACTCCGGGAAATCCCACACGGGGACAGGTGCTTTGTCCACGCGACTGACGACAAGCGGCCTTGAACCTGGAAGGGCAACCCGAATGCCGCTGGAAGCCGGGTTCGTGGAGGGGTGGTTCCGGAGCCAGTCGACGGGTCATCCGAGGAAACTCCGGCCGGAGGGCCGGACAGGGTTTTCGCATTTGAAGTTGTTGATCATTGAAGCGGTTGAGACGCCGCAGATTTTTCCTAGACAAAAGACCGCTTTGGGCGTCCCTTAGGGTGTCCTATACTCACATTCCTACGCTCAAGTCGACCAACTGCGTTGTGTGACGAGGGAGTCGCGCAGTGTCTGCTCGGGCTCCGTCACGCCCTTGGACAGTTGAAGGACGAAGTCTCCCTGGTGCACCCGCCCGGTCTTATTGTTGATCACTTGAGCGGCTTCACGCCGCCCTTTCTACCCAACCCGTAGGCGATGCGATAAACGTCTGGCATCTGGATGCGCTTTCCGTCCATGCGCTGCACCATGCCCAATGCCTGCAGGTCGGTGAGAATGCCGGCGGCACCCTGATCCAGGTTCTGCGGAGGAAGTTTTACGGCCGTAATGGCAGCTTTCAGTTGGCTCTCAAGCAGCTCCAACGTTCTTTCCTGCTTCCAGATCGTCTCGATCTCGAATGTGGAGCAAGGAACAATCAGGTTGCCTCGCAGGGGCTCCATCACCAGCCTGACCCAGGGGTAGTCCTCGGTGATCTCCTGAACTCGGATTTCCGACGCCTTCTGGACACCTCGCTGGATACCGCGGTAGTCCAATGGCAGCGCATAGTCGTGACTGGTCTCTACGGCGGCGGTCCCCAGTGCAGCGAAGAAACTTCGGGGGCTGACCTGGTGCAGACCGTCCTGAAGGTGATTGACCAACCAGGTGTAGGGCTTGCCGCGCTTCGTGCTGCTCCCCATGGCCCTTCCAGCCATCAACTCGAACAAGGCCTCCTGCTGGCTCTCGTTGGTGCGCAGTGCTGAAGGAAGACTCCATGCTCCAGCGTCATTGCATGTGCCCAGCAAGTCGAACTTGTCGGCGACCAGCTTTCGGAACTCCGAACCACCCGACTTCGCGTTGCCCACGCACTGAAAGAGTAGCGCGTACAGATCGGCCCGTCGCCATTCCAGCGAGGCCTTCCTCGCGAGCAATTTCGAGAAATCAGGAAAGCTGGTGATGCTCTGGTCCTGCAAGATGTCCGGGCGAAGGTAAACCTTGCAGCGAATGCGCTTGGTCGACCTCACGTCCAATGCCACCTGCAGCAGACCCTTAGCCAGCGGATTGATGTGCTGCCAGTCATCCGCCAGTCGGTCGAGCGCATCAAAAAGCACAAGCAGATGCTGTCCGGCCTTCTCCAGACGCAGGTCAGCCGCTTCCAACTGGGTCGCGAACTCCTCGGGGTTCTCTTCGATCCGTCACCCATTCAATCAGACCGCCGAACGTGGCGTCGATCTGGGCCTCTGTCACCCCACCTTGCTCGGCCCGCAGGAGCGGGTCGAACTCCTGAAAGCGCTCGTCCCAATCCACCAGAATGGGAAAGTGCGGCGCCGCTTCGTCGGATTCACTCGGGTGGAAATAGTCGGATCCATCGTTGTCTCCGATTGAATCCGAATCGGCCATAGGCGGAATATCGTCGTACAGCGTTTCGGCAAACAGTTCATAGGCTTCCCGCTGGAAGCGCTTCACGCCGCGCTCACGGTCGCTCTTGGGCGTCAGTGCTCGCACGATGGCCAGTCGGTCACGAACATGGGTGACAACGTCGGGCCGCCGCTGCCAGTGGGTGAACAACTGCCGGTAGCCCATCCAGGTCTGTGCGCTGTCGGTGGCAAACAGCAAAGCTGTGTCGGCCAGGCTGGTGATGGAGACCGCAGCCAAGTCGTGCATGCCGGCCCGGCTGTCAATCAGCACCACGTCGGGCTGCTCCTGCGCCTCCAGCAACTCCAGTACCTGGCGCATGCGCACGCCCATGCGATGCGGGTCATCGGCGCTGGGCACATCGGCGTAGGCCCGCGCGAGCTTGGCCAGGTAGTCCTGCTCGTTCTGGCCCATGGCTGCTGCGACGCGAATGGCACCCGTGGTGGTCTGTCCCAGCGGGCTCGCCGAGACCATACCAGTCAACACGCCATCACTCTGGCCCACGGCGTCTTCCACCAGCCAGTCCACCAGCCCAAACTCGGCCACCTGCTCCGGCGGCAACACCAGTCCTGACAGCCCTGGAGATTCCAGGTCGAAATCAACCAGCAAAACGCGCTTGCCTTGCCGCGCGAGCCCCCAGGCCACCATAGTCAGCGCCGTGGAACGGCCGACGCCGCCTTTCAAGCCAAAGAACACCAGGCGATGCGGGTGCTGGCCAGCCGCAGCTGGCGGGCGCAGCCAGTCTTGCCCCGTGATTTGCCGGTCCAGCAGCTGCACCTGCACTTCAGCCAGCTGTTTGCCCGCGTCGTCAACAGCTAGCGGCTCGCCGTCTTTGTCGGTGCCCAGCGACACCGACGTTCGGTGCCAATCTGCGCTCGAGAACACCGAATCCGGATTGGAAAAGCTGTCCCGGAACAGCACCTGGTCATTGGTCGCGTAAGCGCCCAGGGCCACCTGGGCTGCCTGCAACATCTCGCGCGCTGCGCTCGGGTACACCGCCAGGTCGCAATCGACAGCAAAGCGCAGCCGCCCGTAAACGTCACGGATCAGTCGCACCGGCCAGTCTTTGGGCAGCGCCTTGTTGGTCGCGGCCAAGGCGGCCAGACGGAGGGCCTCGTTGAATCGGATAGTGGCCATCACAGCACTCCGTCTTGGGTTGCTTGGTCGAGCATATTGCCCATCTCAGTGGCTGCGGTTGCCCAGGCTGGCAAGTCCGCCAGCGGCACCGCGGCGTCGTGCCAGTAGCGTTGTTCAACAGACCAGTTGCTGAAACTGGCTCGGCCAGGGACCATTGCCAAGTAACGGTTGGCTCGTGGGCCGTCCGGAATCAGGTTGCCCTGGATGTTGACCCGATCGGTCAGCACAGGCATGTGCTGGCGAAACTTCTGATGATCCGGTATCGAGCCATCGGCATCCGGCTTCACGCCCGAGGCGATGAGCAGCGCCTTCAAGCCTTAGCCTTTCGTCCTCGTTTGATCACCACCGCTGGCTTCCAGGCCCGCAGGTCGTCCAGCGTGAAGCCATGCGCACGCGCCTCCTCCGACACGAAGCCCTTGTAGTATGCGCCCATGCGCTCACCGAACACCGGGTCGACCTCGTTGTGCCATTGCTCCAGCCGGGGCAGCAGCTCCAACAGTCCGGTTAGCAGCGGGCGCAGGCGTTCGGGTTCCCAGCCTTCGGTGTCCTTGGCGTCGAGGTAGTACGCGGCCAGCGCGGTGGCTTGCTGCAGGTGGTTCCAGCCGGCCCAGGCGATGGGCAGGCTGGCGTCGGCCCCGCGTTTGCAACCCTGGTAGCTGACCCAGCGCTCTTTGGGCACGTCCAGGCCGCCGCGCAGGCACCACCAATCGGCCTTCAGGAAGTCCTTGCTCTGGTACTTGGGTGGCACCGGGATGTTGCCGATTGCTTCTCCTGCGTCTTCGCAGCGCTGCAAGGTTCAAGTATCTTCCCACTGGGCTCGTCTCATAGGAATTTACTTCCCGGGGCCGGCGCGGGGAACGGGTGCGTGGGTCATGTGAGAGGGGAAGGGGTGCGGGGGAAGGGGTGCGGGGGAAGGGCGGGGGTGAAAGGGGCGGAGAACGGGGTTGGGGAGGCGATTTTTGGGGTTTTTGGGGGTGCTGCTCGGAGGAAAGTGCGCTTGGGGTGCGAAATTTCTGTTGGAAGAACAGTAGGGATTCGTTCCGCGGTGCCAAGGTTTTTCTGGCAGCGGAGTTTTGGCTGTTTGGCCCGGTGCGAGGAGCCTCAAGAAGGGACGAGAACGAGGGTGCGTTCGTCGTCGAGGCGGATTTCCGCGGGGACCTAGTGGGTGGAGAGGATGTCTTTTGGGTAAACCGCTTGTGTGTCCCCAACGCCGGCCCTGCAAAGCAAATTCATGAAACCAAAGTGAATTTCATTGACAAGAATGCTTTTGCGAGCAGTGTTCAAAAGGGCATTTTAATCACATGACAACATCTTCATATTCATCAGTAAAGGCGGGGTGCGGGGGGCGGGGCGGAGCGGGTGGGCGTGAGGGGGCGGAGGCCCCTCAATTTCGCGGGTGCCGACCGTTGAGGCTGGAGGGGCTGGGTGCGTTGATGTTCAAGCCGACAGTTCGGACGTTTGCGTTGCGGGTGGAGGATGAGTCGATGGTGGGGCGGCATATTCTGCCTGGGGACGTGGTGGTGTTGGAGAACGGGCGATCGCCGCGGCCGGGGGAGGTGGTGGCGGCGCTGGTGGACAACGAGAGTGTGCTGCGGGAGTACCGGGTGGAGAACGGGCAGTCGTTTTTGCGTGCGGCGCATCCGGCGCTGGGACGGTTGATTCCCGCCCGCGAACTGGTCATCCAGGGGGTGATGGTGCGGCTGGTGCGCGGGTAGGGGGGCGAGGATGTGCGCCCGGAGGACGCCTCTGACTGCGGTTGGGCAGGAGGGGGGGCTTTTGAAAGAACGGATGACCTGATGAATGAGCGCCCGCGATCGATCGTGCACCTGGATGCGGACGCGTTTTTTGCGTCGGTCGAGCAGGCGTCGGACCCGCGGCTGCGGGGGCGGCCGGTGGCGGTCGGCGGGGAGTCGCGCGGGATCATTGCCTCGGCGTCGTACGAGGCGCGGAAGTTTGGCATTTACACGCCGATGCCGACGGTGCGCGCGCGCAAGCTGTGTCCGCGGCTGATTGTGCTCCCGGGGGATTTTGACAAATACGAGCAGTTTTCGCGGTGGATGTTTTCCTATGCGCACGACTTCACGCCGGACGTCGAGCAGGCGAGCATTGACGAGGGGTATTTTGACCTGAGCGGATGCCGCCGCCCGCCGGTGGAGGTGGCGCAGACGATCCGGCAGGCCATCGCACAGTCGCTCAAAATTTCCGTGAGTGAAGGGATTGGGAGCAACAAGTTTGTCAGCGCGGTGGCCTCGAAGCTGCGCAAACCGGCGGCCTTTGTCGAGGTGGCGCGTGGGGCGGAGACGGATTTTCTGCATCCGTTGCCGAACAAGTGGCTGCCGGGGGTGGGGCCGCACACGGCGGGGCGGCTGCGGGCGGCCGGGCTGGCGAACATCGGGCAGGTGGCGGCCACGCCGGTGGAGTTGCTGGAGCTGGTGCTGGGGCGGTCGGCTCCGGGGGTGCGGCAGTTTGCGCGCGGAATCGACGACCGCCCGGTGGTGCCTGCGACCGGTCCGCCGAAGTCGTACGGCCAGCAGGAGACCTTTGCCCAGGATGTGACCGACGAGGGGTGGCTCGAGGCGGTGCTGCGCCGCATGGCGGATGAGCTGATGGCCAAAGTGCGCGAGGAGGGCAAGGCGGTGCGCACGCTCACCGTCAAAGTCCGCTATAACGACATGGACGAGGACCAGCGCAGCGAGACCCTGGCGGAGCCGACCGACCTGGAAACGGACGTGTACAGCCGCCTGTCCGTGATGCTGCGCCACGCCTGGAAACGCCGGGTCAGCCTGCGCCTGGTCGCGCTGCGCCTCAGCAATGTGTATGACGAATGGTGGCGCACCGAGCTGCCGCTGGCCGCCCCGGCTCAGCAGCACGACCAGCGCCGCCGCCTCGCTCGGGTGCTCGATGACTTGCGCCGGACCCACGGCCGCGACGTCATCCTGCGCGGCCACGACCTGCGCTTGCGCGAGGATCCGATCCCCGAGGCCGGAACCGGGCCGCCCGCCCGCCCGCCGGTCGAGGCTCCGGCCGGCCGACCGCCGGCCACCCGGCGGCCGCACCCGTCCCCCGCCGCCCTGCCGCTCAATGTCCGCAGCGTCTATTCGTTCCTCGATTCCACGCTCACGCCCGCCGCGATCACCGAGCTGGCGGCGCGGCACGGGCTGCCGGCGGTGGCGCTGACGGATACCGGCAATCTGCATGGGGTCGTCGAGTTCGTGCAGGCCGCGCGCCAGGCCGGGGTGAAGCCGTTGGTCGGCGCGGAGGTGCGCGTCGAGGGACGGCCGCTGCTGCTGTACGTCGAGAACGCCCGCGGCTACGGTCATCTCTGCCGGTTGCTCTCGCGCTTGAATGAAAGTGGCGTGACCGCGCGCGAGCAGGGGGAGGAGGCGCCCAGCGTGGCGGCGCGCCAGCACCGCTCGCTCACCCGCGACGAGGTGGCTGCGCACACCGATGGGCTGCTGGCGGTCGGCGGCGACGCCTCGCTGGCACCGCTTTTTCCCGGGGCGTTTTATCAGGCGGTGACCCGCGGGGCGGATGCGGACGGGCTGCGCCATCCCGGGGTCTTCGCCCCGCGCGTTCATTATGCCACGCCGGCCGACCGGATGAAATACGACATCGTCCAGTCGATTCGCACGCGCACGCTGCTGCGGCAGCCGCATCCGGAGAAACGGACGGGGGGTGCGTGTCATTTTCGTCCGCCCGGCACGGAGCCGGCGTGGTGCCGCGAGCATCCGTTGCTGCTGGCGCACACGCACGAGCTGGCGGCGCGCTGCACGTTCGAGTTTCCCTTTGGTCCGCCGCAGTTCCCCGTCTATGCGCCGCCGGACGGCACGACGCCGCATGACTTTTTGCGGGAGCTGGTTTTTCGGGGGCTGCACGACCGCTACGGTGCGCGCGCCGAGGCGCTGCGGCCGCAGATCGAGGAGGAGCTCGGCATCATCGCGGCCGTCGGGTACGAGGGGTATTTTCTGCTCGTCTGGGACCTGCTGCAGGAATGCCGGCGGCAGGGCATCGAGTGGATCACGCGGGGCAGTGCGGCGGATTCCCTCGTCTGCTACTGCCTGCGCATCAGCGATGTGTGTCCGGTGCGGTTCGATTTGTACTTCCGCCGCTTCCTCAATCGCGAACGGATGGCGCTCAACAAGCTGCCGGACATCGACGTCGATTTTCCGCATGATCGGAAGGACGACGTCGTCAACCTCGTGTTTGCGCGGCATGGGGCGGGCCACTGCGCGGTGGTCGGTGGTTTTTCCACCTTTCAGGCGCGCAGTGCGTTTGCCGAGGTGGCCAAGGTGCTGGGCATGGCCGAGCGCGAGGTGCGGCGGCTGACGGCGCATTTCCCGTGGGGGTTCGGCGGCGGCTGGGTGCCGGACGAGCCTGCGCCGACTGGCGGCGCGGCCCTGGTGGCCCGGCTGAAAAGCCGTCCCGAGTGCGCCGACCTGCCGCTTGATGAGGAACCGTGCCGGACCGCGCTGGAGATGGCGGCCTTTCTCGACGGGCTGCCGCGCCATCCGAAGATGCACCCGTGCGGCGTGGTTCTTTCGGGTCAGCCGATGCACGAACTGACGCCCACCTTCACCGCGGGCAAGGGCTGGCCGACCACGCACCTCGACATGGACGCGGTGGAGGCGGCGGGACTGGTCAAGCTCGACATCCTCGCGCAGGGCGGACTGGCGGCGATGCGGGACGCCCGCGCCGCCCTGGCGGGACGAGGGGTGGCGGTGGACCTGGCTGCGCTCGAACCCTGGGAAGATCCGGCGGTGTGGGCCATGATCGCCGGTGGCGGCGGGCGCGCGGTCCACCACATCGAATCGCCCGCCATGGTCAGCCTCTGCCGCCAGACCAACGTGCGGGAAATCGACGGCCTCGTCGCCATTGTCAGCGTGATCCGCCCGGGCGCGGCCAACGAGCAGAAGAAGACGCGCTTCACCCGGCGCTACCAGGGGCTGGAGCCGGTCACGTATCCGCACCCGTCGCTCGAACGCTGCCTGCGCAGCACCTTCGGCCTGGTGGTGTACGAGGAGCATATTCTCCAAATCTGCGAGGACTTTGCCGGCCTGCCGGCGGGCCGGGCCGACGTGCTCCGGCGCGCGCTGGTGAAACAGAAGCGGGCGGTGATCGACGAGATTCGCCATGAATTTACCGCCGCGGCCGCCGCCCGCGGTCATGGGCCGGAAAAGACCGCGGAGGTCTGGGAACTGGTGACCGGGTTTTCCGGCTACGCCTTTTGCCGCGCCCATAGCACCGCCTACGGGGTGGAGGCGTACCAGGCCGCCTGGCTCAAGTGCCACCATCCCGCCGAGTTCATGGCGGCCGTGCTCAGCAACGGCAAGGGGTTCTACGATCCGCTGGTCTATGTGCTCGAATGCCACCGCCTCGGGCTCAGCCTGCACCCGCCGGGCGTGAACGATCCCGGTCCGGCCTTCACTGCGCACGGTCCGTCGATCCGCGTGCCCGCCCTGAGCACCAAGGGGCTGACCGCGCGCACCACCACGGCCTGGACCGCGGCGCTCGCCGCCGGCGGGCCGTTCCGCTCGCTGGCCGATTTTTTCCACCGCGTCGGCCCGCTCGCCGCAGAGCTGGAATCGCTCGTCCGCGTCGGCGCCTTCGACGGCTTTGGCGCGGTCCGCACTGCGCAGTTCTGGGAGACGCAATTCCTCCTCCGCACGTTCGGCGGCATCGAAGCCCGCGCCACCGGCCAGGGGTGGCTGCTGCCGCCTCCCGGGCTGGAACGCCTGCCCGACGTCCCCCGCGAGGAACCGACCGCCCACCAGCGCCTCACCTGGGAAACCGAACTGCTCGGCTTCGCCGTCAGCGGCCATCCGCTCGACCTTTTTCCCGGCATCGCCTGGGACAGCTACTGCCCGGTCGCCCGCCTCGGCGAGTTCCCCGGCCAGCAAGTCGTGACCTGCGGCCTGGTTGTCGAACAACGCACCCACCACCAGATCACCGGCGAACCGATGAAATTCCTCACCCTCGCCGACGCCACCGGCCTGATCGAAACCGAACTCTTCGCCGACACCTACCGCCGCCACGGCCTCGCCACCGTGCGCCACCCGGTCCTCGAAATCACCGCCACCGTCGAACCCTACGAAAACGGCCGCGGCCACTCCCTCCGCGTCCTCCACGCCGGCGCCCCGCGGGTGGTGTAAGGTCCCGCGCCGCCGGCTTGTTCACTGCGGGTCCGCCGCGGCTTTTGGTTCCGGCCCGCTGGGGGCTGCGAATGCCCGGTACAGGGCCGCCGGGTCCACGCGCTGGCCCGGGGCTCCGGCGTGGAGGGCGGCGCCAAAGCGGAGGGTGAGGGACTCGCCGCGCTTCACGGTCACGGCGCTGGCAGCGCCCTGTTTCATCGCGGCGCGACCGAACGGATTGGCGACGAAAACGCCATAGTCGCGGGTGTCGGTGAAGTGGCGGCCCCCGGCGCGCAGGCCGCCCGGAGCCAGCGCGTAGCGGCTGCCGCTGCGGGCCTGGAGGCGGCGCACCACACCGGTGGGCGGTGGGGCGTCGGCCGCTGCGGCCGCGCCGTCGCCGCCCAGCGGGCGCCCCCGCACCACCGGTTGCGCCACGCCGGCGGATGTTTTTTCGATCCACAGTGCGGCGACTTTGCGGACGAGCGGGTCGGTGTCGTTCGCCAACGGGGCGGCCTCCTCCGGCGTCAGTCCGTGGTCTTCCAGCAGCGCCAGCAGCGCGCCGCGGCGGACGCCGCCGGCCTCGTGCCGCAGGAGGGATTTGAGGTCGCCGGCCGCGGCCAGGGCACGCAGCGTCTGCCACGCCGCATAGAAGACGGTGCGGTCGGATTCGCCGGCCAGCACGGCGGTGAGGGCGGACCACGCGTTTGGTTGGGAGGCTGCGCCGAGCGCCTGCACGGCTTCGAACCGCAGCCGGGGTTCTCGGCTGGCCAGCATGGCGGTCGCCGGCTGCGGAAGCGGGCGGCCCGGCTGGCCGGCGCTCGCCCGGTGCGCCAGGATGCGCAGCGCCTGGACTTTGGCATTCAGTCCGGCCGCCGGGGCGGTGAGCCGTCCGGCAAAGAAGTCATCGATGCCGGTCTCCTCCGGGGCGATGCGGCCGAGGGCCCAGGCGGTCCATGTTTCCTGGGCTGGAGACAGCCGTCCGCCTTCCAGCGCCGCCTGAAGCTCCGCGCGGACGGCGGCTCCCCGGCGCACGAGTTCTTCCTGGGCCGCGGTGCGCCAGACCGGCAGGGTGGTGGTGAAATCCCCCAGCAATTCATCCACGGGGCACTCGGCCAAGCTTCGGCCGCGCTGCGCGGGAGTGGCCTGTGGCGGCCGGGCGTCTTTCCACGCGATGCGGTAGATCCGTCCTTCATTGGTCATCGCGCCCTGCTCGTATTCGGCTCCGTAGCCGCGGCTCCAGCCGAGGCACCAGAGCGCCCCGTCCGGACCGAACTCAAGATCCACCGGACGGAAGAGCGACGAGCCACCCCGGACAAATTCCTCCCACGTCCCTCCCGCGGGCGACCGGGTCGCGCTATCCCACGACGGGCGAAAGACCAGCATCGTTTTGCGCAGCCAGTCATTGATGAACCAGACTCCGCGATAATGTGCCGGGAATTGTTCCGAGTCGCCAAAGACCACGCCCGTGCCCGAGCCCTGAAAGAGCGGTCCGCACACCGGCGTGATGTGCGGCTCCGCCACGCTCGACCAGCCCGCGCTCCAGGGATGATTCCAGCCAAAGTGCGCCCCCCGGAACGGCGCGAAGACACGGTCTCCCTCGTTCTGGTCATTGTCGGTGCCGAGCCAGTTGAATTCGGAATCGAAACCGATGTCCCATGGGTTGCGGAGGCCGCGCGCGATAAGTTCGGGATTTTTGCCATCCGCGTCGCATCGCAGCACCCCGCCTTCGCGGCCCCAGTCATCCGCCGGGTCATGATAGGCACGGCGGTAGGTGTCCCGCGTAAAGGTCTGCGGCGGCGGCACGTCCACGGTACCGACGGGGGGCCGGCACGCCCCACATGTCGCGGAAGGCTTTGGGTGCGTAATGGCCGGGCTGGTTCAGCCCCTTGGAGTTGCCCTTGCTCATGTAGAGCCGGCCATCCGGCGCCCAGTTCAACCCGTACAGTCCGTGCTCAAGGTTGCCCAGGTCGGTGTACATTTTGACGTATTCGTCCGCCACATCATCGCCGTCGAGGTCCCGGACGACGGTGAGGTCCGGGGCATTGGCGACCCACAGGTCTCGTCCGTGCCAGGCCAGCCCCTGCACACAGTTGAAGCCCTCGGCAAAAACCTTCGTCGTCTCCGCCTCTCCATCGCCATCCGCGTCCCGCACCATGAGCACGCGGTCGCCCGGGGTGTCCGGCGCGGGATTGCGATACTGCGGACCCATGCCGACAAAGGGGCGTCCCCGCGCATCGAAGGCCATCGAACACGTCTGCCGCACCTGGGGCTCGCGCGCAAAGACCGTGACTTCGACTCCAGGCGGCACCGAAGGCAGGGCATGCAGCTCGGCCGCTCCGTCATGGAAATCCGACTGGGCCCGCCCGGCGGTGGCGGACGCCGCCAGCAGCAGGCCCGCCAGCGGGACGAGGGCGGAGGGAGCCGGGTCGGCGCCAGCGCGCCGGCACGAGTCTCGAGGGCAGGTGAGGGTGGGGGTGGCCGGTGGTCATGGGTGTGGGTTGGAACGTATGTACTTCCCGGCGGCCCCCCCTTTCGGGGGTGGTGAAACGACACCCGGTCAAGGAGCGGTCTCGTGAACCCGCAGGCTGAGGAAGCAGGGTTCGTTTTTCACCAGGGCCGGCCAGATTGCGAGGCGGACGGTTTCCAGGCCCGGCTGGCCGGCGACCGGCGTACGGGAAAGTTCCATCACATCGGCCGCTAGCGACCACCGGACGAGGTCGTCGGACTCCAGCACCTGATAGGACAGCCCGGTTGTGTCGGTGCGGCGGCGGAATTCGATGGTGGCCCACGTCTGGCCGGAGTCCTCGACCGTGCCCGGCACGGGACTCAGCGCTGACGCCGCGTCGAAAGGGCTGGTCCCGAAGGCGTATTCCAGGAGGTTGGGTGCGCCGTCATGGTCGGCATCGTGGCCGGGGGCCCGAAGCTGGCCGGCCCCGGCATCGCCGGTCTGGCGGGCCATCCAATGGGCGAAGTCGGTGGAGTCGGGCAGCCGCAGGCCCGCTGGTTCGGGCACTTCGCCCTGCGTCGTCACCGTGAGATCGAGGGATGTCCCGCCGAAGGAGCGGGTGAACCCATAGCCAAAATTCTCCGCCAGCCCGGTGACCGAGGTGAAATCCCCGGCGCGCGAGGAGAAGCTCATGATCGGGAAGGCTGCGCCCGAAGGTTCGGCAAATGGGTGTTCCAGGGCAATGGCGAGCGCCCCGTTGAGGCTTGCCGCCCCGCTCACCCGCAGCCCGCGGTGTTGCAGTAGCGGATCGGTGGCGGCCAGTCGCAGTTCGAGGCGGCCGGCGGCGGTCTGGGTGTAGGTGCCTTGGACAATCAGGCCGCCGGGCACAGGGTCGGGCTGGAAGGTGCCATTGTTGGTCACGTTGGCGACGAGGATGCCGCTGCCGCGGACGATGCCGTTTTGGGTGAACCCGGCCTCGGGGCGGAGCGAACCGCTGGTGATTTCGATGGTGCCGGAGTTGTTGAGGGCGATCTGGTTGCTGGAGAGGGTGGTGGTGCCGCCGCCAGTTTTGCGGAAGAGGCCGGCATTATTGAGGGAGGAGACGGAGGGGAAGTTGTTGGAGAAGTCGGTGTCGCCCTGGACCTCGAACACGCCGCCGGCGAGGTTGTTGATGACGGCGCCGCCGCCGAAGCTGGAGATGTTGAAGAAGACGGTGCCGCCGCTGACGGTGAGAGTGCCGGCATTTTCGAGGATGCGGTTGACCGACAGGTCTTTGTTGGCGCCACCGCTGATGGTGCCGGTGGCGCCTGGGGCGATGAGGGTTTTTCCGGTGTCACGCATCGAGCCGCCGGTCCAGGAGAAAGTGCCGTCGATGGTCAGGGTCGCGGTGGGGGCGCATCTCCGAAAGTTGCAAAAAGGGCTGGACTACAACTTTTCTTGATGGCAAAGAGGGAGCATGCAATGGCCAATCGTGATTCAGGGACGTGAAGTGGATGAGGAAGAAGTGCAGTG
>Ga0105052_10001148_pt1 | contig 36031 bp, 40 predicted proteins | sample FRY03_FD_78094 | JGI IMG/M metagenome (GOLD analysis project Ga0105052, IMG submission 78094) | Freshwater microbial communities from Lake Fryxell liftoff mats and glacier meltwater in Antarctica - FRY-03 | ecosystem: Environmental > Aquatic > Freshwater > Ice > Glacier meltwater ... | reverse complement strand
TCGAATTAATCGTTCTCAAAGCAAAGAAAACATCTTTAATAATTTGATAGTAAGAATGGTCAAATCAGAAAAAATTTATCAGGCTGAAATTATATGCTCGTAGCTACTGACCTCAATCTAATTTTATTCTTATTCATAATTCAATTAGAATTTAATGCGAATCAATATCTATTGTTGATGTATTTTGCCAATTTTTATAAAAGGTCTGCACTCGCTTGATACACAACGTCAATCTGTGAAAAAACTTCTGTTTATTTCTTTCAAATATGCTTAAAATAGTTTAACAAAAGAAAGAAAAGTTGTATCTTTAAAAATGCAACATATCTTATGAATCTCCCGCCAACAATTGCAAATTAGCAGTTTAGAAGATAAAATCACCACAGATAATCCCGTTCGGTTTATTGAAGCCTTTGTCGAGAATATTTCGCTCCAAGCACTTGACTTTTATGCTGTTTCTTGGTATTTTATTTTATGAAATTTGGGCAGGAGATTTAAGATCTCCGGGAAAAGGTCGGTAAGCATAATAATGCAAGACTTCCTCGATAGCAATTTTTAGGGCTTCGTTTATGGGAAGCATCGTTGTTGCCAATCTGTAATCAATTTGGGATAACTGCATATAATAATCAGTAAAAATAGGGACGTATAATCCTTTGCTGATGGCTTCTTCGGTGTTGTTATAGTTTTTTTGTTGGTCTTCTTTTATGATTTTGCAGGTGGCTAATCGGAGTTCGCCATATTTGTCTCTACTGGCGGCATAGCCAAAAAGGCGGCAAATTAATCCGCGATAGCGATAGTTGCTGCAACTTCCGTTGTATTCTTCTAAAAGGGCAAAAGGTCGGTAAATATGGCAAGTGGAAATGGAGGAATTGTCTAATTCTAATAAAGTTTCTTCAGCTTTACCGTTCATAAATAAATGGAATGCCCATGGTAAAAATTCCAAAGGCGATGCATCAATGTCTGGTTTAGAACAGCATTTACCACAGCCTGTAAGACAATGTAAGCTTGTTTCGGATTTGAAAGCAGTAATTTCTTTATCAAGACGTTCAAATAATTCTTCAATCAATCGAACCTTTTGCTCTATCGCCATTTTTTTTTTGGGAAAGGTAGGTTATTAAAAATGGCTAATGGTGTAAAGTATTTTTACGGAGGGCAAACGCATCACTTTAAAAATGAAAAATCAGACACGAATTACACGAATTTACACAAATTAGGATGTTATAATAGTGCACGAATCCGCCAAAAGCGAATAAAATTCGCGTAATCTTAGTTTTAGAGTCACAGAAATTAGTCTAAATTCGTGTACTTTGTGTCAAAAAATCAACTGATGCGTTTGCCCCATAGTTTTACTTACAATTTAGAGTATTTTTGTAGCTTTAAGTGGAGAAACTATTTTTTTTAAGTGCGTAAACCTGGATTTAGTCCATAAAAAAAGCCTCTTGTTAAGGCTTTTTGCATAACATAATCGCTACATTATTTCTTTTTGAGCTTTTCCTTAAAAAAATTAATGGTTCGTGTCCAAGATAAAGTTGCTGACTTTTCGTCATATCGAGGAGTTGTATTGCTGTGAAAACTGTGATTTACTCCTTCGTAGAAATAAGCGGTATTTTCTACTTTATTTTTTTGAGTAGGGTAGCAAAAATAGGCCAGCCTTCATTTACCCTAGCGTCTAGTTCAGGATAATAGCCGTTATTATTTTCCAGCTCTTATCATCACTAAAATAAAGCACAATCCTCATAGAGATACAAGTATTGAAAGTAATAATCTGGAATTTGTGGGAATAAAAAACACAGGAACTTCAACTGTTACTTTGAAAGGATTTTATTTCAAGGAATTGAGATAAACTATCAGTTTCCTGCAAATTCATCGGTTCTTGCAGGAGAGAGTTTTTTCTGGCAAGTAATCCCACCGCTTTTCAAACAAAATAGGGCATTCTAGCATTTGGACAATTCACGAGAAATTTATGCAAAAGTTCGCATAAAATTAGATTGCTGACGGATTTGGAAATACCATTATTACAGATGGAACCGAGTATTTCAATGGTGTTTATTTCGTTACTATATATAATGAATTCGGGTTTACCACTAAAAAAATAAGCAAGCAATAATTCCCCTTAAATTAAATCAAGATGCTTCTGTTTTTTTGAAACTAATTATGAGTTTTAAAAAAAAATAGCATACCTTTGTTTAATAATTTTTTTAAAATGATAAACAATATAAACAATGTCAAAAGCGTTTTTAGTATAAAAGATCTTGAAAATCTTTCTGGAATAAAAGCACACACTATACGAATTTGGGAAAAAAGATATAATATTCTCGAACCGATGCGTACGGATACTAATATTAGATTGTATGACTTACTTAGCCTACAAAAACTTTTAAATATTACGTTACTTCACGATTACGGCTACAAGATTTCAAAAATTGCTTCTTATCCTGCAGATCAAATTCCTGTGCTCGTTAGGGAAATCATCTCTGAAAAAAGTGCCAAAAGCCACGCAATCAGTGCCTTTAAAATGGCAATGATGAATTTTGACCAAGAGCTATTTTTTAATACTTATGCTCAATTGCTTTCAGAAAAATCGTTTAAAGAAATCTTTTATCAGGTGTTTATCCCTTTGATGACAGAGTTGGGTTTGTTATGGCAATCCGAAACCATAACCCCTGCACACGAACATTTTATCAGCTATTTGATCAAACAAAAATTGTTAATAAATACCGAAAAACTTCAAGTACTAAGACCTTCAAAAACGGATAAGGTTTTTGTTCTCTCACTTCCAATGAATGAAGTGCATGAATTGGGATTGATGTATTTGAATTATGAAACCTTGTTGAATGGTTATAAAACCATTTATTTGGGAGAAAGTATGCCCATTAAAGACCTTACGGATTTAAAAAAGCATTTTAAATCTATTGTATTTGTATCTTATTTAACGGTTCAGCCAGATAAAGATTCGGTTAATGAATATGTGAAGGAAATGATTAAAGATTTGATGGATGAAAATACGGAACTTTGGTATGTAGGTAAAATGTCTGAATTTATCAATAAAGACGGTTTTTCTGACAGAATTAAAGTTTTTAATTCCATCACAGATTTAGTAGACCAAATTTAATAGTTTTGTTTAATCTTTTAGTATACTTACTAAACAAATGAAAAATATAAAAACAGTTACAATAATAGGCTCGGGATTTTCTGCTTTGGCAGCCTCTTGTTATTTAGCCCAAAGCGGATTTCAAGTTACAATTTTAGAAAAAAACAAAACAGTCGGCGGTAGAGCTCGTCAACTTTCTAAGGAAGGTTTTACTTTTGATATTGGCCCTACTTGGTATTGGATGCCTGACGTATTCGAGAAATTTTTTGCTGATTTTGGCAAAAAACCTTCTGATTATTATGTTTTGGAAAAATTAAATCCTGCTTACGAAGTGTATTTTGACAAAGTAGATTCAATCAAAATTCCAGATAATCTACCTGAAATCCTTACTATTTTTGAAAAACAGGAAAAGGGTAGTGCTAAACATTTAAATCAATTTTTAGATAATGCCAAACATAATTATGATGTAGCTATAAAGGATTTGGTTTATCGTCCTGGCATTTCCATAACTGAATTGATTACTCCTGTTACTGTCAAAAAAGTAAATGAATTCTTTAGTAGCATTAGAACAAAGGTACGAAAAAAAATCAAAAACAATCGCCTACAACAAATAATGGAATTTCCTGTTTTGTTTTTAGGTGCAAAACCTTCCAATACGCCTTCATTCTATAGTTTTATGAATTATGCTGATTTTGGACTGGGAACATGGCACCCAAAAGGGGGAATGTACCAAGTCATTAATGCTATGGTAGATTTGGCTGAATCATTGGGTGTAAAAATTGAAACCAATCAAAACGTCGAGAAAATTAATGTCGTAAATGGCATTGTGAAAAGTGTCGTTTCAAATGGTATTACTATCGAATCCGACATTGTTTTGAGCGGCGCCGATTACCATCATACGGAAACCTTATTGGATGAAAAATATAGAGGATATTCTGAAAAATATTGGGATAGCAAAATTTTTGCACCTTCATCATTATTGTTTTATGTTGGTTTTGACAGAAAAATTGACCGTGTTTCTCACCATACTTTGTTTTTTGATACCGATTTTGATGTACATGCAAAAGACATTTATGACAATCCCAAATGGCCTGAAAAACCACTTTTTTATGCCAGTTTTCCAAGCATAACAGACTCTTCCACTGCTCCAGAAGGAAAAGAAGCTGGAATATTTCTGATACCAATTGCGCCTGGAATTGAAGATACACCAGAAATCCGGGAAAAATATTTTCAAAATATAATTAGTAGATTTGAGACCTTGACAAATCAAAAAGTTTCAAAAAACATTATCTTTGCAGAGAGTTTTTGCGTAAACGATTTTGTGAATGATTATAATTCATACAAAGGAAATGCATACGGATTGGCCAATATTTTGACGCAAACTGCGTTTTTAAGACCAAAGATTATAAGTAAAAAAGTTGAGAATTTATATTTTACTGGACAATTGACTGTTCCTGGGCCTGGAGTTCCACCATCAATTATCTCGGGTAAAATAGTGTCAGATCTAATTAATAAGAAATTTTCAGACCAATAAATATGAAGCAATTATTTGATGATGTGTCTTTTAAATGTAGTAAACTGGTAACTAAAAACTACAGTACTTCATTTTCTTTGGCGGTTTATATGCTTTCGCCAAACATTCGCGATGCGATTTATAGCATCTATGGCTTTGTGCGTTTTGCCGATGAAATCGTGGATTCGTTTCACGATTATGATAAGGAACGTTTGATAAACGAATTTGAAGAAGAATATTACAAAGCAATGGAGTATGGAATAAGTTTGAATCCTATCCTGAATTCTTTTCAAAAAACGGTCAAGCAATGCAATATTACAGACGATTTAATCCAATCCTTTTTAAAAAGTATGAAGTTGGACTTAGTAAAGTCAGATTATCATACTAAGGAAGAATACGATGAATACATTTATGGTTCAGCCGATGTGGTTGGACTAATGTGTCTGAAGGTTTTTGTGGGCGGAAATGTACAAAAATACGAACAGCTCAAAGAGGAAGCGATGCGACTGGGTTCCGCTTTTCAAAAAGTTAATTTTTTGAGAGATTTGAAAGATGATAATTTGGTTTTGAATAGGGATTATTTTCCAGGAGTCAACCTAAATTCGTTTGACGAGAATTCCAAAAAAATGATTATTGCCGAAATAGATGAAGATTTCAGGATTGCCTATCAGGGAATTGTAAAACTCCCAATGGAAGCCAAATTTGGAGTTTATACGGCATTTGTATATTATAAAAAACTTTTGAAAAAGTTAGAAAATACGCCTTATCACAAGATTGGAACCTCCAGAATTCGGGTTTCGAATTACTCAAAATTTGGATTGTTGGCAAAATCTTTTGTATCTTACAAGTTGAAATTAGTGTAATTTCAAACTTAAATTTAACTATTAAATGTTCTGAAAATGATATCTTTTTTAATTTTTTTAGGTACTTACCTGATAATGGAATGCGTGACTTGGTGTACTCATAAATTTGTTATGCACGGATTTTTGTGGTATTTGCACGAAGATCACCATCAACCTAAATATGCCAACGTTTTCGAAAGAAATGATGTTTTTTTCGTGATTTTTGCCATTCCAAGTATAATGCTGTTTTATTTTGGAGCGCAAGCCGGTTTTGATTACAAATTTTTTATTGGACTAGGAATTTTTGCTTACGGATTGAGTTATTTTCTCGTTCATGACGTGATGATACACCAACGATTCAAGTTGTTTAAAAACACTAAGAATAAATACTTGATTGGGTTGCGAAAAGGACACAAAGTGCACCATAAAAATATGAGTAAGGAGCACGGAGAATGTTTCGGAATGTTATTTGTGCCTTTCAAATATTTCAAATTTTAATATGTCGCTGTACCTGTTTTTAAATATTGCTTCCTTTTTGATTCCATTTCTGTATAGTTTCGAAAACAGGATGAAGTATATAAAACGATGGAAAGCTGTTTTTTCATCCATCATTATAACGGCAATTTTCTTTGTAATTTGGGATATTATTTTTACCAAAATTGGCGTTTGGAGTTTTAATCCACGGTATCATTCCGGAATCGAATTTTTCGACTTGCCCATTGAAGAATGGCTGTTTTTTATATGCATTCCGTATGCCAGTATTTTTATCCATTTTGCGTTTCATTATTTTTATCCCAATGTTTCTTTGTCTGATAAAACAGTACGAATTATATATTGGATTTTAATGATTGTGCTTTTGCCAACTATCCTTTTTCATTATGATAAATGGTATACTGTCATTAATTACAGCCTATTGGTATTGGTATTGACTTACACGGTTTTCAAAGTTCCCAATGTTTTAAACACTTTTTTCATCACCTTCCTGATTGTATTAATTCCATTTTCAATCGTCAACGGAATTCTTACAGGCAGTTTTATCGATGAACCAGTTGTGTCTTATAACAATGCGGAAAACTTGGGGATTCGATTGGGAACCATACCAATTGAAGATATTGGTTATGCCTTTTCGATGCTGTTGATGAGTTTGGTTTTGATAAAAAAAATTGAAAAAAAATAAAAATGAAAGTATATACAAAAGAAACCGTTCAATATGTAAATGCAAGTGTCGAGGAATGTTGGGCTTTTTTTTCAAGTCCAAAAAATCTTCAAAAAATCACGCCTGAAACGATGGGGTTTAAAATTACGGATTTCGATCATAAACCCATGTACGCAGGACAAATTATCCAGTACAAAGTGTCTCCTCTTTTGGGGTTGAAATTGAGTTGGATGACAGTCATCACTTTCGTAAAAGAGAACAGTTATTTCGTCGACGAACAACGTTTTGGACCTTATGCTTTATGGCATCACAAACATTTTTTTGAGCCAACTGAAAACGGTACAAAAATGACGGATTTGGTGCATTATGCCTTGCCATTGGGTTTCCTTGGCAGAATAATGAATACATTGTTCGTAAAAAATAAGTTAAAAGAAATCTTCGATTACCGATGTGTGAAAGTGGATGAAATGTTTAATTCCAAATAATGAACAAACAAGAAATTGTTTTTTTTTGGTTCCGAAGAGATTTGCGGTTGGAAGATAACGTGGGTTTGTTTCACGCTATGGAATCCAAATATCCCGTGATTCCATTGTTTATTTTTGATGAAGCTATTTTGGACGGTTTGCCAAAAAATGATGCCAGAGTTGGTTTTATTCACGATTCACTTTCGAAAATAAATACTAAACTGCAGGAAAGTGGAAGTTCACTTTTAGTCAAAAAAGGGAAAACGCACGTAGTTTGGCAAGCACTTCTTCAAGAGTTCGATGTCAAGGAAGTTTTCTTCAACAAAGATTATGAGCCGTATGCCATCAAAAGGGACTTGGCCATTTGCGAATTATTGGAAACTAATAAAACAATTCCATTTCTATTTAAAGACCAAGTGATTTTTGAAGAAATGGAAATCACAAAAGCCGATGGATTGCCTTATACCGTTTATACGCCCTACAAAAATAAATGGTTGGCAAAATACAAATCGATGGCTCCGGTGCAGGAATACGATGCTTCCAAAGAGGTTGGCAATTTTCTTAAAAGTAATTTTATTTTCCCCACTTTGGAACAAATTGGATTCAAGGAAAATTCCATAAAAGTGATTCCTCATAACTTAAAAAACGTTAGCAATTATCAAGAAACCCGTGATTTTCCGGCATTGGATAGTACGACTCATCTTTCGCCACATCTTCGTTTTGGAACAGTAAGTATTCGCAAGTTGGTGAATTGGGCTGCGCATAAAAACGAGGTGTTTTTAAGTGAATTAATTTGGAGGGAATTTTTTATGCAAATTTTGTTCAGTTTCCCAAAGGTGGTCACGCATAATTTTAAATCTGCTTACGACGGAATTCAATGGCGAAATAATGAGGAAGATTTCATGCGTTGGTGCTCTGGAACTACGGGTTATCCAATGGTTGATGCTGGAATGCGGGAGTTAAACGAAACGGGATATATGCACAACAGGGTTCGAATGGTCGTGGCGAGTTTTCTTTGCAAGCATCTAATGATTAATTGGCAGTGGGGCGAAGCTTATTTTGCCGAAAAATTGCTGGATTTTGAATTGTCGTCCAATGTAGGAAACTGGCAATGGGCAGCGGGAACTGGATGCGATGCCGCGCCTTATTTCAGGGTTTTTAATCCCGAAATACAACTCAAAAAATTCGACGAAAAAGGAATCTACGTCCGAAAATGGATAAAAGAATTTGATTTGGGTTATGGCGAGCCAATGGTCGAACATGCTTTTGCACGTGATCGTGCGATTGCAACTTACAAAGCAGGAATTTCAAAGTAATTATTTGATTAATCTATCGAGCATTCCTTGAAATATGAAACCGTGAAAAGGCCAAACGGCATACCAATATAATTTCCCCCAAATGCCATGGGGTTTAAATGTTGCAGATTGATATAAAGTATTATTGATAATTTTAAATTCGAGCCAAGCTTCGCCCGGCAATTTCATTTCCGCATATAAAACTAATTTTCCTTCGACTTTGTTGGCATATAAAACTCTCCAAAAATCCAGGGCATCACCCACATGGATATCGTGTTTATTGGTTCGGCCTCTTCGGGAACCCACACCACCAAACAATTGATCAATAAAACCGCGTAAACCCCACAACCAATCGCCATAATACCAACCGGTTTCTCCGCCAATAGACCAAATTCTATCGATGGTAAATTCCCTGTTTTCTATTCCTTTTTTTCGTCTGTCAATGAAGCAATCTTTCTTGGGAACCTTTAGTAATGCCGAAATACTGCTTTTAAATCTCCCACTTATCAAGGAGTCTTTCCAACTGGAAGCTACTTTATCTTCATCGACTTTTATCAGGGCTCTTGATAAAGCTTGCTGGTAAGTCATTGGTTTTACCCCCAATAATTCATTGATTTTATTGTCCCTGCAAACCACTTCCACTTTCATACTACTAACCAATGCCGATGCAAGTCTATAAGAAGTTGATGTGACAAAATACAACCAATAAGAGGATAATTTAGGTGTCATTATAGGAACTGTATAAATCCATCTTTTCAATTTTTTTGCTTTGGCGAAACCCAGAAGCATTTCTTTGTAGGTTAGAATATCTGGACCACCTATGTCAAAATTTTTGTTGTAAGTAACTGGATTTAGGAGTGATTTTGATAAAAATTCCAGTACATCGGGAATCGCAATGGGCTGACATTTAGTGTCAACCCATTTTGGAGTAATCATTATCGGGAGTTTGTTGATTAAATCTCGGATAATTTCGAATGAAGCACTTCCAGAGCCCACAATGATTCCAGCTCTTAAAGTAGTAATAGCAAAATTTCCATTGAGCAAGACATCTTCCACTTTTTTTCTGGAGGACAAATGCTTAGAAAGGCATTTGTCGTTCACGATGCCACTCAAATAGATAACTTGTTTTGCTTTAGTTTGATCAATTATGTGAACAAAATTTTCTGCCGAAATCTTTTCTAGTTCATCATAATTATCGTCAGATCCCGACATCGAATGGATTAAATAGTAAGCGGCATCTATATCAGTTGGAATAGCGGTCAAAGTTTCTGTTTTCAAAAAATCAACCTCTATTACTTCTACGTTTTTTAACAATTCTATTGGGCAATAAAACCTGTTTTTATCTCTCACGCAACAAACTATTTCGTGGCCTTGCGCTACTAAAATGGGTAAAAGCCGTTTGCCTATATAACCAGTCGCTCCTGTTAAGAGAATTTTCATAGTTTTAATTTTGTAATAAATTTAACTAAATTTATTGGAAACTAAGCTAATAAATTCTTTTCTGGTTTTGTCCTTTTCAAAAGCACCAGTAAATGAAGAAGTTGTTGTCACTGAATTCTGTTTTTGGATACCTCGCATTTGCATGCACATGTGTTGCGCTTCAATCACAACTGCTACTCCTAGCGGATTTAATGCTTCTTGTATACAATCTTTAATTTGGTCGGTCAATCTTTCTTGCACCTGCATTCGTCGAGCAAAAGCGTCCACAATTCTTGGTATTTTGCTCAATCCCACGATTTTTCCGTTCGGAATATAGGCAACGTGTGCCTTGCCAAAAAACGGCAACATGTGATGTTCGCACATTGAATAGACTTCAATGTCTTTTACCACTATCATTTGTTTATGATCTTCGGTAAATAATGCCGATTTCATTATTTCCAATGGATCTAATCCGTAGCCGTGTGTTAAGAACTGCATAGCTTTGGCAACTCTTTCAGGTGTTTTTTCAAGACCCTCCCTGTTGATGTCTTCACCAAGATTGTCTATTATTATTCTATAATTATCCGCTAATGCATCTGTTAATTCCTCGTCGTATTGTTCAATTCTCTCGTAACTTCTCATTTCTTTAATCATCTTTTGTCAATTTAAGATTCTACTTTTTTATAATTAAATTTTGAAAGTTACTATTCCGTAATCCATTTCAAAAACTTGTCCTGATATTGATTTTGCTTGATCCGAAATCAAGTAATTTGCCATACTTGCTACTTCCTCTGGCTTCAAATATCCTTTCATCGGGTGGCGTTCCACCATATTTTCCTTCATTCTTTCATTACGTAATATTCCTGCTGAAAGCGATGTTTCAGTTATGGTAGGTGCAATGGCGTTGATGCGAACAACCGAGGCCAATTCTGCCCCAAGCGATTTTACTAATCCTTCAACTCCCGCTTTTGCAGTAGCAATGCTAGCGTGAAAAGGCATTCCTAGTTTAGCTGCCACGGTGCTGAATAAAATGATGGATGGATTATTTCCTTTTTTCAAAACTGGCAAATATTTTTGGATGGTTTTCACTGCACCAATTACATTGATTTCGAAATCATTTCTAAAATCATCGATACTCAAATTCCCAATGGGTTTCAAGTTAATCGAGCCTGGACAATAAATCAAGGTGTCTATGTTCTCTATATCTGGTAGTGCATCTTGTAATACATCCACAGTATAATGTTTCAGGTTGGGATGCGAAATATCTGGTGCATTTCTGCTGATATTATAGACTTGGTTTGTTTCCAATTGTTGCAACAAAATGGCATTTCCGATCCCCTTGTTGCCACCAATAATTACTAGGTTTTTCATTTTATTGTAATTTTATTACGATTCATCTCAGTTGAAAAAATTTCAATTTTATCTTTTCGATATCTTGTTATTATTTATTTGTCTTTGCATCGAACATTTAAATCTTCTTTCGCTAAAATCCCTCTTTTTTTTGTTTTATCTTGTGTTTTTGCACTCTTTAGCTCCACATTCTAAAACTCGAAGGTTTCATTTCAATTCGCATCAAATCGATTACTTCTTATTCTTTTAATTCAAATTGCAGCAAAATGGCATCAAAAATGGTTCGGTCTTCCCAAGCCATTTCGATAATTCTGTCTTTGCTAATATCAGTGATTTTTTTTTGAACATTAATATTTTAGATACTCATTCACTACAATTTTAGCTTTTAAATCAAACATTAAATTGTACAAACCAAAAAATGTTCTGTTCATATATATAAAATGTTTTGATCCTCGATTACCGTTCATTTTTCTAAGATTGGTATCTTTCGAAAATCTTTCGCCCAATTTTGCAATGTTCTCAAAAAATTCTTCATCCGAAAAGTCGAAAGTTTCTGATTGAAATGGTTTGGTAAACAACGACAATAGATCGTAAAATAGTTGGGTGAAATATGCAACTTCTTCTTTGGAATCATCCACTCTAAGAATTTCCAATTCGAATAATTTTTCTCGAAATATCTTTTTGTTGTCAATAACGTCCTTGCTTATTAACTCAAAATAAGGGGTGTAAAATTCACTTGGAATTTTCTTCATACAGCCAAAATCTAGTGCTACCAGTTGTTCGTCTTGGTTTACCAAAAAATTTCCTGGATGTGGATCTGCGTGTACTTTTCGCAAAATATGAATTTGATACATATAAAAATCCCATAAGGCTTGACCAATTTTGGTGGCAACTTTTGGATCAGCATTTTTATTAGTAAATTCTGAAAGATGGATTCCGGTCATCCAGTCCATCGTGATGATTTTTTCCGAAGAATATTCAGGATAATACTTTGGAAACACCAGATTTTCTATTTTATTGCAGGCTTTAACAACCTCTTGGCTTTGTTGTAATTCCAATAAGTAATCGGTTTCCTCAATCAATTTGTCTTCTACTTCCTTGAAATATTTATCTGAATCTTTTCCTTGAAGGTTAAACATTCTTATTGCAATGGGTTTCACCAAAGCCAAATCAGACGAAATACTGTTGGCAACGCCAGGATATTGAATTTTGACAGCCAATTTTTTGTTGTTTTTTACAGCCATATGAACTTGTCCAATACTTGCTGCATTTTTTGAATTCGCATTGAATTCGTCAAATACTTCGTACGGAGTTTTGCCTAAATTAGCCTTAAAGGTTTTCAATACTAAAGGTGCTGAAAGTGGTGGAACCGAAAACTGTGATAACGAAAATTTCTCCACGTAAGCTTGTGGCAAAAAGCTTTTGTCCATACTTAGCATCTGTGCTACTTTCAGTGCACTTCCTTTGAGGCTTTTGAGACCGTCATAAATATCTTCGGCATTGTCTTCATTAAGTTTATCACGGGTTATTTGTGGGTTTACCATTTTTTCGCCATAATATCGTAGGTAATTTACCCCAACCTTGGCACCAGTTTGAACCAATTTTGAGGCTCTTTCGATTTTGGAAGTTGGAATATAGTCTATGGTTTTCATTATTTGTTTTGTGTTTTTTCTTTGAAAATAAATTTTCCAAAATCGATTAAGCTGTCTAAGGGGGCAACATTCATCAATTCAAAAGTTGCTTTAACTGATTTTTCTATATAAATATCAGTTTTTTCAAATGCTGGTGATTCATCGTCCATCCAGAATTTCAAGGTTAATAAAAATTGAATCCAAGAGGTTTCCTGAATGGCCTTTTCTTGAATGTTTTGAAATCTTTCGTTTTGGGTTCTCACTTCATCCGTAATGATTTCGGTAATGTAATTTTTGAATTCGATTCTTAGTCCAGAAAGCTGCATTAAATTTTTTAGTTGGTTTTTGTGTTCTTTTAAACTCATCAACACATAGCTTCTGTTGGCAGACAACAATTCGAAAAATGTAAAGTAAAAACTCAGCATCTTGCTTTTCATATCATACTCTTCATAAGCTGGGTCTTTTTGTATTAGCGCTATAGTTTTTTCCAGAAAAATCTTGAAAATTTCTTTTTCAACACTTTCTAGAGTGCCAAAAAAAGAATAGAATTGGGATTCTTCAAAACCATTTATTTTTGCAAATTGATATACTGATTTAGGCTGGTCGATGTTTTCCAATCGATAGTTCATATACATTGAAACTATTTTGTCTCTAGTGATTATTGTTTTTTTGGTAGCCATTTTTTCTAAATTTAGAATTATCTCACAAAGATACAATATGTTGAACGATATCGTATTATTGTTAAACAAAAATAAATGTTAATGTTTTAGTGTCATATAAAATGGTTAGCTTTGTACTAATATGAAAAAAAATGTATTAATAAGCGGAGGTTCAGGATTTATAGGAAAGCATTTGACTAATTTGTTGATTGCAAATGATTATTCTGTTTCGATTTTGAGTAGGAGTGACAGGCAAAATACCAAGGATATTTCCTATTACAAATGGGATGTAACCACCCATTTTATGGAGGATGAAGCAGTGATTAAGGCGGATTATATTTTGCATCTCGCTGGAGAAAATATTGCTGAAAAACCTTGGACGGCGAAGCGAAAAAAGGAAATTCTCCAGAGCAGAGAGCAATCCTTACAGTTGATTTATGATGTTTTAAAAAAGAACAGCAAAAAACTAGACGCTTTTGTTTCGGCTTCAGGAGTAGGCATTTATGGAGCAATTAACGGAGCTGAAATTTGTACCGAAAATACGCTACCAGAAAATGATTTTCTTGGTACTACTTGCCAAAAATGGGAAGCTGCCGCTGATACCATCTCAGATTTTCAGATTCGTGTGGTGAAAATTCGTACCGGATTGGTTTTGGGAAAAGAGGATGGTTTCTTGAAGAAATTAACGCCCATTTTCAAATTGAGGTTGGGTGCTGCACTAGGTTCAGGCAAACAATATATGCCTTGGATTCATATTGATGATTTGTGCGCCATTTATCTTGAATCCATAAAGAATTCAGATATGACTGGAGCATATAATGCTGCCATTTTTGATAACACTACCAATACTATTTTTTCAAAAACATTGGCAAAAGTTTACGGATATTCTATTTGGTTGCCTAATGTTCCTGCTTTTTTACTAAAAATTGTGTTGGGCGAAATGGCTAAAATAATACTTACCGGAAGAAGGGTTTCATCCGATAAAATTAAAAAGCTAGGTTTTCAATTTAAGTTCGAAAATTTGGAAAATGCACTCAGGGAATGCGTGAAATGATACTATTATTTCACTAGAAACATTGTTTTAATGTTTATGGTTTTGGCTACTTTATGGCTTACGATTTTGGGAATTTTAATTTTAAAATCTTCTGGATTTAAATCAAAATTTGAGATAATTTCTAATCCATCACCCACTTTTCTCAGTAAAACTGTTGTGTTAATTTTTTTTGATTTCCCATGTAATTCTAATACTCCATTCATTTTAAATTCTTTTTGGGAATTCCCAATAATATTCCAATTGAAACCTTCGATTATTCCTTTAAAAGAAGCTTTTGGAAAATCATCACTTTCAACATAATGTTCATTGAAATGCTCTTCCATTAAAGCAATTTTAAAACGAAAACTTTTCATTAAAGCTAAACTGGCAATTTCGCCTGTTTTTGTATTTAAAATGCAAGTAACGATTTCGTTTTTTGCTTTTACTTCCTCAAAAGAAGGTACGGAAGCTTCAAAAATTATTTGACCAGTTCTGGTAATTTTTTTATCTTGAGCAAATGATTTATTTCCAAATAATATTAAAATCACGAGTATTAATAAATTGCTTTTCATATCGGTATAATTTATTTTTTAGAGTTCAAACTTGACGACCATCAGGCAGGTATCTTATCGCCTTATACTAATTAGTGTTTGTTTGCAACAAACTTGTTGTTAGTAGCGATTTCATAAACGAAGCGATTAATTATTCTACGAATCCGTTGTTTTTCCAGTTTATTATTTGATCAATAGTACTTTGAGGCAATCTTGATCCTCCATAAGGCATCATACCTGAGGCATCTTGAGGTAATAAAATTCTACTGATTAGACCTTTATTAATTACAGCATCTTTTACATTTTGGTAAGTGACAAGCATATTTGGAGCTCCACTCAAGAGTGGGTTTCCGTGACAAGAATTACAGTTGTTATCCATTATTGACTTTACTGTATTTGTATAAGTTATTGTTAATGAAGTATTTGTGTTCGTTAGATCTGATTCGGAGTCATTTGTGCAACTCAGAAATAGAAGGAATGAAATAGAAATAATAAAATTGGTTTGTAATTTCATCTTTAAATTTATTTTTTGTTAAAATTAAAATTTAAAAGTGGAATATTAACAATTATTTTGTTAAATTTGGACTTATCAATGGTAAATAAATGAAAAAAAATATAATCATATTCCTTTTTTTGATAGCTCTTATTGGTACTGGCGGTTTTTTTTACATCTATAAGTCACATCGCGATATTGCTTCTGAAAAAGAAGACTTTACTATGACAGCAAATGCTATTTTCTCCGATTTTCAAATTAATGAAAGCAAAGCCAATTTCAAATATTTAGACAAAACAATTGAAGTTTCGGGTAAAATTTCAAGCATAGATTTAGAAACAAAATCAATTGTTATAGACGAAAAACTGTTTACCACTTTTGCAGATACAATTCCTAAAATATCTGAAGTTAATTCAGTAATAAAAATCAAAGGACGTTTTGTAGGATACGATGGTTTGCTGGAAGAAATGAAAATGGATCAATGTATTATTTTAACCCCATAAATTACTCTTAATGAAATATTCATTCTTAATCGCAGTATTATTTTTTTTTCAAATTGGATTTTCACAACAAAACATTTTTGATGTAGCGAGAAAAGGAACCGTTGAAGAAGTAAAATCTATAATAAAACAAAATCCAGATGCTATTAATTCTGTAAATGAGGAAGGATATTCGCCACTTATTTTAGCTTGCTACAGAGGAAATATTGAAGTTGTAAAATTTTTAATTAAAGAAGTTAAAGATATTAACGGAAACAGTTCGATGGGAACCCCATTAATGGCGGCTGTTGTAAAAGGAAATAAAGAAATTGTTCAAGTTTTATTAGAGAATAAAGCAGGTCCAAATTTTACTGATGCCAATGGAACGACAGCTTTGATTTATGCTGTACAGTTTAATAATAGTTCTATTGTAAAATTACTTTTGGACTATAAAGCTGACAGATCAAAAATTGATGATAAAGGAAAAACCGCTTTTGAATATGCAGCTTTTTCGAACAATGAAGAAATTATTAACTTACTTAAATAAATTTTTATGAAAAAAACATTTACTTTTTTAATTTTAATGTTATCTGTATTAGGATTTTCTCAGCAAAAATCTACTGGTAATATAGCTATTTTAGCAAATCTTTCAGCAAATTTAATGCTTGACAATTCAAATTCAACAGCTACATTAACCATCAACGGACTTTCTGATAGATGGTTTGCAATATCATTTGGATCTTTTGGAAACCCTGGTGCTATGAATGCAGGTAATGATTTAGTTTATTTTAATGGAACTACTTTGCGAGATGCAACTCAAAATGGATTTGCAGCACCAACTAACGATGCTATAAATAATTGGACAGTTACTAGTAATACAGTTTTATCTGGAACAAGAACAATTGTAGCTACAAGACCTTTTATCGCAGAGGCATCTGATTACACTTTCAACTTTTCTGACAGTTCAATAAGTTTAGCGGGTGCCTTCGCAAGTACTGCTATTAGCGCAGCACTACAATATCATGGTGGAAATCGAAACAATGCAGGAAGTGTAGCATTGGCAAGTCTAGGAATTGATGATTTTTCTTTGAGTGTTTCCCAAGTTTATCCGAATCCCTCTAATGGAAGTTTTTTTGTAAAAACAAAAACGTATCTCGAAAAGGTAAATATTTACAGCCAAACGGGAGCTTTTATTAAAACTATTGAAGTTAAAAACAGTGATGTGAATGTTGAAGTAAATAGTGATGGAATGCGAGCTGGTTTATATTTAATACAACTGGTAAATGAAAATGAAAAGACTTGGAAAAAAATAGTTATTACAAACTAATATATTTCTATGAAGAAATTTCTCCTTTTATTATTATTTCCAATTTGTGGTTTTGCCCAAAGCGATTTGTTGTCTGAAATTGATACAGTAAAAACCGATAGGAAAGTAGAATCAGCATTTAAATCGTTGAAAATTATTAATTTAGAATCTACTAAACTAGCAGGTAAAGGAGATCTTTATTTAGTAGTTGCGCATCGATTTGACTACATTAATAATGGTTTTGATGATTTTTTTGGGATAGATAATGCAAACACCCAAATTAAATTTGTTTATGGGTTAAAAGATTGGTTAACAGTACATATCGCAAGAAGTGGTTTTCAAGAAACTATTGATTCGGCAATCAAATACCGATTAATATCACAAGAAAAAGACGGTTTTCCTTTTGAAATTGTTGGATTCAATAGTATAGCAATCAATGCCGAAATGAAAGAACAGAATTATCCAAATATGCAATTCGCAAATAGGTTAAGTTATGTAACCCAAATATTAATTTCTAGAAAATTCTCCAAGAAAATATCCTTGCAAATTGCACCAACTTATTTTCACGAAAATACGTTAAAAGATATATTGGATGAAAATAATACTGTTATTTCACCAAATCCGCAAAATAATAGTCAATTTGCGATTGGAATAGGAGGAAGGTATAAATTTGCCAAACGCTGGTCAGTTAATATGGATTATGTTGCGAATTTAAATCGTGCAAGTCAATCAATATATGTGAATCCTCTTTCTATCGGTGTCGATTTAGAAACAGGTGGACATATTTTTCAAATGCACTTTACGAATTCTAGAGCTATGCACGAAGCAGGTTATTTAGGACAAACTTCTGGTGAATGGAGTAAAGGCGAAATCGCTTTTGGGTTTAATTTAGTGAGAGTATTTTAAATAATAATTTTAGAATTATGTATTATAAAATCAAATTTTTTTATTAATCTCAACCGTTTATTTTATTTTGAAAGGCGAGTTTGCCTTTGTTACCTCGGTGATAAAATACCGCGTATCTCCCCACCAAGGAAATGTTCTATACCGTTCAACGTAAGTCACTTTTACATAATGTCCTTCCATTTCTTTCAAATCGGAAATAACTTTTTCTTCGCTGTCCATCACTGAAAACTGAAAAATTTGTGCTCCCGAAATGCCTTGGCTTAATTCTCCTTCATAGGTTTTGAAAATCACTCCTTTATAACTGACTTTTATTAATTCGCCCGAACGAACGCCTTGGCTGTAGCTTGCATTATATAAAAAAGTGAAGTAACTAATAAGTAACATCGCGACAATTCCAATAAAAATTCCTAAAAACTTTTTCATACTATTTCTTGATTTAATTCCTGAATTTCGTCTTTTCCGGCCCTGATTAATATATTATCTGGCATCGATTTCTTGGCTTTGGCGCCCATCTTTTTGAGTTTTTCGACACTCGTGATTAAATTTCCTTTTCCATCCACGAGTTTGTTCATCGCGCCTTGGTATTCTACTTTACTTTCGTCAATTTTCTTTCCAATTTTGATTAAATCGGCAACAAAACCTTCAAATTTATCATACAAAGCGCCGGCTTGACGGGCAATTTCAAAGGCGTTTTCCTGTTGTTTTTGGTTCGCCCACATACTGTCAATCGTACGTAAGGTCGCCAATAAAGTCGAAGGCGTTACAATCACGATATTTCTCTCGAATGCCTTATTGTATAAAGTAGTATCTTCATTTAGTGCCAATGCAAAAGCGGGTTCCATCGGGATAAAAAGCAAAACAAAATCAGGACTTTCTATTTGGTATAAATCGTGGTAATTTTTTTCGCCCAATTGCTCTACGTGGCGTTTGATGGAATTGACGTGTTCTTTTAAAAAGCTATTTTTTAAACTATCATCTTCTTCGTTGATGAATTTTTCATAAGCCGTTAACGACACTTTCGAATCGACAATCATTTTTTTGCCATCAGGAAGGTTGATTACTACGTCAGGAAAAACACGATTTCCATCGGAGTTGGTGTGGGATTGTTGCACAAAATATTCTCTATTTTTTTCCAAACCTGATTTTTCTAGTACTCTTTCTAAAATGAGTTCACCCCAATTTCCTTGCATTTTGCTATCGCCTTTTAATGCTTTGGTCAGGTTCAAGGTTTCCTTGCTCATTTGAAGGTTCATTTCACGTAAACCCAGAATTTGTTGGCGCAAAGCAGCGTGATAATCGATGCTTTCTTTGTGGGTGTCTTCAACTTTCTTTTCGAATAAATGAATTTTATCTTGTAATGGCGTCAAGATATTTTTCATATTTTCTTTATTCTGTTCCGTGAATTTACTAGATTTTTCGTCCAAGATTTTATTGGCCAAATTCTCAAATTCTTTGGTGAATTTTTCCTGTAGTTTTTCTACCTCTTCTTTTTGTTCTTTGTTGCGTTGCCATAGATTTTCAAAATCCACTTCTTTCTTGGTCAATTGGATGTTGATGGCTTCTTTTTCGTTTCGAATACTATCTTTCTCATAAATCGCTTGTTGCAATTGTTTTTCCAGTGTTGCTTTTTCAACTAGAGATTGCTCTTTTAGCGAATTAAATTTTTCCTCTAAAAATACTTTTTCGGATTCGGATTTTGCAGAAAATAGCTTTTTTCCAATGAAAATTCCAATGGCGAGTGCAGCAATAAAGAGGACTAAAAACGGAAGCATATTTGACATAAAAGGATTGTTTTGTAAAAAGTAAAAGTAAGGAAAAATTCGAGTTTTTTTATACTATTTTATAGAATGTGTTAAAAAAGCCAAAAAAAAAGCCAATGAGAAATTTCTTTCTCATTGGCTTATCATAAACATAAACAGGATTATTCGTCAAGCTTTATATTTCCTCTATCCTCGTGATTATCTGGGTTTGAATTAGGATATCTGTGAGCCGTAATATCGGAGTTGTGGTCTTTGTTTTCTATCATTCTTTGGGTTTCTTTATCTGATAAAATTTCGACACTGGAACTTGGATTTACATTATTTTCTGTATTATTTTGTTCTTGACTTGCATCAACATTTCGCGCTCTGTGTACGATTTTTTGTTCTCCATTGCTGTTGGTTTCCACCTCTGCCACCAGTTTTGTTGCTGTAGGATCATAATTTTCAGGTACATTTTCGGTACTAAATTCTTCTACTGTATTTTGCTTATTGTTCATCTTTTTTGAACCTAGATCATTATTTTCCATAATGCTTATTTTTAGTGTTGAAAGCGTCAATTTTTATAAAGATATTTTATTTACGCTTGCTAATTCAATCATTTAACATAGCTTTTGGTTTATGCGGTTGAATGTGTAGGTAGCTAATTTTTAAATTTTGGTAAAACAAAACTATCTTTGCTTTTTCAAAAAACTTAGAATGTTAAACCACTACCATTTCATCCTCCACAAACCTTACGGCTTTTTAAGCCAGTTTATTTATGAGCTGAAACGAAAAAAGAAACTTTTAGGCGAATTGCACGATTTTCCAACAGGAACAATGGCTATTGGTCGTCTGGATGAAGATTCAGAAGGATTATTGTTGCTAACCACAGATGGAAAAATGAGCGAAATTATGCGTTCTAATAAAGTTGATAAAGAATATTATGTTCAAGTTGACGGAATTATCAATCAGGAAGCAATTAATAAAATGAAGAATGGAGTCGAAATTGGTTTCAACGGGACAAAATATATTACCAAACCTTGCGAGTCATTTATAATCAATGAAATTCCTAACTTTGGCGCTAGAGGAAAAAAAATTAGGGATGAACGGCACGGCCCAACATCCTGGGCTTCAATAACCGTAAATGAAGGAAAGTTTCGGCAAGTCAGAAAAATGACTGCAGCCGTTGGTTTTCCTACGCTAAGATTAGTTAGAGTCCGAATTGGAAACGTACATTTGAATGATTTAAAAGCTGGAGAAGTGATTGAAGTTGATAATTTGAATGGCAATGACAATAGCAATGACAATAGCAATGTCAATTTCAAAAATCAAAAAATCTAGATTATTTTACCCACCTGCGATCAAAAATCGTTAATCAAAAATCTGAAATCATTATGTTAAACATCGTTTTAGTAGAACCCGAAATCCCAAACAATACTGGAAATATTGGTCGTTTGTGTGTAGGAACGGAAAGCCGTTTGCATCTCATTCACCCTTTTGGTTTTGTCATTAATGATAAAAATCTGAAACGTTCTGGATTAGATTATTGGGTATATCTCGATGTAACCGAATATCAAAATATCGAGGAATGGATTGCACAAATTCCGGATAAATCCCGAGTTTTTCTAATGAGTTCTCACGCCCAAAAATCAATTTATGAAGCTAGTTTTCAAGATGGAGATTGGTTGGTTTTTGGTAAAGAAAGTGTGGGATTGAGTGAAGAAATATTGGCTCGATTCGAAAATCATTTAACCATTCCAATGTCGAAATTAATCCGTAGTTTTAATATTGCGAATTCTGTTGCGTTTGTGGTTGGAGAAGCGAAAAGGCAGCTTTTAATTAATAATTGACAATTATCAATTATCCATTATCAATTAATAATAAACTTTCCCTTTTCACCATCAAAAACAATGTGTTTGTCTTTGAATAAAGTATTGAAACTGCCTTTCATAATCAAATTACAAGGCTGGTCTTGAACCACAGTTTCGGGTGTCATAATAATCATTTCGTCGCTCAATTGTATCGCCATATCAATATCGTGAGTAGAAAACAAAATGCATTTTCCCGTTTCTTGGGTCAATTTTTTTAGGAGTTTAAAAAGCACCACTTTGTGTAATAAATCCAAGTGGGTCGTGGGTTCATCCAAAATAATTAATGGAGTGTCTTGTGCCAAAGCTCTTGCAATCAATACAATTTGCAATTGTCCATCGCTGATTTCGTAATGTCTTTTGGATGTCAAATGACCAATTTGTGTTAGTTCGATTGCTTCGTTAATTTTTGCAATATCCTTGTCAGTCAGCGTTCCAATCCAATTGGTATAAGGCTGTCTTCCCAAAGCGATGAGTTCCCAAACAGTCAAATTGCTTGGTGGTAATTTCTCGGTCAGAACGACACTTAAATTTTGTGCCAAGGGTAGAAAATCCATTTCGTGAATGTTCTTTTCATTCAAAAAAACAGTTCCTAAAAGGGGTTTTTGAATACCAGTAAGGGTTCTTAAAAGCGTTGATTTTCCAATGCCATTCGCACCAATTAAAGCGATTAATTTTCCTTTTTCTAAAGACAAATCTATATTTGAAGAAATGATATTCTTCGCTTTTTTAGAAGTATAACCAATGCTAATTTTTGAAGCCTGCAAGATGATTTTGTTTTCCATTAGTTCATCATTTTACGTTTTCGAATTAATAACCAAATGACAATTGGCGCACCAAACATTGAAGTCACAGCATTTATTGGAAGCGTAATATCACTTCCGGGAAGTTGCGAAATACTATCACAAACAAGCATAATAATCGCACCCAAAAGCAAGGTACTCCAGAATAAAATAGTGTGATTACTGGTTTGAAAAAACAATTTGGCAATATGAGGCACCGCCAATCCAATAAATGCAATCGGACCCGCAAAGGCAGTAATACTTCCCGTCAAAATGCTGGTGGCAAGAATGATAATCAATCGTGTTTTTTTATAATTCATACCCAAACTTCGGGCATAGTTTTCGCCAAGTAATAAAGCATTCAATGGTTTGATGTTCAATAGGCTTAAAAATAAACCAATGGCTATGCAAATCGATAAAATTACAATCGACGACCAAGACAAATTGCCAAGATTTCCCAAGGACCAAAACGTGAATTTTTGTAATTGTTCAGCGGAGCTGAAATAGGTAAGTGTTCCCACAATAGCGCTTGTCAAACTACCAAACATCAAGCCTACAATTAATATTGCCATTGTGTTGCGCAAACTTTGGGAAACCGATAAAACGGCTAATAAAACTAAGAAACTTCCTAAACTCGCAGCTAAAATTATCCCATAAGAAGACAGTAAAAACGAAGCCAAAAATGGAGGTAAAAAACCTGCTCCCAAAATTAATATTGCTACGCCCAAACTCGCTCCAGAACTTAATCCCAAAACATCGGGCCCAGCCAATGGATTTCGAAATAAAGTTTGCATCAATAATCCGCTGACGGATAATCCCATTCCAACAAGAATGGCAGCAATAGCTTTTGGAAGACGATAATTGACGATGATATAATCCCAAGTTTCTTTGCTGGAATTTCCTCCAATTAAATTGTTGAAAACATCTTTTATCGGAATGGAAACTGAACCCAAAGTGATATTTACAACCAATAGCAATAGTAATGACAATGTCAGGATGGAGAATAAAGTTATATTTCGGTTGGTGTTTTGCAAGTTTTTTTTTTTTGCTACAAAATCCCAAAGGCACAAATTTTTTAGTTTTTATTTTTATCATAAAAACTTTCTTTGCGTCTTCGTGTCTTTGTGGCTATTTTTTTATTCTAATTTCTGAAAGAAAAAAAGTTTATGATTCGGTACTAATTCAGGATGAAAAATTTTGATTAAATCTTTCAAAACCCAGTCGGGGCGAGTAGGAGACCATTCGAAATAAATGATTCCGCCTTTTGCGCCTTTGTTTACGGCATACGAATATACTTTTTTATTTTTAAACGAAGCAAATTGATCGTAATGCGGATTGCTGTCGCTCATTTGTTTCAAGCTGGAATAATCGCCGGGGGCAATCCAGAAATCGGCATTTTGAGCTTTCTCCAAGATGGTTTCAAAAGACACAGCCAAACCGCCAGTTCCTTTTGTGTTTGCCCATAAATATTGGGATTGGGCATCTTTCAAAAATAAAGCAGCCCAACTTTCGCCTTGCGGAACGTACCATTGATTTTGGTACATTGCGCCACTCAGGACAGTTGGTTTTGTTGTTGCTTTTTTGGCTAAAGCCAAAGTAGTATTGTATTCTTTTTCAATTTCCGAGAAAATAGTATTTGCTTTAGAATCCAATCCGTATAATGCTCCGAAAAATTTAATCCATTCGGCTTTTCCCAATGGAGATTGCTCTGTCCAATCGCCGTTGAACATAACTTTTAATCCGCTTTTTTGTAGATTGTCCAAAGTTGGATTGCTGTTATTCAAGCCAAAACTAACAATCAAATCGGGATTCATATCGATTAAAACTTCAGTGTTCAAGCTTTCATTAACACCTACTTCTCGAACTTTTCCAGCATCAATTCGTTTTCTGGTTTTTTCGGAAGAAATGTAATCCGTGTTCGGAAAACCAACCAAAGTATTTTCTACGCCCAATAATTCTAATGCTGGAATATGAGTGGTTGAGGTAACAACAATCGATTTTAAAGGAATTGGAATAATTGTGAATTGCTTCAAACTATCTGGAATATTTCCGTTTTTTTCTTGAAGAATATACGTGAAAGTCTCTTTGGCATTTGGCCAAGGATTTGTGATTTTTAATATTGAAAAGCCTTGGTGTTTGTAAATTTCCAGTCCTTTGGCATAATGAATTTCATTTTTTGAAGAGGTAATTGTGCTTTCCTTTTTTGTTGCTTCTTTACATTGGATGAACAATAAAAAGACCAAAAAGTAAAACGCAGTATTTTGAACGGATTTCATTTAATGTAATTTTTTACAAAAGTATTGTTTTGTTTCCACAAAAATAAACTTGTGTAACTTTTGATACCTTTGAAATAAATAAAAGAAAGTAATTTTACCAAAAAGGAAGTTATGAGAGGCAATTCAAACACATTTATGTATGTCGTAGCAGGAATTATTGTCTTGCATTTTCTAATTGGTTTTGTTTGGTTGATTGTCAAACTTTCCAAAAAAAATGATGACAAAAAAGAATAATTATTTTTAATTACCTGTTAAACAATGTTTTGTCTTTGATGAAAATGTTTTATTTTTATTTTTTACAATAAGTATTCATAATACTCTTTTAATTCATTTATATTTGCCGCCGTATTGAGGTTGCTGTTTTGTTTTTCAAAACCGCATTAAAAGGGAATCAGGTGTAAGAAGAAAGAAAGCAGAAATCAGATTTCAGATTGTTATAAATCAGAAATCCTAAATCTAAAATCAGAAATCTTAAATCCTGGGCTGTACCCGCAACTGTAAGCTAGAAAGCTTGTTGTTATCTACAAAACCACTGTTTTAATTGTAGATTTTAGAATTCAGAATTTAGACTTAATCTAAACTCAAAAATCCTAAATCTAAAATGGAATGGGAAGGCAAACAACAAGACGCAAGCCAGGAGACCTGCCTATTACATCGAGTATCAAACTTTCGGGAAAAAAGGTTTGGGTATGGGTCATTCTATGCTTTTCTCCCATTTTTATTATTAAAAATGTTTTATTAAAATGAACAACAAAATCGTTCGTATTAGTGCGTTATTCGTGCTAATGACCAACTGTGTTTTTGCACAGCAAGAAGACAGTATCGCATCCAAAACTGAATTGGATGAAGTCGTAATTTCTGATTCCAAATTTGCTTTGGCCAAGGAAAAATCAGGAAAAGTAATCACCAAAATCACTTCCGAAGATTTAAAAATGAAGGAAGGACAAAGTGTCGCAGCCATTCTAAATTCGGTTGCAGGTGTCGAAATCAACGGAAGCCAAAGTGTTGCCGGTAAAAATTTAGGACTTTACATTCGGGGTGGGAAAAGCAACCAAGTCCTAATTCTTATTGACGGAATTCCAGTCACTGATGCTTCGGGAATTAGTCTTGAGTATGATTTGCGTTTGCTTCCTGCGGAGCAAGTTGAAAGCATCGAAATTATGAAAGGCGCTTCGAGTACTTTGTACGGAACGGGTGCTGCGACTGGAGTTATCAATATCACGTTGAAAAAATCAGGCAAGAAAGCTCTTCAAGGAAATGGGTATTGGAATGCGGGAACCTACAACACATCATCTACTTCAAAAACCAAACCACAGGATTACAATCAAGGGTTTTCGTTAAACGGAAACGTCAAAAAACTGAATTATTTTGCATCATTGAACAGTACAGAAACCAATGGAATGTCGCAAATTGCTTCTCCAAATGAAAACACTAAATATGAAGAAGATCGTTTTTCGAGAATCAATTATTTAGGGAAAATTGGTTATAAAGCCACCAATAAATTGACATTGGACTTTTTTGGAAATTATGACAAAGTAGATAATGATTATGACGGTGGTTTCGATAATACGGGAACCAACGATGTAAGCCAAAATCATTCCAAATCGGAACAATTTCGAGTAGGTTTTTTGCCCAAATACAAATATACCAATGGCCAGGTTATCTTGAATTCGAGTTTTAACAAAATTTCTCGAACTTATGATGAATTCGACAGCTATTCCAAAACCGTTGGTATCTCTCAATACGAGTCCAGAAGTGTGAATGTTGACGGTTACAACAAATATGAGTTTTCTAAATCCTTATTTTTGGTATCTGGAGTTCAATACCAATTTCACGATATGAACAGTGAAACGCCTTATGGTGGTGTTGCTAGAGAAAACGCCAAATTCAATATGATTGATCCTTATATTACTGGAGTTTACACATCAGATTTTGGACTGAATGTCAATGCTGGAGCACGATTAAATATTCATAGCGAATATGGAAGTCAGGTGGTTTATAATGTAAATCCGTCGTATGAATTTAAAGCGTTTCCGTTAAAGGTTTTAGCTTCTTACAGCACGGCTTTCGTGACGCCAAGTTTGTTCCAATTGTATTCTCAATATGGAAATGCTGATTTGACACCAGAAAATAACATCACCGTAGAGGCTGGTTTTGAAACGAATTTTCTAGACAAAAAAGTACGTTTTTCAGTAGTAGGATTTTATCGTGAGCAGACTGATTTTATTGGGTTTTCGTCTGCCTTTAAATACATCAATATTGAAGGAATAAATAAAGCAAAAGGTGTTGAAACCGAAATCACTTTTGCCTTAAGCCAAAAGTTGAAATGGATTTCCAATTATACTTTTACCCAAGTAGACAAAGCTTTAGATCGATTGATTCCAAAACACAAAGTGAATTCTTCTTTGGATTATCTAATTTCACCAAGAACTACTTTTAACGTAAATTATCAGTATGTTGATGGTAGAAATGACGCTTTCTTTGATGGAAACACCTATGGAACTCAAGCTGTGGTTTTAGATTCTTATCAATTAGTTAATGCATCCTTGAATTATGAATTGCTAAAAAACAGGTTGAATATTTTTGGTGCAGCTGCCAATATTTTGAATGAAGAATTCGTTGAAAATATAGGGTATAGCACTTTAGGTCGAAACTTTAAATTGGGAATAAATATTAAGTTGTAGTTTAAAAATTCATAATTCTTTAAACCTCCCACGCTTGAAACCGTGGGTTATGGTTTTTATAAGGTTCAATCATTGCCCACTGTTACAACCGTGGGAATTATTGTGGACAATTTTCTAATTTTATTCCAAAGCTTTCAGCAAACCCTCGGGAGCTTTGTCCAAATACATTTGATTTTGAATTCCGTTTATGGATTTTGAATCTTTAAAATATTTAAATTCTAGACCAGGAAGTGATTGTTTAATTCTACCTGTTCCTGTAATTTTAGCAATCGCCAATTGTAATAAAGGTTCTGTCGTGCTGCCAAGAACATCAAGACTGCTTAAAGTTTCTTTTAATGAAAAGTTAGGGATTAAGCCACTTTGATAATCACCGAAACCTACTGAATTGACTATTTTTAAAACCAGAGGTTGCATCGCATAACGGTGATTAGGATTTCTGTTTTCTTTTCCAAAAGTAGGAGAATCATATAAAGTAACGGAACCTACATTTTTACCCGTAGTTATATCGCCTATTTGAACGACAGTAATGAAAGGTTTCAATCCGTTAATCACCAATTCACTCGCTGATGCTGTACCTTTCGAAGTTAGAATATAAATTTTAGTCATCCCAACGCTATTTATGGGCGTGGTCTCAATTTTATCAGTAAAAAAGTTTTTCAATGATTCTGGGTTGTTTTCGGCAAAATAGGATTCAATCTTGGCGTTCCATTGTTGTTTTGCGAATACCTGCTCCGTGTAAGCCCCTGTAATCATGCTTGCTAATCGAGCAGCGGTTTGAACTGAACCGCCGCTATTGTATCTTAAATCCAAAACCAAATCGGTAATTCCTTGTGATTTTAATGTTCCAAAGGCATTGTTTAGTTGGGTGTCGTAATTACCATAAAAACCATTGTACATTAAATAGCCAATTTTGCGTGAACCAGAAACAATTACTTTATTGATTAAAATAGGATTTTCGTCCAAAATGGTTTTCGTCAAAGCAACTGATTTTCCGTTTGCCGTAAATGCTCCGCCATTGATGTCGGCCATATTTAGAATATAGTCATTGTTTGAGCCAAATAGCAATGTTTGGTAATTGTTTGCCGTAAGTTGAGTCCCATTTACGCCATAAAAAACATCGCCACGTTTGATGTCTTTAGTTGATGCATTCGAATTGGGAATAATATAGCGAACCCAGCCAATTATTTCCGAGGAACCTGAAGATTTATAGCTCAAACCAAATTCTACACCATTATTATTGGTGGTTCCTTGAAGGGCTCCTTCGAGTTCTAAATAGTCATCGACTATCCAACTGAATCTATCAGCGGCCGCTCCTGCTGCTGGATAAAGACTTTCGGGTTTGTAAAGTAAACTTTCGAATAGGGTTTCCGGTTTTGGATATCCTATTAAAAAAGTGTTTAATGTATTTTGATTTGCAAATCTAGTGTCGGATAAATTAGGGACATCGGCTTGCCATAAATAATATAGATTCAATCCTTTCCAAATGAAATTTTGAATATCTATAGTCGTGGCTGGAGCTATGACATCATCTTGATCTTGACAAGATTGAAAAGTGAAAACCGCTAAAAAAGCGAAAAGAAAAAAGGACTTAAATCTAAATATTGATTTCATAAAAATGGTTTAACTTTTATAGAGAACGTAAAAATAATAACTTTAGTTTTATTTTTCATACTTTGTAACAATAATAAGTTAGTTTCGTTTTTACTATGCAACGGACATATTAAATTATTTATTTGGATTATTAGGAGTCATCGAAGTTAATTGTTCCTTCCAAAGACAAAATTTATAGAGTGGCACGGCGATTGCATGTTATTGCAGAGGGTAGCCAAGATTGGGATTTAAAAAATTTTACTGAAATAATGGGTCAAAAAATTACCCAAGTTATGGCGATTAATTACTCCGTTAAAGGATAGGGAACAATATAAATTCCAAAAAAAAACATTGGAAATAATCATAATTTCTATTCGCTCATCGCTGTTTTGTGAAAAGAAAACGGGAAGAGACTGTAAAATGAAAATATATAATTATGAAATTAGATAAAATATAATTACTTTTAGAAAAATGCTTCCGAGCTGAAGCCAGTATTGCAAAAGAAAATGAATTGTGAGCTTACTTTTTTTCCTCGGATGTTTCGCCCAGTGTAGAGCAGTACAAAACCATTTTTAATCATTCAATTTTGGAAAAAGAGCAACAGCATCAACAAGAAATCCAGTTAAAATCCACAAAACGAAGTTGGTTGTGGTTGTCAGTAGCAGCTTCAGTTGTTGTTTTGCTGGGGATAGGAGCGTATGGATATTTTAGCTATTACAAAACAAATCAAGATCAAAATCTGGGAACTTATGATGATCCAGAAGTTGCCTTCAGGGAAACTCAAAAAGCATTGTCAAAATTGTCAACCAATCTCAACACAGGTTTTGAAAGTATGCAATACATCCAAGAATACGAGAACTCTAAAAACTTAATTTTTAAACAATAATTACATAAAAAAATGAAAAAATTTATCCTAATAATAGTAGTTGCTTTGGTTTCCAATGTTTTTTTTGCACAGAATGCTTTCGATAAATACGATGGACAAGATGGCATCACTTCGATTGTGGTCAACAAGAAAATGTTCCAAATGATGTCCAGTGTAAAGGTGGATGCCAATGACAAAGAAACACAACAGTATTTGAGTTTAATGAAAAAGTTAGACAACCTCAAAGTTTTTACAACCACAAGCACAAAGCTTTCGGCGGAAATGAAATCAACTGCGGACAAGTATGTAAAAACTGCCGGCCTCGAAGAATTAATGCGTGTAAACGACAGTGGTAAAAATGTAAGAATATTGGTTAAATCAGGATCGACTGATACTCAAGTCAAAGAGTTATTGATGTTTATTGAAGACGCTAGCAAACAAAATGAAACCGTATTGATGTCCTTGACTGGAAGTTTTGACCTTAGTGAAATAGCCATTCTCACTGATAAAATGAAAATTCCTGGTGGCGATTATTTGAAGAAAGCCACAAAAGGGAAATAGTAAAAACGTAACTACTTTATTTTTTCAGGTGTTTCATACTGAAATAAAAAAAATGCCTCAATAGTTAAAAATTGAGGCATATTTTGTTTGTTGTATTTTGGTTCTAAAGAGTTTTATAAAGGGCAATACTTTTTGACGAAATCTGGGACAATTTATATTTTTTGAACAAGATGTCGAAGTATAATTTTGATTTTTCGAAGTCTTTGCTTTTGTAATAATAATCCCCCAAATATTCAAACATTTCTACTGATGCATATCCTTTTTCAATTACTCGTTCATAAGTTTTACGAACATCGACAAGGGCGAATTTTTGTTTGTTTATTGAATCGTAAAAAACGGTTGGGGTTTGGGAATTAGCATTAAAGATACCCAAAAGCATCAATGAAAATAAAAAAAACACCTGAGAATTTATTTTGTAATTTTTTGTGATTTTTTTTAAATCCATACTGTTTTAATTGAATAAAGGAGGCTAAGATACACTTTTGTTCGTAATTCTCAAATTTATTAACTTATAACTCAAAAAAACTTCGTTTATGATGTTTTTTTTTAAAATAGAAACTTTTTGTTACAAATTTTTTAAAACAAAAAACCATCCGGCTTTTTGCGGGATGGTTTTATTAAAGAGCCGGCGGAGGGACTCGAACCCACGACCTGCTGATTACAAATCAGCTGCTCTAGCCAACTGAGCTACGCTGGCGACTCATTACGGGTGCAAATATAAGTTTGAATTTGAACTTTCCAAAATAAATTCAAACTTTTTATCGCTTTTTTTTACTGTAATTCGTTGATTTTGGCAATCAATTGATTTGCAGTTTGTTCCAATTCAACATTTATTTGTTTGAAATGTGCTTTTTTATCTTCTACTTTCTTAGCGTTTACTTTTGTAATCAAAGTATCAAAAGCCGCGATAGCCTCATCAATTAAAGCATTAGTTTCTGTTGTTGGTTTTCCTGTTGTTGTAATTTCGAACAAGTAAACAGCTTCAATAATATCTCCTAAAACGTAGTTGATGTCTTTTTTTAAATTTTTAACGTTTGCCATTTTATCTTTTAATTTTAATTTGCGATTGCAAAAGTACACATAATCTTTCTATTACGGGCTATGAAATATAAATTTCTAAAATCGAAGCTTTTCCGTTGAGATCAAAAGTCTTCAAGGAAGCAGGAATTAAAATCGTATCCCCTTTTTTATAGTGCTGTTTTACAGTTTCATATTCCATTTCAAAACTACCGTCTACACACATATACACCGTGAATGAATTTCCTGTTTTATGAACTGAAATGCTTCCGTCTAATGGAATAAAATGGGTTGTAAAATAAGGACAATCCACAACAGCATTCGATTGATTTAATATAGAACTGTATTTTTTATGGGTGTCTACTTTGTCGTAATTGATGGCCTCCAAAGCCAAGTCAACATGTAATTCTCTTTGATTTCCGGCAGCATCCACACGCTCAAAATCATACAAACGATACGTAATGTCTGATGTTTGCTGAATTTCGGCAATTACCAGTCCCGCTCCTATGGCGTGAACAGTTCCGGTTTCCAGAAAGAAAACATCGCCTTTATGTACTTTTATATCATCAAGAATGGAAAGCAGTGTTTTGTTTTTTAGATTTTCCAAATAATTATTGGCATTGGAATTTTCTTTAAATCCAACAATTATTTTTGAGCCTTCATCCGCTTGCATCACATACCACATTTCGGTTTTCCCAAAAGAATTATGGCGTTTTTTTGCCAATTCGTCATTGGGATGAACCTGTATGGACAAGTCTTCGCGTGCGTCTAAATATTTAAAAAGCAGTGGAAATTGTTTGCCAAATCGTTTGTAAACTTCCGTTCCCAAAATGGCTTCGGGAGCTGAATCTATCAATTCATTAAGCGATTTCCCGGACAAAGCGCCATTGGTAACAATGCTTACGTCGCCTTCGACGGTCGATATTTCCCAGCTTTCGCCAGTTATATCGGAAACAATGGGTTTGTTTAGGACAGTTTTTAACTTGGTTCCGCCCCAGATTCTTTCTTTTAAAATGGGTTCAAACTGCAAAGGGTATAATTTTGTGATCATCTATTATTTTATGTGAAATTAAATTTATTGAAGTGCTTAAGTAGTAAGAATTATTTACTGTCGCATTAAGTTTTGAAACACTACCGTAAAATATTCATTTAGGTCTTTTGTCATTTCGACGAAGGAGAAATCACATTAGTTGCTCTTGTTATGTGATTTCTCCTTCGTCGAAATGACAAAAATGATAAGTTAAAAAAACGACATTGTTTTGTTCTTATTACTTAAATCTTACTTACTGTTTTTGGACACCATTTTTTTGACGATATCCAACGCTTTTGGGATATGATTGGTAGCTACTAAACTATCAAAAACCAATCTAATTATTCCGGTATGATCCACTACATAAGTTACTCGTCCGGGAATTAAACCAAATAAATTGGGCTTTACACCAAAAAGATTCCTGATTTTTTTATCATTGTCCGAAAGCAATAGAAAAGGTAATTTATAGCGCTTGGCAAATTTTTCGTGAGAAGCTATGCTATCGCTGCTGATTCCAATGACTTCGGCTCCCAAATCCTTGAAATCTTCGTATTTGTCTCTAAAACTGCAAGCCTGTGCTGTGCAACCGGGAGTATTGTCTTTGGGATAAAAATAAAATACAACTGGCTTATTTCCAATAATTGTTGAACTATCAAAATCGTTTCCGTTAGTATCTTTTGCTATAAAATTGGGGATTTTATCACCTACTTGTAATGCCATTATTCGCCTTTATAAGTTACAAAATTACGCGGTGTTTCATAAAGAACAATCTCCAAATCAAATTCAGGTTTTATTCTTTTTCTGATTTTATTCCAAATCACGACTACAATATTTTCGGCAGTTGGATTCAGATTCTCAAATTCGGGTACATCTAGATTCAGGTTTTTATGGTCAAAGGGTTTTTCAACTTCTTCTAAAATCAAATCACTTAAAACCTTTACATCCATAACGTAACCCGTTTCTGGATCTATTGTTCCGGTCACGCTTGCAATTAATTCATAGTTATGTCCGTGATAATTGGGGTTGTTGCATTTTCCAAAAACAGCATCGTTTTTTTCAAATGTCCAATCTTTTCGATACAAACGGTGGGCTGCATTAAAATGTGCTTTTCTGGAAATGGTTACTCTCATAAGTATGTGTAATTTTGTATTTATGTATTCTGAAATCTTCGACCGAATGTTTTTGAAATTTAAATTTTGTGTTCTTCCAAAAAGTAGTAAAACTCGTCAAAAATAATTTTGAACCAAACGGTATAAATTTCGGGATGCAGTTGCATGTCTTTTTTTACGTCTTCGATGCACATCCATTTCCAATTTTTCACTTCTTCGGGATTTATTTTCGGTTCGTCGTTGTAATGACCTATCATAACATGGTCGAGTTCGTGCTCAGTCAAACCATTGTCGAATGGTGCTTTATATATAAAATGAAATAATTCCTTCAATTCGGTTTTGAAACCCATTTCCTCATATAATCTTCGACTTCCCGCCTGAATATTGGTTTCTCCTTCGCGCTGATGACTGCAACAAGTATTCGTCCATAGTAAAGGGGAATGATATTTGTGATGTGCCCGTTGCTGAAGCATAATTTCATTCTTGTCGTTTAACACAAAAACAGAAAACGCACGATGTAAAACCGCTTTTTGATGGGCTTCCAATTTGGGCATCAATCCGATTTGCTCGTCATTTCGGTTAACCAATATTACATTTTCTTCTTTCATAATTTATTTTAGCTCGTCAAAAATACAAAAAAAAGAATTGGGAACCATGTTTCTTGGAAAATCAACAATCGTTAAACTTTCCTTAAATGAAACCTTTTTGCAATCTGTAAAACAATTTAGTGCGTATATCTATTGTAAATTTACACCATAATCTAAATAAGGTTACTATGAAAAACATTTTTAATTATTTGATGCTATTGTCTTTATTTACATTGAGTGCCTGTGGGCAATCGGTTAAAAGTACAGAATCAAATTCAAAATCAACAACTATGGAAAACACAATCAGCAAACCAGGAAATCCCTATTATTCAAATACTGACACTACAAAACTCAACGTCACTGATGCCGAATGGAAAAAAGTATTATCACCAGATTTATATGCTGTTTCCAGAAATGCCGATACCGAAAGAGCCTTTACTGGAAAACTTTGGGATTCTGAAGCCAAAGGCACTTATTATTGTTCGGCTTGCGGCAACAAATTATTTAAATCCGACCAGAAATTTTCCAGCAGTTGCGGTTGGCCTAGTTTTTTTGAACAAGAAAACAAAAACAGCGTCGTTTACAAAGATGACAATTCTTACGGGATGAAGAGAATTGAAGCGCTTTGCGGCAGATGCGACGGTCATTTAGGACATCTTTTTGATGACGGTCCAAAACCAACTGGCAAAAGATATTGTATGAATTCCATTGCATTGGATTTTGTCCCAGACAATGCCATTGCAGAAAAAGGAAGCAATAACAACTTGGAAACCATCACGCTTGGAGGCGGCTGTTACTGGTGTGTTGAAGCGGTTTACGAAAAATTGGACGGTGTAAAATCAGTGGTTTCAGGATTTGCTGGAGGAAAAAATCCAAATCCTACTTATGAAGAAGTTTGTACCGGAAGAACTGGTCATGCCGAAGTGGTGCAAATTACATATGACAAAACCAAGACCAATCTCGACGAAATCTTTCAGGTGTTCTTTACCGTTCACGACCCAACAACGCTAAACCGTCAAGGTGCAGATGTGGGAACCCAATATCGTTCCGCTATTTTTTATGAAAATGAAGGACAAAAGCAAGCTGCCCAATCTATTATTGATCAATTGAATACCGAAAAAGTATATAATAATCCAATTGTGACCACATTAGAACCACTCACAAAATTATACATAGCTGAAGATTATCATCAAAATTATTACGAAAACAACAAAAATCAGCCGTATTGCCAAATGGTAATACAACCGAAAATAGAAAAATTCGAAAAGATTTTTAAAGCTCGATTGAAAAAATAAATTAGACACGAAAAACCAAAAAGAAATTTTTGGTTTTTTTTTGGTTTCAATGCAAAAATTTTATTGACAATTCAATTGCTGTAATAGTATAAGATAAGCGATAATTATTATATTTGAAATAGTAAAAAATTTAATTTACTTTCACAATCTAAAATATTTCACAATGAAAATAGCGCTCTTTTCCAATGAATTTCCTCCAAATATCTACGGTGGTGCAGGTGTACACATTGATTTTTTAAGCCAAGAATTAGCCAAATTGGGTCAGGTTGAAGTGCGTTGTTTTGGCGATCAAAATGCAGATAACAATTCGATGCACGTTCGTGGAATTAATTCTTCATTAACAAAAATGGTTGACGATGCCAATCCGCACATCAAAATGTTTCATAATATGAGTCGAAATGTCGAAATGTCGCAAGCCACGCCCGAAGCCGATGTGATTCATT
>Ga0105052_10001143_pt1 | contig 36116 bp, 48 predicted proteins | sample FRY03_FD_78094 | JGI IMG/M metagenome (GOLD analysis project Ga0105052, IMG submission 78094) | Freshwater microbial communities from Lake Fryxell liftoff mats and glacier meltwater in Antarctica - FRY-03 | ecosystem: Environmental > Aquatic > Freshwater > Ice > Glacier meltwater ... | reverse complement strand
TATCTTTATCTTAATGGGCTAACAATAGACTATAAAGATGCAATAATGGGTCGAGGATTTGTTTTTGATAACCCTAATGCCTCCACTTCATGTGGCTGTGGTTCGTCTTTCAGTGCATAATATGATCGAATATAAAAACGGCGATATTCTTAAGAGCGATGCAGAGGCATTGGTGAATACTGTGAACTGTGTTGGTGTAATGGGCGCAGGCATTGCATTACACTTCAAAAGAGCCTTTACTAATAACTTCATGCTTTATGTTAAGGAATGTAGATTGGGAAAGGTACAGCCTGGACTAATGCTCGTCTATGAGACTGGAGTACCAGCACCACGATACATCATCAACTTCCCTACCAAGCGGCATTGGCGAGACAATAGTCGAATGGAAGATATTGAATCAGGACTGGAGGCATTGGCAAAAGTGATCATAGAAAAAAACATTCGGTCTATTGCCATTCCAGCACTTGGTTGTGGTCTTGGTGGACTAAATTGGCTCGATGTGAAACCTCTTATTGAGGCGGCATTACAGCCACTCATAAATGACATCAATACACGAATAATTATCTACGAACCGCTTGACAAGGCATAAGCTTTATGGTATAATAAACACATGGAACAAATAACCAAAATTGATAAAAAAGAATGTGCAAGACAATTAAAAGCTCTGATGAATGGACATGATGATTCGTTATGTCGAATTGGAACTTTAATTAAACACCAAAATGACAATGGGTCAGTTATTATTGTGCTCTGCGCTACACATACGGCAGTGCAAATGGAACCTCAAACTATTGCAGATGAAATACTGCAAGCAATGAAAGAATTCAAATGACACATGTAATTGCCGAGCCGTGTATTGGAACAAAGGACGGTTCTTGTATCGAAGTTTGCCCTGTGGACTGCATCCATCCAGTAAGGAGTTCTGCGAAACATCCTGAAGTGCCTCAACTTTATATAGATCCTGAAATATGCATCGACTGCGGATTGTGTGTTGATGAATGTCCTGTGCAGGCCATCTATACTAAAGACGACTTGCCACTCGAATGGTACAAGTACATTCAGATCAATGCCGATCATTTCAAGAAATGAAAAATAAATGTCAACATACGATGACTTTGATATGTATTACGATGAACCTCAGCCGGGTTCTGATGTAGAAATCGCAGAACGGAAATTAGATAAGGCCATCGCAATAGCCAATAAAGCTACAGATACATTGAAAAAAATAACAAAGAAACTAAAGGGGTCTGATACTTTCAGATCTCGTATGACAATTAATGATGCCAAGAATAAATGTAGTGTTGCAAATAGTGCCATGGAGAAGGCACACGACAAATTAAACCTAGAACTGTATTGGGATGATATACGATCAATTGGGCTTGATCCGTGGGATTGATCGAATATATCTTATTGATTGATGTGATAACATTGTCCTCCATGATGATTATATGGGGAATAATGATAACTAGACTAGACAAAGAAGAAAAGAACTACAAAAAGAAAAAATATATTGACTTATCATAAAATGAAACCATTGACAATCGTACAACTTTGGGATAGAATAGGGACTTGTGTTGCATGGTTCATGATCGTAACAACATTGTTCGGAATTATATACGCATTGGTAACTATAAAATGAGCAAAGCAACATTTTTGATCGGGTGTCCTCATTTTGGGCACGACAATATCTATAAGTTCACACGGTATAATGGCGAAAAGGTTAGACCATATGCCAATGCCGCCGAAGGTGATGCAATCATGTTGCAACGATGGAATGAAGTTGTTCGTGCAGACGATAAGGTTTATATGCTCGGAGACATATGCTTTGAAAACAAACACCTAAAGATCTTGGGACAACTCAACGGCAAGAAAGTCTTGATAAAGGGGAATCACGACAAACTTACTATGGGCGAGTACTCTAAATATTTTTATGATATTCGTGCCACGCACACTCTGGCGCACGAAGTTCTTTCTCACATTCCTGTTCATCCACAAAGTTTGGGCAGGGGGAGCGCAAAGGTCGGCAGAAAATGGTTGAACATCCACGCGCATCTTCATGCCGAAAGAGTGATGTTGGACAGGGTGCCCCGTTACAGTCCTGTAGAGCCTGATCCACAATATTACTCAGTTTGTGTGGAACACACAAATTATACACCAGTCACCATCGACGAGATTCGTGCCAGCCCTCAATATCAGAAATGGTGGACAGATATGCAAACCACGATTGAAGTAAATCGAGTGATTCTTGCAAGAGAAAAGTCAGAAACTACAACAGGATTGGAGTGGAAATGAAAAATTGGATTAAAAACATCACGAAACGATTTGGTGCTCAAGACGATAAACCAACAGATAGCACACACAAAGAGAAATCTTGGCTCGTTGATCAACTGATCGAAATCAAGCGGCTGAAGGAAATGGTTGGCGATCATCCCCTGATGTCGGTATCGTTCGCAGAGCGTGAGCGGGAATTCCAGGAGAAGATTGCGGCTTTGCCACTCGATCCAACAGAACAGATGGACATCCTATTCATTGGTGATATGCAACGACTTCAGGTGAACCCTGGCGATGTGTTTGTAATAACTCTACCACATGAGATACCCTCTGCGAGATTGCAAGTTATTCGGGAATGTATTGAAAGAGACTTTCAAAAGATACTTCCTGGGCATAAGGTGCTCCTGATGAGTTCTGGAATAAAACTTGGTGCCATAGGAACAGAATCGAAATCTACAACAGAAGCAGAATGTCGCGTGTGGAAATCATGGAAGAATCACCGGCCAGAACATCCTCAAACAGAAGTACAAAAACTGATGAATGAAATCGAGTACGAGAATCAAGTTGCAAAATGGAAATTGGAATTATCAAAAGAAGAATCGACCGATGATCGACCGATGAACTGAAAGAATCGACAGATGTTCAAACAATTGTAATGCCAGTAAATGCTAGAATTCTAACCATTCAGACACAAAAATTTGCTGATCGAATACCATATGAGGTTCCGTGTATTTGGGCTTTAGTTGATGCTAATAACACCCACCACATCACACGAACTTTCGAAATTTATAGAACTGGAGTAACCGTAAATCCAAACAGCGCCTATGTTGGCACTTATCAGTTGGATGGCGGTAAATTAGTATTTCATTGCTTTGAAAGGACGAACGATTGAAAAAGAAAACAGACCACGAACTCCGTAAACTAGAATATTTGGCCATTTGCTACCATTCTAGAGAGGAATCAATAGCTGATACAAGTGGAGGATACTCATATCCTGATTATGCACTAGATCCTCTAACATACTACAGAATAATTTATGTAGATGACAACGATCTCTGGGTTGATTCTGCTAGGTTTCAGGGGGTTGATACCTCTAAATCCGATGCTGACAATAATGCCGATGCGATGAAATACACAACGAAACTGTGTGAATCAAATGAATGGGAAGTATGGTTATTGGTTAAGAACGGAAAATTAATAGGAGAATCAAAATGAGAAAACTCGCAACAATAAGAAAAATAGATTCAATCCATCCTATCGAGGGCGCCGATAACATCGAGTGTGCCAAGGTTGGTGGCTGGTCTGTCGTGGTCAGAAAAAGAGATTTTGAAGTAGGCGAACTCGTAGTCTATATCGAGATTGATTCATGGGTGCCGCATCATGTGGCACCGTTCTTGAGCAAAGACAAAACCCCTCGTGAGTTTATGGGGCATGGGCCAGGCGAACGATTGCGGACTATAGTTTTGCGTGGGCAAATCAGTCAGGGGCTGGTGCTGGATCTGTATTCGGCTTGTATGTACGACACAAGAACCGACGAATCAAGAATCACCCCTGATCAATTCGTCGAGGGTCTAGATGTCACAGAACTTCTAGGAATAGTCCTGTGGACTCCATCCTTGACGGCACAGTTAAGTGGAGTAGCAAAAGGCAATTATCCTTCCTCGATTCCTAGATCGAATCAAGAACGAGCTCAAAATTTATCAAAAGAAATCTTTGAAGCAAAAGATACTCTCTTTGAAATTACAGAGAAGCTTGAAGGATCCGCAGCAACATGCTATTTAATCAATGGAGTATTTGGTGTGTGTAGTCATAACATAGATCTAATGGAGTCAGTAGGTAATACTTTTTGGGACACCGTTAGAGCTAACGATATTGAAAGTAAAATGCGGTGTTGCCGCCATGTTAATCCCAGCGATTGGGCTATTCAAGGAGAGTTAGTTGGACCCGGCATACAAAGTAATATCTATAAGCTTGCGAAACACGCATTTTATGTGTATGATATATACCATATCAAATCAGGCAAATTCCTAAAGCCAGAATACAGACGAATGGTAATTGAGAGTATGGGTCTTGACCATGTTCCTATTATTTTGATGAACGAGGATTTGCATCCCGGCACTGTCAGTCAATTATTGTTGCTGGCAGAAGGAAAGTCAGCACTGAATGACAAACAAGAACGCGAAGGGCTTGTGTTCAAAGCCTGTGATGGAAGTCTGAACTTCAAAGTTGTATCAAACTCGTATTTGTTAAAAGAAAAGGAATTAAAATGAACGATAAATTCACAGTACATAGTAGATATTCTACCGCAAGAACTGTTAAGTGGATTGATATGGAACGAGGCATCTTTGAGGTAAGTGGAGTATCGGAGTTTATAAGAGTAGCACCAAACATGATAGATTTTGAGGGTGGGCCAATGTTAATGGTCGGCGAAGAGTTCTATGGATATGGAACTATTGCAAGTCTACAACAGGTCATACAGAAAACAGGAGAGTATGCAAAGGTGTTGGTGTCTGTGGACTACAATGCGAAAACTGCGAAGGATGTCGGTGACAGTCTTAAGGAGACTACTAAATGATAAATCCATGTGTTGGCGTGTCAATTGAGCTCACAGCCCACAACAAAGCTCATTGGATGCGTATTTTAGAGCGTACCACATATGATGTGTATATACTACATCATGCAGTAAGGATGGAGGACCAAGAAATAGCTTTAGCTGGACTAGCACATATATTGGCTGATAATACAGTAACTCGATGGGCAGTCAGGCACAGTGATCCAGTGGTGATTCTAGCTGCTCTACGACATCATAAGGCAAATTCCACTACAGTAGATATCGCAAGAATGAACCCAATTTTTAAGGATATAATTAAATGAAAATAAAAATACAACAAATATTAGATAAAACACTCGTAGCAATCATATGTTTTATTGTTGGATATTCAGCAACTAAATTGATAATCGAGTATTTACGATGAAAAAAGTAGGCTATTTGAATTCCCATGCAGACACAATTGCAGTTTTGGAAGCTCTATCATCCTCACATGCTAGCAGTTTTACAACACACTGGGCAGCAACACATATAGAACCAGTAGTAGTGCTGGCGGCTTTAAGGCATAAACATGCTGATAAACACACGATAAGATACGCATCAGAAAACCCGATCTTACAACAACCTTCAACAAAGAAAGTATAACACATGGATGATTTTTTTTACAACGAACTAGCTAAAAATATTGATGCAGAGACAGATACTCAATCGAAAGAGATACAGGCTTTGATCTATGGATTGTTAATATTCATGGATTATGTCAAAGAAGTTAACCCTGATATGTACAAACGAGGCATAGAGTTTATGACTGAGACCAATCAGATCAAAAGCATAGAACTTATTAATATGCTTAAGAAAGAAACAGACGACGATGATTCAGAAGATGATCCATACGAATAAATATAGTATGGACAACGAAGTAACACATATGCTAGAGAAGGTTCATTATTGGGTAGATCAATCACATCTACATAATACCAAAAATGACCTGTTTTATAGTGATATTTGTTACAAAAAAGCTCAGACATTGGCAGAACAATTGCTGTCAATGCATTTATCAAACACAACCTATCTGGCGACTGATGAGCAAGAATACCTAGATAACATTTTAAGAAAAGAGACAGATGAATAATAATTCAACTACCGTTACTAACACTCTCGCAAATTTAACAAAGACAGAACGAATATTTCTAGAATATTTCTATATTAAATCGTATAATTCAAAGAATATTCGAGGCGTGAATCCATTCAATCCAGCATTAAGCACTTTGTGTACTCGTCAGTATATTAACGCAATTTGTAAAAAATTTGGATATGCTGGTACAAGTCAGTGGATTGTGCGCAAACAATTTGGTCGTAGAATGTCATCTAGAGGAATATATGATATTCCCGAACTCAAAGAACTACATGATCTTTGGGAGAATACAGATATCGTATTGAAGATCGTGACTCGAGCAGGAGAAACAATTTATATCAACAGAAAGAAGAACATCGATGTCGCGTGATAACACCATTGAAGTTTTCCTATCTGAAGATCATGGACATAGAGGATATATTTGGTATCCTAATATGACCGAACAAGAATTTTCTCTCTGGTGGAGTGACCAGACCGACACCGACATTATTGGTTATTTCTTCAACATCAATAAGTTGCCTGGAATCTTAACGCCGTTTAAAGAACGGAAGACCATTAAGCCGTCTCCTGGCGTAATGATGAGAGAAGATAACGATCCGAAATCGTGGTGTCCAAAATATTATTGTCATCTGAACGACGTGGGGGACAGTTATATTGAAATAGAAAATAATCGCATTTCACGACGCTACGTCAAGCGTCTAGGTTATTGGAAAGATTTATGGCGTGACTGGAAGCCGAAGCAAAAAAACCTATAACGGTGGCGATACCTGTCGTAATCGACGCAACTTTTGACTTTCTGCCATTTTTCGTCTAGTTTCTATTGGAATAATTCTGCCCCTTTTCGCTTCTGACATTTTTAGTCGAGTTTCTGCTAAAATAGGTTTCCCTTTTTTAGCCTTTGACATTTTTTGTTTGGATTCGTCAGAATGAACTCTTCCTTTTCCTGCTTTAGATATTTTTTGCCGTGTTTCTTTGGAAGGACTTTTACCATGCAAAGACATTTTTTGTTTAGCTTCATCTGAACGAACTTTTCCTGTATTTGCTTTGGATATTTTTCGACGATGATCTTCTGAAAAACGTCTTCCTTTTCTTGTCAGAGACATTTTTTTCCGTGTTTCTTCAGAAGGAACATGACCAGCCATCCCTTCTCCGCCCAGTGTTAAGTTATACCCGCCTTCAGATACATGAGTTTTGTGTTCCACGATAAATTCCATTTCTTTCACATTCAAGGTATGCTCAAGGTCGGTAGATTGGTAGAGTTCTTCTGTTGTAAATGCACCTGCACCATATTTTCGTATGGCAGCATGTAGCACAGATTTAGTTTTGTTAACTTTTGCAGCATAACAATGCTGTGTCCATCGTTTTTCTATGCTATTAGTTGTAACCCCAGTGTATTTACCGCCGCCATTTAGTCGGACAAGATATATTCTTGCAATTTTTTCAATAGTTGATTCCATACTATATTTATAAGTTTTACCCACTTTTATCCACTTTTTCGACCAAAAACTTGACAAAATCTAATCTATAGAGTATACTATAACATTATGAAATTGCCAAAAATTTATATCGCTGGGGCAATGACTGGTCTCCCGAACAATAATTGGGACGCATTCTTTGCCAAAGAAAGACAATTAGAGGTCGCCGGGTGGGATGTCATCAATCCAGCTCGAATGGACAAAGAAAAAGGAATAAACCCTCCTAGTGATTATGATTATGAAGATTGCGCTCGAAGAGACATAGAGGCATTGATAACCTGTCAGGCAATTTATATGCTATCGGGGTTTCAGTTCTCCAAAGGTGCGTGTTGGGAAAGAGCATTGGCAAAACATCTAAACCTAAAACGATATTATGAAGTTCCCCGTGCCGAGCATGAGTTTGCTAATGGAGAGTATAATTTTATTACCAAGATCCCTGGCGAGCCCGAAATGGATGAGGATGGAGTGGATGAGGGGGTAAAGGTGGATGAAGGTGATGATGATGAAATCATACGGGATTATCTCAAAGATACGATAGAACTGCCGGTAAGAATCGAAGGAACTATATGTTCTAGAGTGGTTGCGCCAACTGACTCTGATATGAATGACATTCAGGATATCATTCTTACAGACAAAAAGGTGATTGAGGCTCTTGCTGGCCGAGAGGTGCGAATGTTCACGGTTGATACTAATACAGCGTATGGTGTCGGCATACGGTTGTGGATAAACTGAGTTTTTACGTCAAAAATCAACAAAGGCCTAAGCTTTTTCGAAAATCCTCTATTTTAGACCCAAGTTGTCCTTGCTCTGACATACATAGTAGACACGCCGAATTCTCGGTAATTTAATTCATAAACAGGAGAAAGAATGTTTAAACAAGTAATTGCATCAGTATTAGTATCCGCAGCGGCCGCAAATTTAGTCTTCGCTCAAAATGTCTGCCCAACCACAGGGAAACCTGATTGTCCATCTACATTGAGTTTCACAGATAAGATTTCAGTAACCGAAACCTTTTCGATTGTAAACTACAAGGGTGACGTTCAACCAACTCTTATTCAGTTCCTTCAGGGAGTAAATTATAACCTCTCGGATTCACTAGATATTTCTTTGACCATTCCTGTCTATATTGAGGAAACCACAGAACTAGGTGCTATTGGTCTTGATCTCACATGGGATGCATTTGCTAGTGAAAAACTAGACCTTGCTTTGCGTGTTGGTCTTGATACACCGATGAATACTGTATATGGTGCATCGTCTTTTGATCCATCTCTTGGTGGTGCTGTTACTGTTGTTTTGCCATGGAACTCAAAGTTTATTCAGACGGTGAATTATGAATTTGTTACAGGAGATGCCTTTTCATTGGCATTCGGTAGTAAGGTCACAGAGGATATTCTTACTATGAATTCCTCATGGGTTCATAGTCTCTCAAAGAACCTAGATCTAGGTCTGAATGTATGGCAGAACTATACAGTAGACTCTGACGGTCAGCAAAACATCTTGGTGGGCCCTGATCTCAAATGGAGCATCACAGATAATATTAGTTTAGACACTAGTATCGCGCTTCCAGTATATCAAAACGTCACAGCAAGTGCAGAGCAAAATTATACTCTGACTGCCAGTCTCGGAATTAAGTTCTAATTTTATAAAGAAAGGAGATAATATATGAGTACAAAATCATGTCCAGTCGTTTCAAAGTGTTGCTTTTCTTGGAAATGCCCCTTGCAAGTCGGAGTTTTGCTCGCAGTGCTTCCGTTCACAGTTGCAGGCGCAAAGCAGGTTGTTGGTTGGGTTAGTGCATTATTTGCCTAATTTATAATATTATTTTTATTATACAAAAGAGACCGGCACCCCAAGGTGCCGGTTTTTTGTTTTGTATATATAATGTATGAGTAAACAAACACAAGAAATCGTATTTCATATAATAAACAAAAATCTTCATAAAGCTAAACTTCTTATTCATGAATCGATGAATGAGAAATTAGGTATGCTATTAGAACAAAAACTAATAGAATATTCTCCTACTATACTAGAAGATAAAACCGTAACTACTCCGAGGAGTAGGTACTGGGCCTATCAAAATGCAAAGGATGCTGAAAAAAATCTCGGTAAGGGTAATGTATTAGCTGCAGCTGGTGATGTGGGAAAAGTAATATGGAATTCATCACCACTTGGTTTAGGTATTAATGCCGTTGCTAATATGTTTGGAGCAGATCCTGGTGTTGATACAGAGGTAGTAAAAGATGCAGAAGATTCTGCCGCTGGCGCTGGCGCTGGCACAAAAGTTAATTCTGACAATAAAAAATCATTCAACAATAACAGAGACTCCAATAACACAAACTCTAATAACACTACCACAAATAACACAGTACGTACTGGAAGTGGAGACGCTACAACGGGTAATAATAATGTAGGAACCGTAACTAATACAGGAACTGTGGGTGGTAATATAAATGCTCAAGGAATGGCTACAAACATTGAGTATAGTGGAAGAGGAGGGAAGGCTGGTTGGCAAGGCAGTAATCCCGAAGGTGAATCTCAAAGAACACAAACAAATACAGGTGGTGCAGCCGGAGCAGCCGGAGTAGCCGGAGCAGCTGGTGCAGCCGGAGCAGGTGGAGCAGCTGGTGCAGCTGGTGCAGCCGGAGCAGGTGGAGCAGCTGGTGCAGCTGGTGCAGCTGGTGCAGCCGGAGCAGCCGGAGCAGGTGGTGCAGCTGGTGCAGCTGGAGCAGGTGGAGCAGGTGGAATGAGTACTAGAAATTTTGTAGAACTTGATGGTCCAGAAAAACCACTAGCAGCAACACCAGCAAGCACATTAGAAACTGACCGTCAAACGAAGGAAGCTAACACAAATGCTGCACTACAACAGGCTGGTCGTAGTCAAGGTGGACCAACAATAGCAGGTTCCGCAGTAGGTTCCGCAGTAGGTTCCGCAGTAGGTTCCGCAGTAGGTTCCGCAGTAGGTTCCGCAGTAGATTCAGTATCCTCAGCAGGTTCCGCAGTAGGTTCCGCAGTAAATAAAGTAATAAGTAAAGTAGGAGCTGAAGCAAGACCTCTTAGTTCTGAAGCAGAACCTGTTAAGAAAAAAGTCACATAACCTTAAAAAGATAATATGACATCTATTAACAGTATAAAAATAATATATAAAGATTATTTTAAATCATGTTTAATTGAACAATTAAATAATGAAATAGCTATTAATGGGACTATTATAGATCCCAACCTTTCTGTTAAATATACAAATCCTATTATTAAAGAAGAAATTAGGCAGAAGTTAATAAAAAAATTCATGATAAATGAAAAAATTCTATGGGGCCCTGTAACAGGTGTGGTGGAGGCAGGATTGGGTGGTCGGGACGAATGGCAAGAAAATAAAGAAAAAGGAGCTGGAACGGCTGAAAATATAGGAAAAACTGCTATTAGAGCTACTGGTGCCGGTGTAGGTAGCGGTTTGGGATTTTGGGGAGGTGCGGCAGCTGGGGCAGCTATAGGAACAGCTATTTTTCCTGGTGTTGGATCAGTGATAGGCGGAGTAATTGGAGGTATTGGTGGAGCATGGGGTGGAGGTGTGATTGGAAATGCGGCTGGAGATGCAATAACTAATTCCTATGGTACTGAAGGAGATGTATCCAAAGATGCACTTGGAAAAAAGGAAAAAGAAGAAAATGTCCGTGTTGAGAAAAAACACCAAAACAAACTTCGCCGAATTGCAATGGATAATGATATATTGCTCAGAAAGCGTGAAAACATGTGGGGAGTTATCGGAGATCCCATGGGAGATCCAATTGATATTCCTGAATCATCAATGACTATTAAATCATCACGAATATTATCAGAAATGGCTAGTATCGCAGGATTAAAATCATTTGGTACCAAATTGGCATCTGGAGGATATGCAAAATATGGACAATATGGACTTGCAGCAGCAGGTCTCTTAGCTCTTGGACATTATGTTCCTAAGATGTTCAATTACGTAACAGATGATACAAGAGATGATACAGAGTTCTTGAAATCAGAAAATAACATTATGCAAAAAGCGGAAAAAAATTATAGTAAGCAATTAGAACTTCTTGGTATTAACAAAGAAGATGAAGCTTCCCCGATTCCCACTACTCCACCAATAATACCTGCCATTCCACCAGAAGTTCAACCAATGGTAGTTCCTTTCGGTGGATTCCCACCTCGTCGAGGATTCTCGGTAAATAGTAACAATACCTCAAGTTTTAATAATAATACAAATAGTAATAATATTAACAGTTTTGTTTAAAATAACAAAAAACCCCACATTACTGTGGGGTCTCTTGCGAATCAATAAAACTTGTTTTGAATCACGCGATCATAGTGCGTGTACCATCACGATTGAACGTGTAAGTACGACGACCTGGGTGGGTATCATACATTGAGTATGCACCATTTCCATCGGTTGTGATTTCCCAATTTCCATACGTCTCTACCTTCGCTCGAATAGAACTGATGCATGCTCTCAGATTCTTTACTCCGAACTTTGACTTTGCTCGTGCAGCAGTGAGAGACTTACCAGACGAGAGATGATTGATGACATTGCGCTGCTTACTGAACTTGGTTTGCGACTTTTGCATAATGATACGTTTCCTTTAAGATGTACACTCATTTAAGAAGATTATAATGATCTGAGTGCGGAGACCATTATCTTACAGTGTGTATTCTACCAAGGATATGAGGGGTTGTCAAGCTCTTTTCAGAGAATTATTGACTATTTTCTGTATCTTTGGGTATAAACACATATTTTTTATCACTATGTGATCCATACCTCAATCTTGACCAATAATCTCTGGTACTTGCTGCTGCAAGATCTAGGTTCTTGTCTTTCCCGTGTTGAAAATCCATGATTCCTTTACCAGATGCCACATCAATCATAGTAAAATTTGTTCCACTTTTATGAATAACCGCTTCTTGATTGTGGTGACTTCCTAAAGCAATCAATTCATCTGTTGATATGTGTGGGACTAGCAAGCTCTTTTCGTACCCAGCTACCCCTTTTGCATTTGTCCAAAGACCATCATGCTCGATATATCCATAATTCATAGATCTGACTTGTTTTTTTAACTCTATGTGTTTTTCTTCATTACGTGCATGATGTTTATCTTTAACCGATTTCAATTCATCTACAGATAGACCCTGATGCTCTAGTGCATCGGCATCGAAACCTTTCATCGCAGAAATAACACCAAAGGACATAGATGGAGTTTTTACATGACTATTGACCCTACTCAAACTGGACATCTCTTTCAATAGTTGAATAAAGGTTTTCATATATTATTTATAATGTCTCGTTTTTCAACTTCATCATAATTTCTCTCAAAGATCGTGATCCACTTTTGTTTTCCTCTGTCACCGCCTGGTCCAGAACGCATACATTTGTACAAACTCCAGGGTTCCAGTTCTTGTAATTTATATGACGAGGTATTATGTCGGATGACATTATCTGACACACCATTAATATCTGGTATAAATGTATATTTTTCGTTTTTTCGTGAACTTCTTCTTCGTTTTTCAAAAAAAGTCACAATACTGTTTTGAGCAAATTCTAATAAATCTTGCCCATCATTTATATTAAACTCATATAATACATCACTAACATTTGTCTTGTTTGTCCCGATAGAACAAAATTCTGCTCCATATTTGTACAAAACACTATGTTGACCGTTCTGTATCCCCAAAGAAATCAGGGCAGATTTGGATATACCAAAAATCAGAACACTATCTTCATATCTGATTCCATACCCATTGTCTTGGGTATAAGACCCACGAATGTCTCTATAAAGATACTTATCCTGAATTTGAAGTTGTAATTCTTTATCTGATTTTTCGTTGTCTTCGTTTGTGTTATTAAATCGCACCGCAGAAACAATACCAAACGATGAATTTGGAGTTTGTATTATGTTGTAAACATCAGACAATGATGGGGAGATCAACGGAGTCTCTGTTTGTGCTTTATGCTCTTTACCGTTCAGATATTCGTCTAACTCTTCTTGGGTCGATATTTTATAGTCGGTTTTCATATAACCCATATTATACTAGGATTTTGACAGTCTGTCAAGCCCATATTGTCGGCGCCGACAAAATGGTCTATTCGATGGTATCTTCGATATTCTTCGTTCCACCCATATATCGTAAAATATGCTTTTGCAACGCTTTCATCTTAACGGCTAGTTCTTTATAACCAATTTCATCGAGAAGGTACTTCTCATAAGAATATACACTCTCATTGGATAATTCGATCAATCTTGAAACCCATTCTTCGGTGTACTTTGGTCTAGAAGGTTTTTCTAACATATTATCTCCTACATCTGAAAAAAGACAATCAGTATTTTCATTAATATTTATCTGTTTTGCTTTTTTCAAAGATAAGTTTAGTGATGAAATCAGTTCCTCTATTTCTGAAGGAGACCATCCATCTTCACTTTCTTTGGTATTCCAGTCATCAAGACAAATAACTACTTTGCCTTCGCTGTTTTTCTTTATAGTAATTCTAGGATATTGAGACCCCTCAATAGAAGGTATTATTTTATAGGTTTTCATATGTGAAGTATAACACATACACAGTTTTAATCAACTTCTTTTTCTTTTTTCTTTTTATTTTCTTGGTGGTTTTTTGGTAAATCTACACTGATGATGCTAGATATTCTGAAGCTTCTCCAACCACCGTTTAATACATCCCATACTACCAGAGTTTCAGGGGCGCCTCCACCACCAAGAATTGATTTTAGTGTTTTCAAATGATTTGTGGGTATATTTTTTAATGAACAGATCAGTTTTCTGTGTGTTCCTGTGGTTGCCTTCGTAAACGAGATAGCAACAGCATCGTTCTCTAGTAAAATTTCTGTCAAACTTGGACGATTTATGTCTTTTTTCTTTAACATATTATTATTTATAAATAGTGGTAGATGCCTAATATAAAGAAGATATTATACCTGATGGAACAATGGGATCAAGAATTACAAGAAAAATCTCTACTTCCACTAGCAGCAGCTGCCGGTATCGCAGGAGGGGTAGCACTTGGCTTGTTTGGATCTCGGGCAGAACCCCCATATATCCCAGCAAATGTAGATCCACCGAAGTCAGTAACCCCTGTTACACCCACTACGATCCCCCCTGTTGCGTCCCAGACCTCAACTGGTGGTTATGGACCATATACCAGAGCTATGCTAGATACAATATCGGATGGTGAGGGAACTTCCAAATACGAAAAAGGTGGATATAATACACTTTTTGGCGGAGCTCAGGTCGAGGATTTGACCAAACACCCAAAAACTTCTGTGTTGTATAACAGAGGAAGGGACAGTAGTAATGCTTTTGGTAGATATCAAATAATAGGAAAAACCTACGACTGGTTAAAGGGGGAAAGTATGCACCCAGAAGAGCAAGACAAAATGGCTGTTAAATTATTACAATATAGACTTAAAGTAAAAACACCAGAGGCAGTAGAGGAATTTTTAAAAACCAATAAAATGAGTCAACATACTTCAACTATGCTTTCACGAGAATGGGCTTCTTTTCCTGGAGATGACGGAAACAGTGTATATCGTGATCAAAGTGTACAACGACTAGAAAAATTACAATCACATTGGGATAAAAATATCGAAAAGCATATACCTACGGCAAAAGAACCTGTTAAAGAATCGTATCAATATAAAAGAAGAAAATATGTTATAGAAGCATTATTCAGTAATGAGCCAAAGTTGGACGGGAGTATTTTTGATTCAGGTGGCGAATTTGCATATAACGCACCTATGATACCACATGAGCCAGGTAATCCTGTAATAGAACCGACAGGTAGTGTTTTTGAACACAGTAATGAAGAAAGATCTCATGTTAGGACATATGATCACACATTACCCGTATTAGATTCTAATAATAAACCAGAGGGGCATTTACCAGACATAGAAGTGAGGAGTATAGGACGTAGTATAGGGTGGGGTGGTAAAATGATTGCATATCATCTATATACTGGCGGACAATTGATTCACACGATACACGAAATACCGTCAGGGCAACTGCTTCATGCTCCTATGAGATCGGATGGAGTAGAGTCGTCACCAGAAGAAGAAAAAATACACGAACATCAAGGTCAATTATTAAAATATTTAAATATAGGTGCTAGAGGTTATAAAAAAGAAGCAGAGAGAATTGTGAAAGAACACAAAGCTACTATGGTTGATAATCCTAGTCTTCAGTACAAGAACAATATTTCAGTGTCAGATTATCATGCAACTAAATGATTATTTCTCGCCAGGAAGAAATTCTTGAAGACCATGTTTCTTTCTCAGTTTCCTGAGAAATTTCTTCATATCAAAATTTGTGCCTGGTTCAAACAAAGATGTGTTTGTTTCTCCGACTTTAACATCATATTCAACCCATTTTTCAGAAAGAATCGGAAGAGTCGGGTCATGAGATTCAGCGGCTCTTTTCCATTCTGGTTCATCTCTTCTAGCCTTATCCATTCTTTGTTGTAGATTTTCATCAGGAGGCGGAGTGGGTGATATGCCTTCAGTGTTTCCCTGACTCAATCTCCATGCATTTTTTTGTGCCCAAGTTTGTTTTATTACCTTAGCATTTCTTGGTCCACTACTAATATATCTTGCTATGTCTCTTGGATGATCCAACGAATCAGATGTAAACTGTCCGTCATCTGACTCTGTATGCTGGGTATCAATTTGTATAGAATTGGGATGGGTTATTAATTTCATTAAATTTTGAATTGCGTCTTGAGCATGTGATGCATTGTGCGCTTCTACCCAAAAATTATTACCAACTCTACTAACCCGTGCATACCCTCTTTTCATTGCAAAATCTAGTCCTGATTCGGTGTGGCCTGGATTTGCCGAAGTGTTCTGTATGTGATCATCCATTGCAGCTTCATTATCAAATCCAAATTCGGTTTTATGATGCTCCCAAACTATATCATCATGAGTTGGATTCCGTTGAGAGGAAGTTAATAACTTACCAGTCGAGGACAAGACGGATTTGGGGGGTAGCTTAGTGGTAGTATCTTCGTAAATCGAGTGTAATAGAGAGCGGAGAGATTTCATCTTATTATTTTATTAAAGACATATCTTTCATATAAACAGCTGAATCCGCTAGTTTCTTTTTTTCTAGTAATTTATTAGCTTGCTCAGCCTCAGCAGCTTTTATGTCATCATCTACTTTCGTTTCTCTTTCTAGTTTCTCTTCCTTTGCAGCAGTTGCCTCCGCTTGTTCCTTGTCTAATTGCTCTGCATACTTCACATCTGATTCTTTCTTTATATTAATTCTATCTTCTTTCGCTTTATCATCTGAAGCAAATGCTTCATCATCACTTAGATTGTCAGCCATTAAAGCTCCTGGAGAGTCTGTTGATTTTGGTTTATCATTGTCTATTGTTGTTTTCCCATCGACTGTTTTGCTTCTATTTGTTGTAAGCTCACCAGACCAAGTTTCAACTTGCTTTTTATTTCCATACCCCCCAACCTTAATGTCTGTAACCATTCCTTGAGCAGTTACATTACCACCCACCTTTCCTGTAGTAGTTATGGTTCCTACATTATTATCACCCGTTTTGGCATTCCCAGTTGCGCTTCCGCCACCACCAGTAGCAGCTCCGCCAGCAGGTGTTGCAGCAGCTCCGCCAGCAGGTGTTGCAGCAGCTCCCCCAGAAGGTGTTGCAGCAGCTCCGCCAGAAGGTGTTGCAGCAGCTCCGCCAGAAGGTGTTGCAGCAGCTCCGCCAGAAGGTGTTGTGGGTGCTCCTCTGACCTGGCCTGATGTTGGTTTTAAAGTAAATGAACGGGTCATAGTATCCGAGCTCGGACCTGATGAATTATTAGTTATACTCTGTTTTTGATTAACAGTACCCGCACGGATAAACCCCTTATCCTTTGTATAATTTTCCCCTGCCGACTTTGTTGAGTTCTCCCATGCGCCAACATTTTGTAGAGTCAATTTGCCACCTTCGTCTTTAATAGAACCACGTCTTTCCTCTCCAGTGTCAGGATCTACGGCACTATATGCGTCAAAATCATCTTCTGCCGCTTGTTGATCTGCTAATGGACCTGTATCACTATTAGGATCTTCTTTCTTTTTTAGTTCATGACTACGTGGATCGGAAGCTATTCCTTCTTCTGTATCCCTATTATCAGCTGCAAAAGCTTCAGCTGCGGCTTTGTGATCAGCACGTTCCTTTTTTTCTTCCTCTTCTTTTTTTTCTTTTGCTGCTCCTTCACCATACCAGGTCATTGGGTTCCACCATGTTTCTGCTAACATAGACAAAGCAATAGATGGGCCTAACTGAATATTATTTTTTTTAGTTATAATATTGTTAGCTATAGGAAAATAAGTCATATTTTATTCTTCTGAATTGGCGTAACCATAATATAAAAGTGCAGCTGCTGCTGCAGCTAATCCTATTTTACCACCCATCTTTAATCTCGGAAATTTCGGAGGAAGAGGAACAGGAATACTTTTACCAGTTTTTGCAGCTTCTGCAGCTGCTGCAGCTGCAGCTGCAGTTTTTTTGGCTTCTCTGCTATTTGCAAACATTTGATAACCCATCATTCCAGGCAGTGCTGCATTGCTAGCAAAGTTAATAGCTTGTTGCCTACTCGAAGGAGGAGCTGCATCATAAGATGCCCTACCAGTAGCTAATTGTATTTGTGATTGTATACTTTCTTGTATATTGTTTTTCATAGGTTTTAAAAACTGTTAATATTATTACTATTTGTATTATTATTAAAACTTGAGGTATTGTTGCTATTTACCGAGAATCCTCGACGAGATGGGAATCCACCGAAAGGAACTACCATAGGCTGAACTTCATCTCTAGCTACTGGTACTATTGGTGGAGCTCCATTTTGATTCGGAGCTCCATTTTCATTTTTATTAAAATAATCATAGATTATTTTGCCAGCAGCAATTGCACCAACACCAACTCCAATCTTTCCCCAAGGTATCTTACCTTTTAAACCTGGTGCTGCAGCACCAGGGGCTGTAGCAGTATTCGTTGGTGGGACACTACCACCACCAAGACCCAAACCAGCTGATGCTCTAGATATTCTATCTAGTTCGTAATTCTTATTACTAGGATGTAAATCGCCTGTAGTTACACTTCTGGCAAGCCCACTTGGATCTAGATTCAGTTCTATTCGACCTGTTGCAGGATTTCGGCGTTGATAATCTTGGTTAGCTTTAAGACGTGAAGTAATACTCTCTGCTGCGGACTCTGATGGAGCTCCACCACCACCACCACCACCACCACCACCACCACCACCACCACCACGCGAAGTGGTTGGTGTACTAACCACAGGAGCTGCCGCTGCCGCTGCCGCCCTGTTCATTCCTGCGAACTCCTTAGGCGTCATATTAAATCCCTTCGTACCTTGCCCTTTTGAATTCTTAAATCCACCACTGTTTGATATTTGCTCAGGGCTTAAGCCCTGAGATTGCAATCTTCCGAAGAGTTCTGCGTTTGACCTATCAGTCGCATCAGACATTTCTAGAAATAACATCAAATTATTATTTAATGCTTCTTTTAAATATGAATTTGTATACTTAGGAGGTATTATACAACCATGTACTTTTATTTCATCTTTTAATTGTTCGACTAAAATTGTGGTAAAGAATTCTTTATATGCTGATTTTGCTTCATTTATTTTCATTTATCATATCTCCTGTTATTATATATAAAAATTAAAGATTGATTTATTATCTAAATACAGTACAATGATCATATGACAAATTATGTTAAATTGGCAAAACCTATATGCCTTATGATACCAAGGCAGAAAAAGCATGTATCTATGATATTTTACAAGAAAACCTTGATATCTGTTGGTACAAATTCATTCAAAACCCACCCAAAAGCAAAGGAAATTGGCTATAGGTATGATGAAATGCATTCAGAATTAGACGCATTTACCAAGATACCCAAAGAATATAAAGACAAACGATTGATATTAGTAAACGTCAGAATGAATAAATACAAAGAACTTAGAATGTCAAAACCCTGTGATCTTTGTCTTCTTTGGTGTAAAGAGATCTTTCATAAAATATATTACACCTCAGATGATGGAATAATGAAATTGTAGTGAAATGGACTTGACAGTTCGACAACTACCCTGTATAATACCTACATGAATACATTTAGACTGTTTATAGATATTCCTATAGATGCTTCTTCTGTTGGAGAAGCTGTTTTAAAAGGAAATGAGTTAGTATTTAACCTCATAACACTAAATGAAGATAATATTTCAAAATTAGGAGTATCGCAAGTTAATTATAGACTAGGTAACGATAGTGACCGTCAACATGCTAACTATTTTATTATTGATGACCGAGATCATGCTTCTACTAAAAAGACTATAATTCATTATGATCACTAATCAATCTTGCGCCGTGGGCGGACAGCTTCGCAGACCCGCTTATAACGGGTTCAACATGGGGCAGCACCATGACGGCGTATTCTTGGCCTCATCGTCTAGTCTGGTCCAGGACACGACCCTTTCAAGGTCGTTACAGGGGTTCAAATCCCCTTGAGGCTATTCTAGATAATGTATTTTAACAAAATTGAAAAGTTTTTGGGTATGTGCTTCAAAAATCCATTATAAATATACTGTATGGTTTCAATGTGTATAAGGCACTGCTAAAGCCCGTTTTAAAATGAACAACAAACTAACAATAACAACAGTAGTAGTAGATGGAAGATGTTTAGATCTTCTTCTTACTCAAGATGAGATAATCGAAGCACATGCTCGAGCAATGCATCCTGATAACAAAGAATTGTTAGGAGATGGTGGTTGTTCTTGCTGGCCAGCGGACCCAGACAAAGATCCTTGTGGATTCTGGGATAGACTTTTGAATAAATGTGATTGTTGTAAGAGATTGTAAATATATTTTTAGAAAGGAATATTATTATGTCAGTAGTTAAAATTGCTCGGTTGAATACAGGCGAAGAGATCATTGCTAATATCACAGTAGATGGTGATATTTTAAACTTTAAGGATCCTTGTGTGTTGGTTCCATCTCAAGATGGTAAGTTACTCTTTGTTAAGTGGCTGCCTTATGCAGATACCTCGAATGGTATTCCTATTAATATAAAAGATATCATGTTCCTTTTGAATCCCCTGAAAGATTTAGAAGATCACTATACAGGTGCTGTTGTGAATAATCTTTTCATTCCACAGAAGAAGGTTTCTGGACCTGTTCTTTCATTGACATCGTAAATCTTGATTTAAATATCAAATTTAAAAGCACTCATGGGAGTGTTTTTTTATTCCCGTAGCTCAGCTGGATAGTAGCAACAGATTTCTAATCTGTAGGTCGCTGGTTCGAATCCAGCCGGGAATGTTCAATAACTAATATTTGATGCTGATGTTGTGATATTTGATGATGAAGTTCCAGATTGATCATTTGTGGTGCTGTATAGATTTATAATTTGCGGTTCTGTTATAGAAAAACTAATAACATCTATAATTTCGTCTGTATTTGTGTAAGTTATTATTAGTTTTTCTTTAAATGGTACACTAGAAATACTTAAAACTTTATATTTAACATTATCAATTTCTATAATAGAATTTACAACTACCTTGTTTATGCTAAATGAATTTGCTGCACTGTGTAATGTATTGGTTAGTAAAAACACATTCTTTTCTAAAGCAGTATAAACAGCAACATTTTTAGTAATTATAGGTGTAGCATCAAAATGATTAGCAAGATACACTTGATCTATTACATTTGATAAAGTACCAGAAGTTGCTATGACTAAGTTATTTATCTTTTTGTCAAAGGTATAACCACCATCTAGATTATATGTTTTCCAGTCATAGGCACCATTGGTTAAAGTGAAAGTCGTGCCTGGTACAAAGTTATCAAAAAAAGCATTCATTGCAATTGGATTGATATTATAATCAAATACAACAGTCGTCCCAGTAACTTTTATATTGGGAGTACCAACAATTTCAGTTACACTGTCTTCTAACTTAATAGAAGATGTCATACTTAATCCGATCATGGTAAAACTGTTAAGAATTTCACCAACAGATCCAGGTTTTTTGTCTTTACTGGATACAGATGTTCGTAAATTTTGATTACGAGATAACATGTGTTATGACGCGATATAGATTAATTTTTGTTTAGTTGGATCAATTTTTGCACAACAATATATTATATTCGTCGAATTGCATTCTATGAATATACTTTCACCTGGCTCCAGGGGATATGCGGCATCTTTATTTGCTATGATTATATCACTTCCAATATATACAGTTGAAGTGTTTGTTGATGGTGCTTTAAGATTAACCCCACTTTTTAACACAACAGTAGAACCGATAGTTATAGCTTTTACACTTATATCTGTAAATGTTATTGCATTATTTTGTATTCTACTTGATTTCAACACTTCAGTTACTTTAACATTAATACCACCAGAAGATATCTTATCGTTAATTGTTGATATAATATTTGTATTATTCTTTATTGCAGCAATATTACCAGTAGTTCCACTTATAGCACTAATTATAGAATCTATCTGAGCGCCAAAGGTAGAACCAACACTTACAATTTGTGCTGATATCGGATATGGTGTAGAAATCGGTACTGTACTTGAATTATAATACTTAATAAGAACAGGATTGTCTGATGCAGTGCCACCCTGAATTTTCAGAGGGGATTCAGAGGCATTTGTGACACCTATAGTAGATGTCAAATTTAATGTAAATGTTATTCCAGTATTTACTATACTTACCTTGAGTGAATCCCCACTCATACCAATTGGCGCGAGTGTGTTTCCGTCCATGTAATTCAATACAGAAGGAATATAAGGTTGACCAGTTGGTCCAAATATCTTAATACTGTCTAGAGTAAATCCCAATAGTCCAGTACTCATACTGATACCGACGATCTTGGAATTTGAAGATACAGAATCAGTAGAACTACCTAAAAATCGTCCACCAGTGATTGTTATAGCAGCGGCGCCACTTATCCCAAAAACACCGATCATGGTGGTTCCGAATACTATAGGGCCAACAGTAACACCAACCAAAATTCCACTTGTTATTCCTTGTACTTGTCCATAGATGTTTACAGGAGGAAAATCGGTGTTTGTTATTCCCAAACCAGCGACATATAAAGGGGAGGTTTTGGTGTTACCAACAGTAAAAGTACCAAGTCCGAAGACATTTCCAGTAATTCCTAATAAATATCCAGCTCCAGAAGATCCGAGAAACGACTTTACGTCGATTGGCATAGGATATTCATCACCTACTCTATATGAGTAATATTCATTTCCCCATACCATCTTTGAGAAAGGTATATGAATACCAGGTGTTATACCAGATGTATCGTAATCGGTACCAAGAGTAGCAATTCCATCATAAATTGTTACAATTATATTATTATTCGTGTCAGTTGTAGGCATATTTTATTCCTTTAGAAGTATATATATAAAAAAATTGCTTTATTTCCCCAGAACTGTATAATGAGAACATGATAAACAACCCACAAAAAGATTCTATAGAACTCACAAAAGAGCACATTTCTCGAAAAATAGAAAGTTATATACTTACCCATAATTCTTCATATATCGACGCTATAGTCTCTATATGTGAAACACATAACATAGAATACATAATAATATCTAAATTGTTGTCAAAACCCATTTTAGAGAAAATTACAGAGGAAGGTCGAGGATTGAATCTTTTACCCAAATCTAAAAATAAGTTACCTTTTAAATAAAAGTACTTGACAACTCGATAATACATGATATACTTGCACTGAGTACATGGGGAGTTCCCATGATATATTCTAAAATAGGCCGAAGTAGATCTTCGGGAAAGGTAATGCACTTATGGGATTTAATGATTTAAAAAAGAAGTCGAAAACAGGAATGGACGAATTGATTAAAAAGATGGAAGATCAGTCAAAGAAGACTGATTACAAGGACGATAGATTCTGGAGACCAGAACTTGATAAGTCAGGTAATGGTTTTGCTATCATTCGTTTCTTGCCTGAAGTAGAGAATGAAGATTGTCCGTGGGCAAAGGTTTATGGTCACGCTTTCAAGGGTCCGGGCGGATGGTATATTGAAAATTGTTTGACTACAAACAATCAAAAGGATCCAGTTTCAGAATTAAACACTCAATTGTGGAATTCTGGTGTTGAGAGTGATAAGAATCTTGCTCGTGATCGTAAGCGTAAGTTGACATACACAAGTAATGTTTATGTCGTGTCTGATCCTTCTAATCCGCAAAACGAAGGAAAGGTATTTTTGTACAAGTATGGTGTCAAGATCTTTGAAAAGATTCAAGAAGTAATGAAGCCTGAATTCAAAGACGAAGAAGCAATCAATCCTTTTGATTTTTGGAAGGGTGCTAATTTCCGTCTCAAGATCCGAAAGGTAGCTGGTTATACTAATTACGATAAGTCTGAATTTGACTCTACATCGGCACTCTTGGATGGTAATGATACTAAACTTGAAACTGTCTGGAAGTCTCAATACAAACTGAAGGAGTTTACAGATGTCAAGAATTTTAAAGCATATGATGAACTAAAAGAACGGTTGTATGAAGTTCTTGGTGGTGATATTCGAGCAAATAGTAATTTACATAATGAAAAAACTGCTGAGGATATCACAGAAAACAAAGAGACTAAGTCTTTTATGAAGTCCAAGAAACCAGTTGAGCAAGAAGTTACTGATAGCACAGATGCACTGGATTATTTTTCTAAGTTAGCAGAAGAATAAATATAATATAAATTTTATTATGTATGCACCCCCCGTGAATTTAGGGGGGTGTTTTGGTTTATAAAACTATCTACGATACATAGATATACTATTATATGCACTTCTGACTATATTAGAGAAAAATTCTTTGGAAGATGAATTGTCTTTTTTAGCTTTCATATTTTCGCTTAATTGATTTATGTTTGAATTAAGTTTTTGTATGATATTTACTATTTCTTCTAAATCTTGTGCACTTTCTTCGGAATTTGATCCAGATTTATCAATATTGTTATTAATGCGGGATATTGATGTTGGCACATCTGTATTTGGCGATATAGAAATTCTTTCATTTTTAGAAGATCCAGGTTCGTTTGTTGCTATAGTAGAATAATCGATAGAATCAGCTGATATACTCCCTCCTTGTGCAAATGCTGGAATATTTTCTAATTTTTCATTTATTATATTCTGAATTTTACTATCTCCAGAATATTCTCTGAATAAAAATCTTTTTATTCTGCTTTTATCAATTATGTTTGGATTGAAGAAGCCATTTTTAAATTTTCTAGAAAAAGGTATATATCTAAGAGATTCGGTTGAATTTTTTATATTATTTTCATAAATATCATTTATTGAATTCTCGGTTATATTTTTTTCAGGAAATGATCTAAATTCAGGTATTATTATATTAGATTCGTTTGAGAACTCTAGAGGTTGAATATCAGATACTTTAGATTCGCTAGAGTACTTTATATCAGGAATATCAGATACTTTAGATTCGTTGGAAAACTCTAGAGGTTTAATATCAGATACTTTAGATTCGTTAGAGTACTTTGTGTCAGGAATATCAGATACTTTAGATTCGTTTGAGAACTCTAGAGGTTGAATATCAGATACTTTAGATTCGCTAGAGTACTTTGTGTCAGGAATATCAGATACTTTAGATTCGTTTGAGAACTCTAGAGGTTGAATGTCAGATACTTTAGATTCGTTTGAGAACTCTAGAGGTTGAATGTCAGATACTTTAGATTCGTTTGAGAACTCTAGAGGTTGAATATCAGATACTTTAGATTCGCTAGAGTACTTTGTCTCTAAAGATTCTTTTTTTCTAATAATAGGTGAAACAAGTACTTCGTTAATTGATTTATCTGTACTATAATTTTCTATATTGACTGGTAATATATTTAATGATTTTTTAATATTTTTTAATACTGTCTTTTTGTTGAAAACAATATCTGGAGTTGCTTGTACTGATGGATCGTGTGTAGATATACCTGATATTACGGAAGATTCATCCTCTATAAATGAAATAATATTTTTTGGTTTAATATCATAAACATATTCATTTTGTATCAACTCCTCATGATCTACTGGTTCGTTTAGAAAAGTATTAAAATTCTGAGATTGGGGTAAAAATATAGATGAAATATTAAACAATAATATATGTTGCAATGCATCTATTAGTGTTTTTTTGTATTTCATTATCGTCTATTTCTAAGTTTTGATTGTTTTTCTAACATTATAAGATTTTCTTCTTTGATATATTCCCTCAGTAAGTCCATATGTAAGTCTCTTTCCCAAATTTGTAAATTATCAAACTCTGTTATCGAATACTTTTGTATGTGTATTAGATTGAATTGTAATTTCATAAAATCTTGAAAACTTATATGGCTGAGGGTTATACGAAAAAATCGGAGATTCCCTTTATTGTTATTGATCTTAATGTTCCATCTGATGTGGTATATGGTATTACCTTTTCGATTTTTGGCATAGATTCGAAGAAGAATATAATATTATCAAATTGACCTTTTGTCATATTGTCCAAAAAATCCTCTAATTCTTTTTTGGGTTGTTCAGAACAATTTATCATTTCATCAGAGGTATGAATTTCCTTTATACAAGATAATGCTAAATTGTATATGTCGTCTTCTTTGTTCTCTGAATCAAAATTATCCAATATAGTCTGTATAGTTGGATATTTCATTACTAATCTAATACCATTTAAATTAATACTAGTACTGTGATTTGGTGTGTCTATAACAGCAACTTCGGATAAATCTATCTTTAGTTTTATCTTTTCTGATGTTATTGGACATATCAAAATAGGAGATACCGTAGAACCTATAGATTTTATTCGCAATTGAATGAACAAATATTGTATATCACATATAGTCAGATCTCTAATCTTGTCATAAACATAACAAGATTCTAGAATCTCTAATATACAGTTTATTTTTTCTTTTTCTGTTCCAAATTCACCGATTTGTAATAATTTCTTCTCTTCCCTTACCAATAATGGTCTAAACCATACCTTTTCTTTCAGAGACGGTATTATTGTCTCAAATTTAGGTAAACTTTTTAATAATAAATCACTTAATGACATATATATCCTTCCTTTGTTGAATAAATGTTATCCTTCTCTATATGATTCCTTGTCCACTAGCCCCGTGTATGATTGTTTGATTTAGGAAAAAATCGACTGTACTAGAATTATCAGTTATATTAGCATCTTTCAAACCTCTAACATAAAATATAACATTACATGTCAAATAACCAGTAGATGCAGCAGCCATTTCTATGGGTTGTATCGATAGGGGATATACTTCGTCTGAAATATATTTTTTGGTTATAGAATTAGTTCTAGCGGAATTCATTGTAATCATGACAGTTCCAATACATTCATCATATAATCGCACAGTTTGAAGACTAGCATCTTGAGCATAAGAATACTGTGAAGTTCCAGCTATATATTTAATCCATCGTTCTATATAACTAATAAATGCCATATTATTTAACATAATAAAAGATACTAATAATTGACCTGTGGTACCATGAATAGGAATTTGCCTAGTATATCCAGTAGGAGTATATGGTAGAGTTTCAATATTTCTATCTGGTATAACAATACCATCTGGATAACTCTTAAAGATACCTATGGCATTATGATCTAAGGTTATACTATATCTATTAGGGGGTTGTAATCTTTGCATACCCGTTCGAAATGAATCTATATTGGCATTACTAGATCCTTCATAAGACATTAGAATAATTCCTTTTCTGTTATTATCTGGAATTTCCATCCATGAGAGTTACAATATATATTAGCAGTATCCCATTTTGCTTTATTTATTGAATATGTTATACATTCATTTATTTTTTTGCGTTTTCTTTTGGATGGATCTTTTGTTTGTTTAAATGGTTTTATTTCCACTATTATTATTTCCTTATCAGCAGTTTCAATTATAAAATCAGGAATATAATTATGAATTTTATTGTCTATGGGTGATAAGTATGGAATTTTAATTACTTCATAACCCCACCTGATTATGGATTTATTTTCGTCTAAATATATACACATTTTTCTTTCCCATAACGACTTACAATGTACGTTTTTTAGATTGCCTATATATTTTTTAATATTATGAGGTGTGTATGTTGTCTTATAAGGCATATTATATATATAATGTATGGCAACAACATTTCCTACTTTACCAGTAGCAAAAGCTTCAATTCCTGTATGGTTAAATATAGCAGCTATTCGATATCCGCGTATTAAAAAATCAATTAATCGAACTGGGGGTCTACAGGAGTTTTATGGGAAAAGTTATTATCGGTGTTCTGTTCCGGCGCCTTCTATAATAACAGATATGAACAGTGTTAATTATACTAATGATCCAATTTCAATTGTACAGATGATTACGGGTGGTAATAAACAGACTAAAGCAGATGCAATCCGAACTATGGGTATAGCACAATTGTTAAATAATGAAAATGAAATAGTTAGGAAAGATGGTGATTCGGGGCCGTCGAATAAATCAAATCTATATCTAAGACCTGATATGATGGATACGATGTTTCTTGGAAATGCACCTAAAGCGTATGAATATGAAGTCAAATTAGTATGCACATCCGCTGCTGATGCTGCAGCTGCATCTGAAATTTGTACAGTATTGTCTACCGCTTGTTGGCCAACAATGAAAGCTGGTGGAAATGGTAGTGGAACTACTATGCTGGTTCCTCCTGATGTTTTTATTGTATGGATATCTAAAAAAGTAGCACTACGGATAGAGACAAATACATCATGGATCTCTGGAGTGGGTCCGAGTCTTTGTATATTGGATAAATGTATGATACAGAAAGGATTTGGATCCGATGGCAGAATATTAAGTAGCAAAAATGGAGATCCCCTTGTGTATGGTATTAGTTTACGCTTTGTAGAAATAGAACCAACTTTTCAAATATCGCCAGGTTTTGGAACGCAAAATAGAAGTAGTGCTTTGTCTAGTTCTAATACTACTGCATCAACTGGACCCGCCTAAAAATGAAATATTTTGACAAACATCCAGTCTTTAGTTATAGTTTTTATAAAAATACACAATATAATTTTTTAGATATTTTTCGAAAAAATACAATTAAAATCGATGATTATTTTATATATTCTGTAATATTAAATGATCAATATAGTTTTGAAAAATATTCTGATGTATCCTATGACAATACTGAATATTCTTGGTTAATACCTTTGGTAAATAATTTCATATCAAGAAAAGAATTATCAATACTAGAACCCACATCTAAAACATCAGATAAAAAAATTTATTATTTAAAAGAATTAACAAATCCAAAATTTGGAGATATTATAATAAAGGATATTCACTATATTGATGGCTTTTCTATTTCAACAAATCCATATTCTATTGTTACTGGTAATTTCAATACAGAGTTTAGATATATAACTGCATCTGAAACTACAAAAGATTCGTTTGCAAACAATGACATTATTAGAATATTTTCGAAAGATTTAATAAATATGACATTCGTTGAGGTAGCTGGTGGAGATCCAGTTGGATTTACGTTTACATTAATGAAAGTCGATGAATTTGACGAAGTTATATTAAATTTTAGGAATAAAGAAGATAATATAGTAACTTCTCCTTATTTAAATGTAAGTGGATCTGGTGCAACATATATGTCTATAGGTGCGACAGGAGAAGCTTTTATAAAAACATTATTATATTCTTATATAACAGATGGAATAAGCCATGGTATTAGTTATACAGTGGAAACCCCCTATTCAAATACTGTTATAGCTAATAAAACATTGACTTTAAATACTATAGATAGGGATATTTTGAATAATATAGATAATATGATGCAAAATTCTCTAGAGGATATAGACAAATCGAGAAATTTTGCTATTACTATAACACAATTTAATTAACTACATATAATACCATAGAGAATTTTCAATTATGCCCGGTAAACCTCCTCCACATGATACTTCAGATAATTATCCATTAACATCTGAAAATTTAATCAAAATAACCCTTACTTCTCCAAAATTTGGATCTTTTGTAGTATTTCCTGCAAATTTTAAGAATCTTCCTATAGCTAGTGTATATCAACTTTTTCATAGTTTATCAATAAAAGAAAGTTTATTTTCTCCAATTGTTTCTGGAAAATTATTTCTATTGGATGTACATGACTTTACTGATAACTTGAATTTGAATAGTTTCGATGAGATTACATTAGTTTTTAAGAAAAATGTAAAAGCGGCTCCAATAACATATAAAGCTATAATTACTGGTATAGTGCCAGTTACTGATGATGCTGTTATTACAGATAAAATGAACGCTTCGGAATATATAAGAATTATTGCGCTTGAATTTATGAATAAAGATTTATTCAAAGCTCAATATCAAACTCAGCAATCATTACCAGATAAATATGATAATAATAACAATAAACTTTATGTAGATAAAGATTTTATTGGATATATATCCTCAAAATCTACTACACCAATACCAGGATTAATACAGAAAGTATTTAATAAAAATAAATTTAAATATAAAGAAATAAATGTGGAAGATACTAGTAATGGTATATGGTTAAAATATAATAATATTAATAATCCAAATAAAGATCAATTATCTCAATTTAAACTCATAGATTTATTAAAAATAATAACAGAAAATGCTGTAGATAAAAGCAAGAATAATGTTAATTATTGTTTGTGGTCTGATATAACACATAACTGGCATTTTAAAAGTCTTTCTACTATAATAAAAGAAGGAAAAAACCGTCCTCCGTATGATATATGGGTCAATCCAGATATTCCCTGTGGTGATAAAATAATGTCATCTACTGTAATTGAATTCAATGATACTATAAGCAATTTAGAGAGTAATATTTTATTTTCTTCATATAAAAGAATAGATCCAGATTATACAAATAAATATATTGATTTTACAGATAGCAACATAGGAGTTACAACAGGAATAGTAACTTATGATTATTTTGACCTATTTAACAAAGTAGAACATCTGTATGACAATCCCATCATAACAAAATCCGAATTTGATATTAAAACTATACAAAAAGATCTGAAAAAAGTAAGTACTGACAAGAAGTTGTTATATCAAGATCCTATCACTAATATGAATATAAGTGATTATGGCTATTTTAATCCAGTTCCATATAATATAAATTACACAGAACAAGTTTGGTGGGATTATTTAGGAAAATCAAATAGTACTTATAGTAATATTTCATGGCAAACTCAATATGATATAACCAATCTATCTTTGCCTTTATTCTATAATATACATAAAAAAATAAGAGTTCCGTTAATGCAAAAAAGATTGGAATTTGCTAGATTAAAAAATATTAAGAGAAAATGGGAAACTTTTAGATGTGTTGTGTGTTGTTTAGATCAACCAATTGGTTCTACACAAGATTTGATTGATTTTGAAGAAGCAGCTGCACATCCAACAGGATATACATTTGGGGTATTGTATGGATCGACATTAGGGTTTTTTCAGAATACACAAAAACAACCAAAGGATTATATACATTTTGGTGAGGGCAATAAATACCAAATAATTGCAGCTGGATCGTTTACTGATTTAATTAATTATGGAATAACATTTTCTAGTCAGAATGGATTAACATATTCTAGAGATCTTTCAAAGGCGCCATATAAAGAAACTATAGAAGAATTTTACAATATAGCAGGAGAGACAACCAATATATATTCCAAATATATAACAGAAATAATCGATAAGGGAACACTTAAATACACAGAAAAGAAAAATAATAATATAGAAAGATTACATGTAATAAAAACTTTCTTGGATAGTATTGATGGATATATAAACAACAGTATTAGGTTTATTCATAATAATTTAGTTCCATGTGCAAAATGTAATGAATCTGGAAATTCTCTTCGTACCATAATAGATACTAATAATTATTGGTCGGTATTACGACAATCTTCAAATATCAATCTTGCAGGTATTACAAACCAATCGATTGACTGTCAAGATCCTTGTGGTATTACAGCAGCAGCAGACCTTCCAAATCCGAAAGTATTTTTTGAAAATACTTCTGATGCTAAGGCCAGAGGGCATACAAATACGGTAAATTGTGGATATAACCCATTTTATGGTGGTCCATTTATACCCGTATTCCAAAAGAACATTAGTGGCTCTAGTGCAGACAATAGAGGAAATACATACACACCACACATGACAGTTGAGGGCATAGGAACTGTACCATATTTTGAAATTCCACAATACACATGTATTAAAACAATAAATTTTGCATATGATTGGACAGCTTTAGAAAATGAATTAGAAGATACAGGCTTTGGAAATAAGATATTCTCAGGATATAATGATATATACAAAGAACTTTTTAATCCAGGAAATCCAGGATATTCTGGACTAACTTATGCATTGGAACCAGAATTTTTTGGGTCCTTATATGGACCAGAATTTCAACAGTTACCAGGCTGGGTTTTATCATTATCTGCTAATAAATTTATGAAAGGAAGTAATCAATATAATACGTCAATGTTGCTGGAGCCAGGATCAGGAGGAACATATTATAACAAACAATCACAATGGGAAGGAAAACCAATATGTATTGGAAAAGGCCCATGTTATAACGAGCACTGTTTTAATCCAAATTTACTTATTGCATTAAAAGAAATTGCAGCAAGACAATTTAATAATTTAAAGGTAGAAAATTACTTATTAGATAAAATTAGAACCATTATAGAAAACGGATTAAAAGACAAGTGGAAAGATCAATATACTGAATGGTTAAACAGAAAAGTATTTTTCTATTCTCAACTACCAGGAAAGAACATATTTAAGGGTGATATTAATAAAGGATTTAGAGGAGCTTCTTTATATCAACCTTTATCATTAGAGGGAATAAAAACCATAACAAGAAAAGATATAAGAGGAAGTAGATATGAAATCCTATCAAAAGCCAGAGGAATTACTGGAGCTTCTATGGGAAACTGGTTATATAATATATTTTTTGATGAAGGATATGGCGGAAATACTGCATCGTTTAAAGGAACAACAGCAAATCCATATTATGAACAAACATATTCTCAAACGGGAATAACTTTTTTATCAAATACAAGCACTATAATAAAATCTATTTCAAAGAATACTATAATAAAATATTATAGCAATTCAAAAAATTCAATGGACATAAACACCAATTATACATTTATGAGTTATTTGAATGCGATAGAAGTTTACGGAATATCGGGAGATGGTATTGTTAATGTGAATTCAAAAATTTATTCTAGTGATGGAAATAATCCACAATTAAATGGAGCTACTGCTTCTTTTGATTTTAATGTTTATAATAAGATAAGTAATAAGATAAAGCCCGCTAATATAAAAAGAGAAGAAATTGCATCATATGTTCGGGTTGAATTTGAATTTCCTGTTGGATTAAATAGAATTTCAGATTTTCCTGATGGATTTATACGATCAGCGGGTATCGAGTATTTCCTACCATATTTGGTTTCATTGACATCTGGACCAGTAGGAAGACAGAGTGTAAGAAATAATATAGCAATTATAGGAATGGATCCATATGGTTTTGATATTGCAGTAAAGAAAATGAAAATGAATGGTGAAAATGATAAAACCCAAAATACAGAAATATTAAAAACAGATGTTAGTAGTAATGGTATGGATCTTTGGCCTGAACCAATATTTGAAACAAAATATCAATATTATGCAACAGACTCTAGGGGAATATTTCCATATACAGATCCTAATATACAATCACACAAAAACAAATTATCTGCTGAAATAGACCCAGAAAGAAAAAATACAGCAATGGGAAGTGGTATTTTGATGAATTCTCATAGAAAAATGAAAATACACAGATCGTGGTGGTCCTTCCATATGCCGCATAATATATTCATACCACAACAACTTTATTCAATATTAACAACTGATTTGAGTAATATATTCAAGCATGGTGGGCAAGATATAAAAACTATATTACCACAAACTTTTGATGAGTGGTTATCATTTACCCCCGATGAAACAATAAAAGATCTATTAAAAAATACTGATTGGACTATATAAATACTATATGTATTGTGGTTGCTGTGAAAAAGATCAATGTGCAGGAAGTCCTTGTGCTCTCAAATGGACCGCACCTGTATATGTAAGAAGAGAATGGGCGCCATGGCAAGCTTGTAACAATGGGGATCGTTGGGTTATAAGTGATCCTGGCCATGATCCGGCGCCGCCTGGCCATTACAGTTCACAACATCATCATGAAAATTTTAGATTTGTAAAGGGTCCTGCAAGCTGTGATATACTACCGCCAGTAAAATTACCACTCCTAAATCAACCTAATTATGTTGGAAAGAGTGGTATGATTAGTTATGATTCTTGTGGATCTGATGGATTATGGAAAGTTACTGAAATAGGTTCTTTGGAGGTTGTTGATCGGATTTGTGGATTTACGATGGCAGATCAATGTAAAATATATAAAGTTACACAAACATGGAAACAAACATACCCATCTGACTTGGATATAAGTACGTGTATGAATTGTACGGATCTATGCCCTATAGAATGGGATATAACTTTTCATACATTCAATGATCCTGGAATAACAGGATATCATGGATTTACTGGATCTATTCCTCTTTTATATATGAATACGGCGAACCACGATTTTGCATATAAAGCCACTTTTGGACAATGGAACACAGTAACGTCGGACTACGGGTATAACTACGATTCAAACTTTGAATATAATATATTTGGACCACCTACCACAGAACAAATAAATTATATTACAAGGATTCAAGCATCTACTCAAATGGGCGGGATAGTGGAGCCTTCTTCTTTTTGGACAGGTACTTCCAGATTTTACGATTGGATTAATCTTCAATCTATTGGTTATCCACTAAGTGCAGGTTGTTGGGCCATGGCTCCACGAATTTTTCCAGATTCCAATACTTATATGAATATGTGGGGGGAGCTCCCCGAAGTAGGTGAATGGCTCAAGTATGAATTTCCAATAGAGCCTCGTACTCCGATCATGCAGGATATGGAAGATGGTAATCCAGCGATAGGGATGAAAATATTAATCCCTGGAATGGAATTGATTAATCAAACAGTAGAAATAATACACGGGACTTTTTATGAAGATATATTATGTAAAATACCCAATTGTCATTCCCAAATAAACGACGGAGCAACTGCATATTTTATTAACACAAAAACAAATGAAATATATGATTTTGAAGAATGGTGGAATACTGAATTGCCTATTTCTTCTCTTGAAAACAAAGCAGTAACTGTAAAAATGGAATGCCCGCCTACTACTAAGGATTACTACAAATATAGTATGGTTACAGAAGATTATACCTATCCTATTAGTGGTGGAACATGTAGTTGTGGTATGCTACCCTTTAGAACCCCTGCGCCGATGGATGATTTACATGATGGTTTTGGTTCTTGGGAGGAGGCTTATAGTTACTTTAGATGTGAGACCAAAAAATGTAACGATGCAATATGCAACTATGATGATTTTTGTTGTAACGTATTCATTGATAGCATGTGTCTGGAGTATATCCGACCAACTGGTACTTTACCTCCTGGAGAAATTACTACAGCATGTGCTGATTGTAGGAAGACAGCAAATTATATAAGTTGTCACGATGAAACTGAAGCTTGCGGCACCTATTTTAATTTTATAATTGCAAGTGTTGATGGTCCTATATCTGAATCAACTGAATTAGTAAAAGGAGAAATAATATATCAAGTGAATGGGGTGACTGGTAATGCTGCTATCTATACTAATGCAACAGCCCAAGGAGTACTTTTTAATGTTATACCACATGGAGCAACAGGAAAACAACTGTATATAACTCCACTAGAGTATTCTCCAGACTGGTATGAACCAATAAATCCTATATTATTTGGAAATAATCAAACTATTAAAGGGAAAGATTCGGGAGTAGAGTATTATGTAAATGATGCAATTTATACTCACCCAGAAGGACGAGATAGATCAATGGATGATTCAACGGAGTGGTGGGAGACGACTTTTAGATTTAATAAAGAGTGTTATGATTCAATTTGTGCAGGGAATACTTTTTGTTGCGCACCATTCATTACTCATACTGCTGAAGGTGTATTTTATAGACCTCTCTGTGAAAATCTATTAGTTACATCATGTAATAATTCCTGTAACGCAAAAGGGGCATGGTGGAATATCGACAAATATGGCCCTGGTCCTAATTGGGAAACTGGAAAGGATATTCATTCTGCAAGATTATATAAAAAATATCGAAGAGGTGTAGGTTTGCTTAGAGAAGGTAATATACGATGTACGGAGTTGGCTAGTGCAGATGGCTCCTATCTCGGTTCGCACTTCGATGACCCCAACCAGGATACTTGGTGGGATTGGAGGTGGTCGATAAGAGCTAATAGAGTGTGTGCTGGTGCAGATATACAAGGATGTCATTATATAGTAATGCCACGATTAAATAGACTAGTCAAACCACTATGCAAAAGCGCATGTACATGTTCCCATAATAATTATAGCGGCACCATATGTGAAGGTATTACCTTCGATCCACCCATATGTCAAGGGCCAGCATGGGATGGGTGTATTGGTGGTGGTGGT
>Ga0105052_10001140_pt1 | contig 36168 bp, 60 predicted proteins | sample FRY03_FD_78094 | JGI IMG/M metagenome (GOLD analysis project Ga0105052, IMG submission 78094) | Freshwater microbial communities from Lake Fryxell liftoff mats and glacier meltwater in Antarctica - FRY-03 | ecosystem: Environmental > Aquatic > Freshwater > Ice > Glacier meltwater ... | reverse complement strand
CTAGAAGAATTATATGCCAAAAGTTCTTTGCCTTCAGGACCAGACAAAAATAAAATAAAAACACTATTGATAGAATGTTTAGAAATTCATTATGGATCTTTAAAAGAAACAATTGTACAGCCAGACAAATCTTCAGTTTTGTTGAGAGAGATTAAGGAGCAAATTGAAAGAGCAGGAATTTAATGATTCAATGTTAGGAACTTTGCCAGATACTGGAATTTAAATATCGACAAACCTTTTTCTTCCAAGTTGATTACAAAACTGCAACATTAAATCAACGTTTGGGTAAATTCTAGTTTCTGATGGCTTACTGTAATCTTCTTCTTTTTCCACAGTTTTGTATACTGTTCTTCGATAAGACAAACCATTTTCTTCTATTATCTTCTTTAGATCAAGTTGTGGGCTGTCTATGTTGTTATTCGAGTAATTGTCGCCCTGATAACATGGTCTCGTGTGAATGGCAATTACATCATCAATAACAGCTATAGCGTCTTTTGGATGATCCAAAACCACGCCCCACAATAAATCAATGCCCCAGCAACTACTGTTGTGATTGAACGTAGATCGGCATGACTCAAATGTAGACCTCTCAAAGCAAGGACAAATGATCTCAACATAATCTGTATATCTCAAAATAGATCCGGGACTATGCAAATTCAGAGGAATAGAATAGTATCCAACCAATGATGGCTGACAAATCTTCAAATCGTATTGTCTGGCAATCCCAAACAATCTGTTTATACTTTGACAAGACATAGCAAGATCATCATCAGGAATGAAAATATATTCATATTCTTTAGGAATTTTATGAGAGATATCGCCTATTATGTTAAACTTAGTTCCTTTGGCTTTAATGTAATATTCCCCATCACCGACATAAGAATCGCCATCGCCATAATGAACTATCATCAGATCGAAATCTCTGTCGCCACAAATCCACTGCTTGTGTAAAGATGTCGGACCCACACAGGCTATCAAAAGATTTTTTCTCATACTAAATTATAGAATGTCAGCTTCATTTATCATTAAATTTCACACAGAAAGATTAGACAATCTTAAGCAAATGTTAAGGTTCATGGATCTGTGGCACAAAGATGTCATTGAAAACTCCGAACTTATCACTCTGTGTCAAAATAAATTAACAGATCCTTTACCAACAAAACATTGGAAGTCCCATTTGAATTTTAATTTTGGATTTGAAGAGATGAGCATTTGCTGTATTACAAATTTTGGAATCACAAAAGCAAAATATGAAAAAATCTTCATTTTGGATAGCGATAGAATACTTCCAACCGAATACTTTAATTCTGTAATGAACCAACTTAAATTTGGCATACAAATTACAACAAGTCCTACAAAAAAACTAAAATCTGAATACAGCGACTCAAAAATAATTGACGGAGATATTGATTTTTTTTGGGACAATCGTAGCACAACAAATGAACTTGGGACAAAAAATGCTTGGTCAGGTAACATAGCGTTAATGAAATCTGATTTCATTAACGCTGGAGGCATGGACGAATTATATGTTGGTTATGGATGGGAAGATACAGATATGACATTCACAATGGAGAAGTATGGAATTAAATCAATTTACAGAGAAGAAACAGAAATTCACCTGTGGCATCCGCCTCTCACTTATGGTGTAAAAGATCAAAAAAAACTATTTATAGAAAATGGATTGAGACTCTGTAAAAAATGGAACAAACCATTGCCGCAAATTTTAAGACAAGATATGCTGAAATACAGAAATGAGGAAATACTATGATGCCAACTGTTGTTTATCACTGGTGGGCTGGTCCAAATGAACAGCCCGCCTATTCAAATATGTCTCACCCAATATTATTGTCTATAGCAACACTCAGATCGGTCAATCCTAACATCCCAATCAAAGTGTTAAACATTTCTAACTATCCTCCACATTATGATAAATCGACAGATCCTTGGACAAACTCAGATTGGATGCACTTTCAAAAAACACTAAAATTTGATGTTGTGCCGACGAACTTTCATTTAGAAGAACACTATTCACACATAGTCGGATACCAACTTTTATCGAGATTGTTTGACATTCGAAAACCCGATTTGTCACATGAGACAATCATTTACTGCGACTCAGATGTTTTTTGGTTAAAGAATCCACTGCCACTTGAATGCAATTCCGAAAAATTTTGTTTTGATGGATTCAACAGTGGTTTTTTCTATTACAACCACCAATCTCCAGTCGTTCAAGAAATGTTCAGTGTGTTTGATTCTTATTCCATCACTGCATTAAGAAATCAAAAATTCTGTGACATCATCAAAGAATCAACAAATTACAATTCTTGGCCGTATATTTGGGACGAGACAATACTGAGATATATGAATGAAACAGGAATGAGTCATATGTTTGAGATCATACCTGATCTCGAACATGGAGTTCTCAGAAAAATCCATAATCTCAACCCAGATCAATTGAAGATGCTGCACTGCAACGGCATGATGATCAAAAACCCAACAGCCAAGAGGATTACAGAAAGAGATCACTCAAGAGGATTGGCTTGTCTACTGTTCAAAGAATTCTATGACAACATAACAAAAGTTCTTACAGAAAAAGATCTTAAATTGATATTCACAGAATCAGAACTGGAAACATGTTTATCACAACAAATGTCTTTGTTTGATATTGATAAAATAAATAATGCAAAATGCGATGACGGCACATTCAATTTCATAATAAAATCACCTGTTCAATGGTTGATTTGAGAAGTTTCCACAAAGAGTAAATAATAACATGATTAAAACCACGCCCGTAAAAACAATAACCCAAAAGCTTTATATTGTTATAGCCATATTCATCTTTACAACCCATTTTTCTACAAAAGTGAGAATGTCAACAACGTAACTGGAAAATTCAATATCCACAGTGGAAGCATCAATCCAGTCAACAATGTTGATGCTACTCAAGTTGCGTGGAGATTATCTTGTTGCAAAGAGCATGGCGCATGGTTCAAGGACAATACAAAGCAGGTAGAAGGCAAGCCTTGGGCAAAAGACACAGACAAATCATTCTTTGAGAACTTGTATAAGAACTGTGGTGAGGCCCACTTTAGCGGATTGATTGGACAGTACAAAGGTACTCACGACTATCAGTTGTTGTGGCACAAGGACGTACCGGCTGCTGGATTGTGGTCTTATGATCAGATGTGCTGTCAATTAGCAGGGAAAAAGTTTTGAGGTGCTACTTCTCGATGGCATAACAATGGGGATCAAGTTGAACTTTTAATGATTAATTCGCCAAGAACTTCTATCTCGCCTACTAATTTTTGGAATTTAACTTCATCAACCTTGCCGATATTTTCCATATATGAATGAAGTTCCGAACATACAGATTTGTATTCATTGTTTGCTTTCTTGAGGTCAAATTTCCCATCGGCAGCATTCTTATAATGTGGCAGTTTCACGTTAAAGTGGTGATATGTAAGCATCGCTATGCCAGCTTTTTCCTTTGCATTTATGCTTATTTTCTCTGCTCCATCGTGTCTTTTTTTTGCAAAATCCAGAAAACTCATATCTTTCTGTTTGTAAGGTACTGAATCTTCAATCCAAATTTTGAAATTTCGCATATCTTTATGTAGTGGATCGACCGTTAATATCGTGGATCTCATAGTCATATTTTTCGTCATTGGCAGTTCGCCATCGCCCAGATTGTTCTGATGAATATAAGGTTCTCGCCAGCATCCTTGGATAACAAACGTCTTCAACTGTGAAATTAGGATCGAAGATCTTCAATCGATTGTTGGGTTGGATTGCAAAATTACCGTTGTCAAGTTTCAGAACGTGCCCACATTTATGTTGTCCAGGTGCTTCGGAAAATCCATAGGACTTTCCATTGTCTCCAAACCAATCGATTGTAAACAGATAACAGCCTTGTTGTTCATGCTTCGATCGGTCCACATAGGAAACTCTTTTGTTCTTGAACATATCAATAGTGAAGACTGAAGCGTGATAGGAAAATGAGTCCCACAGAGCTACATCTTCAAGAAGTGGAGTTGTAGCGTCGGTTCTCCAACAGAAAGCATGAATAGGCATTCTCCAATAAACGCCGCCATCATCACACAGGAAATGAAATAATGGAGTCTGTCCTGGGATTGAGGCCATCCCAAAAATTTGACATTCAGCAAACTTACCTACAAATTCAGGAAGATTTTGGTTCATATATTCGAGTCTAACTTTAGCCTCAATTACAGGGATATTTACATTCATGAATTTAGTCCTTATTAAATTTGATGATGATAATATTTATGCGAGCCATTGAAAAACCAGTTGACTCCTCAATTACAAGATTTGAAAGTTCAAAGTTCTAATTTCCGGGTACAATTTTTGGATTTCAAGTCTAAATAACTTAAAGATCTTTAGACAGGAGTTACGATGTCCAGCTTTCCAACAACCAGTTTTTACCAATTCTACGAACATATCCAACAATCGAAGCTTAATGAAGCTGTTTTGCTTGAAATGCGTCCACAAGGGTCTCCATCACAATATTCTAACAGGAATATTAGTCCACATGCTCCAGCTACACCTAGAGATGGACAGATGGGAAGAAATGATAAAAATATTATAGATCTGGGGGCTCCTAAAGATAGAGAACTCTCAAATCGAGATTGGCAACAAGGAAAAGAAAAAAGACCAGAACTTGCTGTTTATGACACAGCAAATGACATGAAATACGCAGAAAAGCTTGCAGCGTCCGTTGCAGAAAAAAAACTTGGATTAACCAGTAGAAAAGGCGAAAGAACTCGTGGTGGCAAAATGATTCAAACTAACAAAACAACGGGTCCAGAAGATGTTGAAGCAATTACTGCAATAAGCAGAAAAAGTGCAATTAAAACAGTTGAAGAAATAAAAGCATCAATTCAAGAACTAGCACCAACTGTCAAGGATTATTCCGATCCAAAGATGATGAAACTTATTTTCGATCTATACAATGCAACAAGTGACACTACAAAGTTTTACGGAGAAATGTCCGAAGAAATCGCATCAATGAACGACTGGGCGAAAGAAAAAATTAAAGAATACGAAATTGCAAATCCAAAACCAGAACCCCGTTTTAGACCTGTGTAATGAGTCAGTTTGACAATATTGCCGCCTAGAAGTGTGTGAATCTAACGAAAAAATCCCTGTCAGAGATCTGACAGGGATTTTTGTTATTCTTCATTAACTGACCAATAGGAAAGTCCAAGAAATGCTTCCCACGACTTGACCGGCTTGATTGAGTCGTACCGAAACAAATGAACCCGTGGTTTCTTCGGCTCATTCAGCAACGTCATACGTGCTTCAGACGGAGTTCTGTTAGCTTTACGAGCATTGCACTCTACGCAAGCAAGTACACAGTTTTCCCATGTAGTTCCTCCACCCCTTGATTTTGGTTTAATGTGGTCAATTGTCAAAAATTCACTTTTAGGACGACATTTACAGTATTGACACTGCATATTGTCTCTCTTGTACAAAGTACGTCGAGAAAAATGAATCTTCGGTTGCGGAAGACGATCATAACTTGTCAACAGAATAATCTCAGGCACCTTAAAGGCCATATTGGCACCTTGAATCACTTCATCTGTTTCCACAGGCTGTTGTAACGCCCATTCATTCCATGAAAATGTCTGATAGCTTTCTGGCTCAATAACACGAGCCTTTGGCTCGCCGTTTCCATATTCTGAAAACAGCATAATGATTGCTCTTTGCAGAGATACGGTGCCAACCGGAGTCCAAGTTTTATTGAGTACCAGACATCTTCGTCGTGCAAATACACTGCTCATCGAACTTCCTCCTTCTTTAGCACAATAATCAAAATCCTTCTACTTTCCAATTTACTTTGTCTTGGTTTTTTTGTTGCAACAGGCGAACAAACTCATCAAGTTGCTGAGGCGTCAAATCGTTTAAACTGAGTTCTCTATCCAAAACCGTTTCAATTACTGTGATTGGAATTTCTACTTTCAAAAAATCATATGAAAGCAGAAGAAACTTACCCGTATAGAATATCGTGACTGTGGTTAAAATAACCCAAGCCATCAACTGTTCCTCATCTCCACAACAACATCCTTAACAGTCTGTCCTTCAAACGGAAAAGCAAGTTTATTAAAATGCTCTATTGCTTTTCCAATAGCTTTTCCGTCCTTTTCATCGGACTTCAAATCTATACCAGAAATTTCGAGGCTCTGACGAATCTGAGCAACAGTTAAATACTTTGGCAAAAGTTCTGCCAAAAGCTCATTTTCACGAGTGTATTGAGCACGTCGTGAATCGTCTTCTGCCAATAAAAGTTTGCCATCACCATCAACCATTGCCATGACTTCTTCATTGCCGTTAATTATCTTTTTAACGATGGAATGAGCGATTTCATCAGTAACAGTTGCCTTCTGTTGAAGCTCTCCCAAAACCAATTTGAGAAGATTTCTTTCAGGCGACCCATAAGGAAAACCTGAGATACGCTGTCGTAATGATTCTTCAAATGCCATAATTTTTCTCCTGCTACATTGACCACATTAAGCGAAAAAGGTTCGCCAATTATTTCACCGCACGTCCATGAGTCGTGCAGTTCTGATTTTTCTGCTTTTTCTCATCTTTTTGTGGAGCATCTGGAGTCTCCTTGAGATGAGATCTCAACCAACTTTCTTGAGACTGTTGATTCATACGAACGATTGTTTCTAAACACCACATGATAACCTCCTATGATACGTCGATATTGGCGAACGGAACCCATGAAGATGTTTCCGTCATCTTAACGAACTTAAACATTATTTTATCAGTTGCTCCCAATTTTTGCAAGTAAAGTTTTGAACCATTGGCTTTTTCTAACCAAACTTCAAAGACTTGCCCAGAATCGACGTTCCTGTTGTCTAATGCAACATCAGCGTCGTTCATCATGTTGACCACATCTTCATGTTGAATATAGAACTGAAAAGATTCTTTAATACTTTGTACTTCATTTTTGATTGGCATATTTGTACCCTCCACATGTATGTACGAAAAGCACAAACAAAAAAAGGGAGCGACAATTGTCGCTCCCTTTTTTCACCTAAGTAGGTTTTACAAAAATTGGCATCCTTGCCAAAGGCAGATTCATTCTGCCACTCATCCTTGAGATCATCCTTGATTTACTCATCATCTTGATGAGTCGTCGTCCTGACATCGACCTTCTCAATCATTGAGAAGTGCATCATGCTTGTCGTTTATTCTTCTTCATTTGGAATTTCTAAATCGTTTTTGACCGATCTAAACATTTTATCCGAAATACCTTGCAGGAAGTTAGAAATCTTTTGGTAAATCGTGCGGAAGATTCGCTTCACAAAATCATTGATAAAGCTCCAGATAATTGAGATGACCCAAAAGGTCATCCATCGTATGATCTTAGCTTTGTGTGTCCGAACCTGTGGAACATCAACAAGACTCGCAGTCTTAAAACTTTTTTCAAGTATTGCTTTCCAAGCCAGTCTTAATTCAACTGGCACGACTTTTGTACCGGCTGGAACTTTGTTTTCGTTTAGAAAGATATCACGAGCTTCTTCGTAATCTTCAAGTCGATCTCGGCAGAATATCCACCATTTTATAACACCCCACACAGCACCCAGTGCGAAATAGGCTCCTGCACAGGATAGAATAAAAAGAGGATAGGATTTGACGTACTGAATTATGTCAACATTCCCAAACCACTGAAGCATTGCTCCAAACAACAGCATAGAAACAGTGGCACCCGCCCCATTCTCATTCTCAATGAACACAAACAGCACGACAATTTCTAATGCTATGAGCATCCAAAACCAAAACGTACCAAACAGAAAAATCTCAAACATTCGACCCTCCACTAGACATAGTTCTTGAACTGACAAAGTCAGTATTGATCACGGCATGTTTGAGTATCGTATATTTTTTAAGACTTGTCAATCCTACAATGTGTTTTGCATATGAAATTTTTCCAAATTTTCAAGCACAAATTTTGTTATTGGCTCAGTGGATGAATTCATTAAAAACTCTCAACAGGGATGATTTCAGGCTTCTTATGTTCTTCAATAAGATCGAGTTCAACAACAGGAAGAGGATCTATCCTCTTTCTGGTATGGGATTTATAAACAAAAAAAGCGAGGTTCAGAGCTAACATCGCTAACACTAAAGAAGGAATGATGCGATTTTTCATGATAAACCTATATACATTTTTCATTGAAAACAATTTTTTGACTCACAACTATTTCGTTTCCCATTGCAGTTGTACGCAAATATGCTGCATACCCCATATCTTTAATCTTCTTAATTTCTTCTTCAACAATATTTAAATCATGCACGATACACACAACATACATCTCTGTACAGTCTATTTTTTGTGCAAATTCTATTGTTTCAGATGGCGTCATCAAAATCCTTCATCCTTCCAATTGACCTTATTGCGATCAAATGTCTTAAAAGACCGTTCAGCATTAGAAGCCCTCATTCTTCCAATCCACTTTATCATATTTGGTCTTCTTAATTTCAATAAAAATTCTGTCAAGATAATCTCGAAACCCGTTTTCCCACGATCTTGGATTTGATCTTTGTCTTGGATTTGGATTTGGATTTGGATTTGATCTTTGTCTTGGATTTGATCTTTGTCTTGGATTTGATCTTTGTCTTGGATTTGATCTTTGTCTTGGTCTTAATGCAACTCGTGGAATTTCTGCTCGTTGAGCCATCCATCTATCTGTAGCTTCAAATCTTTGAATATCAAAATTAGCCTGTTGTTCAAAAACAGTTGTTGGATCATGTAAAAATACCACCAAACCAGCATCCACGATACGCCAATAATTATGAGAGAATCTTTCTTTTCCATAATTCATAGCGATTTCCATGGAATCGAACGTACGTTCCTCCTCCCAATTAACCCAACTTTGAACCTCAAGAACATATCTCATATTAGATGTCCGTCCAACGCTTAGCAATACTTAATACCATCTCGCATTTTTCAAGATCGAATTGATCTTTGTTTCTAAGAGAACTCTCCATATCAATCCATATCTCAGCATCACCAACAACAGATTCTATCTTTACAAGTTGTTCTTCTATGTTGTCTGGACCAAGACCGCCAGCATAACCACAAAATTTGCCAAGTAACGGAGATGGCCATTGATCTGTAAGGATTCCACGTCCGCCAGAACAATCAAATATTGGGCTGACTCCATGTGAATCAAAAACATCTGTAACAATGTTCTTTTGATATGGACCACCTAAAATAATAGGTTTATCAAAAGTGCAATTCCACAAATTTGTTTCACGATTAAGCACTTTAAGAAGCGTGCTTTTGTCCATGTTTAATTGGATGCGACCAAAGAAACCAAACCAATCATCTTCAAGAAACGTAAACCGACCATTATTTGCGTCAGAAACCCATTTGCCGCAAAGATGTGCAGAAAGGTTCGTTTCAGATAGCAAAGGCAGAGATCTATCGATCCAATCAAGAGATGGATATCTTTCAACTCCGGCTTTATTTTGACTGAACAGAATGGCCCATTCTGCAAACTTGTATTCCATAGACAGTGCAGCCATTTTTTTTGCATCTGTGCCATCATCAGCACCAGTCAACGTGACATAGCGAATCTTCATTGCAAGTCCTCCTTGACTGGCAATTATAACTACAAATCTACATCTTGAACAGGCGGACTTACCGGAACACGTTTTTGTGGCTTAAATGATTCGATTGATACTTCTCTAGGCATCAACTGAAGATTTTTTACTGTAATCTGTTTGCCATAATTAATAGTTGGCTTTGGCAACGTCAAATAACAAACATCACCTTGTTGAGCTTCTTGTTGAACAAACAGAAACCCAGTGACCACAGTCCTACTTGGTCGAAAGTCTTCATTAATTTGCACGTCAAATTGATCAACTCTTAATTCAAATATAGTGCCATCATAAAGAGTGCTATGGAACTTCAAAGAACGATCTAATTCCAGTGAAATTGTACCACTAAGCTTTTTTGCTGCTATCATTTTTATTCCTTTGTTTTTCTCACAATTGAGCACCATATTCTAGTAGCAAATGATCAAAATTATGTAGGAGTCGTCACTTTAGGACGACCAGCCTTTTTTTTGCTTCTATTTTCCATATTGACATAGAAAACATAGGAAACCTTATTAGGGTCTCCTTTAGACTTATCTACACCACGCAAAACAAGTCGCAGCCTGCTGTTCGGATTCTCATAAGCCATAATCTCTTTAATCTTTCCCATAATTGCCGAGATGAAATTCCAAGAACCTGTGATTCTGACTCCATCTTCGCCATAACTCTGATTTCCGCCAGTCGGCTTTTTTATCATCGGCGTCATGTAGATTGGTTGATCTGGTCGAAGATTGCCCCACAATTGAAGAATTTCAGGTTTCTTAGCAGACCAAGGTTTGTCTACAGACTGAATTGTATTGGTTTCATCAAATTCGTTTATAACGAATTCAACGAAATCTTGTTCCTCAAAAAATTCACGAAATGATGCCATACAAGTATTTATCCGTTTGTGTCGTGAAAACCACTGCCAATTCTAAAATCCTGTTTCTTTAGGAAATTCATGAGTTAAAATATCCGGATTTTTTATTTCTGACTGTATAAATACATCATGGGAGCATCATCAGTAACAGGATCGGGACCGGGGGCAGCAGTCAATAAAGGTCCACATGAAAACTATAGACCATTAGCTGGTCCGAGAATCATTGTGGCAGGTTCGGCGATACTAGACGGACAAGGCGGCGTCACGGTGGTGTTCCCTGTACCACTTCCCGGTGGCTTCTACAACTACTCTTACGCCATAACACCTTTTGGCGTAAGCCAGTTTTCTACAAGTGTCGGTGGAGCAGAAAACGCTGATGGCGAGCTAGTGCAAATCACCATTATTGGTCAAAGCAACAGGACGATCTCTTACATGGTTGTCAGCAATGGATTCCTACATATTGATGAGTGATAATATGTTCAATAGAATCAAAAAACTCCCATTCGAGAAAATTCTCGCTGTTACATCTATATTGATACTTGTCTTTGTGTCAATATTAGCGTTTTTTGAGAAAATAGGACAACAAGATGTGAGTGTTCAAATCAGGTTACAGGAAGACCAAGATCCATTCGTAATACTTCCGCAGATCGTACCAAAAAATTCATCTATTCGGTCAGTCAGGGAAATCGACAAATCCAAAAACAAATATATCATGACTATCAGTACAAAAAAGAAAAATGAGGATGTTTTAGATTGGATCTTGAAGTTTGGTAGTGTAGAAGACGCTCAAATTCATGATTGACTCATAAAAAAAGATCACTCTGATTACAATTAACCAGAGTGACCTCGCCGCAAGCCCGGTAGCTAGCGTCAAACGAATTCATATGTATTATCTAAGAACTTCTTGAGAGTTAAAAAGGAAGGACGGGAATTTCCCGTCCTTCCAATGACGACAAGTTAATGAAGAGAACCATTCCAACTACAGACACACCTATAGTTGTTATGTTACGGCTGCCACATAAAAATATTTGTCTCCCAGTGGTTGTAACAAGTTCAAGTGCCAATTACGGGCACAATAACTCTCCCACACTCATAGGCGGCGTTTGTGTGCGTTGAACTCTTTCACTGGCTTAAGCTAGATCGCTCTGATTTGAGGTTGTCCCCACGGCTTTTAAGACTACAGGAAGCCTCTCACTAGCATTTTCCAATTTCAGATCTTGCAATTCAACACGCCATGACTCGATTTCTTCTGTTCGGCACCTCCCAAAATATCCTTGCGACAAGAATCAAAGACCCTTGAGACGATGATCCATATCTTGAGATTTTCGCCTAAACCGTCTCCGGTTTTTAGCTACCTTAGAACCACTTTGATGTAGTCCCTCCTGCATTCGTCATGTCGCAATGATACGGCGTTTTAAACTGATTGTCAAGCAATGCAGCAACAACTTCATCCAGAACCGAATCCCACCCTGAATCCTTTTGTCTAAAAATTCGAATCGAATCATACCAATGAGTTTTTGTGCCAAAATCACCCCATCTCCAGTCAGGATCGTTTGGTAGCAAAAGCCAAGTTGGAACTCCCATCGCACCAGCCAAATGTGCTACAGCCGTATCGACCGAAATGACCAAATCCATTTTACTCAACAAATGTGCAGTTTGATTCCAGTCTCGCATGTAGCCTCTGAAATCCATAAATCCCTCTGGGCACGAAAAATGTTTCACAAAATGAAACATCGGCACTTCTGACTTCAATTTAACAAGACTCTCAATAGGCAGACTACGTCTTCGATCTCTTGGATTTCCGGGATTTCCTGCCCAACACACTCCTATTTTTTTTAGTTTTATTTGATCCAAAACTGATATTAATTTAGAAGCTGGCGGCTTCGGTTTCAAATATGGCTGTCCAGAAAAATCCGTTAATCCAAGAACACGAGGAAGAGCCATCATGTGAATGACATAATCGCAATCAGGGATCTTGGAATCATGCGAACAAGTATCAACATCAAATAAACAAGCAAAATTTGAATCGCACCTTAAAATTTTTTCAGGAACAAATTCTAAAAACCTATAAAAATGAATAGTGTCCCCCATGCCAAAATCCGCATTCACCAACACTTTTCCATTTTCGCCATTCCAAATCGGCTTTCCAAAAGTAGGAGTTACCTCAAATATATTTTTAGTATCCCAACGAGCAGTTCTAATATATTCATGTTGCGGCCATCCATCTGGATCTCCATTACGAAGAAGACGCAAAGACCTAGACCAATTTTCTACAGGGCTCATAAATAACCTCATGTCTCATAATACCGAAATAAGCATAGTCGTTCCAGTCTGGAATGAAGAAAATAGAGTCACAGAATGTTTAATTTCACTAAAAAATCAAGACTTTAATAATTTTGAAGTTATCATCATTGACGATGGATCAACAGATAACTCTAGGAATGTAATAGAAAAATTCATTGAAGATGATGATCGATTTCAATATTTTTTGAAAGATCACAGCGGAATTGGCAAAACATTAAATGCCGGTTTTGGAAGTCCTGATTATTCGTTCTGCCCATATATGAATATGACGACTTACATTGGCGGAGACCAAAACGTCTATACATGTTGCGTGAATGCTTATAATGAACGTGGACTTGTCGGATCAATCAAAGATCAAAGTTTCATGGATCTTTGGAACGGACAAACAAAAAAACAGTTCTTTGGTCAGTTTGACGCAAAGAACTGTTTGAGATGTATGTTTAATGAAAAAAACAGATTCATCAATGGCGTAATCCGCAAACCAAATGTTCACGATGATTTTGTTTAGAATTGATTAACACCATTTGTGTTTCAGGCTTTTTTCGCAACTCCATCCCAACACGGATGATACGATTTTGAATCATATTCATATTCATGATATAAATTACGTCCATGCCAAATCACACGTCCCTTGCGAATGATTGTAATACTGCAATTATCAATAGAATGATCCCAGATTGGAACGCTTCTAGTATTTGTTGAAGCTACATGCAACAATGCTAATGCTGGCAAACCATGTGTACATACAATTGACTTTTCTGGCAAAATAGAATGAGCCTCATACATCCTGTGCATGAAAACTTCATTAAATTCTTGGTCATAAATCTCGCCTTCTTCTGGATAAACTTCCCAATTCATTCTGGGAAACAAACCCTTGCGATTTATAACTTCGGCTTTTACACCACCATGATTGAGATATTCTCTCAATTGCGGCATAACAATTGGCTGCATTCCACAAAGAGAAGAAATGATGTCAGATGTTTGCAAACATCTGAGAAATGGACTGGTATGAAATTTATGATCTTCTAGGTTGACTTCTTTACCTAAAAAAGAACCTACATTGCGAGATTGTTTTTCGCCAAACTCAGAAATTCTATCATCGGGATCTTCCGATAATCTGAGGTTATACTTACTTCTTGCATGACGAATGATAATCAACTCTTCCTTGAACATTAAAAATTCCTTAATACAAATTATTGAATAGGGCGTATAGGAATCGAACCTATATTTACAGCTTAGAAGGCTGTTACTTTATCCATTAAGTTAACACCCCAAATTTTATTGAAACTCAAGCTCAAAACTCACGTCTTCTGGCTCGCAAGATTCTCCAGTTGGACCTTTAAACCTAACAAAAACAAATTTATGATTCCAAGATGACAGTTTTCCAACTTCCTTTTCACAAAATTCTCTGTGATAGATGACATTTCTGTCAAAATCTTCTTCAGTTAGTTTTGATATGTCAATCATGATCGGAAACTTTCTGTTGGACGATGCAACTACTACATTCAACTATAGAATCATCTTCAAAAAATGAAAATGCTGGAACGCCCAAAATTGGATGAATCACAACATCTTTCACAGTGTTATGCTTTTTTCCAGACTTAAACGGCTTCGGCTGAAGTGTATTGTTTTTTCCTGATCGCTTACGAACCAAACATCCTTTTAATTCTTCTGACACCTGACATCTCCTATTCTGGTAATTTTTCAACTGCCTTAATTGACCACGCCGACATTAAAATCTTCCAAAGAAATCATTTCAAAGAAACAGCCCTTAACTGGACCTATCCTATTAAAATCATTAACGATGTAGCCACTTAGGACAAAGGGAAATTTTAGAGGCTCCATTAAGTCAATAAACTTAATATCATATTTATTAAAAGGTCTATCTTCATTTTCCGCATCCTCTTCATTTAACTCCAATCTCATCTCTTCTAAAATATGGCAAATATCATTTCCATATAATGAATCCCTTGTCTCTAAATCATTATCAGCATAATCTTTTCTACATTGTTGATAAAAATAAAAAGAAGTACCCACCTCTTCTGACATTGGTTGTTCACCGGAGCTTCCTCTTTTTTTATCCCAGAAAAGGAACGGTTCTAATTTTGCCAAATCTTCTTCTTTCCATATAGATCGAGATGTTTCTGCCCACAAATACCAATTCCAAGCTAAATCTAAATATTCTTCTTTTGTTTTAATTAAATTTTTAACTCTCATAATACTTTCCAATAATGTAGGACAGCGAAAAAGCTAGTAAAACACTAAGAGGAATGATCTTCGATTGCCGCAATCTGGTTGATTCGGCGAGCATGTTTTCCGCCTTCAAATTCTGTGGTGAGCCATGTTTCCATCATTAAAGAAACATCTGAATCATCAGCCATACAAAGAACATTTGCATTTCCATGTTCCCTGCAAATCTTGGCATCCTTCCAATCCACACAACGAGCCGCTCGAATGCCTTTAATTTTGTTGGCTGCAATGGACATTCCAATGCCTGTTCCGCAAATAAGGATGCCATAATTCACCTCTCCTTTAACTACTGCATTGCCCACCAAATAAGCATACTTTGGATAATCACATTCTTCACTGCTTTCTGTTCCAAAGTCAACTACTTCAAATCCCCACATTTGTAAGTAGCTTACAGCCTCTTCTTTAAGTTTCAATCCTCTATGATCGCTGCCAATGCCTATTCTCATATCATCTCCGTGTATTTATCTTTTTCTGAAAGAATATATTCTTGAGACGGAGGCCAGACAATGCCGATTTTTGGATCTCTCCAATTGACTTTCTTTTCAACAGCAGAATTATATGTTCCGTCCTGAAGATACAAAAATAAGGAATCTTCTTCTCCAGAAAAAAATCCATGAGCACAACCAGCAGGAACAAAGAGTTGTTTCTTGTTCTGATCATCTAACCACACTCCAAACCACTTTAAATAAGTAGTAGAGCTTTCACGCATGTCTGCAACAACATCATAAACTCGACCACGAACACAAGTGCATAGCTTTGAAAAAGGAGCCACGTGCATGCCACGAACAACTCCTTTTTTAGAACAAGACATATTCACTTGACGATCTCTGCCTATTAAATGAGGATATTCTTTAGATGTCGAATAAATCTCTTGAAACCAGCCTCTGTCATCTGCGTACCGATCCCCTTCAATTAAAAAAGATCCTTGCACTTCATCTATTTTTATCTTCTTCATTCTATAAAATAGTGCATTCAATCAAATTACATATTTGCTATTTTATTTTATATTCTTTTATTATATCTGGATGCAGATCAGCCAACCACTCTGGATAATCTTCTTTATAAATTATTGCGTGTTGAATATAATCGGCAACTATTTGTTCGGCAACCGAAAGAATGATATTAACAAGATGCCTGCTAGTTAAGTCATTCATTTTTTTGGCTATTTTAGTCAAACTAACAACATTATCCTGTATCTCGCTTCCTTCATTAAACTTAAGAAGCAACTCTATTCTTTCTGTTATGGTCATTTCCCTCTCCATCTCTTAACTTTGTCTAAAGTGCCCTGCCATAAACTCGAATCTGGCTTCACTTGTTCCTTGACAACTACAACAGAATAATAGACTATCTTCTTTTTAGTCCATGAATTGCCAAAAATGTCATCCTTGCTTCCCAAAATTCCATCTGGACCTTTTGACAAAAATTTTACTTCATCTCCATTAGAGTCCAATACAAAAGTATTGCCCCATTGATCTTTGAAGTTTCCAGAAGCCCAATCCATCAATGATTTTTTGTCATTGTTAGCAACATTTTTTGACAAATCATCCAAAGATTTTCGAGTCTCATTGGCTGCTATCCAACGAGATACACCAACAGTGCAAAGCACGCAAACAAAAAGAAACAACACTGCTGTTCCAATAATTGTATCGAATCTGTATTTCATCATTCTTCCTACAATAATTGCAAATGTCCAGTAATTTTGTCTATTTTTTCACTGTAGTCAGGGCCTATCGCCAAACATGTGCGGGTTGAAACTCCATGAAACTCAGTTTTCCCACTGTCTGTTATTAAATGAACCTCAAGCCCTGCTTCTTTAGCCTTGTTATAGATTTCCAGAAGCTCTTCTTCACTGTTTACACGCACGCAAACCTTAGCAAAACTGCCTTTAAACCATTCTAATTCTGCGTCTGAAAAATATGGATCTCCATCTTTTTTTTCAAAAACTCTTTTTGAAAGAAATGACAAAGAAGAATGACAGCCTTGTGAAATCATTTTTCCTTTTCTCATATTCAAATCATTACGCATGACAATTACTTGTTTAGTCGGTTCGCTCATACTACCCTCAGATTAGGATGTTTAAAATCATTCCAATCAAGATTGGTGCTCTCGCTGTTGCAAGCCTTTTTCACAATCTCAATTCTAGTCTTGCTGAGCAACTCAAGTAATCCATAGACTGTCGAATAGACACAACAGTCTGTATTGACGCCACAGACTCGCAAAGTTTGCATTGGGAAATTGCGACGGTTGAGTGCTCGAATTACCTCTTTGCTGCCGTCATCGCCATTTTTTCTGATTTTCGACTTGTGAGGATAATCTTTTAACAAAGATTGAAAGCCAGAATAAGTCGCACCAGATAAATTGTACTCTAAAAAAATTATGGCGTGATTGTTCATCTTTGCCGTCATAATTTCATTGGCTACGGCAATGACAGTTTCAGGGTTTCTTGAAGCTATGAAAACTGGTTGCATATCAACAATGACGAGTGTCTTTGATGGCATCCTTGCCGCTCCTGTAATTAAGAGGAAATATCGGTCACTTTACCGAAGATTGAAGTTTGCGTCACCCAGCCGTTTATACCGCCTTTATTGTTGCCAATCAAGAACAGTTTCTTGTCTCCTTCAGTTTTTTTTGCCTTTACCAGATGTACATAATAGTTTCCATTGACCTTACAGAAAACAATATCGCCCTCTGATAAAGAGGATGTATCTGGAGATACGGTCACAAGATTTCCACTCTCAATTTTTGGCTGCATAGAGTTTCCTTTAGGTCTAAAAGAAACAGTGTTGCCATTTTGTAAATTTTCGATATGAAACTGCCAATTCATTTTAGTACCGAGAAGCCTCTTTTTTAGGCTCACCTTTCTTGACACGAAGTTTATTTGTTTCGACAACCAACCGTTTGTACTCAGCCTGCTCTTTTTTAGCCTTCTGGTGCCAAGTTTGATAATCAGATTTTTCTCCAAGACCAGCTTCCATACGTTCTCCCATTACTTGAGCCTCTTCAATGAGTCCCAGCAAATAAGAAAAATTCAGAGTCTTACAGCAAGTTCTGTGCCTTGATCCTATCCTATTGAACAGTATCAGCACTGCATGTGTCTATTTACTTCGAACCAGTTTCTTCCAAAAACTATAAGAGGCTCACTATAAGTTAGGCGATTTTCAGCCCAACACCACTTATGTTAATGAAATGTTACCTTTAAGCATGTCCTATGTATTCTGAAGCACATAGCGAAATTACAATTGCAACTGCAATCATAATTGCAAATTGCATCCCTTTTATCTCTGGATGGTCAATCCTAACAAATATAGCATTAAGAACCATTCCAAGCAATACACAACGAATCCCTAACAGGAATCTGGACATTATCTTCTGCTCCTGCAACTCGCACATAATGTCTTTATCCATGATCCCTCAGATGTTACTTCATCACAAGATCCGCATGATTCACAGAATTTATAGGATGCCTCTTCAACTGCATTCAGCAAATCAAAAATTACGTCATTGCCGCCGTCTATGTAAACTCTCAATCCACCAAATTTTTCTTTAATTTGAGCAAAACAAAAATCTTCTGATGGATTGGCAGCAACAATATCGTCACACAATTTAGACAATAAAGAAAACCAACCATCATTACATTCAATCCCAAAACTGAAACAGGTTTTAGTTGGATCGCCGTACAAATTACGAAAGAATGTCGGGTGTTTGGTCTTCAGTTCCTGTGTCAATGTTTCGTTCATGATATATTACCCTTCTGCGGATTCGCATTGGTCCATCTGGAGTGTCAATTTTTTGTATATCAGTAATTTCAATCGGATTATCTAATTGCAAGTCCTTTAAAAGCCTTTCAAGTCCTTTAATTAGCCTTTCTCCAAAACTACTCATCAAGCCACCTTATCCGTTATAATAGTCCGTTATAATATTCCGACCACATATCGTTCCAATAATCATGGTGCTCTTCAGCACAACAACTACACAGAAGTTTTGGTCGATTTGGATTTTTCAGATCATCCCAATCTCCCTCGAAACAGTACATTGTCCGAGAGCCTTCTAATTTCAGATTCTTGATTGTACCACATATCTCGCAACGTGGATATACTCGCCAAACAAAAAAAGCCTCCCATTGATCACGGAAGGCTTTTTTAATTGACTCTCTAACGAAATACGACAAAAATCCAACCACAAAAGAAATTATCGATTCCATTAATTTTTCCAAAATTTGAATCAAGCAGAATTATTTACTATCATCAATTTGTTTTAAGTCAAATAAAAATCAAGCACGGCATTTTCCTTGTGCCGTGCTTGATAGTTTTTTTGCTCGTTTTATTTCCCACAAGCAAGGGATATATGATCGGGGTCGAACCGATAACTTTCTCTATTATATTAGAGACGCTCTACCATTGAGCTACACACTATGTCATTTATTCGCCTGACACGGGGCAGTTTTCACTTTTGCTGTGTGTAAAACAGCACACACTTTCTCATTTCCTTCAGATTGTCAGATTTTTATCAACTGGTAACGCTCCAGTTCCTCCTAGTTTAAATCAGGCGTGCTTCTTGTACACCATGAATCTGAATTATCTTTGGTTAAAGTTTAAGTGTGTTTTCACATACATTACCGAAATCAATTGCTCATAGAACAATCATCTGTGGCTTCCGCAAACAGATAACCTTTCTCACAATTGTAACGTTAAATAATGCGTTCTTGATCATTACAATGCACGCTCAACCGCTAGCTTGCCGTCGTGCTACCGTCCAAACAAGAAGAGCCTATCAGGAGAATCGAACTCCTCAGTGATCTCCAACAGATCAACAGGCGATTTAAAAGATGACTAAAGAAAAAATCTGTATGGAAATTCGGTTGTGAGGGATTCGAACCCCCGGCCAAAAAATTATGAGTTTTCTGCTCTAACCAGACTGAGCTAACAACCGTTCCCAAAAACCCAACTAAATCTAATTATGCTTTTTAAGTTCGACGAAACCAACCCGCACTCTGCCGTTATACCTTGCGGCAAGGCTCCTTCATTTATGTCAACTTAGCTTTTATGAGATCAATCACATTTTGAATTGTTGGATTTTCAACAGCAATCATGTTCAGCTTAATGTCAAACGTTTTTTCAAGCTGGAATTCAAGGTCGAGAAAATCTAATGAATCTGCCCCTAGATCCATTAATTTGACTGAGTTATCTTTAAGATAATCCATCTCAACACTCAAACACTCACAAATTACCTCTTTGACTTGTTGTTCTATCATTTTTCACCTTCCGTGTTGTGTGCAGTCACAATAAGGACACAGATTTTTTCTTAAGAAAATCTGTGTCCTTGGTTTTGCGTTATTACTTGGCTTCCGTGGCTTCCGTGGCTTCCGCTTCTTTCTGCAAAGTCGCATTACCTGCCGGACATTTAAGACTTACGTTAATTACATCCTGCTGAACTGCTGAGCCACGATCGTAACCTTCGTGCCAAATCGCCATGTAATGATCTGGACGAACAATCACGTCCATCGCACCAGCAACATAACCCTCTGTCTTCATTGTTTCGTTCCTCTGATTTGCCTGTTGCAAACTGGAAATCAATTCACGAACCTGATCATCCTGAATCTTCTCTTTCTGGTCAGCCGCCCTCAAAAGAAAATCAGCATAAAACAGATAACGTTGAGTATTCAGACCGTAGTGTACAACAAGAGTTGCAATTGCAACTACACAGTATAACTTGAACATCTTCGACATCGAAATTCATCCTTTTTGAACTTAAATACAAAAATTGTACAGTCACCGTTTTGAGACTTCACTGCCTCATATTCTGAACAAGTCCTACTGTTTTTGCAAGTCTTCGTTTCTTGTTTTTTGTTTTTTTCTGGCTTCTTCAATTGTTTCACGAATCAACCGTTGAAGCGTCCGCACGCAAGAACCGTCTATGTACACTCGATCAGTTGGCGTCTCGTGATGATTGGCTCGTAATTCAAATCCGCAGCCATCGAAGTGTAAATAAGCACCGTCGCCAATATGTTCTGTTTGCCCTGCCTTCATCGTTCGCTCTTTCGTTAATCATCGCATTATCGTAAAGTCTCGAACTATCATACATGAAGCATTAAAGCAAAGCAATGAACAAATGATGGATACCCAAATATTTTGGACTCAAATCTCAGTCGAGATCGTTCCTCACGTCCCTTTCAATTGTTCCGCCAATTTCCAAAAGCTCATACAAAATATTTGCCTTGGATTGCGGCACTTTAATAATTACAGAATTCCATTTCTTGTTCTCTTTGCATATTTCAAGAGCAAGCCCCTTGATTTTTCTTAAAAGAATAGAAAAGGAATCTTCATTAGATGCTATTACGATAACCCTCATGATAAACTCCTATCTAACCGCTCAGCGGTTATTCAAAATCGGGCGTGAAATTACACCTTTAGATATTACAATCAGAATAAACTTATTTTTTATTGGAATCTAGCGGACTCGAACCGGTTTATTCAATGAGAACAGTATTTCCGCTCCCAAACTTTCCGTGATTCCACCCAGCACCATTCAAATTACTCAAAGAATGAATATGAAACACAACATCATGTCTTCGCTCAACCCAATTGCCATTATCTGTCAGAGCAGCCCACATTTTATCGCCAACCTCAACATCACAAATCAGAGTGAATTTGTTATAATGTCCTCTGTAGTATGATTTGATTTCAACAGTCTTATCTTCATTGACAGAGAGTGTACTGTAATGCTCAACTTCGTGCATGAAAATTCTGTCAAAGAAAACTTTGCTCTCGACAGATTTTGGTTTTTCAATCGCATCAGTTTCTATTGTTGTTTTATTGAAACGTGTTAACAAGAAAATAAAAAGAATCAATACAACAAACAAACTTGCCACACTATTAATCCAATTTGGTTTCATTTTGTTCCTCAATTTCTGTGTTCCAATCCAACCAATCTTCATCATACGAAGACGAGATACCTGATTCCCAATTTACACAAATGTCTCCGGGAAGCTTATAGTTGTCAACAACAACACCATGAAAGACAGTCAGAGTTCCCTCTTCTTCACTCCGATAAATTAACTTAGTTCCCGTTGTGTATTTAGTTGGAAATGATTCCATTCCGTCTTTTCCTTTGAAAACGAACTGTTAAATAATACTTACAAGTTCAAATGGTAGCCCATGCAGGAATCGAACCTGCTTTTATACCATGTCGAGGTATCGCCTTACCATTGGACCAATGGGCTATATTTGACGATAAACGAGTTTTTAAATCAAATGCTATCAATTGTCATCAATTGTCATCAATTGTCATCAATTGTCATCAATTGTCATCAATTGTCATCAATTGTCATCAATTGTCATTGTGAATTGTGAATTTGATCACGAACTAAAAAATCATTTAAAACAATAGGGAATGTAAGAATCGAACTTACTCCAACTCTTTAGAAGAGAGTTATGCCTCCATTACACCAATTCCCCAATTCAAAAGGCGTCAGTGGGATTCGAACCCACGTGGGAATTTCTTCCTCCAGATTTGCAGTCTGGCACTTTCGACCTCTCAGTCATAACGCCATAATTGTGGCCTTGCAGTTCCACCAGTTAAGGCGATATTGCTGCTCATCCACCGTCGTTGATCTCCCTGCGTCAACGATTACCGCAGTTCATTACGGGAACGATTTCTCTATCAGATTTTCGTATTTCTTCACGGATCTCTTGTCTGATCTCTTCACGAATATTGTGCTTAACAATATCTGTTATAATCCAGCCAAAATAAAAGCACGACATAAACACGATGATCTTGATCCATATGACAAATTTCTCCATGAAATCTATACTTCTCCAGCTTCTTCCAACAGCTTCTTAGCTGCTGAAATTTCAGCCAACTTCTTTTTTTGTGCCTTTTTATCGGCAGCCAACTTAGACGTCAATTTTTTATCTTCAAGTTGCTGTCTCTTCGATTGCAACTTCTTGTATTGAGTTGCAGGCAAAACACTCTTTGGTCCCACCACTTGAACAATCTTACCAGATTTAGCCAATTGCTTCAATTGGTCTTCTGTAAGATTGTCTATGTCTACCTTGGTGAACTTTGGGTCATAATAATAACTATTCTTGCCTTCTTCATCCAGCAAATAGTATTCCTGTTCGACAACTTTACGTTCCTCACGACTTTTGGCTGTGTCAATATGAATCCAACCATGACTTCGCAATAAATCGGCTGTTTTTTGATCAATCTTGTTATTCTTGGCATCAATCAACATATAGCCACGACACTTGAATGCGTAGTCTGACTGCTCTTTTAACAACTGATCAAATGTCACAATTTCTTGAGTCAATTGTGTTTCGATGACACTTCCATCATAATCAGTTTCGTGTTTAGCTTTAACTCGAATCAAAATTTCATCAGACAAGATTTTCTCTCTCTTTCTAGTTACCCAACTAGGGCTCGAACCTAGACTTACTGCGTCAGAGGCAGTCGTGCTTCCATTATACTATCGGGTAAAAATTTTTTCATTACTAAAAATTGCCCCACCAAGATTCGAACATGGACTAAAACAGTCAAAGTGTTTTGTGCTACCGTTACACTATGAAACAATATCTCAAAACACAAGAAATCTTGTCAAGCACAATATTTCTTGTGGTAAATCCTTTCAGATCGAACTTGTCGAATCATCCATGTACACGACTAAATAGATCATGCACAAACCTTGCTTCATCATCAGACCATATCAATGCAATGGATGGTTCTTCGATGATCCTTCCATTGGATTGATACGTGAAGGTCTGACTAATGGCACACCAGAAGTTATACTAAAAGCCTGTGAACTAAAAAATTTAAACTCCAATTTTTTTGTCGGATTTTCCGACAAAAAAATTGGAGCTAACCGTTTGGATTTTGTAACACCACTCTGGAGTGGAAACCAGTATCGTTGGAACCAACAAAACATGTTTTGTTGGTTCTGCCCAGCACTACTACGATACTTCTCGACGCCGCCTCTCCGCATTTACTTCTTCGTTAGTAATTGATACATCATCCATGTGCATGACTAACAATTCTGTTGGATCTAACAAACCTTCTGGTTGCTCTTGTTCATGATCCCAAATTGCAAAATCTTTAAATCCATGTCTGTAAAGTTCAACATGTAACATTGAACAACTGTGACCGTGAATATCTAACCGAATCTTATTTGGAGATAAAACAGGGATTACTATCCCAATTATATCGCCAACTTTGATTTCCTGTCCGATAACACAACTAGGCTTGATTTCACCATAGTTAATGACGCCAGACTCTCCCTCAATCATAACAGCCCAAGTTTCATTCCACCAGCCCAATCCAATTTTTGGACCAGTAAATATATCAACTTGTAACACTTTTCCGTCTTCAATAGCGAAAACCTCAGCACCTTCAGTTGTGTAGATGTCAACACCAGTATGAATATCATACTTTCTGATGTACCCAAATGCTCCGGGAGTTTTCGCTTTAGACATCACATAATTTTTTAACGGAAACATTTTCAATCTTCTTCCATGCTATCAACAAAAATTTTACCTGATCCTTCATCTAACAATGCAGTCATTCCAACAAACATAGCAAGTTGAAAAAACTTGTTGGCACTTTCAAGATTGACCTCTTTGTTTAACTCAGGGCCGCAATGTAGTCCTGCGTATTTTGACATGTCGTCCCAAACATTCCTCATATTTTGAACTAATTCTCTAGCTTGATTTTGTGTTTTGATGCAACCAATCGGATTTTTTAAAAGTTTTGTTTTCATTTTTTGGCTTTTGAAAAAGTTTAAAAATCGTAAACACAGATCCAACGATCAGAGATGCTACAACACACACCCCAACAATTGTACCATCATTTTCTTGTTTCATCAATACCTCCAAATTTAGTGGTCCCGTAGGGAATCGAACCCTCCTCTATCCGTTAAAAGCGGATTGCTTCACCATCAAAGCTTCGAAACCATAAGTGCCCCAGAAGGACTTGAACCTTCACCTAACCCGTTAAAAGCGGGGAATGCTAGTGCCTTAATTCTATCCTATTGAATAGCATCAGCACTGTGCGTATGTCACGTCTGCGTAACATATAACTGAAACTTGCTATAACACTACGATGGCGTTTACGAACGAAGCACAAGGAACAATAAAAGAGATCAATTAGTATGGGAGTCGAACCCACTTCTTCAGCTTTTCATTGCTGACGCATTCCAAAAATGCTAAACCCCCATGTTTACACTTGACATGTAAACATTATAAGTGGAGGTGTAATCCCTAAAAGCAATCTTGTATGAACTACCATTATTACAGATAATCACGACTGCATTTCCGTAACTAGAAATTGTTACAGAATTTCTCTTTCGAGAACCGTTCGTAATAGCTTCAATGGGATTCGAACCCATAATTGTTCCCGTTTATAGAGAACCCAGCTTAGGCTGGTGCGTTTGCCATCAGGGATTATCTCCCGGAATTTTCGCCATGAAGCTAAATCATTCAAAAGGCTGGCATGGGTTTTGATCCCATCTCTTACGATTTAACAGATCGTTGCATCACCAGATTGCTAACCAGCCAAAATTTCGGTAGGTGTGTTAAATATTGCCATAAATTTATCTTTTATTAAAGAGATCCCAATCCAGTACCAACGCTTGCTTAAAGCCCCGCCAGTACCCTCAACCTTGTCCCGAATTATTTTTTTGGAAATGGAATATAATTCTTAGGATAATCTCCTTGTGAATTATTCTTATCGACGACTGGAATTTTATTTGCCAATCCTCCTCCCAATCCAAAGATCACTTGTTGTGGATCATCTGCATACATCAGCGATCCACGTTTTTCTCCATAGTTTCTCACCATGAAATTTTTCAATTCTTCAGCATCTACTTCAGTATCTCGATTCGGATCGATGTCTGAATTTTTCTCAGATAAGGCTACAAACATCTTCTGCATCAATTGAGCCTGAGTGTTAAAGTAACTCAACTCATTTGCTGGAGATGAAGCTGTCATTGAAAATAATGGCTTTTGTGAATCTGTCAACGTAGAAATTGAAGGCAAACTTGCTGCTGCATGACAACTCAATTGCCACCAAAACAATTTCTGGTCATTTTCTTCAGCAACCTCTGCAAGAACTTTCATTAAATTTTTGCGTTGACCAAGCAACATCAAACTTCCATCTCCGCTACCGTGACCAATGGTATAAACCATCAATGTGTCGCCATAGACTGCTCCAACTTTAGATTGTTCGCTTATGAATTGTTTCAATCCTTCCAGATCGTTATATCCATAAGATCTTGACCACGAAACTTCATAGGTTTTACCCTCCTTGTCAACGTGGAAATTACCTATATTTTTAATATTCAGACCTCTTGTTGAACCCACATTTGCAGCCCTGAGTGCAAACTCACCATCTTGATTGGCAATGTCGTCAGGAGCGTGTTTAAGGATCAAAAGTCTTATTGAAATGTCGTCATCCAATTTGACTCGCAAAACAAATTGCTCTGAATCAAAAGCCTGAATTTGTCCAACATTTGTTGGATTTTTTGCTAAACAACCAAATGTTGCCAAAATAATAATGATTGTAATGAAATTTCTCATACAAGTATTTGTGATTCTTTTACAAAAGTTGTAACGTAAAAGTTGCGACGACAGGATTTGAACCTGTACCCCGTCTTCCAAAAAGATGTAAACCTTTCGAAAATTCCAATTAAGGACAAGGGGTGAAAAGTCTATTTTACGTGCTCTACCATTAAGCTACATCGCAATGTGGATAGATTGCTTTACTCGGCTAACTACCATCCCGAGTGTCATAAGATTTATGAGTTATTTAAATTAGCTTGCCTCATCCTATCTGCTTCTTTTTCTATGAGGTAATCACCCTCGCCTGAGATCCATTCAGATTTGCAGTTATCGCACACCAGCATTGGAAACATTGATACTGTAACATCGCCAACATCCTTCACGAAAATAGTGTACGTAATCATATTCTTTTGAACACAAAGCGTGTTACAGTTGCCACATCTTGTCATGATCTGACCTCCGTAAAATAACTATGTATCGACCTCGATTGCGTCAACTCAGATACGATCTGAGGATTCCAGTTTGGAAAACTGGCGTGTTTCCGGCTACACCATAAACGCAAAATTATTTTTACAAACACCATGCTATCCAACAAAATCCACGATATTTTTCTCTTAAATCATCAGCATTCTGAATACTAATGTCTCCATTCCCCAAAGCAACAAAAACATTTCCAATGCCTAATGGCGGTTCAAATGTATGCCACTCACTTAAAGCATCATATAACATAATGTCTCCATGGTCAACATTGATTTGACTACAAAAATTGTTCAATAGCCCGTGGGGGAGTCGAACCCTAATCCTTACAGAATTTCGTAAATTCCGCACCAGATCCGCTGGACAGGCCGTGTTTTAAATCTCTCCCCGTGAATTTATAATGCGTCACTTATAGACAGTTCACGAGTTGAACGTGATGTACCACTTTATAAGAATGGACCTCAAACCGTCGAGGACACTGCCTGTTAAATCGAGCCGGGAAGAATCGAACTTCCATCACCACGTTATCAGCATGGGGTCTTCCCACTAGACGACGGCTCGTTAAATAAACTCTGTCAATGTTTGATAATGACGACACCGAACATTGCTCAACAACAAAACTTTCTTAATTGGCGGCAAATCAAAATTTTTCAATCCTAAACACCAAGTCCAATCATGGGCTGGAACTCCTTTCACATGAGACTCAAACTTATGACTCGCATAAGGTCTGAAAATCATCAAACATCCAGTGCCAGTCATGTCCACATACTGATCCTTACTTGGAAACTCCTTAAAATTCTTTATGCTTCCGATGTCTTTCAAATTAGACCAGTCATGTGCAATTATATGACTTGTGTCATGTCTATTTCTATAAACTCCAGCCACAGCATACAAAGGCGTCGCACCAGAAGTTATTGCTCTGTTCAAGTCTTTCATGGCATTTACAGGAGGAATTACATCGTCCTCTAAAAACCACACAAACTCACAGTCTGTTTCTAACAAACGATTATAGCTCTTCGCTAAGAATCGTGCAACATTAGATCGTCTTTCTTCTTCAGTGCTAAAAACATTCGTCCATCTGTCAAAACAAACTGTAATCGAATGAAAGTTTTCCGACACTCTATTAATATGCTCGTTAATGAAACTTCTGTGCTTTGGATCACCAGTGAAAAGAATGTTTAAATTTGGCTTATTGTAAGGAGTTTTTCCAAAGTAAGGAAAAGGTTCTTCACCAACCAAAGCTTTGCGATACTCTTCAATGTTCTCAACAATCGCATCAATCCATGTTGGAAACAAATCAATCAGTCTGTCAGATACAATCGCTCCAATCTGTGTTCTGCAAAATAAATTGCGACACAAATAATTCATTTTCTCGACAGAACTTTTTGAAGTTTTTTCATTTTTTAAGTTTTGATGAGCACTAATGCTTTTATCATGATGTCTGTACAACATAAAAGCATTCTTGTCATAGACTCCATTGTATCCAGCCTGACTAAATCTTGTATAAAGATCCCAGTCCCATGCTGTACCAACGCCTTCTCTCCATCCACCAATGTTTAAGAAATGTTCTCTTCTTAATAATGATGGTGTATTGCAAAAATTAGCAGCCCACAATGTAGTCGAAGACCATTCTGGACATGTCCAGAATTGATTAAATCCGCCGCCAAATGCTTGAGCATTTCCATAAGCAAAAGATGCGTTTGGATTTTCTGTCAATGCTTTTATTCTATACTCAATGTACCAGTATGGAAGAATGTCATCTCCATCCAAGTGAAGCAAAAACTCGCCTTTCGCTTGTTTTGCTCCCATGTTTCTCGATTCACAAACACCTGACCATGGCTTCGATATAACCTTTACTTCTTTGAATTTCCAAGCAACCTCCAAACTGTTGTCCGTTGATCCGTCATCAACATAAATAATTTCTATTGGCTTACAGGATTGATTAATCACCGAATGCAAAGCATCTCTAAGATAATCACCATTGTTTCTGGCAGCCACAACAACACTAACAGAATAAACAAAATTAGAAGTTTCAATAAACTCTCTAACAGGAACCTTTGGATAATATTCAACACAGCCAGTTTCTGTGTATCCAAGTTTTTCCGCTATTTTAGACACAACATCCCAAACATTTAAATCTGGAATAGAAGCGACTGATAGCAAGTCTTCAAATCTAAACACAACGCCGTTATTGATAAGCTTGTTAGTAAAAAAGCACCACAACTTTGCATAGTCTTCTGTTGTTTCTGGAATTAAAAAATCAACTCCGTCTCCTTTTATTTTATGAAATCCAAATTTCAAAGCTTTTTCTATCCAAAGATACGGATGTTCAGAAATTCCAATGATATTCCAGTCAGATGGAATTCCATTTAAAAATGGAATTGGAGAAAATCCAATTTCACACCACGTTTCAACCTGCTGTTCTTGATTAAAACCTGATATCTGTCCACGACTACTTTGATAAATGCTCCAATCGTAATCTTCATTGTACCTCCATTCTCTCCAACCGCCAGTTGGGTTTGGCTTCACAGAACGTACAGTTGATACAATCTGACAAATTTGATCTGATGTATCTGTCTTCAGATAAGCAATTACTGTGTTTTTTGATAATGAAACTTGTTTCTTAAAATTCATTATTTCCTTTCAAAATTGGACTAAAAAGAATCGAGCTTTTGTTTCCGCCTATCAAAAGGGCGATTTTCCATTAGTCGATAGTCCACTACAACATACTCCAATATAATAGAACACCGGTGCTAAGAATCGAACTCAGAACGAAAGTTTTGGAGGCTTTCTGCCGCCCAGCGACACACCGGTAAGTACGGGTCGTGAATCAGATTCAATCCGAAACGACTAAGGCTAACCCCGCAAGCCCCAACACTTTAGTTCTGTGCTGTTTTAGTAGCGATGAGTGGAATTGAACCACTGCTAAATGCTTATGAAACATTTGTGCTGCCATTACACAACATCGCCAAATCATTTATGTTTACTTAAAGCAAAAACTAGACACTGAGAGACAGGAGTCGAACCTGCATGTACGTATGACGATTGCTCGCCACACTCCAACCCCGATTAAAGGGATGAGTCGCCATTGTCTCATTACGGTCACACCCAATGTCGAGTATTCAGGATAGAAGGAATCGAACCTTCGCCACATGATCCCAAATCATGTACGCTACCACTACGCTACATCCTGATATTGCCAATTCTAAGAGAGATGGACTGGAGGTCATCCAGCTTGCTACTCAGGCGATCAACCCTTTTTGATTACCACGTCATTAGAACGGCAAAGTACCCAGTGTAGGAATCGAACCTACTCTACAACGTTCGAAGCGTTGCGTGCATCCATCACACTCACCGGGCAAAATTTTCTAAATCATTCAAAACAAACTCACAGGCGGAATCTTTATTTTTCGTGATTCTATTTTCGATAAAATTTCACGCCTGTAATTCTCATCTTCTTTCATTTTATCTTCATGTGCTTTTATTCTTAAAATTAAAGCAGCTTCGAATTTTCCTATGTCATCAGACATCACTTTATCCTTTGTTAACAACCACATTGCGATCATCTATATTAGTCGAAATTTTTAATAGCCGTGGGAACACATACAAGCCCATTCTGCTTCAGTGACACGATTTCTCTCGCCCAATAATAAGCCCATTGCGATTCAGTGACACGATCAATCATCACTTCTTTATTCCCAATGTTCATTGCCCATAGATAAGCATGCTGCGATTCAGTGACACGATCAATCATCACCTCTTTATTGCCAATGTCTTTCGCCCAATAATAAGCCCATTGCGATTCAGTGACACGATCAATCATCACTTCTTGGTTGCCAATTTTAATTGCCCAACTATAAGCATAGAATGATTCCGTGACTCGATCAATCATAACATCTTTGTTGCCAATGTTCATTGCCCAATAATAAGCATACTGCGATCTAGTGACTCGATCAATCATGACTTCTTTATTGCCAATTTTCATTGCCCACAGATAAGCCCATTCTGGTTCAGTGATCCGATCAATCATGACTTCTTTATTGCCAATGTTCATTGCCCAATAATAAGCCCATTTTGAATCAGTGACACGATCAATCATGACTTCTTTATTGCCAATTTCTCTCGCCCAATAATAAGCCCATTTTGATTCAGTGATACGATCAATCATCACTTCTTGGTTGCCAATGTCTCTCGCCCAATGATAAGCTGATTGTGATTCAGTTGCCATTAGGCGTGCATATTGATGTAGCCCTTCTTTGGCTCCTCGATAAATTATTGTACCAGTGCGGAATTTACATTTTCGTTTGTCAATATCAACAACATCAACAGCCTCTATGACAATCCAGTCATGTCCATCCAACAAACACCAATTTCCATTTCCATTCTTGAGACCGTGTAACCCATTGCCGCACTGTGGCTCACTGCTCCACACTGGAGCAGTAACTGTATCACCTACGTTTCCGTAGGAGAAGGAGTGACTTGAAGATCCATCCGCTTTACATTTACGAAGAATAAGTGTCATTACAGCTTCCTATTTGTTCTCGAACTTTTAAGAGCCGGTAAGAGGAATCGAACCCCTACCTTCGCATTACAAGTGCGACGTGCTGCCACTACCACTACACCGGCTTAACTCACTCTTCAAATCCAAAAATTGTAACTAATCACCACTAGAAGAATCGAACTTCTGCTTCTTGGATGTAAACCAAACGTGATACCATTTCACTAAGCGGCGAAAAAATTGTGAGACAAGTAAACATTGAGATGTCGTTCTACCAAAAAGATGTAATCCCAATAAGCATTCTCACAAACTTGTCAATGAAGGATTCGAACCTTATCTTGCCGACTACTCGTCAGCCGTGCTACCGTTACACTATTGACTTGTCCCTTAATTTAAGTTGAGGGCACTGGCAACTCCACCGCTGGTCTTTAATTAACGTCAGATTCTAAGTGGGTTTTGGATCAACTGACGATCTTCTTTTTATTCAAGAAACAAATACCCACCATAACCTGTCAAGAAAAGAAATGCCATCCACGGTGCCGCTGCCATGATGTAGAAAATAACAAATGTTATTTCACTGCCAGTCTTTTGTGCTCTGTCCCATTCATTCCTGATGGAACCAAGCAATGATGGCTTTTCGTCACAACTTTTACACATAAACTTGTCCTTGTCTTTTTGAAAAGGGGCGAATAAGCAGTTTCGATCTGCCTCTTAAACATTCACAATGTTCCGTGCTCCCATTACACTATACTCGCCATACACTCGATTTTTTAAGGAAATCGACAAAACCAGTGGAGGTTATGGGTTACGATCCCACTGCCTTCTGCTTGCAAAGCAGACGCTCTCCCGATTGAGCTAAACCCCCATAATTTTTTAATCTCATCTCTCTTCTCGTTCTTATCGTCATAATATACGTTGTTCAGCTAATCATTGGAATGCTAAACCTCCCAAAAAATGTAAAGAATGTATTCTACATCATCTTTGGGCTCATCGTATTGCTGTCATTGCTCAATCACCTTGGATACAACAACATTTTAATGCGATAAAAAATTGCAAGACAAAAATTGTTGAGATTTTGAAAGTAGATGAAAACTTAGTTTTCGCCAAAGATGTAATCCCAAACGCATTCTTGCAAAGTCAAGGTGGAAGGAATCGAACCTTCGTCTCGTGTCCCCAAAACACGCCGTCTACCGCTGACTTACACCCTGATAAATCCATCGCCATTGCTGGCGATGGTTGCAATCTCCTAGAGAAACGAAACAAAACTCTAGTTTTGCTTTATGTTTCTTTTCAGATAATCGCTTTGCCAGAAAACAACAACTATCGCCATTGCTGACGACAGAAGATTATATCTCACACATGGTGAGTATAAAGCCCCCAGAAGGAGTTGAACCTTCGCCACGATCTTACCAAGATCGGATGCTTCCCTAACACCTTGGGGGCAATTAAAATTAACCCATAGCGGAATCGAACCGCTCTTTGCTGACTGAGAATCAGCCGTCCTAGACCGATAGACGAATGGGCTGTAAGTTTCGAAAGAAGGAATCGAACCTTCGTCACGTTGCTTCAAAGACAACTTTCCGTGCCAACACAGAACCTTTCGAAATATAAAGCTCTCCCACCACGGCTCGAACGTGGAATAACTGGTTAACAGCCAGTCGTGATACCATTTCACTACAGGAGAATATAACTCTAACAACACGACTCAAAATAAATTAACCCGAACGAGATTCGAACTCGTATCCACGGATTGAAAGTCCATGTGTCCTTCCAGTAGACGATCGGGTCATAAGGTGCTACATGTTGATAGAATTAAGGTGCTCTTGCGAGGTTGCGACCCTCGGTTTGCAGTGTTTGGAACCCTCATCTTTCGACGTAGTTCTTCCGGCTGCTGTTTTGTCTATTAAACTACAAAAGCACTTGTTTGACTTAAAATAAATTGTCAATGAACAATTTTTCGGTTGCCGCCCAGCCAAGGTATAGCATCCAAGGTGTCAGGGCAATTTCCCTGCTCCTTTTTAATTGTGATTTTCATCACAATTAAAGAGCGGCCAGAGGAAATCGAATCCTCACTTACACATTGGCAATGTGTTAGGCTACCACTACATTATGGCCGCATTCAAATTTAATTATTATCAACTTTTTAAGCGGACTTGACCGGATTTGAACCGGCGATCTCAACCGTGACAAGGTTGCGGGGACTCCGGACTCCCCTACAAGTCCAATTACAACTTTTGTACTTACCAACGAAAAAAGGCTGAACTCATTTGGGTTTCCCCACTTGAGTCCAGCCTTTTTCTTTAGCTGTTTTTGTGACTCAGGCGGGTATTCCGCTCTGAGTCCTAGAACTATCAGAGCGGCATTTGGGCCGGATTGCCATTCGCAATATCATGCCCCATAGGTGCATGTATACAGCGAGGGCGATCAGTCTGTTCGACTGTCTGCCAGCGTTTTTGTTGCTCTGTTGTTCTAGTAAACATTTCTTTAATCCTAATTTTGCAGATTGCACTCCCATTCAGGAGTGCAAAGCAGGCTTATGTATTTTGTTTGAAATGACCGTTTGTTTGCAATTGCTTGCTGATTATACCTAACGGTTTGGTCTGGTTTCCCTAACACCCTTTCGGGCGATTCCACTTTTGTCACCAATTCAAACAAGTGGTGGAGACAGGATTCGAACCTGTGATCTTAAGGTTATGCTTACTACTATGGCTTTCGCCACCCTCACGGTTTGTAGTCTGGACTTTCTCTTCTTCCTCATCCAAAATGGTCGGAAGCTTCCTATTAAGTCTCTACACCTTCCTGTTTTTCAACAGGCTTGGCTCGGGATTGCCACGTTACAGGTTTCCCCGAATTTAAGAAGTTTTCTCTGACAAATTTCTTCATCAGAAGCCCATTTAGAAATTAAGTCCCAGTCATTTCTGAAATCATTTGATTTCAGATGCCGTTGACCGTTTTCATCTAACCTGAAAGAAATTTGACCTTTCCAAGTCAAAAATTCTTTAACAGGAAGAATCCAGAACACATTTGGATCTATTGCGTGTATTACTGCAAAATCAAAATCTGATTTTTTGTAATAAGCTTTAATCATTGAACGTCGATTTGTTTTTGTCCGCCTTGATTCGATTGCCCAAACTTTTGAGTCATCTGTAATCCAAGCTGATTTAACCTGTATCTTTACCAAAAATCCTGAAACATCGAAAACTAAATCATAAGGAAGTTTATCGCCAAATGGCTTTAACACTTCCCATCCTCTTTTCATTGCTTCAAGACAAACGGCACATTCACTGATGTCGCCTTTTCCTTTAGTGAACAACTCACTCCTTTAAGCCTTATGAGTTACCGGGCTACTCTACCCCACGTCATTGTATCTGTTATGTAGACGCTGGTTTTAAAAATTGGTTCACAATTTTCTGAAAAATCTTTTCAGTTCGTGAGTTTTTCTGAACCAGCCCCTGAAAGACACAGAGATTTCAATCAAGGTTCGCACATTCTACGAAATAAAATAGTGCGTGTCAATACTTTTTTGCACGAATAAATAAAAATCAGGAAGTTTTTTGATTTTTGCTGATCCAGATGGTTCGACCACTAGATAAAGCATGGATTGTCCAAACCTTTAGAACGCAAGGATAGGCGACAGAGCGTATACAATTGAAGACAGTAAAGAAGAATTGTTGTCTAAGTTTGTTTGACATCTCCTGCATCAGACATATTGATATATTTGAACCTTGAGGAAATTTCATGGCAACATACAACGACATAGCAACTGGCGGAAGCATTGTTGGCACAACAAAATTCGATGCACTAAGCCAGACTTCGAGATCTTGGTACGGCATGACCACCGCTCCAAACGGCAATGTTTATGCTAGTGTTAGTGCTGGTGATATTTATATGCAGACTGGCGGAGTAGGTGACTTCGTTGCACTAAGCCAGACTGCTAGACTTTGGCGTCAGATGGCTACCGCTCCAAACGGCAATGTTTATATCACTGTACAAGGTGGTGATATTTATATGCAGACTGGTGGAACAGGTGACTTCGTAGGACTAAGTCAGGTTGCCAGAAATTGGCGTGCCATGGCTGCTACGCCAAACGGCAACGTTTATGCTTCAGTTCCTAACGGCACTATCTATATGCAGACGAACGGAACAGGAAGCTTCGTCACGCTTGGTCAGACTTTTAGAAATTGGTCTGATATGACCGCCACCGCAAACGGCAATGTTTACTCTACTGTCAATGGCGACAGTATCTTTATGCAGACGAACGGAACAGGCGACTTCGTTACACTAAACCAGACTAACAGAGCTTGGACCGGTATGTCTACCGGTCCAAACGGCAATGTTTACGCTACTGTCAATGGCGACAGTATCTTTATGCAGACGAACGGAACAGGCGACTTCGTTACACTAAACCAGACTTCGAGAATTTGGATTGGTACGACTGCCACGGCAAACGGCAATGTTTATGCTGTTTCCCAAGCCGGTGATATCTATATGCAGACGAATTCCGATTCTGCAATCAATAGAATCAGAAGCAGCAACACTGGTACTGGCGGAGTTAGATGCGGATCTTCAGCAACTGTTAGAATTAGAAGTAACAGAGTTGCTACTGGTGG
>Ga0105052_10001139_pt1 | contig 36204 bp, 34 predicted proteins | sample FRY03_FD_78094 | JGI IMG/M metagenome (GOLD analysis project Ga0105052, IMG submission 78094) | Freshwater microbial communities from Lake Fryxell liftoff mats and glacier meltwater in Antarctica - FRY-03 | ecosystem: Environmental > Aquatic > Freshwater > Ice > Glacier meltwater ... | reverse complement strand
TAACTCATATATACTCAATCAAAACTCAAAAACAATCAAAAGATTTGCGAAATATGGGTGAGGTAAGTATAATTATATTAAGATTTGTACCTATTATGTATATTAGATGGCAACATGAATGTCAAAAACCATATGATGAACTCCACAAGAAAGAGATTATCTAGTCGATGAAATAGAATATTTAGTGATGAATAGTGAATTTTACTGTAATTCAAACTGCGCACCTGAAATTGGTAAGTTATTTAGTGATCATGAAACTATATTAGTAAAAAATGTCAAAGATAATTCTGGGATATTTACATTAGGTTGAAATATCTATCATGTAAGATATGCCTACTATGGTGATGATGTATCAATTGATCCACATAAATACCCTAAATTTCTTCTCAGATTTCTAAAAAAATTATATAATAAGATATGTGTGAGTGACCATTATGAGATTAGGTATTTTGATTTAGTTGCTGTAACAGATCTTTTTTTAGTGACAGAATATATTGATAAACCTATTACTGTTCAGAGTGCCTTATTAAGAGCTAAAAAAGATGGGTCTACTAGTAATCATGATAAGATTTATCAATGATACAATAATTTAAAAAATAATTTTGAAAAATATTTTCATGAAATTGACATAAGATGAATGAAAAAATGAGATTGTGATAGTAAAACTATTTCTTATAAAAAGTGAATTTATACATATAAGATATTAGATGATTTTTGAAAAAAAAATATATTATTTGATGGATTTAGTATAGAATGAAAACCAAAATTTATTTTGATGGATATTGTTGCTGTTTTATAATATTATATCACTACATACTGCCCAGCTACCAGCATCTTAGGTACTGCATACTTGTGCATCATAACCTGCTTGGAAAACTCCATTGCATCAGCCTTGATGACTGGTCGAGTATTGTAGTGGATGGGTACGACAGTGGTGGGCTTGATCCATCAGGTAGCAATCACAGCATCAGCAACTCACATCGTATATCTATCTCCAATTGGTAGGAATGCTACATCAATAGTATACAGCTCGTTGAGTAACTTCATATCGCCAAACAGTCAGGTATCTCATGCATGATAGATAGTTGTATCATCAATGGTGACGATCACCCCACATGCTACTGTTGTATATCCATGACTAAAATCACCAATACCTCCACCATGCCATGCTTGGAATAACTTAACATGAAAACCATCATACTGTAGACCTCCACCAACACCTTGATCACTGACATTAGTCAGACCTAACTCATGTTCAAAGTACTTTCATAGCTCATGCGAGGTGATGATAGGGCAGTTGTATTTGGCTGATATCTGCGCAGTACAGCCTACATGATCATTATGTCCATGAGTGACAATGACTGCATCAATCGGCTCTGCAAGAAGCTGCTCAACCGTTACATCACAGCTGGTATTGCCTTCAATAAAGGGGTCAATCATGATGCGTAGTGTGTCAGTCTTGATCTCAATAAACGAATGCCCATGATAGATGGTCTGCATAGAAGGGGAGGATTAGACGATAAGAAGATAAGTAATATATGAGATATAAATGAGAATTAGAACTGCTCATTCAAATTTTTCAATATGAAATCTACGATTGATAAACAATAATCAGAATAATAATACTGTTATCCCAATCAGTACCATTAGATCAAACACATTAGAGCCATTGAGAGTAATAGGACTTACAAGTGCTACAATTCATAAGATCCAAAATACATTGAAAATATTAGACCCAATCACATTACCAATTGCAATATCTGACTGTCATTTACGTGCTGCCTTAATGCTGGTTACCAGTTCTGGTAATGATGTTCCAACCGATAAAATCGTTAGACCAATAACTTTTTCTGACAGACCGATCATGGTAGCAAGACTAACTGCATGCTTGACTGCCAAGTCACCTCAGAAAATAAGTGCTGCAAGTCATCAGATAATATACACCCAAGTCTTCCAGTTTTCTAATAATTCAGGAGCATCTCACTCATCTGGTTCGGATGTGCCTTGAGTAAGACCAAACACATAATACATAAAAATACCAAAAAACATCAATAACACCAATCATTGACTAATACCCAGTGTACCCACTACCATATCACCACTCCAAGGAATTTGAAATAAGGTACCATCATTGATCACAAGTCATGCACCCAACAGCAATACACTTAATGCTGCGAGTAGTGCAAATGGGATTTCCTTCCATACGGTACTCGATCATACTTTCAGTGATGTAAAAAATGATGTCACTCCCAAAATCACAAGAGTATTGAACAGATTTGAACCAATCACGTTACCCAGTGATGCTTGAGTAGATCAGTTGATAGCGGACATGAGAGATACGACAAGTTCCGGTGCTGAGGTACCAAATGATACAATCGTGAGTCCAATGACCAAGGCTGGCACTCCAAACTTAAACGCCAAGCTAGTTGCGCCATCAACCAAATAGTCAGCTCATTTAATAACTAAAGACAGTCATACGATCAGTAGTAATATTGAAATAATAGTATCCATAGTTATTTAGTACGGTTAATCATAAAAGAAGCCAACTGGCTGAGGTATTCGCGGTATGCGGGGTGTGGAGTAAGGTATGGTATATATTCCAGTGCCTGACTCACATAGTGTTGGACTTGCTCGTCGCAGTACGCTTTGGATCATGTTTGTTCAAACAGATCTTTGATAATTTGATGCTGCTCATTACTAACTTCATGACCATATACAGATTTCAGCTGCTGGACTTGCTCGTCACTACCATGCTGCAGCGCATGATGATAGAGGATCGTATATTTACCTTCCACGATATCACTTGTTGCAGATTTACCGCTCACTGATTCATCTTGATAGATGCCGATTTCATCGTCCTTGATCTGAAATGCAATTCCCAGATTGTCTCAGAATATTTTGATTCACTTAATAGTTTCCTGGTCTGCTCCAGCACAGATCGCTCATAATAATAGTGGTCCAGTAATGGTATAGTGAGCGGTTTTACTACGATACATACTAATAATATCTGACTCAGTAACACTATGTTTATCGATGTGTTCGAGCTCTACGTCGAGTATCTCTCCTAGTCCTGTATCGATACAACTTTGGAGAAATGAACGCGATGCCTTAACCTTGATCGAGTCAGATAGATCACTATCCACAATCATCTTATTGGCCAGAAACAGACCAATATCAGCAAGACAAATACTCTGGCTAACACCATAATGTCAGCTACTCTCTCATAATCATAACTGCTGTACTCATCTATGCTCAATCGCCTTATGTAAGGTGGCTTTTCCTCTTCTGAGATCACTAATATCGATGATGTCATCATGAGCAAGGATAGAAGTCTGAAACAACTCATATGCCAGAGCAGCAGGCAGTAATGACTCATCATAATATCCTGTAATCATCTCATAACCTAGCATCACCAATACTGCTCTCAGTCTCTTGCCTCCATCATTTGCCTTGACAAACTCTGAGATCAGATCAGCAAGCTTAGGATAGTGAGCAATAGTCTCTTGTGACCAAGTAGCAAGATACGCATCAAGAGCGTGGTTTACTCTCAGGACATGGTCTTGGAAATATTGTTGATGCATACGTATGATACTAATAAGTAGATATTGCTGACTATAGTGATTGTTGGGTTGAAAACAATTGATGATTATGATGAAGATAGTATTTAAGTCAAATATAAGAAAGATAGAAACATCGTAATAGTTGATCACGATCTAGTAATAGGATATAATGTTGGTATGTGAAATCCTGAATGACCCAAACAACTCGATACTCAAACTGGGCGAGATATCCATAGATATGACCAATATAAACAAAAGGTCATGTCAGATCCTGGGTTTTTGCGTACTCCATATGAGCAAAAGAAAAAAAAGATCTCATACGCTGCACATAAATATCCTATCAAGTGACTAACAATACAACAAGTGATTGAAGACTTGACTGTCGCTAGTATGTATGACTCACAATGAAAGATGACACAATTTGGCTTCAAAAATCGAGCAGAAGTTACCAAACATAAAATAATCCCATTACATAAACAACTTATCTCAGCTCTTAACTTAATCAATCAAAACCCTCTTTATATTTCTTGAATCGATAAGTCAAATAATAATATAGCAAGATTTGGATCGAGAGTATGACCTACTGTACAGCAACAAGAAATCATCAATCAAGGAGTGCAACTTGAGCATCATATCAATACTCTTACTTCAGTAAATAATTATTGCGAGCAAATTATTACAAGACCTGAGTCAGCCGACTGAGTGATAGATGGATATACAAAATGACTCATCACATGAAAAAAAATACCTTTCGTAAGCTGATTGGTAGAACTTAATGACTCAATAAATCTTCTCACAGCTATTCAAAAAAAACAAAAATGAGAAATAATCACTGAAGCTGAAAGCTTAGTTATTATTGCATTTACTCAGCTTGAGCAACTCAATACATACTTTGATCTATGAGTAGCATATAATGTTGGAGTAGGCACGGCAGCTGCAGTCAATTTTATCATCGAGCTCGCTGCTACTTGAGGAATTACTTCTGCTATTAGAGTTACTGCTAGCAAAGCTACAACCACAATTATTGAAACGACTGCAGTATCAGCTCTCAAGCAATCTACTCAAAAAACATTAGTAAAAATTGCTGAGAAAAAAATCTTACAAACTACTTGAGGAAAGTTATTAACCAAAGTAGGAACTAAGTCGATCGAGTATACAAGTACGAAGCTTCTAGAAAAAACTATCATTGCACTATGACTAGCTGGTATCAGGGTAGACATGATCGCTCAAAACACGATCTCTCGTATGCTTGATCATTTTACACCAGTGTTTGATGAGTCGTGAAATATCGTAAATCTGACCAAAACTAATTCTGGTGAGCCATTTTCACTAGCATTAATGAAGTGATGTTTGATGACTTTTACAGAGTTTTTTACCGAACAAGTCGGAAGAGATCTATTAGGGGTAATCTCTAAAGTCAAATGAGCATGAGCTCAGAAATTTGTAGAACTTGCTAAACAGTATGGTTATGGAATAAAATTTCTTGATGCATTAGGTAAAACCAATGATTTTATTATTTTTTTCGGTAAACGATTAGCTAGTAGTAAAGTTGCTAATGTACGATCACAACTCACTTCATCAATCGATAAGAAGTTTATTGAAAAAACTTTGATGCGGGATAATCCGTTTGGTGAGTACTTTGAAGAGTTTCTCAGCACCAGAGTACAGCACTATCTGGATAATGATGGAATCTTGGCAATCACTACTCGTGAAGAGCGAGAGACATTTTTGGTATGTCTGATGACAGGGGCAGCGGTCAAGACTGGAGGAATTAGTATAGGGGCGTATCAACAATTAGTAAATAAATCAGCTAGAAATAATGGAGTACAAGTAAATGGAACAAATGATTTTGGTTTAGATGAAAACGTTCTAGATAATCAATTAGGTGTAATAAATCTTGAAAGACAAACTCCAAAACCAAAGAAAACGCCAAGAAATCGTCATGAAGAACAATTGTGAAATGGGCTCGTACTTTATCATAATCCTATTTGAAAGTGAAATAATGTGGCTCGTGAGTCATCATGATTAAGGCAGGCAATTAAAGAAGTATGATATAATATAGATTGAAAAAAATGATCTATCTCACTCAAGACATGGAAAAATGAACAATGAAAACTCTACTATTATTTTAGTGCTGGTATGTCAAACCCGATCAATGCAGCCAAAGCATTTATTAAGCTTATGGAATTTGTCCCTGCTGGAGCAACAATATTAGAGCCAGAGAGCCTAAGTATCGATTCGTATAGAGTATTACTTCGCTCAGTTACAAGAGGTCAATTAGTGGCTAAGTTTGATGGATATATTCCACTTAACAATCAAGATAAAGAAACTAGAGCAACAAACAAAAAAAATGAAAAAGATAATGAAGATAATGAAAACAATAATTCATCAATATGAAACTCATTGAGTTTTGAAACTCAGTCAGATGCCCAACTTATAGTCAACAAGATTAATACTATGCTTGCTGATAATAAATTATGATCATATCAAGCACAAAGTATTTTTGTTGATGGGCTTTATACGATCAAAATTCCTAATTTCTCACTAGAAAAGACAATAATCGCCAAAAGTACTGATCCCAAAAGAGATCAAAATACTCAGTAGACTCCTGAACAAGTTCACCCTAATAAAACTCCAAATTTCAAATCAAAAATCTCACTCATCAGCTCACTCATTGACCAGAATCAATTCGGCTCACAACTCAAAGAAACGATTGAGGGTACCTTCAGTGAATTTTCCACCATTTTAAAAAATATCAGTAAATACCCAATCGAGACAATGAGATCTTTGATCGAAAATTTTGCACTCTCGATCCTCAAAATTGAAACAAGAAAACCTTGACGACTATCTACAAATCTGAGTAGTACTGCGGTATAGGATTGTATCACACAACTCCAACAATTTTCGATTACTCATGATACGGCATCTGCTTCACTATATAGTTTAGTAGGAGTACTAATACTGACAAGTCAGTGATTAACTAAAAACAATAATAATGCAATTTCATCAACTATTGATACTAAATCTTACGAATTATTATGATGATTATCCTTGATAGTTGCTAAAATCAAATTTCTCAATACTCTATCTGACACGATTCAAATTAAACAATTATTATATAAACAATTACTTTTAATAAATGCATTAATGCAGAAGTTAGGAGTTTATTTACCCTCAATGAAGTACTTATGATGAAGAAAGTCTGATGCCGAGTCTACCCCAGATCACGTATGCTTGATGCTCAATGAGATTGGAGAAATGGCTTTAAGAACATATTGAATAGAATTTCCTAATCCAGTAAAGTATGCTGCACTAGTTCTTGTAATGGTTAAGGAAGGTGTTGAAGTAGCGACTCAATTAGCGATTAAGTTAAATAATAGCAAAACGCAAACTATTAAATAGATAATATCAAAAAACTTTTTACAATATTTGTTAATAGAATGTTTTAGTATAATTTGATAAAAATACCCTTACTCTATATGATAGATAGTATAATATAAATATAAGGGTCTCCCACAGTTGACAGACATTTAATGTTTGAATATACTAATTTATGACTACTAAAAACCCTTATAGAAAAAAATCTCATATTTCCGTGAGTAAAACAAGAGAGTTAATCAAGTATTTTGTATGAAATATAGAAAGAAATTATCCCATAACCTCCTTCACCCTGACCACATAATCCCAGATATCCAGCATCTGGATCTGATCACTATGAGTGATTGCGTATAGCGTCACCTTGTTTCACTGGACAAACTCCTCAATCAGCTCTGCTGCACTGGAGATCATTTCCTTATCCAGATGGTTGATGGTCTCATCCAGGAAGAGGAACTTATTGCCCGACCACAACGCAATAGCCAATATCCAACATAACCTCAAAATCGCACGTTGTCAGCCGCTCAAGCTTTTCACCTCTCTGGATCCATGTTCATCACTGATCATGATTTCCAGCTTGTCTCCTGCTCCATTGACGCTAAACTCAAGACGATAGTCTACTACCTTAGCGAGGAGATTATTGATAATATCTGACAAGATTGGGAGGTATTCTTGTAAGACTAGCACGGTTAGTTCCTTCGAGACGATAGTATACAGCTCATCGATATGCTTGGATCTTGTCTCAAGGGCGATGATTTCTTGCTGACTCGACTTGTGGTCACTGATAAGGTCATTGATACGGCGTATCTGATCTACAACTTGCTGAAGTTGAGCTTCGAACGTAACGAGCTGCGAGTTGCCCTAGAGGATTCGCCTCGTTTCATAAGTGTTGCGTTATCATTTGTTCTAGCTCTTGATCCATTGTTTCTTGTTCAACTTTCAACTTTCAACTTTCAACTTTCAACTGTTCCTGTTGTATCTGCAGTGTTTGTAGTTTTTTGTTTAGCTCATCGATCTCGGTGAGTTTATGTTCGTATTGTGTAATCTGCTGATCTACCGTTTTGAGCTGTGATTGTAGTTGCTGATATTGTGGATATGACTCACTGATCTGCTTAAACCCTACGGTCACTAGTATAGTTCTGAGTTGTATGATTTGAGTTTCTAGTTGTGTGCGTTCTCATGCAAGACGAGTAAGATGAGCACCATAGTCAGTAGTAGTGGGTTTTGAGTTTGCGAGTTTGCGAGTTACAAGCTCTTGTTTTTGTGCTGAAAGCTGTTCTAATTCGCGAGCATGAGCAGTGAGCACTCATTCATTGATCTGAGCAACAAAAGGGCAGTCAGCCTCAATCTTGACACAATAGAACTTATGTGCAATATCTAGTTTTTCTTGCTTGAGCTTGATTTGCTCATCTTTTTGGGTGATCTGCTGATCAAGATCAATAATCTTGGCTTGGTGATTATTAATTTCAAGCTGCTGTCTATCTTCCACGCTCTTGATCTGAGTCTGAATATTGGAAATTTGCAGTTGTAGCTCCTTACCTTGCTGAGTAAGCTTACTCACATAGACATAAGCCTGAGCCAGATCCTCTACATTCTCATCAAACGCATCATAGTCTATCGCAAACTCCAACTCATTGATCTGCTGGATAATGGAGAGTTTTTCTGACTTATATGTTTGTAGTTGCTCGAGATTGTATGTATTGATCACGGTCTGAGCTTGTGTTTTTTGTGTTTCGAGTTCCGTGTTGCGAGTTTCAAGTAATTTCAGATTGGTCCTTAATTCTTGTCCTTGTCCTTGTATCTGTCTCAGTTTTGCTTGTTTCTCATGGTAACTTTGCTTAGACTCTTCCACAGTAGTACGGATCGCCTGTGATTGATCTCGCTGGATCATAGCTACCTTATCGATCGAGATGGTCGTCCCCAAGATACTACTCGCATCCAGCCATGACTGAAGCGATACAGCATCATAGTCAGACATCGATACCACGCTACTGGATTGGAGCGTAGTCCATGACTGAGTGAGGGTAGTGATTGCCTGGGCAAACTTACTGGTAATCGTACTAGTATCCTTTTTTGCTTGTAACAGATACTTTAGTCTTGTCCTTTCATCTGCCAACCTATCCTTGGCTGAATCGATATCGAGCAGTCAGAACAGATGCTTAAACACTGCAATCCTCTCCGTTTGAGTCAGGTCAAAGATATTGCTCGACTCCTGCATCATCATATCACGGTTCATAAACACATCTCTGGCAGGCAAAAACTCTTCCAGATTCTTCTGAAGATCGCTTTCATTTTTAAATACCTCAGGAGTGACAGACATAGCTATCTCTCAAACGATATCACGATTAGCATACACAACCTCACCGTAGTCAGCATAGATCTGATCCACATCACCATGCCAGCGAGCCAGACTACTAGTAGTGCTAATGCTTCTGGATTTGGTTGCTTTCAGATCTCTGCGGATGAGTCGATATTCTCACTCCAGTTCCACAAGCATGGAGATAGAGCCAGTGAGACATGCGTTATTGATGACATCACGGGTGCTATACTTGTACAGCCCATACACAATTCCGTCAAAGAACAGCATACTCTTCCCTGTCCCCACCGGAGCGATAATCATTGCCGCTCATGGGTGAATCACTAGCGACACCGTACGGTTGGCAAATGGTCATAGGTTGGTATAAGAGCAGGCGATGATATTCATACTACTGGTGTATCGATTTATAGCAAAAAAGCTATACAAATTACGTTTATACTATTTCTTTTGTTATTGTATCGTAGTATTTACCCTTCTGCCAACGCAAACCACTTTTCTTCCAGGTTATTGATCTTGGTGGTGAGTTCGCTGATCTGTGTTCATATCTTTGTATAATCGGTATAGTCTAGTCAGACTTCTTCGATAGCGATGAGGAGTTTATCCTTTTGATTAGTGAGTTTGGTGATTTGCTTCATATATTCGTTCATGGTGTAGGAGTTTGTGTTTTTTCAAGCCCCTCACCCTAGCCCTCTCCCGATGGGAGAGGGAACATCATCTCATTTTTCTGCCCTTTGCTTTCAGCTTTGAGTCTTAGTTTTATTATTTCGATCGGTGTAACTTCCCCAAAAATCTGTAATTACTCCATCTCACTCCATCACAAACAAATGATCTACCAGCTTATCCATAAAATATCTATCATGTGAGATGATGACGAGACATCCACTATAACTCATGAGAAACTGCTCCAGTACATTGATTGTCATGATATCAAAATCATTGGTCGGCTCATCCAGAATCAGGAAGTTAGGATTTTGCATCAGAATCAGAAGCAGCGCAAGTCTACGTTTCTCTCCACCGCTGAGTGACTCGACTAATGTGCGTTGCTGTTTTTGGCTAAACATAAACTGTTCGAGGAGCGAAGAAGCTGACAGAGTCGATTTACCCCACTTGATATTGTTACCCATTTGTTGGATGAGGTCGATGACTCTCATCGTAGGATTTCGAGCCGGAAGTTGTTGTTCGTAATGTCAGATCTGCACTGTCTGTCCTCGAGTAAATACTCATTTATCGGCAGGAATTTGCTCCAGTAGGATCTTGATCAGACTACTTTTACCTACTCCGTTAGGTCCAATGATACCGACTCTTTCTCCTGCATGGAACTCATGACTAAAGTTTTCCACGATCTTCTTGTCACCAAATGATTTTGTCAGATTTTTGATTTTAAGCACCGAACCACCCAGTCTATGATGTGGTCAGTTGTTGAGATCCAAGGTTTGATTGATAATACCGACACGACCCTTTTGATCATCAAGTGTATCCACAATATCACCAAACTTCTTGGTTCTATCAGTGGATTTGGTCGCTCTTCATTGTGGTGCTCTACGGATCCGCTCCAGCTCTTGTTTGTAGAGTTGTTTCATCTTATGAAGTGTAGATTGTTCGATGGATTCACGCTCTGCTTTGTTCTGGATATAATAGCTATAGTTACCAGTATAGGTACGGATCGTACCATGCTCGAGCTCATAGATGTGGGTACATACGTGCTCGAGGAAATATCTATCATGTGTGATAAGTAGGACAGTGAGATTACCAGTCGTGAGATAATTCTCCAGCCATTCGATCATGGATATATCAAGATGATTGGTGGGTTCATCCAAGATGATAAAATCTGGCTGGTCAATCAAGACCTGTGCGAGAGACAAACGTTTCGCTTCTCATCATGATAGCAGTCAGACGACAGTATCTTTCATGTTCCATAATCATAGCTCCGTCAGAATCAGCTGTGCCTGCGTCTCATAATCCCAGATACCACGCTCGTGCATCTGTGTGATTATCTGATCACTGACGAGAGTATCTCGAATTGTCTGAGTCAGATCCATCGTATGCTCTTGCGTGAGGATACGAGTGCGTATGTTAGAGTTGAGCTCGACTTCACCAGCAGGATAAAGCATCTGTCACATAATGATATTGAGCAGGCTCGTCTTACCAGTTCCGTTACGAGCAATCAGTGCAACTCTTTGTCATGGCACGATCGTCATATCCAGATGATCAAATAAGACTTTATCTCCGAAAGATTGTGAGAGGTTACGTATCGTGAGGTAGGACATGAGAAGAGTAAAGTTGTAGGGACGTATGGCAATACGTCTTGTAAGTAAATAATCCAGAAAAATCAGATAGCAATAGCGTATACCCGTGAGGGTGCAAAGATTTAGATAAATCAGAAATTTAATTTTATTGTAAGGTCGACGGCTCGACTCGATCGATATATTCTAATTATCATTATTCATCTCTTCATTACAAGAAACGAATCAATCCATTAGATAAATTTATCATATCAATTTGCGGCGAGTTTTCCACTCACTGATAGTTGACATATAATGAAATAATAAAAAAGACTTGCAAAGAGAGAGAGAGAGAGAGTTGTTATAAAAGATTTGTCAATAGCGACGCAAAACATAAAACAAAAAAAATTATGAAATATCTATTATTTTTTTTCATCATCTCCTCATTTATCCCAGTCCAAGCTCAAAGTCAAAAGGATAGTACAAATATCTTGACGATGACAGCATTTGTGTCGTCTATAGGTATCGCTCCTATTCCAGCTTTTAGTCTGGATGACGCCACTTGTATGATTATCTCGAATTTTAAACACCGAAGATTTGAGTTCCAGTATGATTATGCTTACAGCTTGGCCAGCGATAGCTTTGGTAAAGGATGGTTTTCTGACATGTGGTTTCGATACAATCAACCTATGGGAAAGCAAACTACTGCCACAGTCGGATTTGACTGGTCGATGTTTTACCAGAACTTCGACATACCGAACTCTGGTAATAATATTCACCAAGCTGTTCGGTATACTACCTACCAGCTTAAGCTAAATCATCTCTTCAAAAATAGTTGGAGAGTTACGAGTGATTACTGGTATACGAATCCAATCGAAAAGGAATACGGGATCACAGGAAGCTACCTTGGATTGACTGGCAATAAGTTTTCAAGCTACAAGAACATTAGTATGAGCTACTCAACTAATTTGTTCGGTTTGAACTACGATAATGGAACCAAAGGAGTTGCTATTGCCTATGAAGTGAGTCTGTCTCACAACAAGACAGGGCTATTTGTAGGAACCAAGCTTATGCATACTATTTCCGTTGATGGACTACCATTAGCGTGGAATGTGTCATTTGGAATTAACAAACAATTGAAGTTTTAAATGAGACTTCATAAAAAAACAAAAAAAGCCCTTTGGTTCTCCAGAGAGGCTTTTTCTTTTCTTATATACATTATCTGTGTGTGAATTTGAGTAAGAGGAGTGAGGATCTCTCGAGTCCTCGAGATGAAAAAAATTAATGGAATAAATTACCACGCTTTTGCTAAAACAATGATATGAGGTAATACATGGATTCTTCGCTTCACTCAGAATGACGAAAAAAGAATTGATATGTTATTTCACCCCATGACATTTCTTGTATTTCTTACCACTTCCACATGTACAAGGATCGTTCGGTCAGACTTTACCTCACCTATCTGATTTGGTGACGACTTGCACATTGCTTGGAGTGCTAGGTTTACCGTAAGTTGTAGTATCGATCACTTGAGGAACTGATCCACGTGAGTTATCGATTACTTGCTCAATACTATCAGCATTTGTCATTACTTGTTCGGTATCCACGATATTATGCACTTCGATCACAGGCTGGATGATGGTGTTATCGTCGTGCTGTTGGATCTGACGGAAGATTGTATTGAGAACCTTAGATTTGATTCTGATCCATAATTGCTCAAACAGATCATAACTTTCTGCCTTGTAGATCAATAATGGATCTTGCTGAGCATAACCATAGAGACCGACTTTATCTCTGAGATGTTGCATGGTGTCGATATGTTCGATCCATTGTTCGTCAAGTACATCGAGATAGAGGTTTTTGATATACTGATGCACCATTGCTGGCTCCCAGAGTCTTGATCGTCTATCAAATTGACTCTCTAACAAGGTAGTTAATGTCTGGGTCAGATTACCATGATTTTCAATATCAGCCAAAGTCTCATCTGACCGTTCGATGACAAAATCTTGTTTAAGAGTCTCCAGAAGCTCATCTTTACTTGTGCCAAGTTTTTTGTGATTTGCGATGAGATGTCTGACGATCTCGTTGATCCATCATTTGATCTCAGTGTGAATAGGTGAGTCTGTGATTTGATCGTATTGCACTCATGATTTAGGCTTGCAATTAAGTCATAACTGCTCGATTGTAGCTTGTGTATCAGTATGAAGATGAATATTTGTAATGCCAGCTTCGATTGCACTGAGATGATTGGACTCACGGTGATCGACATAATATATCTCTTTAGGGTTGAGATTTTTATCTTTGATGAGTCTAGTAAAATATTCTGGATCTGACTTTTCTGGAGTTCCAAAATACGATATAACCTCGAAAGGATAATTCTTAATTAGTACTTTAAGTTGTATTAGTTTTTCTTCTTTGGCATTTGTTACGATGAGAATCTTTTGTGTAAGTGTTTTGAGGTAATCAGCAAGTTCAATATTTAGTTTCCGAGTGTCACTTTCGTAATTTTCGTCTGAATCTATGATACATCTAATCGCGTCAATCAATATAGTTGTAACTTCTTTATCCTTAGATTGATCTAATGTGAGGATTTCATCTCTTTTACCATAGACTTTGAGTCTTTGCTTATTGACGACGCTATCATAGTCATAGAGATGCTTACGGATACTGAAGTTATGTGCTTCCATCTGAGTCTGAGCTCTAAGGATGGAGTTGGTAAACATTGTCTTATTACTCAAAGCATCCTCAAGCTCTGACTGATCTCCAGCCATGCTACCTGCCATACCTAAGATACTTTGCATACGAGATCCTCACATCTTACGCATGATCTCATCATCAAATGACACATAAAACTGTGACACTCAAGGGTCTCATTGTCTACCTGAACGCCCTCTGAGCTGATTGTCGGTTCTTCTGGATTCGTGTTTTTCGGTACCGAGTACAAACAGACCGAATTGGATATTCTTGGATTCTCGAGTACTGATCATTGCACCTGACTGATTGACAGTGAGAAGAGCATAATTACCGAGCTCTCATTTTTTATTGAGTCTAATCTTATAATAAATCTCATCTGACTCAATGCTTGATCCATTCTGAAGATTGTCCCAGTCCAATCATAATGCATTGATCAGTAAGTCTAACTCGATCTTACTCGAAATATTAAGATTTCGTCAGATTTGAGGATTTTTAGTTATCATCTGCTTGACCCATTTTGCATAATTTTCAGCAATTTTGGTATTGAGTCATTTTTCAAGTTTGATATCCGTACCACGGCCTGCCATATTGGTAGCCACAATCACTGAGCTGAGCTGTCCACCATTGGACACAATATTTGCTTCTTGCTCAAAAAACTTCGCATTGAGTACATAGTGATTGATTGTCGACTCACGCAATAATTTGGATACCAGCTCTGATGTTTGGATGCTACTAGTTCCGATCAATATCGGCTGACCGACACTGTGATAGAATTGTACGGTATTGATGACTGATTTCCACTTACTATTTTGATCAAAAAACACTCTATCATTACGATCCGATCTATGAATCAGTCTATTGGTAGGGATCGATAATACCTCAAGGTTATAGATTTTTTCAAGTTCTTCTCATTCAGTCGTGGCAGTACCAGTCATACCTGCCAGCTTACCATATAGCTTGAAAAAATGCTGATAGGTGATCGTAGCGATCGTTTTTGCTTCTTGTTTGATCGTGAGTCATTCTTTGGCTTCGATGGCTTGATGTAATCCTCATTGAAATCTGCGTCATGGCATAATACGTCCAGTATTCTCATCGACTATCATTACTTCACCGTTTTGTACGATATATTCTTTACCTTCAGAGTATGCAGCCTTGGCACTAAGAGCATTTTCGATCTGATGGATCTCATCATAACCCAAATCTTTGTAGATGTTTTCGACATTGAGAATCTTTTCGAGTTTAGTAATACCTTGTTCTGATAGAGTTACAGATTTGGACTTTTCATCGAGATAATAGTCTCCATCAGGTGTAGTATCTTCTTCTTCTTTTCACTCCATGATTTCTTTGATAAATCATTTGCTGACTTTCTTGGCTTTAGTACTTTGCTGCAGAGTTTTGACGATGGCAGAGTATTGGACGTATTTGTCGATCGGATCTTGATTGGGCTGAGACATGATCATCGGTGTTCTCGCTTCATCGATAAACACACTATCTGCTTCATCTACTATCGCATAATGCAATCCACGATTGAGTAGTCTACGCTGAGTAGGATCTTTTTCCAGATTATCTCTAAGATAGTCAAACCCAATCTCTGTCGACTCAACATACACAATGTCAGCTTCGTATTGTGTCTTGTGCTCTTGATTTGGGGTAAACTTGTTGATACTTCCTACAGTGAGTCATAACCACTTGTACAGATGTCACATCCATTCTGCATCACGAGATGCCAAGTAATCATTGACAGTGACGACATGTACTGGATGACCAGTCAGAGCATTAAGATATGCAGGTAGTGTAGCCACAAGAGTCTTACCTTCACCAGTACGCATTTCTGCTACTTTACCTTGATGTAAGACGATCGCACCGATGAGCTGTACATCGTATGGGATCATTTGCCAAGTTTCGATCTCATCTTTGACTTGCAGATCCATACCGACCATACGACGACATGCTTGTTTCACCACTGCAAATGCTTCAGGCAAAAGATCATCCACCGTCTCATTTCATGCAAGTCTGAGTTTGAACTCACGAGTTTTAGCCTTGATCTCGGTGTCAGTCAGACTCATCCATTGTTCATCATAGGTATTGATTTGGTCTACTAGTGGCTGAAGTTTTTTGATTTGATTCTCATTATAATTTGATCCGATGAGTGAAGCGATCCAGTTCATTAAACAAAGTGAGTAGGTAAAATAGTGTAGACAACAACTATAATAATTGTAGTGACAAAATCAATCATCTGACTTGGAGCAAGGGGAGTGTGGTTGACATAGTTTATTATTAAATAATAGCTTGCAAACACACACACACACGCTTGTTATAAGTTGCAAGCAATTACAAAATAATAATAATTCAAACTAATCGCTTGCTCAGCGTGATGAGTATAAATGATATGAAAAAAACAAAAATTACAATTATGGAAGTCATAGTTGTTATTTCCCCAAATGTTATTGGTGCTGGATCAATATTTGGTTCAGGTTTTGAATTCATAAGTACCATAAGGGATTTATATGAATTCAAAAAGTCTCGCCAAACCATAAAAAATCTTAAAAATAAAGATTTTTATGGGAAAAGAATGAGAAACAAAAAGAAAGTTCATGTTTATCGTAAACATGGAAGAGATAACAGAAAATAAACAATGCTCACGCCTAAACTTTACCCTCATTCACCACCTGCTTTTCTTGGCGAGTTGATGAGGGCTTTTTTATATTTGCAAAAAATCACCCGACGGGATATAATAGAGTATCAAAATTGTATCTCTTTTATTTTGATCTATCTATTCTCATGTGATTTCTTGACTCGTTATTTGGTAAGCCTAAAGAATATAATAAAGGAGCAGACAAGCCTTCTGCCCCAGAACAGAAGATTGATACATCAAATCAGTCAGAATTTGGACTTAATACATGAAAAGATATTCTGACAAGTAAAGAATTAGTAGATAAATTTCAATATGCATCATCTCTATTACAATCAAGAAATCATAGTAAAATCTATGTAAGTAACTCAGTGATGAAACAAGAAGTCAAAGAATACCATCTCGTAATGGATAATATGTTTTGTAAGATTAAATCTATCCCTAATATTCATAAAAATGATGGCCAAGATCCTACATCGACAGAAGAATTTCATCATAAATGGGAAGTAAGTTTACCCCCATTTGATATAGATGGAGATGGAGATATTGATAATGAAGATAGGCAACAATTTTCAGATACGGATAGAGATGGGGATATTGATGCTGATGATAGACAACAACTTGTAATATCAGATCACTGAAATTCACTGAGGTTTATTCAGTACTTTATCAAAGAAGACTGAACATGACATTTCAAAGAAATATCAACAGAAAAAGGAATGATTGTACTAAATCATATCCAACAATTTATCCAACACTGAGTTGCAAGTAAGGAAGATCTTGGTACTAAATCTCGAATTATGGCAGAGAAATAATTTTGTAAAATAATTTTTTCATCAACTAATTGGTAATATATACTTATGCTCAAAAAAATACTTATCATAGGAGGCACTGACGGTATGTGAGCTGCTACTGTGCATGCATGTGCTGAGCGTGGGTATACTGTGATTTTTGTCGGTAGATCTCAATCCAAAGCTGATAAGCTTATTGCTGACATCCAGTCACAAGGATTGCCCACGCCGGTGTTTTATCGCTGCGACGTGAGTCAGACCCTAACATTTATCCAAGTGATGAAGACTATTATATCTGACTATCCTGATATTGGCTATGTGTTTGCGTGTGCGGGTAAACACATCGTGTGATCTCTAACTAATACGACACTGACTCAGCGAGATGATATGATGACCATCAATGTCACCAGTGTCGTCATGACACTCCAAGCAGTGATTCCTGTGATGCAAGCAAACCAGTTTGGTAGGATCGTGGTGATGTGTAGTGATCAATCTCTGATCGGCAAAGCCAACTCATCAGCATACGGAGCAAGCAAAGCAGCTCTCGCTCAGATGGTTAAGTCTACTGCGATCGATTATGCATCAGATAACATCTGTATCAATGGAGTCTGTCCAGGAACGATTAATACCAATCAAGCCAGATGAGCAGCACAACACTTTGCTGATGCGCAAGATATCTCGACTCAAGATGCGATGGATGATTTTGCTCAAGCACAACCGATCAAGCGCCTCGGTACTGCAGCCGAAGTTGCCAAACTCGTGACGTTTATGCTCTTGGATAATGATGGATATATCACTGGATCATTATATAGTATTGATGGGGGATTGACTGCGCAGTAAATTATTTATTTTTTATGCTTTTTATATCATCGTTGGATCAACTGCCATATTATGGGTAGTAGTGCTATGACCAAAATACCAAAAGATATGATTTCGATATAATCTTTGATCCCAGGAAATATTTGTGATAGAGTATATCATCCTCAGACAAACACTCCTATCCAAAGAAAAGTTCCGATCGCTGTATTAATAATAAAATCCTTGAGAGGGTAATGAATTATTCCACAGATCATCGGCACAACTGATCTGATATAGGGAGTAAATTTGCTGAAGATGATAGCATATTTTCCATGTCTATCAAAATATGTATCAGCGGCTTGTATCATTTTATGGTTGTACCGTCGTTGTTTTTTGTTGTGATTTATTTTATTCTTGAGTAAATATCCTCGATAATATCATGCGAGTGATCATAAGATAGCTGATATCCAAAGCCCTATCAACATCTGTCAGATTCATACTGATAATATTTTACCTTGTGATAATACTAATCCTAGCACAAACAATAATGAATCTCATGGAAGCACTCCTCCTATAGGTATTGCATTTTCGACAAAAGATACTCCCAGTATGCCGACTGTACCTAATGATTTGATAATAAATAATGGAGTAATATATTCTAATAACACAAGTGATGATCTATGAAAATAAAGTAAGTCTGATTAAAATTACATTACACCTCTTCAACTTCTCGTAACTCAAGCTCATAACTTGCTTCATAGAGTTCTTCTCTGATCTGCACATATTTTACTGTCAAGAAAACAATCACTCCCACAAGTAATAAGATTGTGATATAGAGATTATCAGAATGTTTGAGATTTCGCTTCATGAGATAGTATCTAAGATATAAAACAAAATATTTACCGATGAAGATTGATCTTATCAAATATTCAAATAGATAACACTTTTAAGAAAACACATGACAGCAAACCTTCTACGATGCCCGAATGGGCGCACACGATGTGATAGATTATAATGAATTTTATGAGCATCGTGAGATTTTGCAGTGTTTCATTAACTTCTCACTTATAATATAAAACTTATTTTGTTCAACCCTATTTACCATCATCCACTCACATTGGTAAGATGATCAATCACGAGCTGTCCACGCACAAATATTACATCGAGCTGGATATCTCCATCATGACGGTGTTCACGTAGATAACACTCAATCGTTTTGTGCAAATGTCTGAGCTTGTCTGGTGTGACGTAATCATGGAGATCAAACACATGATTGACAAGCTTGACCTCGATGAAAGTCAGAATCTGTCCTTTCATCGCAATAATATCAAGTTCCCCACCTCTGATCGTATAGTTACGCTCTAGAATGGTATATCCTTTTTCTTCCAGATATGTTGCAGCACGAGATTCTGCCTCGTATCATGACACTTTTTTATAATCACTCGACATAGTAGATTTGCATAATAAAGGTCACAAGACGATAAGCGTTTGATTTTATGTATCATTTATCTATACACATGGCATTGTAATCAACCATATGGTCGTAACAAGAGCTTTTTTACTTTGTTTTTGGTTATCGTAACATGTCATTTTTTAAGGATTGGAAGTTTCGTACAATTGCTGTGATTGTGCTATTATCACTGGCAATGATTATTTTTGGACCAGATTTTAAGAAGGGGATTGACGTAGCTGGATGAGTTGAGCTGACCTATCAGATTGATTTTAGCAAGTATCGTGAAGCATATCGTAATGATACTGATTTCAATACTGCTGTACAAAATGCTAAACAAATCATCAAAACCAATCTGTCCAAAAGAGTAAATAGTATGGGTGTAGGTGATGCAGAAGTCAAGCTCCTCAAAGTCGGTGAAAAAGAATATATTGTCGTAAAAGTATGAGGTCTGACTGATGTGGAAGTAGCCAAGGCTACGATTGGTAAAACAGTCGAGCTAGAGTTCAAACTCCCTAATGAGTGAGACGCAACTCCTGAAGAACTTGCTGCGAGACAAAAACTTGCGGAAGATCTCCTGGTGACTATTAGCGCTCAGCCTGATCAGATGAGTCAACTCACCGCCAACAGACAGTCTGATGATGTGTACTATGATGTAATTACCAAAACATTTGACCAATTACCTCCAGTATATCAAGATAATGCTGAAGCGATCAAATGACTTTCTGGTGTAGCTAACCAAATCTTCCAAGGTATCTATAGTCAGCAGCCTGATCTTTCTGGTAATCTTGTTACAATTGAATGATTCTTTATTGTCAAAAATAAGGGTTCTCGTACGATTCCCTCTACTACGATCGATGAAAGCAAACTTACATCAATCGATAGTGAATTTGCTACAACTACAACAACATCATATCAACTCAATAGCACCGCTACTGGTCAAACAATAGCGACTGGTATACTGCTCGCTGGAGAAGATCTTGTTATCTCACAATCAGTCTATCCAAGCGCAATAGCATACCGCGCAACTGCATACTTGATATCTGGTTCGTCAGCAATCAATCCCAATACTGAAGTCATTGACATAATTACTGACTCATTACTTGCTGGTGAATTACCTGCATCTGACTCCAATTATAGTTTGATCCTTGACAATGAATGGATCGATCTTGTAAGTCTACAAGATCTTGAGACTGGATTTATGATCAACTCTGGAGAACAGATCAAACTAGTCAATACTCCTTCTGGTACAGTCGTAATCAAAATCAGCGAGACTAAGTCAGCATTTGATATACTCGATCGCGTCAATACGATAGCTGCTAGTAATCCTGCAAATCGTGATGCAATCATAGCTGCTCTTACGACTCAAACATTATATGATATTGAGCAAGTGTTTATCAGAGATCGTAGTAGTCGAGTACCAGCGATCGAGAAAAAACTCAACAGAGTACTCAATGGTGCTTACTTCCAAAGTGCTTCTACCACTCAAGGACAAGCAGGATTGCCTGTAGTGACTATCACGTTTAACAAAGAAGGTGCTGACATCTTCTGTAATCTTACTGCTGAATCTGTCGGTAAACAAATGGCAATCTTTGTTGGATGACAACTTGTTACCAATCCTATTATTAGAGATAAGATCTGTGGAGGTCAAGCTCAGATTGATGGACAATTCTTAGATCAAACATGTACTGATCCCAAAGATCCTACCAAAACATTTCAAGCTACTACCACTGCTCAGTGAGCATCATGTCTCGTTTCTAGTCTTAATGAAGGAGCTCTTCCAGCACCACTCGCACTTTCCAACCAAAGCACTGTAGCTCCTACTCTTGGAGACAATGCATGGGTCAAGGCCGGTTATGCTACATTGGTAGGTTTATTGCTTGTGTTTTGATTATTATGGTATATGTATGGTATCGTCAAAGCAAGCCTTGTAATTATATCATTGATATTGTACCTGATTGTATTGCTAGCGTTTGTCAAGCTGACAGATTATGCATTATCACTTTCTGGTATCGCTGCTATTATCCTCAATATTGGTATGTGAGTCGATAGTAGTATCTTGATCTTAGAAAGACTTAAAGAAGAACGTCAACATGGAGCCAAACTGATTCCTGCGATCCTGACTGCATATGATAGATCTCGAGCACCGATATTGGATGGTAATGTGAGTACAGGTTTGATTGGATTTATGATGGCATTAGTATGATCTGACATCTTCCAAGGATTTGGATTTATGATGGTAGTTAATATTATTATTTTATTATGTGTGTGAGTACCAATGACGAAGTTCCTTCTCTTACGATGGGCAGAATCTAAACATAACAATACTCATTAATTTTTCTTGTACCTTTATCTTTCCTCTCTAATCTATAATGAAAGCTGCATTTCCAATTATTAAAAACGCCGGTATCTGGGTCTCAATTGCTGTGATATGGATGATTGCATCGATTATCTTATTCGTCACGAACTTCCGTGCATCCATCCAATTTACCGGTGGTATTCAAGTCAAGATCGCGTGAGTAGTTGACTCAAAAGTTCAGTCAGACTTAATCAATCTACCTAATGTGAGTCAGATCGGTGTAAACACTGAAGAGATTAATGGTCAGTCATATACTACGATTCTCGCCCAAGTAGATACCAAAGATGATAATCAAATTACCACAATCTCTCAACAACTTCAACAAACACTAGTTGATAAATGATATATTACTGACTCTTCTCAAATAGTTGAAAGTAGTGTTATTGGACCAAGTATCGGTGAATATCTTACCAAATCTGCTCGTAATACCGTGATTATTGGTCTGATATTGATGGCAGCATATATGATCTTCGCGTTTGCTGGTGTAAGACAATACATCCAACCTCAAATCTTAGCGATTATCACTATTGTGACGATGTTATTTGATGTGTTAGCTCCTATGGGTATCTATGGTATCAAGATGATGCTTGATCCTACGACACAAGTCGATGTGATCTTTGTGATTGCATTACTTACTACGATGGGATATAGTATCAATGATACGATTATTATATTTGATAGAATTAGAGAAAACCTCACTAACATGGGCACGAAGGTCAAAGATATCGCTCAAGTATTTGAAGATAGTGTCTGGCAGACGATGAGTAGATCGATTGGTACTTCATTATCTACCTTCTTGGTTGTTGCAGCAATGTATGTGATTGGTACAGGAGATTTGAGTAGATTTGCATTTAGTATGGGAGTAGGAGTGATTAGTGGAAGTCTTTCATCGATCTTTTTAGCTGCGCCACTCGCATATCTGATTATTAAATATACTCATAAGCCTGACCACCATAAAAAGAATAAATAATTATTTTAAGGAAACAAGCAAAACCTCATGATTTTCTCAGAATTCATTGTAATCTAGTAAGTCATGTGTACCCATCCGGGCATCGTAGAAGGTTTGCTGTCATGTGTTCACTATTGATACGGCACTATAGTCCTCGAGGTCGACGCGAAGCTAGTGTCTTTGGTGAACTCTTCCAAGACGCGAAGCTAATCCTTTAGGGCATACAACATTGTACCACAAGGGCATAATAACTTTGATACAGAATAGTAAACATTGTAATCACAATCAACTTTGATGGTTATTCAGCGTTTCCTTAAAAAAGATTATTCTATGACCTCTTGATTGAGGTTTTTTTATAATATCGTATTATTGATTTATCCTTGATACAATTATCACAATCACTACACCTAAACTATCTTTATGGTAGGTTCTGAACGATGAATAACTACAAACATATTCTTATACCGGTGCTAGTAGTAGTAGTAATCATTGCGATTTATATAGGTATTCCCGTGCTTTATGATCACTACGTCCAGAGTAGAGTGGTTCTGCCGTCCTGAGCTATTTCATTTGATGTGAGAGATATTAGCTTATTACCCACTCATAGTCCAGGTTCATGAGATAAATCTTCTCAAACAGGTCAGCATAGTGCATGATCATTCGATGCAAATATTTCTCTTGATGCACAAAAACTTGCTAAACCTACTCGCGCACTCCTCAATCAATACCAACTAGAACAGGACCCTGCAGTCTTATTTGAATTAGTATCGAAGCTGACTGATGATGGTGCTTATTATACAGCGGTGTATCTCTACCAGATTTTATTAAGACAATATCCTCAACAAGCTTCATATACTACTTACCTTAAATTGCTGCTCAATCGTGGAGATTATAGTACTGGATTCTTGGCAAGCTACGAAGATACAATCAGTACTCTTGTAGTCAATCAAAAAATCAATGAGCAAGATGCATTATTTTTCAATTCATTTAGGACATTGATTGCAGGAGATGTCGATACCTTCTATCAGCAAGTCAATCAACTCACATGAGATTATGCATCGATTGCCTCAGATCTCAAATCAAATCTTGCAACATTTTCTCAATATAAACAAGCACCAGATCAGTATCTACGATGATTATTCGCAAGTACGTTGTTGCGCTACGGATATTATGAGCCAGCTACACAATTAGCCAAGCAATCATTACTCTATACACCTAATTATATCTTGGGTATTCAGGTATCTACCTATGCTCAAATCATGACTCATGATCGAGATGATGCATATCTGTGATTGCAAAAGCTCATGAAAGAAGATAGTTCTCACCTTCTGACTTATCAAAGATTATACGGTATTGTGTCATATCGACGTAACGAACACAAGGACGCTGTCCGATATCTCAGTCAGGTCAATGCTATTTTACCACAAGTAGAATTATTAAGATATATCTGACTATCCTATCGTGAGTTGATGGATTATTTACATGTAGCAAAGACCTATCGTGAATTATTGAATACTTATGAGTTGCTACCGGTAGATTATTTTGAGTTTTTTGATACGTATAGGCGTGCATTTAGTTTTAGTACAGGAGTTGTGTTATCATGAAGCAATCCTATTGATCTTTATGATAGTACACTATTATGAAATTATGTGACAAGCTGTGCTACTCATGTAACAGGAGATCAAGTCTACTTATGTAGTTTCGGTACTGCATTGACACTCGTAGCTCAAGACCAAACATCAGAAGCTATACAAAAACTCATCCCTCTCGCTCGTGATCATCCTTATGATTATATCTATGCACTGATTGGAGATTTATATCAAGTCAACAACCAACTTCCTACAGCACAGATCTATTATGAAAAAGCGATCAATGCAAGTTATAACTGATGATATAAAACTCTTTTGCAACAAAAAATTAATAACCTCGTCATCAATGAATCTTAGACGAATAAATTATGTATTACCAATACTATGTTTGGGTCTGACTGTATGAGTGGTGGTCAATAAGTTGTCGTGAGAAAAAAACACTCAAGTAACTCCACCATGATTAGCAATAACTGGAAATACTGCTTCTAATCTCAATACAAATCCGACTACTTGATCCACAATAATAGCACCGGAACCAGTACAAATCTTTGATTGAATACAAACACCACCTACTACACGAACATCATTATCTACAACGATACCTAGTCCATCTACCAATTATACAATCGTCAAACAATGAAGTCAGCCCTATCTCTTGATTAAGGATCAGCTGATTGTGCTTGATGAAAAGATGCAATGAGGTCAGCGAACTGGAGTAGAAATTGCACAAAATAATCCGCTTATTGTATATTATCGTTATCAGTCTACCACATGAACAACCTCTTATCTGTATCAACTCAGCAAAAATAGCTCAAGAGTACTCGATAATCTGACTCTCGTGGGTGTTGTACAAGATATCTATGTGTTTTCACTCAAGGAGGGGAATAAGTGGCGCGGCATCTCCGCGATTATCGATGGAGAGCTTAGTACTCTCTACACTTGAACCTATACTACTGTATCATATCTTGGTGATACAATCAAGCTGGACAATAACCAATCGATTTATCTTTCACTGACTCCATGATCTTAGGCATTGATCCCGGTATCCGTAAGCTATGATATGCTCTCATTGGTCATGATTTGTCTGTCATCGATGCAGGTATCGTCTTACAACATAGTAAAGCACCGACAAGAGTTGATTATTTCGCAAAGATGCGTGAGATACAGATCTATTTCGGTCAGATGATTCACGATCACCAGATTGATGCGATTGGCATGGAAAAGTTGTATTTCACCACTGCCAATCAAGCAAATGCTGAATTTGTATATGGAGTCAGAGCTCTCATCTGGTTGCTTGCACTGGAGCATAATATCCCAGTCTATGAGCGAACTCCCAATGAGATCAAAAAATTTATCACTGGAAATGGAAATGCTGACAAAGTCTTGGTCGAACAGTTTGTGATGAAGATCTTCCGTTTGAGTCAGACACCCCAATACCATGACACAAGCGACGCATTAGGAATTGCTTATTTGGCGAGGAATAGGTTCAAGAAATAGTTATAATTAGACCCTATATTAATACAGGCATTATTTTATTTTTTGTGATTTTCATCTTTAATTGTTTGGAAGAGGGCATTTGGGGTCGATACGCTCAAGACTGTCTCATGCATCACCGTATATAGTATCTCATACACTGATTTGTGGTCGTTGATCATCAATTCTTAAAAATCTCGGATCTGAATCTTTAAACTCATCGGGATAAAATTGTTTGAGAATTTCATAAATTTTTTTGCAATATGGTCATCTGTGAAATGGAATTAATTCAGGACAAGATGCGCAACTACGTATCACATCAGTATATGATTTTTCGCAAGATTTGTGCATGAAAATATAATATAATACTAGCTCAAAGAATAGTTAATTAAAATTATATTACAAGTGAATTATTATTATTGTCAACAAACTAGTTATTACGATTGAAACACATCAGTACTAATATATATTATCTATATAACTTATCATCGATCAATCAACTATGAAAATAACTTCACGAAATCTCAACGGCATCAGAGCAATGATGAAAAAATGACTCATCGAGTTTATCCAAACTGATCAGCCAGATATAATATGTTTTCAAGAGACCAAGGCATTTGAGCATCAGATCCCTGCTGAGTTCCACGAAGCAATGAGTGAGTATGATTACTGTCGACATGCAGGATCGAGACCTGGATATGCGGGTACTGCGATCTATCGACGTAGAGATATAATCACTGATGTCGTGTCATGTAATACCTTTGTGGATAATGAGATGTTTTATGAAGACGGTCGTCTGACTGAGATTAATTTTACTCGAAACCCTCTCCCACAAACCTCCTCCGACTTTGTCTCTTCCCCCGAAACCCTCAGTCCTTCGGACAGCTCCCTTGTCAAGGAGCAACATGGGGGAATGCAGGAATTAATAAATTCAAAGGAAATTCACGAATGACAGAAAATATGTCTGATCAATGGCTACTTTCCTAATGGTGGAACGAGAGCTGACTGAACCGAAATGTTGACCTACAAGCTCAAGTTCTATGATTGTCTGATCGAATATATTCAGTACAAACGTGCAAGTGGTCGTCAAGTCATCGTCGTATGAGATTATAATATCGTCCACACGGAGATTGATATTGCTCGTCCAGTAGAAAACCAAAATACGATCGGCTTCTTGCCGATCGAACGCGATAAAGTCAGCCAATATCTCGTTCAAGCGGATATGGTAGATGTCTTCCGTCATCTTCATCCAGACAAGCTCGATGAGTACACATGGTGGAGTATGCGTGCATGAGCTCGTCCTCGCAACGTGTGATGGCGTATTGATTATGTCACAGTGTCGCCAGATTTACTTCCTTGTATTACTGAGTTTGCTCATCGCCAAGATGTGATGGGTTCGGACCATTGTCCGGTGAGTGTGATAATTAAATAGTTGACTTATCATAAGTAATAATTAAAAATAGTTTTTTACTGACTATAAATTTATACTATGAAGTCTAAAATCACAGCATTAGGTCATTATGAACCTACAAACATTATGACTAATGAAAAATTATGAGAGATATATGAATGATATCATACCATAAATCCAGATAAGTATCCATCATGAGCTAAAATTATTGAAAAAAGCAATAGAGTATGAATTAAAGAAAGAAGATGGTCTGAGAATGAAAACTCTCTCGATCTTGCTTATAAATCTGTTGAAAACCTCAAAAAGAAATATTGAGATAAGGTTATTGATTGAGTCGATTGAATCTATGTATGAAGCCTTACTGCTCCAGCTTTCTTTCCTACGATCGCACCCCAATTAGCACAGCAACTTTGAATCCATAAAGTTGAAGCTTTTGATGTTATGAATGCTTGTCCAAGTTTTCTTAACGGAATGATGGCTGCAGATAGAGCTATCCGTTGTTGAGATCTTTCTAAGGTATTAGTGGTTTGAACTGATGTGATGAGTTGGATGGTTAAAGATTTCAATTATAAAACTGGTATATTGTTTTGAGATGGTGCTTGAGCCGTAATACTTGAACCCACAAATAACGAATATGGTATTCAAGGTTCTCAATCTTTAAATTTTAGTCAATCGCCAGAGTGTTTACTATTTAGAACTCAATTCTTTAATAATCAAAATGATAATTCAAAAGAAATTTTTAATATTGACTGACCAAGTGTCTATGAGATGTGAGTTGATTTAACGACTAATATGATTTTGGATTATTGCAAAAAGAAATGAATAAACATACATGATTTTAAGTGGATAATCCCGCATCAAGCTAATGAAAGAATGCTCAATAAAATATCTGATAATATTGGAATCAATTATGATATTATGATTAAAAATCTTTCAACTAATGGAAACACTGCAGCAGCTTCAATCCCATTGGCAATGTCTCAGTTTAGTGACAAGTTTCAAACATGAGATAGGATACTACTAATATCATTTTGAGCTTGATTTAGTTTGGCATTAGTTGATTTAATATGGGAAGAAAAAAAATCTATTCATTAAAATAGATTTTTTTAAATTAATTTTACCCCAACAACTTCTGTAAATCAGTATCTAAATTCCTACTATATCTTTGATCTCCGCGAGAGATGTCGACTCAAGATGTGATATTATGTAAGACGATCACATCATCACGATCAGTGACTCACATATTAGCAGGGACACGCATGACAGTCGCTGTAGTAAGATCGTGATATTGAGTGAGGTAACGAGCTACTATACGATAGTCTGATGTAGTCATATATCATAGAACTGACATGGTCGAGATTGTCGCTCAAAGATCAGAGTCTAACTCACTAAACCATGTAACTTTATCCTGTACTGATCTCAGACGTGGATATTGTTTGTGTGCTTGGAGATAGACGGTGATATGATCATACCACGCTTGAGCCTGTCCAGCAGAGCAATCTTGGATCAATGATATTAGTCAGCTTTTGTTCATGATGGGAGATGTCGGAAGATTAATGGAGGATGTCGGAAGATTTTTTCAGAAGATTTAATGTAGTCCATAATAATGATTAGTGTATTTATTTCAACCAGATCAATCACTCAGGAATCGTAGATCTCTCGATGATAAGACTGCGATAATCTCGGATATATCAGATACCTTGTTGCGTATGTAAGATATTATTGGTCTGACCTGCATCACGAGTCGCGTCCCGCTCATACCGATCAGAGAGGATGATGACGTGGCTGTCATAATACTGATGATGATAATGCTGAAGTAGATCTCACAGATGACTTGATGTTTTCGATTTAGTAGCGCGATATAATTGTTGATTGAGAAAATCTATCGAACTATCTCATCATTCTATGATGTATTCTTGCGCCAGATTTCCATCATAATAGATGATTGTACACTCGATACCTAACTGCTTACATCATGCGACTGTATGACTGATGATGGAGCTGATCTGACCAAGATGGGTGTTATGATATGATCGATTACTACAAATGTCGCAGATGATGATGACACTTGGTGGTGCAATGATTCAACGACGATATGTGATCGAACCAGACTGAGCACTTCTACGCTGATCAATACGTTCTCATCCTACTTTATTGACTTGAGTATCAAACCCTAACCTCGAGCGTGTGAGCAGATCATCCACGTGAGTCAGTAATCATCAATGTACATTGTTGACAAGCTTTTTGTCATTATCACTTGTAGGTGATGTTAGCTTGTGTGCAAAGAGCTTGTATCTGAGATGTGAGAGTCGAGACATAGTCGGCAGTGCAGATGATAAAGCATTCTTGGACGGTCGATCATTTTTTAAGTAAGTATTTGAGTCCAGTATCGGTAGGGTAGGAGAGTGATACGATCGTATCGCTGGATCATTTTTGTTGTCTCGAGATCCTACCTGGAATGATTCTTTGGATATGATCAAGCTCAGCGATTTTGACCAGTAGCTTGGCAAAATCTGACATAATATGATGTTCTTGCTTGATAATGGATCCGCGATCGTGTTTCATCAATACAGTATAGCGATCTGGATCCGACAATCCACTTTTTTTATACGAGTAAATCACTACAGTCAGAATATGTTGATTGCACTATATATTCTCATCGCGATATTTGTTTGATTGTTACTTACTGCAGGGTTTATGGGGTATCAAGAATGGCAAAAATCGAAAGACTGAAAACTTAAAGCTGAAAAGCCTTTTCCTCTCTTTGGAGGAGAGGGTTTAGGGGTGAGGATCACACATCCGCTAATCAAAGATCTTCATGAGCAATACGCAAGTGTCCTGATTGGTCAGCATGATGTATTTGTCTGACTCATGTGATGTTGGCTTGCGGGTGGTCACGCTCTACTTACTGGTCTACCTGGAACAGGGAAAACATTAGCAGTTAAAACATTTGTACAGATCATGTGACTTGATCTGGGGAGAGTACAAGGTACGAGTGATTTGATCCCAGCAGATATCGTATGATCACTCGTGTACAATCCCAAAACATCTGAGTTTGACACAGTGTTTGGTCCAGTGATGCATGAGTGCATCCTTGTCGATGAGATCAATCGTATGCCAAGCAAAACCCAATCTGCACTCCTACAAGCCATGGCAGAGTGAAACATCAGTATTGGTCAGACTCAGTATAATCTTCCAGAACATTTTATGGTATTTGCGACACAGAACCCTCATGACCGTGTCGGTACATTTCCACTACCAGCTGCACAGCTCGATAGATTTATGTGTGAGATCGTGGTAGAAGCTCCGTGACTGGACGAGCAGTCACAAATCCTCAATCAATCATCAAATCGTAATGACAGTATCTCCTTAGAAAGTATCGGACGCGCCGTGTTCGCGTCCCTACAGCAGGAATATGATGAGATTAGTGTGCCACCCTCGATCAATACTCATGTCGCTCAACTCATCCAAGACAAGTGATTATCTTCCAGAGCTGGTCAGCAACTGATCGCTTTTGCTCGTGCAATTGCTTTGATGCAAGGTAAATCTGAAGTTGAAGAACAAGATACTGAGGTGAGTATAAAGTATGTTGTGGAGCATCGTACAAACAAACTCTAATTATATCTTGTTTCCTTCAAGATCAAAATATAAAATATTGTCACCAAAGATTTCTTTTATTGATGTTAAATCATCTTGATCATGAGATATTTTTGGTGAAATAATTAAGCCTGAAATACAATTACTCGGTATTCAACAAAGTATTGCTGCAATTCTGTTGATGCGAGAATCATTTCTTTCGATTGGCAAATTAACAATATTTTGTAATTTTTCAAATCATAAATTATATGCATCCATTTTTATTAAATCTTGGACCATTTTATTATTAATATCTACTATAAAACCTAATTTTATATTATTTTTATCTTTATTGGGCAAATACTTTCATTCCATTCTACGAATTTTTACAATAGATTCTCATGGTTCAAATTGTGAGTATTGATCAATATATTCTTTTATAGTTAGATCTTGAGTTACACGAAAAAAATCTGCACAATAATGAGTTTCATTGTCTTCACGTATTCCGATGAACTCTCCTGAAATAATGCCATACTTTTTGATACTTTTAAGTTTTTCTATATCAAATACAGTTCAATGTATGAGAGTTCACTTAGGAAGTTTGGTTAATTCTAATTCATTTCTTAATGATAAAGTGTTTGGTAGTAATTGAGTAGATATTGTTTTGAATAATGACCACTGAGTTTTAAGTATATTTAGTTCATTATCTTTAAGTATTTTATCAAATCTCATAGTATCAGGGAGTGTAACTTCTTCTTTAATTTGTGGAGGAGAAAAGGTATTAGGAAATCAATTTTTTGCATCTATCTTGCTTTCTTCCAAGAATGTCATAAATATTGTTTATTTATAAAGTAACTATAATTATATTCCTTTGTAATTCATAAATCAAATATAATTGTAAATTATAATTAAAACCTTACAAACGAACTAAACTTTAATAATGATTTTTTAATCATGCAACTCGCCGTCAACCCAATCCAACGCCACGCAAAGATGAGAGCTCATACTGCAACGCATCTGCTCCATGCGCTCATCGCTCAGCTGATACCTACGACACAGCAGGCTGGATCGCTCGTGGATGATGATTATCTCAGATTTGACTATACCAGTGATGAGATGCTCACATCGGCACAGCTTGACATGATCACGAGTCAGATCAATCATATTATCGCACAATGACTTGACGTCACTACGACAGAGATGAGCTATAATGAAGCGATCGAAACGTGAGCCAAGGCTTTCTTCCAAGATAAATACGGAGATATGGTCAGAGTGGTACAAGTGATCAATAATAAGAGCTCTGACTCAAGCGATGTAAATTTCACTAGCGTCGAGTTGTGCGGAGGGACTCATGTATCCAATACACGTGATATGTGATCGTTTGTGATTATTGATCAATCTCCTGTCGCAAGTGGCACCAAGCGTATCGTAGCATATACTTGACCCAAGTGCTATGAATACAGTCATGATCTCGAGTTGCAACTTCAATCGATCGCCGGTAAGCTATGAGTGACTCCCAAGCAAATCGATGAAAAGCTTAGTAAAATGCTTAAAGATTATGAAGATATCAAATCAGCATCAGAGTCACTCAAAGCATGATTGATAGGGTCAATACTTGAGTCTGAATTACCAATGATGGAAAATTATAAAATTTATAACATTGGATTATATGGAGAACACCATATAATTTCGATTACTGATGTGGTAAACATCTCAAAATCAACTCATATGCCAGCTATAATTATTTCATCAGATGGATGATATGCGATTGTGTGATGAAATGCCAAAGCTTTTGCTCAGTCGCATAACCTCCGTGGTGGTGGAAGTGAGGGATTGTTTCAGGGGAAAGATGAGAAAGTCTTAGATATTTTATAAAATTTTTATTGTATAAAAATTTATTATGGCTCATATTCACGAAAAAATTGATTTTACAGTAGAAGCAATCATTGTATGCAATGATAAAGTCTTATTAAGATTACATGAAAAATATCATATTCGATTGAGTATAGGATGACATATTGAACTTGATGAGGATCCTGTGCAGGCTACATATCGTGAAGTACTTGAAGAAGTAGGATTACAAATCAAGGTTATAACACCACAACAATATTCTCCTCACCAGTATGAGGATTTTGCTGAGCTTATTCCTCCATTCTTCCTCAATAGACACCGCATATCTGAATCACACGAGCATGTAACAATGACATATATTGCAACAACTGAAAGTGATGTAATTAATATTGGTGAATGAGAAGCTGATGTAGCATGTAAATGGCTGGGTATTGATGAACTAAAAGATCCTCAATATAATATTAAACCATCGCTAATTACCAACGCTAGCTACGCAATTAATTTTGTATCTAATTTATCATAATGTTTCAACTCTGACCTATTACTATCCATCGATATGGACTCATGTATCTAGCCGGTATCGTCATCGGATATATCATCCTGTATCGACTTGCACGCCAGCCTCGATGTACTCAGATATTATGACCGAAGATTTCACATCTGCTACGTACACAGCTGGATGATTTGATCACATGGATCGTACTTGGTATCATCATAGGTGGTAGACTTGGGCACGTACTCATATACGATCCAAATTATTATTTGGCCAATCCGCTTGAGATTGTACAGATCCGAAAATGAGGTATGTCATTTGTAGGAGGATTTATATGAGTCTGACTCAGTGTGTGGTTTTGGGTGCGTCGTCATGCACTCACTGTGAGAGAGTTTTATATACTTACTGATCTTGTAGTATTGGTTTTACCGATCGGTATTGCACTGTGACGTATCGGTAACGCGATCAACCAAGAGCTCATAGGTAGAGTCTTTGACTGATCAACTAGTCAAGCGAGCGAGTCTACATTACAAAAGTTGCATCTTTTGAGAACTTATTCATCTGTCGATACTCAGCTCAGGCGGAATACCAATCTACTCGAGTGAGTGGGGGAGTGAGTACTATGATTTGTCGTCACAGTCATCTTATTACTCGTACAGAAAGCAAAAAAGATACGGCGTCCGTGACTGATCACATGAGGTTTTATGATATTTTATAGTGTTGTTAGGTTTATGCTCGAACCTTTGAGAGATAATCCATCGTCAGAATATATCACTCTCATGTGACAGATGATCAATAAGACACAATTATGGATGATCGCATTTGTGGTAGTAGGTATCATTGTTTGTGTCAGAGCCTATCGTTTTCCTCATCAGAAATAATTAGCAAAATTTTGATAATTTGTACGATTGCCCAAATGGAAAACAGTAATAGATCGATTTACTTACAATCAAATGAAAGAGCAAAACTGAAAAGGCAGATAAAAAAATTATAAGATAAGATACGTATCATCGAGTTTACCAATACATTCTCTTAACAATCGATTGAACTTATTTGAGACGTAGAAAAAGACATAAAGGTGCTACACACGTATTTGACGCTAACAAATCTCGATCTTATGAAGAAAAAATACAAAATATAATAATCACTAATAACAATAGAATTGTAGAATTAAGAAAAGAAATAGTATCACTTGCTAAAAAGCTTTATGAAATAATAGCGTCAAAATAGCATCAAATATTTACAAATATAATATTTATTAATTCCATATTATCTCTGATACAACCTCTTCCAATTACCTTCTACTTGATCACATAGCTCATCAAGATCAATCTCCAGCAAGTCGCTAGTTTTTTGATAGACAGAAGTAATGTGGTGTGGATAATTAGTCTGACCACGATGTGACTGAGGAGGAAGATATGGAGCATCAGTCTCTAAGATGATCTGACTCAGTGGTGTTTGCATCAGACTATCTCTGACATCTCAAGCCTTGGGGTAAGTAATCACTCATCCATATCCAAAGTATACTCTCTCTCACCACGTATCGAGTGCAAGCTGTAGCTCATATGGCATATATCCCCAACAGTGCAGATAAATATCGATATTACCAAACTCACGTAGCACTTCATAACTTCCAGCCCAGTCAGATCTACTATGTATTACGAGAGGAAGGTGATATTCTTGAGCAAGCTCTGCTTGAAGAGCAGTGCTATACTGTTGCAGAGTATATTGCTCTGGTGTACACGGTCGATACAGATCCGTGCCACACTCTCATATTCCTCGAATATTTTGCTTATGTTGACTAATCAACTTCACTAGTGAAGTTATATCCTCATCTATTTTGTCCTTATTGCTTTCTACTATATCACACGGATGTATGCCTACTGTACATCACACTTGCATCGTGGGGAATAAGGTGACTGACTGTTGTGCGATTTGGATTCACAGCTGATTGTATGTCTCATCGACTCCGATATTGACGAGTCATAAGCCTCATGCATCTGCAAACTTCTGCATATGATCTTGTCGTTCTGGGTAGAGCTGTGAATTATTCAGATGGGTATGTCAGTCGTATAATTTCATGGTATAGATAACTTATCGATTCTATTTATCCTTGCAACCGTAATTTGATTGGCTATAATCCAATTGCCTAACGTGTTGGTGAACTGTGTATTAATTTTTCTATACTGTATTCCGAGACTAGATATTTGATGTACTTGTACGTCATGAGGTCTCATTTGTGTTTTTAGAAGCGATTAATCGCTAAATTGTTCCACGGCATGGTGGGTTTTTTTGATAGTGTTGAAACAACTTAAGAAACACCGAACAACCATCAAAGTAGATCTTGAGTTCAAAGTTTACAATTACATATAAAAGTCTACTTTGTATGTTAGAAGTGTTTCTTCGAGGACTATAGTACCGTGCGACGGTAAACACATGAAAGCAATGTAAACATAATAGTATAGATTATAATCAATCTTGAGAATATCGTGAGGTTTTTAGTAGTGTTTCCTGAAGCTTTGATATGAAATCCTGTAGGACACCTAATTTCTATTATCAAGCGTAACTATTTATAATAAGATATTCTTTATCTTTATTATGATAGCAATATGAGCTATAAACACATTACAGAATGAGAGAGGTGGCAGATATACTCATATCTTC
>Ga0105052_10001136_pt1 | contig 36226 bp, 31 predicted proteins | sample FRY03_FD_78094 | JGI IMG/M metagenome (GOLD analysis project Ga0105052, IMG submission 78094) | Freshwater microbial communities from Lake Fryxell liftoff mats and glacier meltwater in Antarctica - FRY-03 | ecosystem: Environmental > Aquatic > Freshwater > Ice > Glacier meltwater ... | reverse complement strand
CGGATGGTGCGCCCGCGAATCTTGCGGTGGTTGATCTGGCCGCCACCGACCGCGTGGGCGACCGCCCGTACGCCAGCAAGTCAACCAATACCGCCTTCGTGGGCATGGAGCTCACCGGCCGGGTCGTCATGACCCTCGCCGGGGGCCAGGACGTCTATCGGAGGGACGCATGAGCAATCGCCATCCCGCGCTCGCGATGCGCGAAGACGCGGGTCTCATCGTCATTGATGTGCAGGATGCCTTCGCGCCGGTCATTGATGGGTTCGACGAAGTGCTCGCCAACTGCGGCCTGCTCGCACAGGGCTTCGGTATTCTGGGTCGTCCGGTCATCGTCACCGAGCAATATCCGAAGGGACTCGGGCACACGGTGGCCGCATTGGCCCAGCGGCTGCCCAACGGCACGCCCATCATTGAGAAGACGCGCTTCTCGGCATGCGGCGTGGAGGGGTTCGAGGCGGCGTTCGACGTCGCGCGGTGCAACACGTGGGTGGTGTGCGGGGTGGAGGCCCACGTGTGCGTCAACCAGACCGTGCACGACCTGCGCTCACGCGGGGCATCGGTTCATGTGGCGGCCGATGCCGTGAGCAGCCGGACGCAGGCCAACCGACGGGCCGGCCTCGACAAGGCCGCCGCTTGTGGTGCGCACGTCACCTCGGCGGAGATGGTGGTGTTCGAGATGCTCGGACAGGCGGGAACTCCTGAGTTCAAGGCGATCTCGGCGCTGATCAGGTGAGCGCGGTCATCGTGCTCGAGGACGGGCTGGTGCTGCCCGCGCGGTCGGTGGGCGCTCCGGGCACGGCGCTTGGCGAGATGGTGTTCACCACCGGCATGAACGGCTATCAGGAGGCCGTCACCGACCCGTCGTACCTCGGCCAGATCCTCACGTTCAGCGCGCCGATGATTGGGAACTACGGCACGGGCCCCGACTGCGTCGAGAGCGACCGCGTCTGGCCCGGTGCGGTGATCGCGACGCGCATCGGCGACGCACCTGGCGTGGCCGGCCCAATGGGATTTCGTACCTGGCTTCGCGACCAGGGAGTGGTGGCGGTTGAGGACGCCGACACCCGCCGTTTGGTGCGCCACCTTCGCGACCACGGCGCCATGCGCGGTGGGGTGAGCACCGCGATGGGCGCCGAGCAACTGCTCGCGCTCGTGCGTGAGCATGCGTCACTGGACGGTCGCGACTTAGCCAGCGAGGCGGCCGGATTGCCGCGCGCGCGCGGCGATGACGGGCCGCGCATCGTCGCGGTGGACTGCGGCATGAAGGAAGGCATTCTGCGTGGACTGGCCGGCGCCGGTATGCGTGTGCAGGTGGTGCCTGCCGGTATCACCGCCGCCGCTATCCTCGCCATGGGCCCGGACGGGGTGTTCATCTCGAACGGCCCGGGTGATCCCGCGGCGGTCACGCCGGTCATCGAGGCCATCACGGGGGTGCTCGGTCAGGTTCCGCTGTTCGGCATCTGCCTCGGGCACCAACTGCTTGGCCACGCGCTCGGACTGCGCACCGAGAAATTGCCGTTCGGCCACCGGGGGGCCAACCACCCGGTGCAGCGGCGAGAGGACGGGGGGGTGGAGATCACGGTGCAGAACCACGGGTACGCGGTGTCGGCGGATTCGCTGCCGGATGGCGTGCGGGTGACGCGCACGAGTCTCTTCGACGGTTCGGTGGAGGGCCTCGAGGCACCGGAGTTGCTGGCGACCTCGGTGCAGTACCACCCCGAGGCGCGGCCGGGGCCGCACGACGCGGCGTACCTGTTTCGCAGCTTCCGCGACAGGGTGGTGGCCTGATGCCACGCCGTGAGGATCTGCACACCATCTTGGTGCTCGGCAGTGGCCCGATCGTCATCGGGCAGGCGGGGGAGTTCGACTACTCCGGCACCCAAGGGTGCCGCGCCCTGCGTGACGAGGGCTATCGCATCGTGCTGGTCAACTCGAACCCGGCCACGATCATGACCGACCCGGATGTGGCGGACCGCACGTATGTGGAGCCCCTCGACGTGGATTCGCTTGAGCAGATCATCGCCATCGAGAAGCCCGACGCACTCCTTCCCACGCTGGGCGGGCAGACCGCGCTGAACCTGGCCATCGAGCTGTCAGAAGCCGGTGTGCTCGACAAGTACGGGGTCGAGTTGATCGGCGCCGACGTGCAGGTCATCCGCACCGCCGAGGATCGCTCGCTGTTCAAGGAGCGCATGCGCGAGGTCGGGGTGCCGGTGCTCGACAGCATCATCGCCACCAGCCTCGACGAGGCCCGTGCTGCCGCGCAGGAGGTGGGGTACCCCATCATCCTGCGTCCCGCATTCACGATGGGCGGTGAGGGCGGTGGTGTTGCCATGACGCCCGATGATCTGGATTCCGTGGTGATCAACGCCCTTGCCGCGAGCCCCATCTCGCAGGTATTGATGGAGCGATCGGTCATCGGTTGGGACGAGATCGAGCTGGAGGTGATGCGCGACCGCAAGGACAACGTGGTGATCGTGTGCACCATCGAGAATCTCGACCCCATGGGCGTGCACACCGGCGACTCGGTCACCGTGGCGCCTGCCATGACCCTCAACGACCATGAGCAGCAAATGCTGCGTGACGCCGCCATCCAGGTGGTGCGCGCGGTGGGCGTGGAGACCGGTGGCGCCAACGTGCAGTTCGCGCTCAACCGTGTCACCGGCGACATGGTGGTGATCGAGATGAATCCTCGCGTGTCGCGGTCATCCGCCTTGGCGTCAAAGGCAACAGGCTTTCCCATCGCGCGGATTGCCGCGCGTCTGGCCGTGGGCTACACGCTGGACGAGTTGCCGAACGACATCACCAAGGTCACGCCCGCATCGTTCGAGCCCACGCTCGACTACGTGGCCGTCAAGATCCCGCGCTTCGCATTCGAGAAGCTCACTGACGCGCGCGTGCCGCTGTCCACCTACATGCAAAGCGTGGGGGAGGTGCTGGCGCTTGGCCGCACCTTCGGCGAGGCCTTTGGCAAGGCGATGTCGGCGCGCGAGTTGGACGCCCGCTTCGACGAGCCCGACTCGGTGGCCCAGGCACTCGAACGCCTCACGGTGCCGTCGTGGGATCGCTTCGACCTGATGATGTGGGCGGCCCGTAGGGGGGCTGCGTCTGACGATCTGCACACCGCGACCGGCGTGCACCGATGGTTCACTGCTGAGATTGTCGCCTTCGCCAACGCCGGGGACGATCTGGGTGATGACCCCGATGGCGATGCGCTCATGGAGGCCCGCCGCCGTGGGCTCACCGACCGTGACATCGGCAATGTGATTGGCGAGACGGAGGCGCAGGTGGGGCAGCGCCGCCGCGCCGCGGGCGTGCGCCCGTCGTATCGCGCTGTGGATACGTGCGCTGCCGAGTTCGCCGCGATCACGCCGTACTACTACGCCACATACGGCACCGCGACCGAGGCCGAGCCCCTCGACCGTCCGTCGGTGGTGGTATTGGGCTCCGGTCCAAATCGCATTGGCCAGGGCATCGAATTCGACTACTGCTGCGTCCACGCGGCCATGACGGTGCAGGAACTGGGTTACGCGGCCATCATGGTCAACTGCAACCCCGAGACGGTCTCCACCGATCACGGGGTCAGCGACCGGCTGTATATGGAGCCCGTCACCCTCGACGCGGTGCTGGACATCTGCGAGGCCGAGAAGCCTGTGGGCGTCATCGCGCAACTGGGGGGACAGACCCCCCTGCGTCTGGCCGCGCCGCTGCAGGCGGCCGGGGTGAACGTGCTCGGCACCGCACCCGACGCAATTGACATGGCGGAGGACCGCGGACGGTTCGGTGCACTGTTGGGCGACCTCGGCCTGAGGGCGCCGCGATGGGCCATGGCCGAGGGCGAGTCTGATCTCCTTGCCGCCGCCGAGCAGGTCGGGTACCCCGCGCTCGTCCGGCCCTCGTATGTGCTGGGTGGCCGCGCCATGGCCATCGTGTCCGGCCCGGACGAACTGAAGGCCTGGATGGTGAAGGAGCGGCCCCAGGGTCTTGTGCTGGTAGATCGCTTTCTGCAGGGCGCCACCGAGATTGACGTGGATGCCCTGTGCGATGGCTCCAACACCTGGATCGCCGGCGTCATGGAACACGTGGAGGAGGCCGGGGTGCACTCGGGCGATTCGGCATGTGTGCTGCCGCCGCAGGGCATTGGGGATGCTGCGGTTGCCGACGTCAAGCGGCAGGCCACGATGCTGGCCGAGGCCATCGGCGTGCGTGGGCTCCTCAACGTGCAGTTCGCACTGCGCGACGGCACGGCCTATGTGATCGAGGCGAACCCGCGGGCGTCGCGCACCGTTCCGTTCGTCGCCAAGGCGCGCGGCATCCCGGTGGTGCGCCACGCGGTGCGCCTGATGCTGGGCGAGTCCATCGCCGATCTCGAACTCCCCACCTCGGACGCCATGTCCCACGTTGCCGTGAAGGAGGCTGTGCTTCCGTTCGCGCGCTTCCCCTGGGCGGACCCAGTGCTGGGCCCAGAGATGCGCTCCACGGGCGAGGTCATGGGCCTGGGTGCCACGTTCCCCGAGGCATTCGCCAAAGCGCAGCGCGGTGCCGGTCAGGCGCTTCCGCGCTCGGGGACGATCTTCCTGTCGGTGCGTGACGAGGACAAGTCCCACCTGGCCGATCTGGCCCGCCGCATCATCGCGGTCGGTTGCGACATCGTGGCCACGGGTGGCAGTGCACGGATCATCGCCGCTGCCGGCCTTCCGGTACGCGAGGTGAACAAGGTCGCCGACGGCCCACCCCACGTGGCTGACCTCATCCTTGGGGGCGAGGTGGCCATGGTGGTGTGCACGCCGAGCGGCCGGGGAGACCGGGCCGATGGGGCAACCATCCGCCGCGCGGCCGTGCGCGCCGGCGTGCCGTGTATCACCACGATCGAGGCAGCCGAGGCCGCGGTGCAGTCCCTGGGCGTGGATCCCCGGCAGGTGCGGCCGGTGGCGCTGCAGGACCTCGCCACGGCATAGGCGCCCCTGGACGGGAGCACGCACCTGCGCTCTGCGCAATTGCTGGTTGCTCGTCGTCGGTTTCTTTGGGTTGCCATGCATGGCGGCGAGTGGGTACGATCGCCCACGATGGCGATTCCTCACACAGCGGCCCAGACACCTCAACGGTCGCTCGATCAGCGGATGGATGCGCTTCGTCGCGCAAACGAAGTCCGATCGCTGCGCGCACAGTTGAAGAAGGACGTGAAGTCGGGGAGCGTCGCCGTTGACGTGCTCATCGAGGCACCGCCCGAGTACCTCTTGACCGCGAAGGTCTTCGACATGATCGTGGCCACGCCGAAGTACGGGAAGGTCAAGGCCACCCGCCTGCTCAACCAGTGCCGCATCTCCCAGGGCAAGACCCTCGGGGGGCTGTCCGACCGGCAGCGTGGCGAACTGGTCGAGCTCCTCCGACCCCGATAGCCACTCAACCCCGCGTGTTCGTGGTGTCGGGTCCGTCGGGCGCCGGCAAGGGCACCCTCATCCGGGGTGTGCTCGAGGGGGTTCCCGATCTGGCGGTTGCGGTGTCGTGCACCACGCGGGCGAAGCGGCCGGGTGAGGTGGACGGCCGCGAGTATCACTTCATGAGCCGCGCCGAGTTCGCGCGGCTGGTTGACGATGGCGCATTCCTCGAACACGCCGAGTTCGCGGGCAATCGCTACGGCACGCTGAACAGCGAACTCGATCGCATCATGGACGGGGGCCGCTCCGTCATCCTCGAGATCGAGTTGCAGGGTGCACGGAACGTGCGACGTGCGCGGCCCCAGTGCATCTCGATCTTCATCGCCCCGCCCTCGTTGGAGGAGTTGGGTCGTCGGCTACGCGCCCGCGCGACCGACGCCGAGGAGGAGATTGACGCGCGTCTCCAGGTGGCGCGTACCGAGATCGCTGCCGAGACCGAGTTCGACCACGTCATCCTCAACGACGACGTTGATCGGGCCACCACCCATCTGGTCTCGGTTATCGAGGCTGCCACCCCCTGAACCCTGTGCAACACGTGAGGGTCGCGTTGCACAGCAGTTGGCGATACCTTGCCGCCCATGGCCGAGATCTTGCTTGGGGTGACCGGCGGCATCGCCGCGTACAAGTCACTCGACGTCCTTCGCATGTTGCAGCGCCATGACCACGGCGTCAGCGTGGTGATGACCCACACCGCTGAGCGGTTCGTGGGCGCCGCGTCGTTCGCCGCGCTGTCGGGGCGCGAGGTGGGGACCGCGCTTTTCACCAGCGCCGAGCAACCGGGGTACCACCACCTCGAGATGAATGACGGAATGGACCTCATGCTCGTCGTACCCGCGTCGGCAAATAGCATTGCCCAGATGGCTGCGGGCATGGCCACCAGCCTGTTGGGGTCGTGTTACCTCGCCTTCCGTGGCCCGGTGGTCGTGGCACCGGCAATGAACACCTCGATGTGGCTGCATCCGTCCACACAGCGCAACATCGCGCGCCTTCTTGCCGATGGCGTGCACATCATCGAGCCCGAGACCGGGCTGTTGGCCGACGGCGCGACAGGCCCGGGGCGCCTCGCGGAGCCCACCGTGATCGTGGATGCCGTGCAGGCGATCCTGGCGGCACCGAGAGGGCGGGGTGATCTGGCGGGCACACACGTGCTGGTGTCCGCGGGTGGCACACGAGAGCCCATTGACGCCGTGCGCTACGTGGGCAACCGGTCCAGCGGGCGCATGGGTTGGGCGCTCGCCGCGGCTGCACGCGATCGTGGTGCCGAGGTGGTGGTGGTGCAGGCCAACGTGGATCTTCCCCGCGAGCAGGGCATCCGATACGTGGACGCGCCCACCGCTGCGGCCATGCGCGACGCCTGTGTGGCCGAGTTCCCGCGCGCCGACATCCTCATCATGTGCGCGGCCGTCGCCGACTACCGGCCGGTTGATGCGCGCGACGGCAAGATTGACAAGTCGGCGGCTGACGTCCTCACCGTGCAGATGGAGCGCACCACCGACATCCTCGCCGAGTTGTCGGCGGTGCGCGACGCCCAGGTACTCATCGGTTTCGCTGCCGAGCACGGGCCCGATGGGCTGGAGCGCGCGCGCGGCAAGCGTGGGCGAAAGGCCGTGGACATCGTGGTGCACAACGATGCTGCCATCGAGGGCGCGGCGTTTGAGGGCGACGACAACGTCATCACCATCATCGGCCCCGGCGATGCCGAACACGCGCTGCCACGCATGACCAAGCGGCGATGTGCCGAGGCCATCCTTGATACCGCACTTCCGCTGATTGGCGACAACCGTCCGGTGACTGCGTAGCCGACCACGCACGGACGGTCGGGACACTAGGCGCCGGGTGGTGCCCCGGTCGGCTGCACCCCGTGGGGCACAGCGAAACCCATGCGCAGGACGCCCTCGAAGGACTCGTCCACATAGGTGGACAGCAGGCCCAGAATGCCGTCGAGCCCATCCCGCCCCAGCGATGAGGTCTCGGCATCAGCGACGAGCCACAGGTCGCCGGCATCGTCGGTGGCGAAACGCCAGATGCGCATCTCGAGGTTCTTCATGAGCACACGCCGGTACACGGCTTCGTGGGCCCGGTCCGGTCCCCGCATGAAGAAAGCGCGAAGGGACAGGGTGCGCTCGTTGGCATGAAGGGTCACCGCGATGACCTCGCGCTTGACCGACGGCACACGCACGGTCCAGTCGCTGTCACCGAGGCGTTCAGCGTCGGCACCAATCTGCCCGAGCCAAAGGTTGATGAGTGCGGGGCCACCGTCCACGCGGACACCGTACACCGGCCCGGTCGTACGATCCCATCGTGCGGATCGTTCTGCAGCGCGCGGGCGGTTCGGTGCGACAATGGACGTGGAATTGGTGAACGACGGACCCGTCACACTCGTGCTGGACAGCGCGGAGATGGCGAGGCCCCGGCGCTGAGGCATGGCGCAGTGCGCGATCGGGCCTGTGATACCCTCATTGGGTCGTCGGCGGTACATGACGGCACCCGGAGCAAGCGGGTCGAGAGACCCGCTTTTTCTTTGGCCTCACGCGGATGCGGAGCATCATCACGACCCAGCAGTCCATATTGATCGAGCAGCAGGTGGAGGAACTCCTCGCGAACGCGATTCCGGAGGTCGATCTGCGTGCCGTGGACGTGTCGGGTCCACCTGGGTCGGCTGTGCTGAGCGTGGTTATTGCGCACACCGAGGGTGTGGATCATGCGTTGTGCGGTCGTGTGACGCATGTGCTCGGCGAGGCGGGACTTCGGGACGCGTACGCAGTGGAGGTATCATCGCCGGGACTGGAGCCACCGCTTCGGGTGACCCGGCACTTCCTGGACGCCGTGGGCGCACAGGTCGCGTTGTCCGTCAAGCCGGGCTCGGTGCCCGGGGTGGCGAAGTTGCTGTCGGGGACCCTCACTGATGCGACCGAGACGTCGCTGACGGTGCAGTCGTCGGCGGGTGTGGTGATCGTGCCGCGTGATGCGGTGCGGCGGGCCCGAATGGTGAAGGCGAAATCTGACGATGATGGTAGGAGCCTGACGTGAACCGCGAGATCATCGAGGCGATCAAGCAGATCGAGCGCGAGAAGGGGATCAGTTCTGAGATCCTCCTGGTGGCGCTTGAGGATGCGCTGCTCGCGGCGTACCGCAAGACAACGGGCGCGTGTGAGTGGGCCCGCGTCGACATTGACCGTGAGACGGGCGACATGCAGGTGAGTCAGCTCGTTCTGGCCGAGGGGCGCGAGCTGGTGACGCTTCCGCGACCCGAGCCAGAGGTGCCCGAGGGCGTTGACCCCGCGGAGTTTGAGCCGCCGCCGCCGGACATTGACTGGTCCGCGTACGGTCCGGACGAGATCCAGCCGGTCACTGTCACAGAGGAGTACTTCGGTCGCATTGCGGCTCAGACGGCGAAGCAGGTTGTGCTGCAGCGCATCCGCGAGGCCGAGCGCGAGATGATGTACGAGGAGTACGTCGATCGGGTGGGGGAGGTCGTCAACGGGATCATCCAGCAGAGCGATCACCGGTACACGCTGGTGGACCTCGGCCGGGTGGAGGCGCTGCTTCCCGCCAGCGAGCAGGTGCCGGGTGAGCGGTACGACCATGGTGCGCGCATCAAGGCCGTCATCGTGGACGTGCGGTCATCCAGCAAAGGCCCGCAGGTCATCCTCAGCCGTCGCTCCGACGAGATCATCAAGCGTCTGTTCGAGCTTGAGGTCCCCGAGATCGCCGACGGGCTGGTGGAAATTCGCAACGTCGCCCGTGAGGCCGGCTGGCGCACGAAGATCGCCGTCATCTCGAACGTGCAGGGAGTTGACCCGGTTGGTGCCTGCGTGGGCCCGCGTGGCTCGCGCGTGCGCATGGTCGTGTCCGAACTGCGTGGCGAGAAGATTGACATCATCCCGTTCAACGACGAGCCCGCGCGCTACGTGGCCAAGGCGTTGTCGCCGGCACGGGTGCGCGAGGTCTTGGTGGACGATGAGGCCCGTCAGGCCGTGGTGATCGTGCCCGACGACCAGTTGTCGCTGGCAATCGGCAAGGAGGGCATGAACGCCCGCCTCGCCGCGCGCCTGACCGGTTGGCGGATTGACATCAAGAGCGAGTCAACGTTCGCCATGGAGGAGGACTCCGCCGAGTTCGGTGACGATTTCGAGGGTGGGGTCGCGCGCTGCGCGTTCATCATGCAGAACGGGCGTCGCTGCCCCAACGCCGTCGTGCTCGGCACCCGCTACTGCGCGCTCGAGGGGCACACGGCAGCGGCATCGGCGGCCAACCAGACTACGTTCGAGGCCGCCAAGGCCGCCGCGCCCGAGGGTGCGGAGATCGTGATGGACGAGGCCGTCATCTCGGCCGACGCCACCATCGAGGCTGTTGATGCGGAGCCGGCACCCGTTGCCGTAGCGCAGGAGCCCGTGATTGAGGAGGCCGCCGCCGACGTGGTTGAGCAGGCCGAGGCCAGCGAGGAGGCCGGAAACGCGTGAGCCCGCTTCGTCCATCCCGCATGTCCCCGCGCGTATGTGCGCCGGGTGCGGGTGCCGCGCGCGAAAGGCAGATCTCGCGCGGTTCACGCCCGTGCGTGACGGCGACGAGTTGGTGGTCGTGCGGGACGACGACGGCAGGCACCCCGGGCGTGGTATCTACACCTGCCGCAATCGTGAGTGCTTCGAGCGGGCAGTTGAGCGCCGTGGCTTCGCACGGGGAGCGCGGGGCAAGGTGAGGGTTGACGTGACGATGGCCGACGATCTGCTTGACGAGGGGCGCGCATGAGTACCAAGAAGCGGGTATACGAGATTGCCAAGGAGGAGGGGCTCCCGAGTGCCAACGTACTCGCGCGCCTCCAGCGCTTCGGCTACGACGTGAAGACGGCATCGTCCACGGTGGACGAGGACTGGGCGCTGCACATCCTCTCGCCGAGCCGGCGCCCGAGGCCCGACGGCGAGATGCCTGCGCCTGAGCCCCCGAAGAAGAAGGCAGTCAAGAAGCCGATCGTCGAGCCCGAGCCCGTCCTGGCCGCGCCCGTGGCTGCGACCCCCACGCCTGCCCCGGTGCGCGTTGCGACGACGCCCGCGCGCGCGCCTGCCGCGCCCGCCCCCACGCCCGCCGCGCCCACCCCGCCGCCCGCCGCACCCACGCCCGCCGCACCCACGCCTGCCGCGCCTACCCCGACGCCCGCCGCACCCACGCCGACTGCGGCCCCTGTCGTGCCCACTCCGACCCCCGTAGCGCCCGTGGCCACCGAGCAGGTGCTCGCCGAGAAGCCCTCGGCGGCGCCGGTTATCGAGGCCGTCGTGGTCGCCGAGCCCGTGGTGGCCGCGCCGACGGTTGACGCTCCCCCGGCGGCGCTCGCGCCGGTCGTTGCGGAGCCCACGGCCGAGCAGTCGTCCGCGCCCGAGCAGCCGCAGATCGAGCAGCCCAAGACCGTGGCCCGCCAGGCCGAGGCACCAACGGTCGGGGAGCGCATTCCACCGAAGCGCGCGCCCCAGAAGATCGTGCTGCCGCCGCCGCGTCGGGACTCCCCGCCGCCGCCTGAACCGACCAAGCCCGCACCTCCCGCCGCGGGAACGCCGACCAACGAATCTCCCGGCTCCGGTGCTCCCGGCGATCGGGGTCGTTCCGGCACCCTTCCGCCGCGCGGAACGGGCGGCATCGGCCGTCCTGGTGGCGGGGCGGGACGCGGCCGCAAGCGCCGCGTCGTCATTGATGCGCAGGCAGGGCACCGCCAGGCGGGCGGGGGTCCGCGCGGCCGCCGTGACCGCCGGGGCGGGCGTCCGGACCAGTCCGATCAGCCGATGCAGCCGCAGGTCAACCCGGCGGACATGCCGTCGGTGGACATCCGATCTGGTGCAACGGTCAAGGCTGTGGCGGAGGGGCTCGGCATCCCCACGGCGCTGATCATCAAATTCCTGATGACCATGGGCGAGCTGGCCACCATCACGCAGTCGCTCTCCGACGACGCCATCGAGCTCATCGCGGCGGATCAGGAACGCAAGATCATGATCATTCACGCCGAGGAGGAGCCGGACCTCGAGGCGGTCTTCGATGACGATCCCGCCGATATGGTGGCCCGTGCCCCCGTGGTGACGGTGATGGGTCACGTTGACCACGGCAAGACGTCGCTGCTCGACGCCATTCGTGCAACCGAGGTGGCCGCGTCAGAGGCCGGCGGCATCACGCAGCACATCGGTGCCTACCAAGTGCATCACGGTGCCCGTGAGGTCACGTTCCTCGACACACCGGGCCACGAGGCGTTCACCGCTATGCGTGCCCGCGGCGCCAAGATCACCGATGTGGCCATCATCGTGGTGGCCGCCGACGATGGAGTGATGCCTCAGACCATCGAGGCGATTGACCACGCGAAGGCCGCCGGCGTGCCCTTCGTGGTTGCCGTCAACAAGGTGGACAAGGATGGTGCCAACCCGGACAAGGTGCGCAACGAACTCGCCCAGCGTGAGGTCATTCCCACCGAGTGGGGTGGTGGCACCGAGTTCGTCAACGTGTCCGCACACACCGGGGAGGGCCTCGATGGACTGATCGAGACCGTTCTGCTGGTGGCCGATGCCGATGCGGAGCCCACGGCCAACCGCAAGGCGGAGGCCTCGGGCACCGTGATTGAGGCGCGCCTTGACTCCGGTCGCGGCCCCGTGTGCACCTTGCTGGTGCAGCGCGGCACCCTCCACGTTGGCAACATCTTGGTGGTGGGCGAGACCTTCGGTCGCGTGCGCGCCATGCTCGACTACAACGGCGAGACCATGAGCGCTGCCGGACCCTCCGTTCCCGTGGAGATCCTTGGCCTCGACGGCGTGCCCGCCGCAGGCGAGAAGTTCCGCGTGGTGGAGAACGAGCGCCTGGCACGCCAGATCGCGGCGACCCGTAGTCAGCGCCTCCGCGCTGAGGGCCTGGCCAACCGGCGTCCGGTCTCGCTGGAGGACCTGTTCGCGCGCATCTCTGCGGGTGGGGTCAAAGAGCTCAACATCATCATCAAGGGTGACGTGCAGGGCTCTGTGGGTGCACTCGCGGATGCGCTCAATAAGGTGGAGCAGACCGAGGTGCGACTGCGCATCATCCACACCGGCGTGGGTGCGGTCACGGAGTCGGACGTCAACCTCGCCGCAGCCTCAGACGCCATCATCATCGGCTTCAATGTGCGCCCGCGGCCCGAGGCCACACTTTTGGCGCAGCGCGAGGGCGTGGACGTGCGCACCTACCGGGTCATCTACCGTGCCATCGAGGACGTGCGCGACGCCTTGGTGGGCCTCTTGGCGCCGGACATCATTGAGGTGCCCATGGGCTCACTCGAGGTGCGTGCGATCTTCAAGGCGAGCCGCCTCGGGACCATTGCCGGTTGCTACGTGACCGACGGACTCGCGCGCCGTGGCGCCAATTGCCGTTTGGTTCGCGACGGCACGGTCATCCATGTGGGCACGATCAGCTCTCTGCGCCGCGTGGATGACGATGTACGCGAGGTGCAGCAGGGCTTCGAGTGTGGTGTGCTCATCGATGGCTACAACGACGTCAAGGACGGCGATGTGATCGAGGTATTCGAGCTGACGGAGGTCGCGCGTACCGCGCAGGCCGCCGAGGCGCCGCCCTCGCCCGTGACGCCCACGCCAGCGACCGAGTAGGGGAGCCGCCGGATGGGCGCCCCGCGGCAGCGGCAGCGACGGGCCAATGAGGCCATCCGCGAGGTGGTGGGACAGGCGGTTCTGACGGAACTCGCCGACCCGCGCTTGCAGATGGTCACCATTACGGCGGTTGATTCGAGCCCGGATCTGGGGCAGGCCAAGGTGTATTGGACGGTGCTCGGCGCATCTCGACAGGCGGGCGCCGCGGCGGCGCTCGAATCCTGCCGAGGCGCGTTACAGGCGCGCGTCGCGCGTGCGCTGCGGTCGCGTCAAACGCCGCATCTGGTGTTCGTGCACGATGATCTGCAGGATGAAGCCCGACGGTTGACCGCGTTGATTGACGCGGTGGCCCCCGACGGCCCGCTGCCTGAGGCCGACGGCGAGTGACCCACCATCACCACCACCTGGCGGTGGCGGGCGAGGTGGTGAGCGCCGCCCGCGTCGCTGAGCTCCTCGCGGAGCCCGGGCAGAAGGTGGTGGTGACGACACATCGTAAGCCGGACGGCGACGCCGCCGGTTCGATGATCGCCATGGCGCGCATTCTGCGCCGGATGGGCCACGACGTGGTGATGTGGCACGTGGAGGGCCCTGGACTTCCGGACGACCTTAAGTGGCTTCTTGCTCCCGGCGAGGAAGTGCTGTCGGGTGTGGTGCCCGACAACGACGAGCGGCTCGTGGTGAGCCTGGATGCCGCGACCTCACATCGCGTCACCGACGATGACCCGTCCCGCCTCGGCACACCGATCATCAACATCGATCACCACCACGACAATCCTCATTGGGGTCATTACAACTTGGTGGACGGCGACGCCTCCAGCACGGCCGAGATGGTGGTGGGGGTGGCCGATGCCCTCGGCGTCGACATTGACGAGGAGATCGCGCTGCCCCTGTACGTGGGCTTGGTCACCGACACCGGCCGCTTCAGTTATGGCAGCACCGGGGTGCAGGCCCACATAGTTGCCGCACGGCTGCTGGGCGCAGGGGTGGATCCTGCGGCCGTCTTCCAGCGCATCTATGAGGGCATCCCCCTGGGGGATGTGCGGCTGTTGGGTCGTGCACTCGCGGGGGCCCGATCTGAGATGAACGGGCGTTTCATCGTGGCGGTCATCACCGATGACGACGTTGTGGCAGCCGGGGGGGATGACTCCGACGGTGTGGCCGAGGCCCTGCGCGCGGTCGCGGGCGCCGAGGCGTCTGCGGTCATTCGCCAGGCACCCGACGGCTGGCGGGTGTCGGCCCGTGCGTCGGGGGACGGCATTGACGTTTCGGTCATCGCCGCCATCGAGGGCGGGGGAGGGCATCGGGCGGCGGCCGGGTTCAGCACCACCCGCGCGCCCGACGAGATCATCACGATGATGTGCCAGGCGATCGAGGCGCAGGATTCCTGAGATGAGCACGCCCCCGGACGCCCCCCGCGCGATCTTGGTGGACAAGCCCGCCGGCCCGACATCGCATGACGTGGTGCGCGACGTGCGTCGGGCGCTCGGAAATATGAAGGCCGGCCACACCGGTACCCTCGATCCATTCGCCACGGGGCTGCTCGTGGTGCTCACGGGGCGCGCAACCCGTCTGGCGCCGTATCTCTCTGGCCTCGACAAGACCTACCGGGCCACTGTGCGCCTTGGCGAGCGGTCTGAGTCGGGAGATCCCGAAGGCCCCATCACGCCGGGCGGTCCGCTTCCTGACGAGCACTCGTTGCGCGCCGCGCTTGCGGGGATGACCGGCGAGATCACCCAGCAGGTGCCCGCGCTGTCCGCTGTTCGCGTTGACGGCCAGCGCCTGTATGCGCGCACGCGACGTGGCGAGGAGGTCGAGCGGCCCACGCGGCAGGTGGTGGTGCATCGCGCGGATCTGGTGTCCTACGACCCCGTGGCCGGCCTCGCGGAACTCAATATCCGGTGTGGGTCGGGTACCTATGTGCGCCAGATCGCCGTGGACCTCGGCGAGGCCCTTGGCTGCGGTGGCTACTGCGCTGCCCTCCGCCGCACCGAAGTCGGCGACCTGCGGGTGGACGATGCCATGACACTCGCAGATGTGGCGCCGGGCTGCGGCATCCCGCCGCTCGCGGTGCTCACGCACCTTCCGGTGGTGCAATTGGATGCCGGGCACGCAGCGGACGTGGTGCATGGGCGCCCCGTGCCGGGGGGCGATGTGCCGCCCGAGGGCACCGTGGCGCTGGCCCGCGATGGTGATCTGCTTGCCATCGGCGCCGTGGGCGACGATGGCCTCGTGCACCCCAAGGTGGTGATCGTCGGATGAAGCGCTACCAGTCGCTCGGAGAGTTGCCGCTCGGAGGCGGACGGCGCGTCGTGGCCATCGGCACCTTCGATGGCGTGCACATCGGCCATCAGGCGATCATCAGCAGGGCCATCGAGCGCGCGCGCGACCGTGGCCTTGAGTCAATGGTGCTCACGTTCGAGCCCAACCCACTGTCCGTGCTGAAACCCGAACTCGCGCCGGCGGTGCTCACCGAACCAGCGTTCAAGGCCCAATTGATCGGTGCGCTCGGGGCCGATGCGCGGCTGGTGGTGGCATTTACGCCTGCCTTCTCGCGCATTCGCGCGGATCGGTTTGCAGAGATGCTCTGCTCGGCACCGCTCAACGCCGAGTCCATTGTGGTCGGTGCCAACTTCCGATTCGGCCAGGGGGGCACCGGCACGGTGTCGTATCTGCAGGGTCTGGGGCGGGCCAAGGGGCTGATCGTCGAGAGTCCAGAGACGGTTGTGAGCGGTGACGGCAAGCCCGTTTCGTCAACCCGGGTGCGGCGCATGGTCGCGCAGGGGCAGGTCGGCGAGGTGATCGCGCTGCTTGGTCGGCCGCACTCGGTCGAGGGCACGGTCGTGCCGGGCGAGCAACGCGGGCGCGAGATGGGATTGCCCACGGCCAACGTGGCGGTTGCACCACAGATCGCACTGCCCGGGCGTGGGGTCTACGCCGGGCAAGTGGTGCTGGCCGGTGGGCGGCACTCCGCGGCCATCAATGTTGGTTTCTCACCCACGTTTACCGAGGGCCAGGCGCCCACCTTGCGTCTCGAGGCGTTCCTGCTCGACTACGCGGGGGACGACCTCTACGGACAGCGCATTCGGGTGGAGTTCCTTCAGCGACTGCGCGATGAGCGCCGCTTCCCATCAGCTGCTGAACTGGTGGCGCAGGTGGAGGAGGACATCATGCGAACCCGGGAGGTCATCGCGGGGTGATACCCTTGTCGGCGTTCGCGATTACGCGAACCCCCACGGCCCGATGGAAGCACTCGGGATCGCGGAGGATTTGACCCGGGGCGGCTCATCCTGCTCCGTGGCCGGACGAGGAGCAAACATGCTGCAGAAGGACGCGAAGGCGGCCGTCATGGCGCCACACCGCAAGCACGACTCGGACACGGGGTCACCCCAAGTTCAGGTTGCGATCCTCACGGAGCGCATCAACCAACTGACTGGGCACCTCAAGACACACGCGAAGGATCACCACTCGCGTCGTGGCCTCCTCACCATGGTGGGTCGCCGCCGCAGGCTGCTTTCGTACCTGCAGCGGAAGGACCTCGAGGCATATCGGGAGCTGACCGACTCGTTGGGGATTCGCAGGTCGTAGGAAGAACCGGGGCGCATGTGCGCCCGTGACGGCGGACCGCCGGGTGGCGGTGCCGCAAGCTGAGCCGCGTCGGGTGACGCGGCACGAAGGGATGAGGGACATAAATGGCAAATCAGGGACCTGAGGCGACGCGCGTCGTTGCCGACATCGGTGGCCAGGAGATCATTTTCGAGACCGGCCGCCTTGCGAAGCAGGCGAATGGTTCGGTGACGGTGCGCTCGGGCGACAGCCTCGTGCTGGTCACCGCGGTGGGTGCACGCTCGGCGCGAGAGGGCGCAGACTTCTTTCCGCTCACCGTGGACGTCGAGGAGCGCATGTACGCCAAGGGCGCGATCCCGGGCGGTTTCATCAAGCGTGAGAGCCGCCCCAGCGAGCGCGCGATCCTCACGTGCCGCATGACCGACCGCCCGCTTCGTCCGCTGTGGCCAAAGGGCTACCGCAACGAGGTCCAGATCGTCACCACGGTCCTCTCGATTGACAAGGTCAACGCCTTTGACATCCTCTCCATCAATGGCGCCTCCGCGGCGCTGATGTTGAGCGAGCTGCCGTTCCACGGACCCGTGGGCGCGGTGCGCATCGGCATGTTGGACGACGACTTCGTCATCAACCCCACCCTCCAAGAACTTGAGGAGAGCCGCCTGGATCTGGTGGTCGCGGGTACCCGCGAGGCCATCTCCATGGTCGAGGCCGGCGCGACCGAGGTCTCTGAGGACGACCTGCTGGAGGCCCTGCAGATCGCGCACGACGAGATCAAGAAGCTGTGCGACGTGCAGGATGAGTTGCGCGAGAAGGCCGGCAAGCCCAAGTGGGACGTACAGGCCCAGATCGTTGACCCGGCCATGCTTGCCAAGGTCGAAAAGGCTGCCCTCAAGGAGATTGAGGAGGCCACCCGCGAGCAGGGCAAGTTGGAGCGCCGCGACAAGATCGCTGACGTCAAGAGCGCCGCGCGGACCGCCGTGCTGGGCGACGAGCCCACACCGGACGAGAAGGCGTCGTTCTCGCAGGCCTTCGAGTCGCTCATCAAGAAGACGATCCGTCACCGCATCGCAGTGGAGAAGGTGCGTCCCGACGGTCGCACCGCCGAGGAGATCCGCCCGATCTGGGTGGACACCGGCGTGGCTCCGCGTACGCACGGCTCTGGCCTCTTCACTCGTGGCGAGACCCAGGTGCTCACGCTCCTGGCCCTCGGCACCACGAAGGAGGCCCAGCGCATTGACGATCTCTCGATTGACACGACGAAGCGCTACATCCACCACTACAACTTCCCGCCCTTCAGCGTGGGCGAGACGGGCTTCATGCGTGGCCCCAAGCGCCGCGACATCGGCCATGGTGCACTCGCCGAGCGCGCCCTGCTGCCGGTGATCCCGTCGGGCGAGGACTTCCCCTACACCCTGCGTTTGGTGTCGGAGACCCTCGAGAGCAACGGCTCGTCGTCCATGGCGTCGGTCTGCGGTTCCACCCTCGCCCTGCTGGACGCCGGCGTGAAGATCACCCGCCCGGTGGCCGGTATCGCCATGGGCCTCATCAAGGAGGGCGATGACCACATCGTCCTCACCGATATCCAAGGCGACGAGGACCACCTCGGCGACATGGACTTCAAGGTGGCCGGTACCGCCGAGGGCATCACGGCCCTGCAGATGGACATCAAGATCAACGGCGTGACCACCGAGATCATGGCTCAGGCCCTTCAGCAGGCGAAGGACGCCCGCCTGAAGATCCTCGCCATCATCAACGAGGCAATGCCGGGCCCCCGCGAGGAGCTCTCGCCATGGGCACCCCGAATCACCGCGATCAAGATTGATCCCGACAAGATCGGCATGGTCATCGGTAAGGGCGGCGAGACCATCCGTGGGCTCGAGGCCGACTTCGAGGTGGAAATCTCCATCGAGGACGACGGCACCGTGAGCGTCTACGGCGTGCAGGGCGAGAAGGCCGACCAGTGTGTCGAGCGCATCCGCGGCATGACGAAGGACGTCGAGGTGGGCGATGTGTTCACGGGCGCGAAGGTCGTGAAGACCACCACCTTCGGTGCCTTCGTCGAACTGGTGAAGGGCATTGACGGCCTGCTGCACATCTCGAACCTCGGCTCCGGTCGGGTTGAGAAGGTGGAGGACGTGCTGAACCGGGGCGACTCAGTGGACGTGTGCGTCGAAGAGGTGGATCGGGCCCGCGGTCGCATTGGCCTGCGTCTGCTCAACGACGACACGGCACCGCCTCCCAGCGAGGGTGGCAGTGAGGGCGGCGGCGAGGAGTCGGCACCCAAGGTGCGCCGACGTCGCAAAATCGCCACCGATGATCTGGCCGAGTGACGACAGGGGCACGCTCCCTTGACACGATCGGTGAGGGGCTCCGGGTTATCTCGGAGCCCCTCACCGGCGTGCGCTCCGTTGCCCTCGGCCTGTGGATCGGCGTGGGCTCACGGTTTGAGCGCCCCGCCGAGTCCGGCGTGTCGCACTTCATCGAGCACCTGCTGTTCAAGGGCACGGAGCGCTTCAGCGCTGCCGAGATCGCTGAGGTGTTTGATGGGCTGGGCGGCGATATCAACGCCGCAACCGGCCGTGACCACACGGTCGTCTTCACCCGTGTGCTGGACGACCACTTGGAGACCGCTTTCGAAGTGGTCGCCGACATGCTGCAGAACCCGGCCTTCACCGAGTTGGACCAGGAGCGGCAAGTGGTGCTGGAGGAGATCCTCATGTACGAGGATGACCCCGGCGACTTGGTGCACGACGTCATCTCGCAGGCCGTCTTTCCTGACCAGCCCCTCGGACGGCCGGTCATCGGCACGAGCGAGGTGATCGCCTCGATTGGCGCGGACGCGATTCGCGCGTACCACCGCGGGCACTACGTGGCGCCGAACATGGTCGTGGCGGCAAGTGGTTCGGTGGACCAGGCCCGCTTGGTGGAACTGAGTGAGAAGTATCTCGGTGGTCTCGCGGCGGGGAACGGGGCCCACACTGTGGAGCCCGCGGCACCCGGTGCTCCCGTGCTGTCGGTGCGCACCAAGCCCACCGAGCAATATCATCTGGCGTTGGGTGGCCCGGGGCTTGATCGGTCTGATGACCGGCGCCACGCGATGGCGGTGCTCGACACCATCCTCGGCGGCTCAATGTCGTCGCGTCTGTTCCAGGAGATCCGTGAGCGACGCGGCCTCGCCTATTCAGTGGGCACCTACTCGGTTGGTTACGCGGACACGGGTCAGGTGGGCGTGTACTTGGGCACCCGTGAGGACAACCTTGGCGAGGCAGCAGAGGTGATGGGGCGTGAACTCACGCGCATTGGGCAGGAGGCCGTGCCGGCCACCGAACTTGATCGGGCCAAGCAGCACCTGAAGGGGCGCTTGGTGTTGAGCCTCGAGAGCCCGGGCACGCGCATGCAGCGCATTGGGCATGCCGTGCTCACCGACACACAGTTGCTGGACATTGACGAGATCGTGGCGCGCATTGACGCGGTCACGTCCGACGACGTGCAGGCGCTTGGTGCAGAGTTCTGGGATCCGTCGCGCATGTCCGTGGCGGCGATCGGACCAAGCGAGGATGCCGTGCGAGCGGCGGCCGGACGCCTCGCGCCCAACCTGTTGGGGGCGGCATGATCCGCGTGATGGCGACGGGGGCGGCGGGGCGCATGGGGCGGGCCGTGGTGGATGCCGTCAACGCGGCATCTGACACCGAGCTGGTGGCACAGGCCGACCCGAAGTTGGCGGGCCAGACGCCCCCGATGTTCAGCAGTGTTGACGAGGCGATTGCCGCCACGTCGCCCGAGGTTGCCGTGGACTTCACCCAGCCCGACGTGGCCTACGCCACGGTGCGCACCTGCCTCGAGGCGGGCGTGCACGCGGTGGTGGGAACCACGGGGCTCACCGACCAGCAGATGGCCGACCTCGCGGCACTCGCGCAGTCGGGCCCCGCCAACGTGATCATCGCTCCAAACTTCGCGGTGGGTGCCGTGCTGATGATGCGGTTTGCGGCCGAGGCGTCGCACCACATGAAGCGGGCGGAGATCATCGAGTTGCACCACGACGGCAAGTTGGATGCGCCGTCGGGGACAGCCCTCTTGACCGCCAAGGGGATGGAGGGGGATGTGACCATCCACTCCGTGCGCCTCCCCGGGCTGGTGGCCCATCAGGAGGTCATTCTGGGCGGGGTGGCCGAGACGCTCAGCATCCGTCACGACTCGCTGTCGCGCGAGAGCTTCATGCCAGGGATACTCCTTGCGGTTCGTGCAGTACGTGAGCGACCCGGTCTCACCATCGGCCTCGAGCCGTTGTTGTTTCCGTCCTGATCGTGCGACGCGACCCCACTGGTAACCTCGAACCGGTACCCCGACAAGGAGGCTGACGATGTCTGAGGGCTACACACACGTGGCAAAAGCCGACGTGGAGGTGCGTGAGCGCAAGGGCGGCGGTCCTGCGTCGCAGGACTTCGCAGGGGCCACGGGCTCCGCGCACATGACCTGCCGCGTCTGGACGTTCCATCCCGGTGACCAGATGGCGTACCACCGCCACCACGAGCAGGAGGAGATCTACCACCTGATCTCCGGCGGTCCCCAGGAGATGCTCATCGAGGGTGCGGTCGTGATCGTGAACGATCTGGACTGGTTGTGTGTGTCCAAGGACACCACGCGTCGGGTTCAGAACACCTCAGATCGGAATGCGATCTGGCTGATCATGGGGGCACCTCCCGGCACCGGCATCACCGATGGCATTCGCATTGATCCAGAGACGGGTCAGGAGATTCCCCGAACCTGATGTCGGTCGAGCAGTACGACGCGATCGTGTGCGGGGGCTCCTTCGGGGGCCTCGCCGCCGCGCAGCAGATTGGCGGCCGGGTGCTCGTCATTGACCGTCTGGAGATCGGTGACGGCGAGACGTCGGCGTCGGCGGTTCCGCTTGCATGCCTCGAGAATATGCACATGACTCAGGTCATCGACCAAGTGCACGAGCAGATCTACATCCACACCCGCCACCACTCGCAGGCACTGCGGTTCTTCCCCTTCGCCACGTTCAACTACCGGCGATTTTGCGAGGACCTGTTCGCGCGCACTCACGCCGACTTTGTGCGGGCCCGCATCGTGTCGGCCCGTGCCGGTCGCGTGGAGACCACCGCGGGAACCTTCGAGGCGCCCATCGTGGTGGACGCTGCCGGTTGGCGTACGGTCGCGGGCAAGGGTCGGGAGAAGTCGGCGCGGGCACCGCGGAAGAGCTTTGGCATCGAGGCCCGCCAGCCATTTCGCGGGGAGGGCCTGCACTTCTACGTTGGCCCGAGCCGTGGCGCGCGGCGGTTCTACTGGGCGTTCCCTGCCGGTGACCATGTGCGCGCCGGCCTTGCCACCTACACGGGGGACTCCGACCTCGCGGGTGATCTGCAGCAGTTCTGCGGCGACCTGAAGCTGGGGGATCCCGGAACGGTCCACGGTGGGTTCTTCACATCCCGGCTCATTGACCCCGTACGCGATGGCATGTTCCTAGTGGGTGACTCCGCGGGCATGTGCCTGCCGGTTTCGGGCGAGGGCATCCGCCCGGCCCTGGTATTCGGTCAGGTTGCGGGTCGTCTGGCCGAACGGGTACGCACCGGCGAGTTACGGCTTGATCAGGCGCTGTCGTCGTACCGGGCATTCGTGCAGTCGCGCGCGAAGGGCTATCGCATCCTCGACCGCCTGCAGACCGTGCTCAATCTGCTGCCCGACCGCATATTCTCGATCTTCGCGCGGTACATCGCGACGCCGCGAATACTGGCCTATGCCAACCGCGGGTATTACAACGTCGCAAGCCCCGATCTCCTGACACCCGACCAGGCGAGAGACCCGTTGCCGGCCATCGCGGTGCCGGTCTGACCGAGCGCCCCGATATGCTGGCCCCCGTGCTGGGAGATGTCCTTACCGCTGTGGTCACACCGTTCGACGCCTCTGGGGCAGTTGACGAGATCGCCTACCGTTCGTTGGTGCGGTTTCTCCTGGCGCACGGGAGCGAGGGCATCGTGGTGGCTGGCACCACGGGTGAGGCGTCAACGCTCTCCGACCCGGAGCGCATTGCGCTGTTCCGGGCGACGGTTGAGGAGTGCGATGGCCAGGGCACCGTCGTCGTCGGCACGGGAACGAACGACACCGCGCATTCGGTGCACCTCACCGAGATCGCACAGGATCTTGGCGTCGACGCCGCGCTGGTGGTGACGCCGTATTACAACCGCCCCCCGGCGGAGGGAATCCGGCAGCACGTGGCGGCCATCGCCGCGGTGGGTCTGCCGGTGGTGCTCTACAACATCCCCGTCCGTACCGGCACCAATATGTCCCCTGCGCTGATCGCCGACCTCGCCCGTATTCCCGGCGTGGTCGCCCTGAAGCAGGCCAACCCCGACCTGGGCGAGACCCAGCGGGTGGCCGATGAGACCGAGCTCGCGATCTATGCGGGTAATGACGACATGCTGATGCCTGTCCTCGAGATGGGGGGCGCCGGAGTCATCTCCGTGGCCTCGCATCTGGTGGGCGCGCAGATGCAGCAGATGGTGGCCGCAGTGAACGCGGGCGACGTGAAGGCTGCACAGGCCATTGACCGGTCGCTCGCGCCACTGTGGAGCGGCCTTTTTGAGACAATGAATCCCATACTGATCAAGGCGGCATTGGACATGCTGGGGATCATCCCCGGCGACGTCCTGAGGCTCCCGCTCGTGCAGGCCACGCCGGATGAGCGCGCAGCGCTCGCGGTACTGCTCGAGTCACAGGGCATCACCGCCTGATCCCAACGACTGGAATAATCCTGAACGCAGCAACTGACGCCCCCGCCCTGCGGATCATCCCGCTTGGCGGCGTGGGTGAGATTGGCAAGAACCTGTACGTGGTGGAGCACGCCGACCGTATCGTCGTGATCGACTGCGGGGTCACCTTTCCGGGGCCCGACCAGATGGGCGTGGATCTGATCCTGCCCGACATGACCTACTTGGTCGAGAACAAGGACCGCATTGACGGCCTCATTCTCACTCACGGCCACGAGGACCACATCGGAGCGGTGCCGTGGTTCCTCCGTGCGGTGGGGTCGGTGCCGATTTATGGCACGCGTTTCACTCTGGCCCTGGTGCGCGGCAAGCTCGATGAGCATCGCCTGCTGGGCGACGCCGAGATGATCGAGATCGCCTCTGGCGATCCGGCCCGAGCAATCGGCCCATTCGAGGCCGAATTCTTTCGCGTCACACACTCGATCCCTGACTGCGTGGCCGTGGCCCTGCACTCCCCGGCGGGCACCTTGGTGCACACCGGGGACTTCATGTTCGACCACCTGCCCATCGGCGGGCCGGAGAAGCGCAGCGACATCGCGGGGCTCGCCCGTTTGGGCGACAAGGGCGTGCTGATGCTTCTGGCCGACTCCACCAACGCCGAGGTGCCCGCCTCGGCCAAGAAGTACGAGGCATCCGTGGGGCCGGCGATGTCCGCCATCTTCGCCACGGCGCCCGGTCGGGTCATTGTCACCACGTTCTCGTCGCACATTGACCGCATGCAGCAGGTGTGCGATGCGGCGTACCGCGACGGACGCGTGGTCGGCGTTGTGGGTCGCTCGATGGTGCGCAACGTCAACATCGCGCGCAATCTGGGCTACCTGCGCGCTCCCGAGGGTCTCATCATCTCTGACAAGGAGATCGCCAAGACCCCCGACGACGAGTTGGTGCTGCTGACCACGGGCAGCCAGGGCGAGCCGCTCTCGGCGCTTCGCCGCATGGCCAACGGGGCGCACCCCAAGGTGGATATCAAGCCCGGCGACACGGTGGTGTACTCGTCGCGTCGCATTCCGGGCAATGAGCTGGCCATTGACGAGACCATCAACCGTCTGGTGGGCGCCGGCGCGAAGGTGGTGACCCCGGAAGACAAGCCGGAGGTGCACGCCTCCGGTCATGGCGTGCGCGACGACCTGCTGTGGATGCTGCAGCTCATTCGCCCGCGCTTCTTCGCGCCCATCCACGGCGAGGTGCGCCACCAGAAGGCGCACGCGGGCCTCGCTGCCGGTCTGGGGATCGGCGAGCGCACATTCATCCTGGAAAACGGGGATGTGCTCGAGGTATCGGCCGCTGGGGCCAGTACCGGTGAGCGCGTGGAATCCGGCCTCACCTACCTGGACTCATTCGGCACTGCCGATGTGGGCGAGGCCGTGGTACGGGACCGTCGCCACATGTCCGAGGACGGCCTCGTGTTGGTGTTGGTGCAGATCAGCGCGCATGACGGCGCGCTGGTGGGCACTCCCGAGATCGTGACCCGCGGGTTCGCAGGGGCTGATGACGAGAATCTGATCAAGGGCATTCGCGAGCGCGTGGAAGAGAGCCTGCGCAAGTCGGCGGAGGAGCACATCCACGAGGCGGACGTGTTGCAGAAGCAGTTGCACGACGCCGTGGGCTCATTGATCAACCGGAAGATGCGCCAGCGGCCGGTCATCCTGCCGGTCATCGTGGAGGTCTAGGGCAGGAAGCCGGCGCCGTGCACGACGCTCACTCGGGGGCAGGCCCCCGAGTGAGCCGTGTCGCAGAGGAGTGTGGTCAGCACATCTCGGGCAGGAATCTGGGTATTGGAGGGCCAACAGGGTCACGTACACCGAGACCCCGGGGAGACCGTGCCCGCGACCGCCAAGCGCACTCGCACCACACCAAGGAAGTCCAGCACCGCAAAGAAGCCGGCACGAGGCGGATCGCGGACGTCCCAGAGGCGCCCGCGCACGTCCAGTGACGGCTACGCCCGCGAGCTGATCGGCTTGGCCCTCATCGCGCTGGGCGGGTTTCTCGCCGCCATCGTGTTCGCCGGTGTGGGCGGGGGAGTGGCGGGTCAGGGGCTCGAGTCGCTCATCCGTATGGCCGTGGGCCGTGGTGTGGGCCTTCTGGCGTTGGTGATCGTGCTCATCGGTGTTCACTTTGTCGTGCGCATCCCGGTGTTCGACACGCGGCCCTTCCGTATCGGCGCGGTCATCGTGGCGGCCGCCATCTGCCTGGGGCTGGCATCGGGCCTCTTCGGGCCAGGTATGGACCTGTCGTATGGCTGGACCACGGTGCGTGAGATGCAGGCGAACGGCGGCGTGGTGGGAGCGGGGCTGTGGTGGGCGAGCGCCAGCACAATGGGTGCGGTGGGGGCCAACATTCTCACGGTGCTCGGTATCGCAGCGGGAATGGTTCTGATGAGCGGGGCGTCGCTTGGGGAGGCCCTTCGCGGATCTGGTCGGGGTGCCGCGGCGGCCAGTGCGGTCGTTGGCCGCGGCCTCGCCACCGCGACGGTCACCACCGTCCGCGGCAGTCGCAGAGCATCCGACGAGATGCGCCTGATCGCGCGGACGGTCACAGGGCCCATCGCGCGCCGCGGTCCGAGCTCCGAGGAACACCCGGTGGACGGCGCCGACCGATATGCGGATCTGTTCAACGAGGAGGAGCACCTGCCCCCGTCACCGGCGCTTGGGTCGTCTGCCGGTGCGCTGGGCCTAGGGCAGGACATGGGGGACGGCCCTGAGATCATCATCGAGGGTGCCCATGACGTGCTCCACGACCCCATGGACGACGACGACCCATTCGTGCCGGTGGAGGTGCCACAGCCCACCACCCCCGTGCCGGTTATCGCTGACCCCACCGAGAACCGGGTGCACTCCGGCGCCGGCAACGCGCCCGCGGGTGGCTGGACCCGCCCGCGCAAGAGCGTGCTGCACAAGTCGTCGGGCGGCGGCGGAACCTCTGCGGCCGTGGTGCGCGAGACGTCGCGTCGTCTGGTGGAGGCGCTTGCGGAGTTCGGTGTCCAGGCCGAGATGGTGAATGCGGTGTCCGGTCCGCGCGTGACCCGCTACGAGCTGAAACTTGCTCCCGGCACCAAGGTGGCCAAGGTCAGTTCGCTGCGGGACGACCTTGCCTACTCGCTGGCGGCCACCGACGAGATCCGCATTCTTGCCCCGATTCCGGGCAAGCAGGCCGTCGGCGTCGAGGGGCCGAATCCCAACGCCCGCATGGTGACCTTGGGTGACGTGTACCGCGACTTCCCCACGGGCACCGGCCCGCTCGCAGCGTGGCTGGGCCTCGACATCGGTGGGAAGGCTGTGTTCCTCGACGTGGCCCGCATGCCGCACCTGCTCATCGCGGGCTCAACCGGCACGGGCAAGAGCGTGTGCCTCAACGCGCTGCTCGCATCCATTCTGCTGCGCGCCACGCCCGAGGAACTGCGCTTGGTGATGATCGACCCCAAGAAGGTGGAGCTCAATCACTACGAGGGGATTCCGCACCTGCTCACACCGGTCGTGACGAACATGAAGAACGCGACCGCGGTGTTGTCGAACATCGTGGCTGAGATGGAGTCACGCTACGAGTTGATGGGCGCAGCGCGCGCGCGCAATCTCAACGATTGGAACGAGATTCGTCGGGGCCAGGGTCTCAGCCTCATTCCGCACATTCTCGTGGTTATTGATGAGCTGGCGGACCTGATGATGGTCGCACCGGGCGAGGTGGAGGACGCCATCATCCGCCTGGCACAGAAGAGTCGGGCGGTGGGCATCCACCTGCTTCTTGCCACCCAGCGCCCGTCGGTGGACGTGATCACCGGGATGATCAAGGCCAATGTGCCGTCCCGCATTGCGTTCGCGGTGTCGTCGCAGGTGGACTCACGCGTGGTTCTCGACTCCGGCGGTGCCGAGTCGCTGCTGGGCAACGGTGACATGTTGTTCCGCCCGGTGGGCACATCACGCCTGCAGCGCCTGCAGGGTGCGTACGTGGGCGAGGATGAGATCCTGGCCATCACGGACCACTGGCGTCGTCAGGGACGCCCTGTGATCGACGCGGGGTTGGTGAAGCGCGCCGAGGTAGCGGAAGCGGTGGAGGCCGGCGGCGATGAATTGATCCAGCGGGCGGTGGAGACGGTGGTACAGCAGGGAACGGCATCGGTCTCGCTGTTGCAGCGTCGTCTGGGTGTTGGCTACGCCCGCGCCGGTCGCTTGGTGGATTCACTCGAGCGACTCGGGGTTATCTCGGGGTATGAGGGCTCGAAGCCGCGCACCGTGCTGATCGGGGAGGGCGAGATCGAGCGGGTGCTCGGGATCGTCGCCGTTGACGGCGACGTTTCACCGGACGAGCTTCGGTAACGATCGTCGCATGACGCGGCCGAGTTCCGGGCGGTGGCAAAGGCGTACCGGTGATAGCGTCACCGCCCCCCGGCGGGGCCGGGGTCACCTTCATGTACGAAATCGGAAACAGCCTTCGCGAGGCAAGGGTGCGTCAAGGCATCGACTATTCCACTGCCGAGTCCGGCACGAGGATCCGGTCGCGCTACCTGCTTGCGATGGAGGAAGAGGACTTCGACGCCCTGCCCGACTCGTCGTATGTTCGCGGGTTCTTGAGGGCCTACGCCAGTTACTTGGGCATTGACCCGGGGCTGGTGCTCGACGAATACGACTCGCGGTTCGGCGAGTTGGCACACGCGTTGTCGCCGGATGGCCGTCGCCGTGCGGCCAAGCGCACCGAGGGTGGCCCGCGGCGGCGCGAGGCGCAACTGCTGTGGATGGGTATCGGTGGGGTGGCCGCCGTGGCCATGCTGGCATGGCTCGGCATCGGGGGAAGCGCGCCCGATGCACGCACCCCCACGATTGCGACAGTGGCCACGACTGGGGTCACGACCGCACCGGTACGGCCCGTGGGGCTGGCCTTCCGTGGCACCGGTACCAAAAGCAGTTATCTCGAAGTGCGCGCCGGCTCCGCCACAGGCGCGACGCTCTCGAGCGGTGTACTCGTGCCGAGGGCAACCCGCACGTTCACCGTGCCCGCCGCCGTATGGGTGCGTATGGGCAACCCGAGCCGCGTGGTGGTGACATTGGATGGCCAGCCACTGCCGATTTATGGTGGCACAGGGGAGTTCCTCATCAGTCGCGACGGCGCCATCCGGCTGCCGGGGGGCTGACCGCTGCGCGCGCGCATCGTCGTGACCGGCACCGAGGTGCTGGAAGGGCGGGTGCGGGATGAGAATGGGGCGGCCATCGCCGCCGATTTGACATCGCACGGGGTGCGCGTGGTGGGCACCGCTGTGGTGGACGACACCCAAGCATCCATCGAGGCTGCGGTGTCCGCTGCGCTCGCGGGCGATGTCGCCCTGGTGGTAGTGACGGGGGGGCTCGGGCCCACGCACGACGACCGCACCATGGCCGCCGTGGCCGCCGTGGCGGGGCTGCCGCTTGATGAGCACCCGGTCGCACTCGCACGCATTCGGGACACGATGTCGTCCGTGCGGCTGCGGGCATCCGATGCCACCCGGGAAGCCGCGGCACGCAAGCAGGCCCTCGTGCCGCGGGGTGCGTTGTCTCTGCCGCCGCCGGGTACGGCACCTGGGGCGGTTGTCGCGGTGGGGGATCAAACGGTGGTGGTGCTGCCGGGGCCGCCGTGGGAGTGCATGGCGTCATGGGTCCATGCGGTGCAAACAGACCGGGTACGCGCCCTCATTGAGGGCGCAGGCGGCGGAGCGCCGATTGTCCTTCGGATCGCGGGCGTCATCGAGCCGGAGTTCATCGAGGCCCTGGACGATCCCATGTGGCACGCACAGGGGCTCGAGGTGGGCGTGTGCGCGAAGCCGGGCGAACTGGAACTGACGATTCGGCCGGACGATGCTGTGGGGCGGTCGCTCGAGGCGCACCTTGACCTGGTGTTCCCCGGTGCGATCTTCTCGCGGGATGGCGCACTGTTGGAACAGGTGTTGGGGGCCGCCCTAGTTGCACAGGGCCAGACCCTGGTGACGGCCGAGTCATGCACCGGCGGCATGATCGGGGCCCGCCTCACGACCATGCCGGGCGCGAGCGCGTGGTATCTGGGCGGTGTGGTGTCGTACGACGACGCCGTCAAGCGGGAGTTGCTCGGTGTGCCCGGGCACGTGCTCCGCGACCATGGCGCGGTGTCAGCCGAGACCGCCTCGGCCATGGCGGAGGGCGCGCGGGATCGTCTGGGAGCAACGTGGGCGCTGTCGATCACCGGCATCGCCGGCCCCGGCGGCGGCACCCCGCAGAAGCCCGTGGGACTGGTGTACGTGGGCGTCGCGGGTGCATTGGGAACCACCACGCGTGAACTACGCCTGCACGGGGATCGCGAGCGCATTCGCCTGCGGGCATGCACCATGGCCCTGCATCTGCTGCGCGAGGTTGTCACGGGTTGAGAGCCGCACCAGGGCGCGACCGGAACGGTGCCATTCGCGCGTATTCAGTGCGTGAACGCCCCGTACGGTGGTCTGTGGGCGCATGTCGCACGCCAGCGGGGAGGGACGTCCGGGCCGGGTGCGAACATGTGTTCTACATACGCCGGGCATCGCTCTATATTTCGCCCGGAGATGCGAACCTTGGGAGACACGGTGGAGAAGGAAGAGGCACTCGGCTCGGCACTCACGCAGATTGAGCGGCAGTTTGGCAAGGGCGCGATCATGCGCTTGGGGGACATGCCTCTCGCCAACATTGGCTACCTGCCCACCGGCGCGCTGGCGCTCGACGTGGCACTCGGTATCGGGGGTCTCCCGCGAGGTCGCATTGTCGAGGTGTTTGGTCCCGAGGCATCGGGAAAGACCACGCTGCTGTACCACGTGATCGCCCAGGCTCAGAAGCGCGGTGGGCTGGCGGCATTCATTGACGCAGAGCACTCACTCGACCCCTCATACGCACGGCGGATCGGCGTCAACACCGACGATTTGCTGGTGTCGCAGCCCGACCATGGGGAGCAGGGACTCGAGATCGCTGACCTGCTGATCCGTTCGGGTTCGCTCGACGTGGTGTGCATCGACTCAGTGGCGGCGCTGGTGCCGAAGGCTGAGATTGAGGGCGAGATGGGTGACACCCACATGGGCCTCCAGGCCCGCCTCATGTCGCAGGCGCTTCGCAAGCTGGCCGGCACGCTTAACCGCGCTGGCACCATCTGCATCTTCACCAACCAGTTGCGCGAGAAGATCGGCGTGATGTTCGGGTCGCCGGAGACCACCCCGGGTGGTCGTGCCCTCAAGTTCTATTCGACGGTGCGCCTCGACATACGCCGCATCGAGAACTTGAAGGAGGGCACCGAGGTCATCGGATCGCGCGTGCGTGTGAAGGTGGTGAAGAACAAGGTGGCACCGCCATTCCGCCAGGCGGAATTCGACATCATTTACGGCGAGGGCGTGTCGCACGAGGGCAATCTCATTGACTTGGGTATCGAGCACGACGTCGTCACCAAGAGCGGGTCGTACTTCTCGTTCGGGGACGAGCGCCTTGGCCAGGGCCGTAACGCCGCCAGAACGTTCCTGAAGGAGCACCCGGATATCGCCGACATCATTGAGCTGCGTATTCGCGAGGCCACCGGCGTGTCGGAAACACCGCCTGAGATCACTGTTGAGCCCGTGGTGGATCCCAAGACCGGGGAGGTCATCAACGGCGCTGAGCTGGAGGATGTGGCCGCGGTGAAAGCCGCCTAACAGCGGATACCGGGGGTACCGGCGCACGACTAACATCAGCGGTCGTGCTCCGGTACCACCTCACCACCTTCGGGTGCCAGATGAATGCGCACGACTCAGAGCGGATGCATGGGGTGCTCGAGTCGCTGGGCTACGCGCCCGTTGACGACCGGGACGCTGCCGACCTGATCGTGTTCAACACCTGCACCATTCGCGGGTCTGCGGACGCGCGGTTCATGGGCAATCTTGGGGAGGCGCGGCGTATCAAGCGCGAGCGTCCCGACACGGTGGTGGCTGTGGGCGGGTGCTGGGCGCAGAGCCAGAAGCAGAATGTCTTCACCGAGTTTCCCTTCGTGGACATCGCGTTCGGACCGGGTGAGATCAATCGTCTCGGCGAGTTCCTCGCCCGCGAGCGCATCGCACCCGTGGGCGCCTTCACTCTCGACGGGAGGTTTAGCGGCGAGTTGCCATCGCACCGGCAACGGCCACACCAGGCTTGGGTGCAGATCTCGGTGGGTTGCAACTGCGTGTGCTCTTACTGCATCGTGCCGTTCGTGCGCGGACGTGAGCGCAGTCGGCCGTTGGATGAGGTGATCGCCGAGGTTGAGGCGCAGGCCGCCGACGGGGTGGTGGAGGTGACCCTGCTGGGGCAGAACGTCAACTCTTACGGGCGGGATCTGAGCGCGGATACGCGGGTGACGTTTGCCCAGATGCTGGCGGCCGTGAGCGCCGTGGAGGGCATCTCGCGTGTTCGCTACATGAGCCCGCACCCGAAGGACATCCGCGACGACGTCATCATCGCCCATCGCGACATCCCCGAGGTATGTGAGCACATTCACCTGCCCGCGCAGGCCGGGTCGAGCCGGATTCTAAAAGCCATGCGTCGCACGTACGACCGCGACCGCTACCTCGCCCTCGTGCGTCGTATTCGCGCACAGCTGCCGGACATCGCGCTCACCACCGACCTGATCGTGGGCTTTCCGGGCGAGACCGAAGAGGACTTCGCCGAGACGCTGTCGCTGGTCGCCGAGGTGGGCTACGACGGGGCTTACACGTTCATCTACTCACCGCGGCCGAACACGCAGGCCGGTGATTCGATGGAAGACGACGTGCCCCCCGAGGTGAAGGGAGAGCGCATCGCGCGCCTGATCGAGGCGGTGCACGCGAGTGCGCGGCAGCGTCTTGGTCGCCACGTGGGCACCACGCAAGAGGTGCTCGTGGAGGGTCCATCCCGAACGAATGACAAACTGCTGTCGGGCCGGACGCGGCACAACGTGACGGTCAACTTCGCCGGCACGGCGCCGGTTAGCGCGTGCGTGCGCGTGGTCATCGAGGGCGCCAGTTCCCACACGCTGGCCGGCCGCATGGCCGATGTGGCGGCTCCCGTCGGGGCGTGACTCTACCGCCTGAGGTGCTGGCGATCTTCGGGCCGACCGCGGCGGGAAAGAGCGCGCTGGCACACGCTGCGGCGGTCGCGTTGGGCGGTGAGATCATCGTGGCTGACCCCTTTCAGCGGTATCGCGGGTTGGAGATCACGGCGGATGCACCCGCGGCCCATCACCGGGCCGAGGTGCCCTACCACCTAGTGGGGGACCTCGATCTGACCCACGATTCCACCGCGGGCACGTTTGCTGCGGCCGCGCACCGGGTGATTGACGCCGTCGTCGCGCGTGGTGGTGTACCGATCGTGAGCGGCGGAACCGGATTGTATTTGCGGGCCGCGCTCACGCACATGGAGATGCGGTCCGCGCCGCCCCCTGAGGTGCGTGAGTGGGCGCGTGCCCTGGCCGCACACCCCAGCGCGGGGGCGGCTGAGCTGCGTGCGCGTGACCCGAAGGTCGCCGAGGCGATTGACATGGCGAACCCACGGCGAGTGTCCCGAGCCCTGGAGCGTTCCGCAATGGGCCAGTCGGTGGATGCCGGTGGGGACATCTGGAAGGCGCCAGCCCGCCGCCCGGCGCTGGTGGTGGGCATCACCCGGCCTCGCGAGGTCATTGATGTGCTCATCGCCGCCCGCGTTGATCGCGAGATCGGCGATGGGCTCGTGGCCGAGTTGCAGCGTGCGCTTGAGACCCCGGGGCTCGCGCGGGCGCCGCAGCAGGTGATCGGCATGCGGGAGGTTAAGGCCATGAGGGTTGGGACACTGGGCCGTGATGGGTTACCGGACGCGCTCTGCATGCGCACGCGGCGCCTGGCGCGCATGCAGGAAACTTGGCTGCGCAGGATGGCGCCGGATGCGCTGCTTGACCTCGCAGACGCGCCGGCGGTGGACGCGCTGCCTCAGTTGCTCACCGCATGGCGGCGCGCCCGCGAGGGCGTCGGATAGCCTGCCGACTCGTGTCCGATCTGATCTCATTTCAGAAGTGGCAGGGCCTTGGCAACCACTACGTGGTGACCGAGACATCTGCGTGGCCTGTGCCGCTGAGCCCCGCGCGTGCGCGGGTGGTGTGTGACGCCAACCTCGGAATCGGTTCCGACGGCATCCTCGAGGTGGTCATGCACGATGACGGCCCGGAGATGGTGGTGTGGAACCCTGACGGCAGCAACGCCGAAAACTGTGGCAACGGCATCCGCATGGTGGCGCGCTACCTCGACACGACCGGGCGTCTGCCCGAGGATGGCCGCATTCTCACGAGCGCCGGCCCCGTGCACGTGACCGTGGATGGTGAGGTGGTCGCCGTCAAGATGGGCCGCGCGGTGTTTCCGGCGGGTGAGTCCGAGGAGTCGCTCGCCACGGACCTGGGTGTGGTGTCCCTGACGGCGGTATCAATGGGAAACCCGCACGCGATCATCCGCCATGACGCCCCCGATTCGGTGGTGCGCAGCCTTGGCCCGCTCGTCGAGGTGAGCCCGCGGTTCCCCGATCGCACCAATGTGGAGTTCATCCGCCGCGATGGCCCCGGTGAGATCACCATGCGCGTGTGGGAGCGTGGTGTGGGCGAGACCATGGCGTGCGGCACCGGTGCCTGCGCCGCTGCGGTTGCCGCCGTGCGCCTCGACGGCGCGACCACCCCCGTCACCGTGCATCTGGCCGGTGGCGACTTGATCATTGATGTCACGGACGACCTGGAGGTCACGATGACCGGACCGGCCCTGCCGGTATACGAGGGCCGCATGTCGGCCGATCTGACCGCACGTGTGGTGGCGGCATGAGCCGTCCCATCGGTGCGGCGCGGTTGGGGCTTCTGCCCCCATATCTGTTCGCGGCGATCGAGCAGAAGATCGCGGACAAGCGTGCGGCCGGAGTGGACATTATTTCGCTGGGCATCGGTGACCCGGACACGCCCACGGCGGATTTGGTGGTGCAGCGCATGCAACAGGCGGTTGCCGATCCGTCCACGCACCAATACCCGTCGAACCGCGGCCGGCAGTCGTTCCGCGATTCGCTGGCGGGGTTCTACGACCGCCGCTTCGGCGTGGATCTCGACCCGGACACGGAGATCATCCCCGCACTCGGCGCCAAAGAGGCGGTCGCCAACCTCAACCTCGCGCTGCTCGATCCGGGCGACGTGGCCTTGGCCAGCGACCCCGGGTATCCCGTCTATACCAACGGCCCGCTCCTGGTGGGCGCGGAGCCCGTGTCAATGCCGCTCGTGCCCGAGTTGGGGTTCCAGCCCGATCTTGACGCCATCCCTGCTGATGTGCTCAGCCGTGCGCGCATCATGTATCTCAACTATCCCAACAACCCCACGGGTGCGGTGGTCGAGGACGACCTGTTCGCGCGCGTGGTGGCCTTCGCGAAGGCGCACGACATCATCGTCGTGCACGACAACGCATACTCCGAGATCACTTATGACGGCTACGTGGCGCCGTCGTTCCTTGCCACCCCCGGCGCCAAGGACGTGGGCATCGAGGTGTTCTCGCTGTCAAAGACCTACAACATGACCGGCTGGCGATCGGGTGCCGTGGTGGGCAACGCCGAGATCGTCAGGGCCTACTGGCAGTTGAAGACCAATCTGGACAGTGGCATGTTCGAGGCGGTGCAGGAGGCCAGCGTCGCGGCGCTCGACAGCGACCAGGAGTCGGTACGCGCGATGTGCGAGGTCTATCGGCGCCGTCGCGACATCCTGGTTGACGCCCTGAACGCCATCGGGCTGGACGTCACCCCGCCGAAGGGCGCCATCTATGTGTGGGCCCGTGTGCCCGTGGGCGAGACGTCGGCGTCATTCACCGAGAAGGTGCTTGAGGACGCGGCCGTGGTCATCTCACCGGGGTCCGCCTTCGGCCCGAGCGGCGAGGGCTTCGTGCGCATGAGCCTGACCACTCCCGACGATCGCCTCGTGGAGGCCGCCGAGCGCATCGCGCGTCTCGTTGACGCCTGACATCCAGTTCTTGAGGATGCACCCGGATGCCGTGTTGCCGGTCCGGGCGCATCCGGGCGACGCCGGTCTTGACCTGGTGGCATGTGAGGCCGTGGATCTGGGTCCTGGTATGCGCGCAGCCGTGCCCACGGGATGGGCGGTGGCCATCCCTCCGGGCATGGCGGGCTTGATCGTGCCGCGATCGGGCAACGCCTTGCGGCTGGGTCTGACCGTGGCCAACGCACCGGGGCTGATTGACGCGGGTTACCGCGGTGAACTTCAGGTGATCCTGATCAACCTCGGTGACGCACCCGTGGCCGTCGCGTCCGGTGACCGGATTGCCCAGTTGGTGATCACGCCGGTGGCGCTTGGGGCGGCGGCGGAAGTGACCCAGTTGCCGGCGTCCGACGGGCGTGGCGCCGCGGGCCTCGGGTCAACCGGCCGCTAGCTGTCCTACCCACACACGTTTGAACGCCTTAAGAAGGCGCACGCGGTTCTCCGCCATCGCGCTGTGAGTCGCGAACCTCCCTGAGCCGCCGTTCACCTGACCCCCGGTGGCACAGGGGGGCACCGTCGCGGCAACGGCCGGGGCGTCGTCGCTATGGGTGCCCATGGGCTGGGTACCACGATGTCTTGCGACATACCTGCGTATTCGATATGTATGTGAGCGATCTGCACCGGATGAGCTGACGCCAGCAACTGGCAGGCACCAAAAAGGTCTCTTCACATGCACACTTGGCCCGCTGCATCGTCAGACTTCCACCCCCAGACGCGTGGGCAAGGTATGCACGCGACCCCCCTGCGGTGGCTTGTCATCGCATGCGCCACGCTGATCGGGGCGCTTGGGGTGCTGGTCATGCCCGCGACGTCGTTGGGGGCGACGGGCGACACGTGGACCATTCGAACCTCTGCG
>Ga0105052_10001125_pt1 | contig 36545 bp, 32 predicted proteins | sample FRY03_FD_78094 | JGI IMG/M metagenome (GOLD analysis project Ga0105052, IMG submission 78094) | Freshwater microbial communities from Lake Fryxell liftoff mats and glacier meltwater in Antarctica - FRY-03 | ecosystem: Environmental > Aquatic > Freshwater > Ice > Glacier meltwater ... | reverse complement strand
CCGTTGACTTTTGGTAGAAGGATGTCGAGAAGAATGACGTCGTAGTTGTTGGCGAGTGCCTTATCGAGTCCGTCGGCCCCATCACGGGCGATATCGACGAGAAAACCTTCGGCCTCTAAACCTTTACGCAAGGCATCGCCAAGAGCTACTTCGTCCTCCACGATAAGCAACTTTGTCATCTCCATAAACCCATTATGTCAATGTCAGAACCGATCACTCTGTTTCCAACCTGAACAGGTGTTCAGCAATTCAGGTTCTTGACAGCAGGGCTTTGCCACACTCACATCGTCACTTACACAACGGGTGTGAGGACACAACACAAAAGGAAATATTCAAAATGAATGCAAGAAAGTACCTCATTTCGGTGGGTCTGGCGATGGGGGCAGCACTCGGTGCCTCCGGCATCGCAGCAGCTACCACCGGTTCAACGAACCCCCCGGTACCGGTGGAACAATCGCAGACTCCTGCGGTAACCGCAGCGCCACAATCCGAAAGCAATGTGAACACTGAAGCAAACCAAGCCAATGACAAAAACGAAGCCAACGAAGTTGAGTCCAAGGATGAGGCCAATGAGTCCAAGGATGAGGCCAATGGCGTCGATTGTGAAGATGGAATCATCGTTGCCACCGGCGCTGAGTGCGATGGTGGACCATCGGCTAACTCAACTGATGACAAAAACGAAGCCAACGAAGTTGAAATAAACGACGAGGGTGCCGTTCAGTCAGGTACAAACGGCAAGTAGGGATTTCCCTCCGACACTGGCCGAAAACGTGCTCGCTTCGACTTCGGTCGGGGCGGGCACTTTTGCTGTTACGACTCAATTAAAGATGGGCCAATGGTCTCGGACTTTTGCTCGGGATCGGTCATGGGATGTTCGTTGGATTGATGATGCCATTCATGTTGACGATGGCTCATCCGCTCGTACGAAATAAAGAAATGCCGTAGCCAGGTTTTGCGCTAAGCGGGTTTGGTTCGTTGACTTACATTGGGGTAGTTATGGCCCACGGTGTCTTCGGGTTTGTTCTTAGCGTCAGTTACGTTGGCCTTGTTTCGTAGGGGACTGCTGTCACTTTGGTCGACTCCTGATGTGTGAGGATTTGCGATGGGGACCAGAAGTACACGTTGGAATCGAGTGGTTCATGTACCGCTATAGCCACGTCTAGAGGTACTCCTAAATTGGATAAACCAGCCCAATCAAATATGAGATAGCGTTAACTGCAGTTAACCAGGCTACACAAATCAGTATCTACTTTTCCTGGGGAACCTCAAGGAGTTACCATGGCCAGCACCGCTTTCGACCTCGATACCGGTCGCGGCATGCAGATCGCCGCCAAGTTCTTTCGCGGGATGTCCGATCCGATCCGCATGAGGCTCCTCACGCTGCTCCTCACTCACGGGGAGATGTCGGTGGGTGAGCTGGTTGAGGCTGTCGACGGTCTCCAGGGACGGGTTTCTAGCCATCTCGCCTGTCTCCGCCACTGCGGACTGGTCACCGACCGCAAGGAGGGGCGCAACGTCTATTACTCGGTCCACGACCACCGGGTCCGCGAGTTTCTGCCTATCGCCATGGCGATGATCTCTGACAACGCGAGTCACATCGCCACCTGCCACCGCATCCCCGAGTCCTGATCTGGTGAGACCGATCGTCCCTTAGTGTGTCGTTGGTCACAGTAGGAATATATACGCAAGGTCGTATGGTTATTTACACTAGACATCGTCTCCGTTTCGTACGTTTAGCATTGGAGCCACCCATGACCACCCACACCACCCGTTGGACCGCAGAGGTTTCCGGCATGACATGTGACGTCGACTGGGACCTGGCCATCATCGGGTCTGGTTCGGCCGCGTTTGCGGCGGCAATCAAGGCCACCGAAGCCGGGGCGCGGGTAGTCATGATCGAGCAGGGGACTCCCGGCGGTACTTGTGTCAACATCGGGTGCGTACCCTCCAAGGCGCTGCTTGTCGCGGCCGAGGCTCACCACCGGGGTCGCAGTCACACTTGCGTCGGTGTCGCCCATATCGCGGGTGACCAACCAGACCTGGCAGCGATCGTCGCCCAGAAGGACGAGTTGGTCGGCGCGCTCCGCCAAGCCAAGTACCTCGACCTGATCGAGATCTACGGATTCACGTTGCTCCACGGCACCGCCCGTTTCATCGATGCCGATACGATCTCGGTCAACGATGAGCCGCTGCAGGCTACGAACTACCTGATTGCCACCGGCGCCCGCCCCGCGCTACCGACCATCGAGGGGCTCGATTCTGTCGACTACCTGACATCCACCTCGGCGTTGGACCTCACCGAGGTGCCGGCCCGTCTCGCCGTGGTGGGCGCCAACGCCATCGGCCTAGAGTTGGGTCAGGCATTCTCCCGCCTAGGCGCCGACGTCACCTACCTCGACATTGCTGAACGCGTCGCACCCTTCGAGGAGCCAGAGATCTCTGCCGCATTGACTGATGTGCTCGTTGACGACGGGGCCCACGTTGTCACAGGTGCGCAGATCAAGCGGATCAATCAGACAGCCGACGGTACAATCACGATCGAAGGCAACCTGGCCGACCTGGGTTCAACGCTGACTGTCGACCGGGTGCTGGTTGCCACCGGCCGGGTTCCAAACACCGCAGAGCTAAACCTCCAAGCGGCCGGCGTGGACATCGACCGGCGAGGCTTCGTGGTGGTTGACGAGTTCTTGCGAACTACCAATACCAGGGTGTGGGCAGCCGGTGATGTGACTGGGTCACCGCAATTCGTTTACGTGGCGGCCTCCCAAGGCGCCATCGCGGCCGATAACGCCATCTCTGATGCTGGGCGTAGCACCGACTACCGGACGCTTCCCCGGGTCATCTTCACGACCCCCCAGGTGGCCGCGGTGGGGTTGACTGAAGCGCAGGCTACCGAGGCCGGATTTGATGTCATTACCTCCGTCTTGTCGCTCGCCCATGTTCCCCGAGCGATCGTGAACCGCGACACCCGCGGGCTGATCAAACTCGTCGCCGACCGAACAACGGATCGACTGCTCGGTGTGCACGTGCTCGCCGAGGGCGCGGGGAAAGTAATTCAGGCTGGCGTCTACGCGCTGATGGCGGGGCTCACCATCACCGAGATCGCGGGAGCGTTCCACTCGTACCTGACGATGGCCGAGGGCCTCAAGCTCGCCTCTCAGGCGTTCCACCGCGACGTGGGCAAGCTCTCCTGCTGCGCCGCCTGAGACCCCGACCCTTCAACGCCACAAGGGTCCAGTCAGTGGCATCACCGAATTAGTTGAGGTGATAGCGCACGGCGATCACGTGTTCTTGACACGGCAGTCAAGCAAGGTGTCGGTGCAGGATCAGCACAAGCGGATGTCCGCGCTGGTCCAAGGTGCGCCAGGGCTGTCCCTCATGGTCGATAAGTTCAATATCGGGAAGTTGGTCACCGACGCGCAGGGTCACTTCATCACTCTGTATGGTTCTGGAAAGTTAACAATCTGCGGGCCAGTCGGCATGGCTAATAACTCGAGTGCTGCGCGAACTACTGCTTGATGTCGTTGGTGATCACGAGGTGCACCGAGCGGCCGACCCATTGGATGGTCGGTGATGAGTGCACGGCTCACTCCCATTTGACGTGGCACGTGCTCGAATGCACGGATGTAGATCCCAACAGTTGGGATGCCTGACGCTTCTAAGACTCTTTGTACATGCCCAACTGACACGTGGCAAACAGGTCAAACAGGTACCAGTAAGACAGCATCAATCGCATTGGCTTTGAGCATCGCAGCCCATACTGGTGCGACGCTGTCACGAAGTCGGAGTTGCGATGAGGCACCCACGAAGGAGTATGCCTGTTGAGCCACCTCGCCGATTACCCCGGACGAGGCCAAGTCGCGTAGCGCTACGAGTGGGAGTACAACATTGTGGTCAAGTATCGCCGACTCAACCGGGTAGCCACCGTGGCGCACACGAAGCTGTTCGGGTGGCGTGTCGATTGGGATGGTCGACAACGTTGGTTCGGCTCTAAGGAATTCACCGATACGCGCCTCGGCCTCGGCCTGGCTCATGTTGTCGACTCCTAATGGTTTTGGATCGTGGCCATCGACGAAATGCCCACTCGAAGTGACAAGGGCGACCCGGGCCTTGGCTAGTGGTTTGGTGAGCACGGAGAATTCGATGTCTTGGTACTGGAACTTGGCCTTGGCATCGAGGTGCGAAATGTACGCATGTTGCTGCCACGAACGGACATGATCAACGAGGCGCATCGTGTTGCCATCATTCATTGTGGTGGCGAGCTGTTTCAACAAATCGACGAAGAACTCGCCTGCCTCAGGTTCTGAGAGTTCGGCTAGGAACTTGAAGTCGAGGTTGCTCCGCGAGCCATAAAAGAACGAGTTTTTAAACTCCTTGAAAGACTCAGGTGCTCGATCGTTGTCGGGTAGATCGGTCATGGTTGTGAATCTACTAGTCGTGCTCGAAGCCCTGCGATTCGCGTGTGTCTAAACAACAGTTGCAGTCGCGGTAGATTTAGGTGAGCAAATTGCCCTTGTAGCTCAGTCGGATAGAGCAACGGACTTCTAATCCGCAGGTCGCAGGTTCGATTCCTGCCGAGGGCGCCACATTTCACTATGAATCATTGCCAAAATCGTGAATTGAAGGCTCTAGGCCTTACAATCAAAGGGTGATTTTCAAGAAAGATGACATCGTCATCTACCCCCAGCATGGTGCCTGCAAGGTAAAGGGGATCAAGAAGATGGACTTTTTCGGAAAGAAAGAGGACTACCTCATTCTTGAGACAATCATCAACGAGATGACCCTGCGAGTTCCTGTCGCCAAGCTGCAAGATGTCGGCGTTCGTCCGCCAGTCAACCCAGATGAGCTAGAAGATCTTGTGTCAGTTTTGTCTAAAGCAGACCCTCGTGTTCCTGCTAACTGGTCACGCCGGTTCAAGAACCACCAGGAAAAACTAAAGAGTGGCGATGTGTACCAAGTAGCAGAAGTTGTGCGCAACCTTGCTGCCAGAAATCGTGATGCGTCGTTGTCTGCTGCTGAGAGAACAATGTACGAACGCGCTCGAGTCAACCTTATTTCTGAGATTGCACCTGCTTTGAAGGTGAGCAAAGAAGAAGCAGAAGAGTTTTTGAATGCAGCCCTTGAAAAAGGTGTCTTGAAGCCAGTAAAAGTTGTCAAGAAAAAAGTCGAAGCAGTAAAAAAAGCTGAAGCAGTTGAAGCTGTCGAAGAAGACGAAACAGTCGAAGCAGTCGAAGACGTTCTCGGCGACGCAGATCTGTAACGAATGATGCGCCTAGGCTTTTGTGGCCTCGGTGCCATGGGGTATCCCATGGCGGGGCATTTGGTAACTGCAGGACATTCTGTAGTTGTATTCAATCGCTCATCATCTAAATCTGTTGCATGGGTTTCTGAATATTCTGGCGAGTCCGCAGCTACTCCTCGCGAAGTAGCCGCAGCATCTGACATGGTGATGCTGTGTGTTGGCAACGACAACGATGTGCGTTCTGTTGTGTTTGGTGACAACGGAATACTTGCTGGTGCGCACGTTGGTCTCATCGTGGTTGATCACACAACAACAAGTGCTGAACTTGCGCGTGAAGTATCAGCAGCGTGTGCAGAAGTTGGTGTGGGGTTTGTTGATGCTCCAGTGTCGGGTGGACAAGCCGGCGCAGTAAATGGTGTGTTGACCGTGATGTGTGGCTCAGACCTCGACTCGGTCTATCTTGCGTTTGAACAAGTAGCACAGGCTTATTCGCGCGCATGTGTCCGATTAGGTAACGCCGGTAGTGGTCAGTTGGCAAAGATGGTGAATCAGATTTGTATTGCAGGAATAGTGCAAGGTTTGTCTGAGGGTATTGCATTTGCTCAGCATGCTGGTCTAGACGCACACGAAGTGATCGATGTGATTTCTAAAGGAGCTGCCCAAAGTTGGCAGATGGAAAATCGTGCTCACACCATGATTGACGGAAAGTTTGATTTTGGTTTTGCTGTTGAGTGGATGGTCAAGGATTTGTCGTACTGCATTGAAGAAGCACAGCGCAATGGTTCATCCTTGCTGGTGGCCGACATAGTGCTTAGTTATTACAAGGAACTCGTCGCCGATGGTGATGCTCGTCTTGATACGAGCAGTCTTGTTAAGCGCTTGCGCTAATTTTTACTACTTCACCGCGAGTGCAGCAGCGAATGTGTCAACCATGGTGTCTACTTGCTTGTCTGTTGTAATCAGCGGTGGACAAAAAGCAATACATCCTGGGATGGAGCGAGCAATCACACCCATCTGAATCATTAGATCACGGATAACTGTTGCATCAACTCCATCGTGCAAAGTTGCTGCCCAAATTGCTCCTGCTCCACGAAGTCCAGTGATGGTGCCATCAGCAACAAGAGATGTAAGACCTACTTCAAGACGTTTTCCTATCGAAACGGCTTTGGCCAATAATCCTTCGCGCTCGATGATGTCGATGTTGGTAAGTGCAGCAGCACACACGGTGGCGTGTCCTGAGTATGTGTAGCCGTGTCGCAAGAAAAATGATTGATCTGATTCAAGTGGAGATGTGACTCGAGGACCAACGATGACTCCACCAAGGGGTAGGTATCCACTAGTAACACCTTTGGCGAAGGTGATCATGTCAGGAGTAACGCCGTAGTACTGCGCACCGAACCAAGTGCCAAGTCGTCCAAACCCTGTGATGACTTCATCAAAAATAAGGAAGGCGTCATTGTCGTCGCACAGCCTGCGAAGTCCGGCGAGGTACTCGGTGTTAGATGGGTACACGCCACCAGCACCTTGCACTGGCTCAGCAATAATCGCAGCGAGACGACCCTTGTTGTTCTGAATGGCAATCGACATCTGCTCAATATCATCTGCATCAACTTGAATGACATCGTCGAGCAGTGTGCCATAGCCGATTTTGTTGAGCGGTAACCCCTGTGCACTGGTGCCGCCGTAGTTGGTGCCGTGGTAACCGCGATTGCGGGTGATGATGACTGTTCGCTCTGGATGCCCAGATTGAACATGGGCAACGCGGGCCAGTTTCATTGCGGTGTCGATTGACTCCGAGCCACTTCCACACAAAAAGACACGAGCGTCATTAATTGGCGATAACGACGCAATTTTTTCTGCAACTTTGTCGGCTAGAGGATTCGTGAACGGATCAAACGTGGAATATGTCTCAAGTGTTGAGACCTGTGTCGCAATGGCATCAGCCATTTCTTTTCGCCCATGCCCGATTTGGCAGTACCACAGACTTCCAATGCCATCGATGTATTCCTTACCGGCATCATCGAACATCAAAGCACCATCGCCTTTGACAATGTTGATGAAAGATTCTGCTGTTGGCTTAGCAAACGAGTGGAAGAAAGAACCAGGCATGGCAGGTGTCCTTAGATGCGTTCAATAATGGTGGCAGTTCCCATGCCACCACCGGTGCACATGGTGATCAGGCCAGTAGAAAGGTCACGTCGTTCAAGTTCGTCGATCAACGTGCCAATCAGCATTGCGCCAGTTGCGCCGATTGGATGACCGAGTGCCATTGCGCCACCGTTGACGTTTACTTTGTCCAGGCTGACGCCTGTGTCTTTCAAAAACTTCAGCACCACTGCCGCAAATGCTTCGTTCACTTCAAGCAAGTCAATGTCGTTAAATGTCATGCCTGCCTTTTTTAAGACTCGCTGCGCAGCTGGTCCAGGGGCTGTGAGCATGATGACTGGCTCGGTTCCTGCAACTGCAGTCATGATGATGCGTGCTCGAGGCTTGAGACCGTGTGCTTTTGCATAGTCAGGTGATGTCACGAGCACTGCTGCTGCACCATCAACAACGCCAGACGAGTTTCCGCCATGGTGCACATGGTTGATCGCCTTGACATGTGGGTAAGCAAGCATCGCTGTCTGATCAATGCTGAGACCGGCTGGATCTTTTTTGTATGCACCCATCTGCTCGAAGCTTGGTGACAATTTTGTGAGATCGGCAAGAGTGGTGCCAGGGCGAGGATGTTCATCAACAGCAAGTGCAAGAGTTCCGTCATTATGAAAAATCGGAATCAGTGAGTTTTCAAAACGACCTTCGTTAATTGCAATAGCGGCACGACGTTGGCTCTCTTCTGCAAGTTCATCGCAATCTTGGCGACTAAAGCCTTCAATGGTTGCGATGAGGTCGGCCGAAATTCCTTGAGGGACCATCGCGAATTGATCGGTGAGATGCTGGTTGTTAGCAGTGAAACCATCGACATGCATCGGTGATGGGCGAGACATCGACTCAACGCCGCCGGCAACCACGATGTCTTGCATGCCGGATAAAATCCCCATTGCTGCAAAGTTGACAGCCTGTTGTCCGGAACCACAAAAGCGGTTGAGGGTGACACCAGGGGCATCAAGCGACCAGCCAGCATCGAGTGCAGCCATGCGAGCGATGTCCATGGAATGGTCTCCACTGCCAGCACCACACCCCATAATCACATCGTCCACATCCGAGGTGTCAAGGTTGTTGCGATCGCGCAGACCGTTTAGAACCTGAGCCAAGACGCGTTGAGGATGCACATTGTGCAATGCCCCAGTCTCCTTGCCCTTGCCTCGTGGTGAGCGCACGGCATCAATAATCCAAGCTTCGCGTTCCATGGTGTTCTCCTTGTTGTATGTGGACTAAACCTTATGGGAAGGTCCGAACGATCGGGGCATCGAGAAATGAGATTTCATGAGCCAGTTTGAAACCCTGAACGTGACAGCGTCGGGAAGCCTTGGACGCCTTGAGTTGGCCCGTCCAGAAAGATTGAATGCATTGTCACGGCTCATGTTGACTGAAATCGCCCAAGCTGCTCGATGGTTCGACACTCAAAGAGACGTAAAGGTAGTCGTCGTTGCCGGGCAGGGCAGATCGTTTTGTGCCGGTTTTGATCTCAATGATTTCTCTAATCCTGATCCAGGATGGGGCGTTCGCGAGACCGCAGATCAGGGTCGGCTCGCTGCTGAGGCGCTCACCGACATGCGCGCGCTCACGATTGCTGCAATTCAAGGACATTGCGTTGGTGGCGGATTAGTGATGGCTGCGAGTTGTGATCTGCGCGTTGCTGCCCGCAGTGCAGTGTTTTCAATTCCTGAGGTTGATCTTGGCATTCCGTTGGCCTGGGGTGGGATTCCTCGCCTTGTTCGCGAGATAGGTCCTGCAGCAACAAAAGAATTGGTGTTGACATGTCGTCGCTTTTTTCCAGAAGAAGCAAAGGCACTCGGATTCTTGAACACAATTGTTGAAGACGATGATCTCGAAACACATGTTGCTGCACTAGCAACATCGCTGGCTTCAAAACCCGGATATGCGCTACGCAGTACAAAACAACAAGTAAATGCGGTGACAGAAGAGATGGTGGGAACTCGTCGAAATGCTGCAGATGCGGACGCATTGGTTTATGCAACGTATGATCCAGAAAGTCGGGCAGTGAGTGCTGCGTATTTAAAGAGCAAGAATAAGGCGTAACTCAATGACAAAAGTTTTTGTACACGGCAATCCTGAAACATCAGCCATTTGGTCGTTGCTTGTTGGAGAACTAAATCAACGAGGTGTCTCTGACATCGTGTTGTTGTCACCCCCAGGGTTCGGCGCGCCAACTCGAGAAGGATGGAACGGCACAGTCGATGAGTATCGCAACTGGCTCATTTCTGAACTTGAAGCAATCGGGGGAGACATTGATCTAGTCGGACATGACTGGGGAGCAGGTCATGTGTTTGGAGTGCTTGCCCATCGCTCAGACCTTGTGCGCACATGGGCCGCTGATTGTATTGGTCTGATGGACCCTGATTATGTATGGCACGACGCCGCACAGGGATGGCAAACGCCAGAGATCGGCGAGCAGATGGTTGCTGGCATGGTGGCGATGACTAACGAGCAATTTGTTGAGGTGTTTAGTGGTCTCGGGATGACAAAGACAATGGCTGCTGAAGTCAAAAGCGGCATCAATGAAGAAATGGCAAGATGCATCCTTGCGTTATATCGCAACGCCGCGCAGCCAGCGATGACAAATCTTGGTAAAAAGTTTGTATTGGCAGCACCAGCCAATGGCCTAGTTCTTATTGCTGAAGATGACCATTATGCCGGTTCGCTAGACACGATGACAGATATTGCAGAATCGGTTTCTGCAAAAACTGTGTCATTTCCCGGCTGTGGCCATTGGTGGATGGCCCAACGCCCAGACTTGGCAGCAGACGCACTAGTTGCTCACTGGTCTAGTGCTACCAGTTAGTTCGCAGCAACGTGAACACATCAGGCGATTGGAGGAAGGAACGCCAACATCTGATCAACTCTTGCTTGGTAGTAACTCGGGCCGACTCGCCGAATCAGATTTACAACTTCAAGTCGGTTCAAGTCCCGTGCAAGTGTTCTCGCTCCAGCACGTGCATATTGAACTGCGAGGCTCGGCGTGAGACCAACAAGCTCGCTGCGCCGAACATTGCGGTCTGCGGGCATGGCAAGTACGAGTTCGGTCTGTCGATCGCGCGCCTTGCTACTAGAAAATTGCGCCATTACGGAGTAGACGAAATTAACCCATGCCACATTAATTTGCTGTTCGCGCACGGCGGTAATCTGGCTTCGAATCCCATCGACGAATCCTTCGATCGCATAGTCCACGAAACCAGTGATATCGCCATCAGATTTACTCGCTTTGTCCAGCTCTCGGTAGTAGCGGTCGCGAGTGAGGTTGTAGTGATTGGAAAGCAAATGCGCCGCTGGTAACGGCACTTTGCCTGATTGTGCAAGAATTTGAAACTCCACGAGGCGGGCAGTTCGACCGTTGCCATCTCCGAATGGGTGAATCCATGCGATGTAGAGGTGGGCAAGAGTCGCCCGAATGAGCATGAGCGCGAAGTCTAAATCCTTGTCAGCGGACTTAAAGTCGGGGCCCTCGAGCCATTCGCAAAGTCGATCAACCAAGAACCCACAGTCCTCTGCGGGAGCGCCTCGGTATCGGCCAGCAACCACCGAATGGCTACGAATCTCCCCGGGAACAGTTTTGTCGTCAAGTTCGGCCCCGAGCCCATTAAGTACCGCTCCATTAAAATCACAGATCAGGCTTCGACTGAGACGTAGATTTTCGCCACGCTTTACTTGATCCCCGATCTTGTCGAGAGCGCCCAAAATATTGCTCACTTCAGTCTCTTGATATTGGCGGGAGGGCGGGGCCACGAAACTGCCGTCGTAGATTCCCGCAACCTGCTCTTCAGTGAGAGTATTGCCCTCGATCGCGGTCGTGGCCTGCGCGCCCTTGATCAGTGTGACCCTATAAAACTCCTCAGCAACATTCGGCCGAAGCGGTGTTCCAGCCAAATGCTCGCACTTGGATCGAGCTTCCCCGAGCCGCATCCATAGCGTCTCGGAGAACTTGTTGACGGCACGAGCATCAAATTTAATCCATGGATGAGACTCTTCATAGGTTCGCATAGACTCATGCTACCTATCGACACCTAGAATGTCCAAGATGATGTCCAAGATGATGTCCAGGAAGATGAATTGCTCCTGTGGACTGGGTCTGGCCTGCTTCTAGTTAGTTCGCGGCGTATGCCGTGACGATTGGTTCAAGCTCGGTAGGTGTTGCACCATGCATAATTACACCGTCGCATCCGAGAGCGAACTGATTCTCGATTGCTGCAACGCATTGTTGTGCAGAACCTGTGGCTGCTGCTGCTAACCATTCTGGCGGAATCAATGTCGCGATTCGTTCTAAATCTTGGGTAGTTCCTTTTGCGTCTATTGCGCCACCAAAACCTTTAACAAACTCGTCATTGCGAAAGCGTTGCAACACGGCTGGATCCCACTTGTTCGTACGCACCATAAGGTCGCCATAGGCTTGTAAATACGTAGCGAGCCTGCCCACTGTTTTCTTTAGTCGAAGATCAGCGGCAATGTGATCACCAACTGTGGCAAAGCACGACCATACCTTGACGGTGGATGGATCGCGACCAGATTGTTCCGCGCTGCGTTTCACTGTTTGTACTGCACGAGCAGTTGTTTCGTCTGTAAAAAAGGTGTGCAAGATGACATTGTCATATGCGCGACCAGCCATCTCAAGAGTCCGTGGCCCAAATGCAGTAATACTGAGCGGAATATTCAACGCAAAGTCCGGATCTAATCGCAGCACGGGATATGTGCCAGTGAGATCAGAGTAATTAAAGACGGTCTCTCCATTCCATAGTCGTCTCATCAAAAGTGCAAACGCCTCCAATGATTCAGTGGTGGCTAGTGGCATTCCGTACGCATTGAACATTGCTTCGATACCTCTACCAAGACCAAGACTGAATCGACCCTCTGACAAAATATGCAAAGTACTCGCCCATGATGCGCTGACAAGAGGATGGCGCGTGGTGTGGTTAGTTGCTGCTGTAACAATATTGATGCTGTTCGTAACAGCAACTGCTGCGCCGGTGAGTGCGCCTGCTTCTTTAATATTGAATCGCTCTGAAATAAATGCAGCGCCAAGACCTAATTGTTCAGCGTGGACGAGCTCTTCCAACATGTCGCGTGGAGATTTTGGTGCTCCAGCAAGGGTATAAAACCCAAGTTCCGGAAACCTCAGAGTTGACACTTGCTATGCGCGGGCAAACTCGCGCAAGACGCGACCAGGTCGAGCACCAGAGTGGGCACCTTGTTCCGTCACAACCTTGCCGTTGACAAGAGTTGCTGCGTATCCGTGAGCGCGTATTTTAAGGCGACCAGTGCTGCCGGGGAAATCATATTCATACTCAGGCTGGGCACTGCGAACGGCGGCTGGATTCATAACATTGATGTCAGCAAAGTTGCCAACAGCGATGGTGCCGCGCCCAATTAAGCCAAGAACAGCAGCTGCTTTTGATGTCAATTTGTGGATTGCCTCTGGGAAAGTAACAGCGTTTCGTTCACGCTGCCAGTAAGACAAGTAGTGAGTTGTTGCATCGGCATCACAGATTTGACCAATATGTGCACCCGTGTCTGCAAGGCCTGGATACACATGCTCAAGGTTGAGGAAACTTTCAAGTGCATCAGTATTGCGATTGAAAAACCATGTGTTAAATAATTCCTTGCCTTCGCTTTCAATGAGGCGATCGATAACAAGTTCCACTGGATGAACTCCAGCAGTTGCTGCAAGAGCTGCAATTGACACGCCATTTTGTTCGTTGTAGTTAGGGGTTTGGCTTGTGCCGAGTGGATAAATGTGGTTGGGGTCGTACCACATCCCTTTTTCTTTGCCTTCTTCAATGAGTCCTGCGCGGATGGAGTCGTTACGCAAAGCAGCAACACGGTCGGCAACTGTTGGTAATTCCATAACAGCACGCCATTTTTTACCCTTGACAGGAGAAATTTGGGCTAGACCGCACAACGAGCCACTTGGTCGAGTCATGGCAGCAGAAGTGATTCGACCACCTTGTGCTCTGGTGTCTTGCATAAATGCGCCGAACATGTCAACGCCACGACCACTGTGTGGTTCATTGCCGACGCCTCCAGAAAACAGCACATCTCCACATGCTGTAGCCATCTCACGCAACAACGTGAACTCATGTTGCGCCTTCGTCTGAAAATCATTGACCGACTGGAAAATACCACCGCCAGCAGCATTCATTCCATCGGCAATAGCGAGGTACTCATCGATCGGTGCAAGAGTTCCTGGTACATAACGGCCATCGGGAACCACGTGCAGCAAAATGCGTGAGGTGGAAAACCCAACAGCACCACCTGCGATTGACTCTTCAACGATGTTCGCCATTTGCAGCATCTCAGAAGGCGATGCTGGCTCGTCGGTAAGTGAACGTTCACCCATCACGTTGTAGCGCACTGCGCAATGTCCAACCATGCCAACGATGTTGAGTGCTGGATTTAGTTTTTCAACTGAATCCAGATACTCCGGGTATGTCTCCCAGTCCCATGCAAGACCATTCAAGATCGCATCCCGCGGAATGTCTTCCACGCTTTCCATCATCTCTGCAAGGAACTGATGATCACCTGGTTTGACAGGAGCAAATGTCACTCCGCAGTTACCCATCAACACGGTCGTCACTCCATGCCATGAACTCGATGTCATGTACGGATCCCATCCAACTTGTGCATCAAGATGCGTGTGTAGGTCGATGAATCCCGGTGTCACGGTCAACCCTGTTGCGTCAATCTCGCGCAGTGCGGTTTCGCCAGACAGATTTCCAATTGCGGTTATTTTGTCACCGTCGATAGCAATGTCTGCGACATAACCATCGGAGCCGGTACCGTCCACAATAGTTCCGTGTCGAATAATAAGATCGTGTGCCATATTTGCCCCCAGTGTGCTTCGCCATCCCAACTTAGCCCACCTTTATGTTTTCAGAGTGGGTCGTACTCGCGGATTACTATCGGGTGATGTTGTCAATTGAACAGACCCCCGTTGCCGCAGATGTCGTTGGACTGCTTGAGGGGCTTTGCACCACTCGAGCGATTCGTCGATATAAAAACGAGCCCATTCCTGAGGTCGTATTGCGGGACATTATGTTTGCTGCCACCAGAGCACCCAGCGGTTCAAATCGACAGCCATTTCGTTTCATTGTTCTGACTGACTCAGATGTTGCTGCCAAAGCTAAGCAACTGATTGCGAGCGGAGCCCAAAAAGTATGGAATAACAAGCGAACCACAGACGGATATGACAGCGGTTCTGGTGTCGCTGACAATTCTGCAAAAGCACGAATGGCGCGCACCATGCAGCAGTATGTGGACCATCTAGAAGATGTTCCAGTCTTAGTGCTTGCCTGTCTTGTGCGTTATCGCGAACCAAATGCGCTAGAAGGAGCATCTGTGTATCCCGCCTGTCAAAACGTATTGCTTGCGGCACGAGCGCTTGGTTACGGAGGAGTGCTTACTGGTTTTCATAGTTTTGTAGAACCAGGACTTCGAGCGTTACTGCAAATACCAGAAGGAACTGCTATTGCTGCATCCATTACGTTGGGTAAACCAGAAGGCAGGCATGGGCCGGTGCGGCGTGCTCCGATGAGTAGTCTTATCTTTGGTGACAGATGGGAAGTCGCTCCATCATGGGCCCAAGACCCACCCGACACGGCAACTATTGCTCGTCGCTTCTAGATAAGGAAATATCACATGTCGCGCTACAAACATCTCACGCTTAGCGCGTATGCCTCTATCGGCGCTGGAGTTATTCATGCACAGGCCATTGGAATGCATGTTGAGCATCTCTCGTTGGCTCGCATTTTTGTGGTGATGGCGATTGCCCAAATTGGGTGGGGGATGTGGGCGTTGCTCCATAGTGAAAGACCACTTTCGTTGCTTGGAGTTGGAATCAATGTCATTGCAATGGGAGGTTGGTTCGCTTCACGCTTTGTTGGTATTTCGTGGATCTCAGGATTAGAAGTTCGCGAGGCGCCACAGGTAGCAGACTCATTGGGCGCCGTACTCGCCGCCCTTGTTATATTGGGGGCGTTATTGGCCTATGTGCAAGGTGAAAATACCGCTCGAAAAATAACTCAGTCAATGTCAATATCAGTGGTAGGCATCGTTGCATTGTTGACTTTTTCGGCACTATGGGTCGGAGCATCCCGTGTGCCTAATCATTCACAAGCAGCACTTGCACTGGTCGATACTGGTTTGACAATAGATGCCAAGGGCGTCATCGTGTCACCATCGACAAATGTTCCAGTTGTTGAGCCATCGACAACAGTTGCCGTTTCCGTAGTCCCAGCGTTGATTACAGTAGTCACGCCGACAACGCTGAAGCGTGCCACGACAACCATTGCGCCCACGACGACCGTTCATGCACCTGTGCAAACATCTGACCAATTGTTGGCAGCAGCATCTGGTTGGCCTCGTGCCTATGACCCGGCAAAGGGAGAGGATTTTTCTGGTATCGCGGGGGCTACGCCGGAACAGAAAGCCCGGGCGATGGCCTTGATTGCCAATAACTCTCGTGACATAGCAAAATTCAAAGACCAAAATGTGGCGATTGCCGAAGGTTATGTCTCAATCGGTGATGAGAGTACAGGATTCGAACACCTTATAAAGTCTGCGTTCCTGAACGACGGCCGTGTGCTTGACACAATGGCGCCTGAGACGCTGGTCTACCAAGTGTCTGGATTAACACGAACTTTGGTGTCGGTGATGTACATGGCTGCACCGGGTACACCAATTAACGACTCGACTCTTGTGAATTATGCAGGCGGTCTAATGCAGTGGCATGTACATACAAATCTTTGTTGGAATATATTTAGAAAAGTTGTAGGCGTGACTGACGCTGCTGGCAACTGTCCTCCAGGTTCTTATTTGGATCCAGCTAAACCAACCCCGATGGTGCATGTATGGATTGCTGCTCATCCATGTGGGCCGTTTGCTGCTCTTGAGGGCAATGGGGCTGGTATTGCAGAACTGCCGGACTCCCAACGCATCGACAAGTGCAACGCCAAACATTAGAGCGCAACAAGCCTGATCTTCAGATGGCAAAATTGGAGCGGGTGACGGGAATCGAACCCGCATAGCCAGCTTGGAAGGCTGGAACTCTACCATTGAGCTACACCCGCGTAGCAGGGACCTATCTTAGCGTGGACTAGCGGTGGCTCATTGCTTTACAAAATACTAAGAGAACTTTTCTTTACAAAACACTAAGCAAATACGACTGTTTGTTCTGAACAAAGCGCCTTCCAAGTTCTAGCGTCAATGAGGTGCGGGTGACATCGGATTCTTCAACTTTTTCTCGTTGGAGAATAACTGTTGAAAAACCTGCGAATGACAATAATGCTCTTAGTAAAAGGGCAGAGCGTTTCGGATATAGGGACGCAAAATTCTGCTCGAAGACTGTTTTCTATGTAGAGGGTCAAGTCAGTAGAAATGATGTTGAACTGATCGCAGAGAAATTGATTGATGAAGCAGTTGGTCCAGTTTCGTTTATCACCCAAGAGACGGAGTTGAGCGACAAGTTTGTTATTGAAGTTGCTCTTCGTGCAGGTGTAACGGATCGTGTAGCTGCGCAGTTGCGTGAGAGTGCGCAGAGAATGGGCTTCGATGTTCGCATCGCAACTGGCGTCTCGCATGCTGTTGAAGGTATACGAGAGTTGTCTGAACACGAATTGACAAAATTTGTAAATGAGATGTTATGTAACCCTGTGATAGAGACATGGGGAATAGGACATGTAGAACCAGGTTTTGTCAGCGAAGCGCCAGATGAATCTGCTTTGCCTATTGAAATTATTCCTATTCGCCAACTAGATGAGAATGGTTCGCGGGCTGTAAATCTTGCTCGAAGTCTTGTGTTAGATGACCAAGAGATGTTGGCGATTCAAACCTGGTGCAGATCAATAGAGCGCGACCCTACGGATGCGGAGCTAGAAACTATTGCTCAAACATGGAGCGAGCATTGTTCACATAAAACGTTTCGAGCAGAGATATCTGATACCAATGGCAATCGGATTGTTCCGTTGATGGAACAGTTACGCGAAAGCACAATTTATATTGCGGCGCCGTTTGTTGTGTCTGCATTTGTCGGCAATGCGGGAATTGTGCAATTTGGGGATTCTCCTGCATTGGCTGTGAAAGTTGAAACACATAATCACCCGAGTGCAATTGAACCTTTCGGTGGAGCAAACACGGGTGTTGGTGGAGTTGTTCGAGATGTTCTTGCAGCCCCCGCGCGACCAGTGGCCCTGTTAGACGTTCTGTGCTTTGGAATGCGCGATACCGATGTGGCAGATCTACCAACGGGTGTGCTTCATCCGTCAATCGTTGAAGAAGGTGTCGTTGCTGGCATAGCGGACTACGGAAATAAGATTGGAGTTCCTACAGTTGCTGGTGCAGTGCTGTACGACGCTGGTTATGTCGGTAATCCGTTGGTGTTTTGTGGCTGTGTCGGCCAAGTTCTGCAGGGTTATCCATCTGTTGGGGAGCCTGGTGTGGGAGATCGCATTGTTGTTATCGGTGGCGCCACGGGGCGCGATGGGTTGAAGGGGGCCACATTCTCATCTGCCACGATGGATGCAACAACTGGAGAAGTAGCAGGAGCGTCGGTACAGATTGGTGATCCAATTGTTGAACGGCTAGTGGGCGAAGTCTTGGTAGAGCTTTTTGACCGAGTAGATCCGCTGTGTACGGCAATTACAGACTGCGGTGCAGGTGGATTGTCATCAGCAATTGGAGAGATGGCCGAGCGGTTAGGTGCACGCGTGCAATTGCGACAAGTTTTGCGTAAATACCCTGGGCTTGCACCGTGGGAGGTGTGGCTAAGTGAAGCACAAGAGCGAATGGTCGTTGCCGTTGACCCTGCACATGTCACTGAGGTCTTAGCGCTATGTGCCCGCCTTGGTGTGCAAGCAACTGATGTTGGCGTGTTCTCTGGAACTGGACAGCTTGAAGTGTTTGACGGCGAACGATCTGTGGTGGATATGTCGTGTTCGTTTTTGCACGACGGTCGTCCGCCAAGGAAGATGATTGCTCTCATTGAAGAAAAAATTGTGAGTAGTAACGATCGTGTCGCTGAGGTATCACACAGCGACGTTCTTGTGGCATTGCTGTCGCACCCCACAATTGCTTCCAAGGAAGCAATTATTCGTCGCTACGACCATGAGATTTTGGGCTCCACTGTTATTGGACCAATGTCGGCTCCGTATCAGACAGGACCATCCGATGGTGTTGTGATCGTCGAGCCGATGCGCCAGTCGGGATTTGCTCTTGGAATTGGGGTAAACCCGCAATATGGTGTTTTTGATTGTGAAGCCATGGCGTGGAGTGCTGTTGATGAGGCAATTCGTAATGTTGTAGTTGCTGGGGCAAATCCAGCCCGCGTCGCCCTGCTTGACAACTTTTCGTGGGGTGATCCGCGCCGTGAAAAAACGCTTGGTGATTTAGTATTGGCAGTACGTGGCTGCTGTAATGCTGCTCGAGCATTTTCTTCTCCCTTTGTTTCTGGAAAAGACTCGTTGAATAACGAATATGAGGGGACTGACGGAATTCGTCGGTCTATTCCGCCAACACTTGTGATTACTGCATTGGCCGAAGTGCCAGATGTTGATTGCACGTTGAGCACAACCTTGTCATCTGCTGGAAATGTGTTGATTCTTGCAGGGGCAACGCGAAACGAGATGCGGGGCAGTCATTTTGATCTAGTTCAGGGCACTGACGGTGGCGGTGAAGTTCCGGGGCAAGACGTGTCTGCCCCGAAGCGATACCAATTGATTCACGAACTCATTATCTCTGGTTGTATTCAGTCGGCCCATGACTGCAGCGAAGGCGGACTTGGGGTTGCACTCGCAGAGATGTGTTTAAGTTCAACTTTTGGTATTTCTGCCGACTTGCGTTTGATACATGCAAATGACGTAGTGGCAATGTACTCAGAATCTAATGGACGAATTATTTTAGAAGTATGCCCTAATGATGTAGAGCGTGTTGTGTCAACACTGGGCAGTGAGGTTGTGGTTCTCGGAGAAATTACTACCGAGCAGGGATTGCGCATATCTTTACAAACTGAAATTGTTGAAATTTCTCATCTGCGACTTCAGGATGCATGGATGAGCCACGTATGAAGCCGCGCACAATTATTCTCGGGGCGCCCGGAACTAATCGGAAATTTGATTTAGGTTTTGCATTTGAGCGTTCTGGATCAGACGTTACTTATATTGAGATAAATGAGCTGCCTGATCGTCAATCAGAAATTAAGACAGCACAAATTATTGCAATTGCTGGTGGATTTTCATATGCAGATGCGCTTGGATCGGGTCGCGTGTTTGCTAATGAATTGATGCACCGAGTTGGTGATGTTTTAAGAGAACGAATCAGTCATAATGTGCCGATACTTGGTATTTGTAACGGTTTTCAGGTGCTTGTTCGCACCGGATTACTACCTGGCACGGATACGGCGCGCGTTCATCTAGCCCATAATGAACGCGGAACATTCGAATGTCGTTGGGTGTCATTGCGCAGCACGGCCAGTCGATGCGTATGGACCAAAGACCTCGCAGTAATCACGTGTCCTGTAGCTCATGGTGAGGGACGTTTGGTCGGTGCTGATGACTCAATCACTGTCTTGGAAGATGGCGGTCATGTTGCTTTGCGGTATGTCCGACCTGATGGATCTGCGTCTGATGGTGTGTATCCGTTTAATCCCAACGGCTCATCTCATGACATTGCTGGGATAACAGATGTCACTGGGTTGGTCTTAGGAATGATGCCGCACCCAGAAAATCATGTCACCGCCCGTCAAGGTCGCTCTGGCTCGCCAACAGGTATCGCTGGTCTTTCTATCAATCTTTTTATCAATGGAGTACAACATGCCTCAAACCGATGACGACAGTAAGTTAGAAGTTCTTACAGACTTTTCATTACCGCTTCCCAATAGGCGTGTAGGAAAAGTTCGAATTAGTTACGATCTTCCTGGCTCGCGCCGTTTGTTTATCACTACGGACCGCTTGTCCGCTTTTGACCAATTAGTTGCCTCGGTAGCACGCAAAGGTCAAGTGTTGAATCAGTTGGCGATGTGGTGGTTTGAAAGTACGCGAGACATCGTGGCAAATCATGCCATTAGCACTCCTGATCCCAATGCGCTTATCGCTATTGAAGCACGTCCATTGCCAGTCGAAGTAGTTGTTCGTGGATATATTACGGGTGTTACGTCGACGTCGTTGTGGAAGAAATATGAGGATGGATCGCGCATCATCTACGGACACACGTTGCCAGATGGGTTGCGAAAAAATGAACGACTCCCGCGTGCACTAATTACTCCAACGACCAAGGCAGATGCAGGAGCGCACGATATGGCATTGACCTGCTCTGAAGTAGTCGAACAAAAGCTCATAGAGCCGTCTTTGTGGGAACAAGTTCAAGATGTGTCGCTCAAACTCTTTGAGCGAGGACAGCAAGTAGCCCAGAACGCTGGTCTTATTCTTGCTGACACTAAATATGAATTTGGTCTTGATCCAGATGGATCGTTAATTCTGATTGATGAAATTCATACTCCGGACTCGTCAAGATTCTGGGAAGCATCGAGTTTTGTTGATCGTTTCATGGGAGGAGAAGAACCAGTGAGTATGGATAAAGAAATCATTCGTCGGGCACTTATTGATGCTGGATATAGCGGTGATGGTGATGTCCCGATCTTGGCAGCCGAGGTGTGGCAAGAAACATCACGCCGGTATGTCAATGCTTTTGAGCTAATCACCGGAACATCCTTTGTGCCGGGTGCATCTCCTATTGCAGAACGCATGCATAAAAATCTTGGATCGTTGGTGTTGAGTTGAACTCTTCAGTTAATTTCGTGTCAGATGATCATCCAACTGAAGAGTGTGGTGTTATCGGAGTCTCGTCGCCTTCTGGTGAACAAACTGCGCAACTTACGTTTTTTGGTCTCTTTGCGTTACAGCATCGCGGTCAAGAAGCAGCAGGGATCGCTGTATCAGATGGAGTACGTACCAGGTTGCACAAAGACACTGGGTTGGTTACGCATGTGTTCGACAATGAATCGCTAGCCCCATTGACCGGTTATCACGCCATCGGACATACGAGGTACTCGACCATTGGTGCATCAGCTGCTTCTAATGCTCAACCATTTCTCGTGGAAACGATGCACGGGCCACTCTCGTTGGCACATAATGGAAGCCTGATTAACGCAGCTGAATTGCGTGAAGAGTTGTTGCAGCGCGGATTCGGCCTGACAGCAACTAGTGATACTGAAGTGATGGCTCTGATGCTGGCTGCCGCTAGTGGCAAGTCATGGGAAGACCGCCTTGAGCGCACGATGCCGTCATGGAAGGGTGCTTTTTCAATAGTCTTGTTAGGGGCAGACTCGGTTGTGGCTGCGCGTGATCCGTGGGGATACCGCCCATTGTCGGTTGGTCGTCTTCCTGAAGGCGGTTATGTCGTTGCATCAGAAACATGTGCACTACGCACGCTTGGTTGCGTTGACCTGTCAGAAGTAATGCCCGGTGAAATTGTGACAATTCGCGGAGATGAAATCTCGCGTCGATCAACTGGGAAGGCTGTCAACGGTACAGCCCTGTGTTCCTTTGAATTTGTCTATTTTTCCCGGCCAGATAGTGAATGGGACGGCCGCGGCGTGCATGCAGTTCGCCAACGTTTGGGTGAACGACTAGCACTTGAGTCCGGAGTTGATGCAGATGTTGTTGTGCCGGTGCCAGATTCGTCAGTGCCTGCAGCAATTGGCTATGCCCGTGCTTCAGGTATCCCGTTTAATGATGGACTTATTAAGAATCGTTACATCGGGCGTACCTTTATCGAGCCTTCTCAGTCTCTGCGAGATCGTCACGTTGCAATGAAGTTCAATGCACTGGCCGAAAATTTAGAGGGTCGTCGCGTCATTCTGATCGACGATTCGCTCATTCGGGGAACCACAGCGGGGCCTCTTGTCAAACTGATCAAAGATGCAGGTGCTTTGGAAGTGCACTTACGCATTACATCGCCACAAGTGATGCACCCCTGCTTTATGGGTGTCGACATGGGTACATACGACGAATTGATTTCGGCTCGACTTGAACTTGAAGAGCTTTGCTTGCATGTTGGGTGCGACACACTTGAATTTTTGTCAGTTGAAGGAATGATGGCAGCGATAGATCGTGAGAAGGGTTATTGCACCGCGTGTTTTACTGGGGAATATGCCATTGATACGACTCAACTTCGGATTCGAAGCCGAGTGAAAGAAAGTTTTGCATGAGGATTCTTGTTCTTGGTAGTGGAGCACGCGAAAATGCGATTGCATGGTCGCTTGAGTGGGGAGCTGGATCGCAACACGATGACGTCTTTGTTGGTCCAGGTAATGGTGGATCAACACGGCGACTCAACGTCGACCCGTGCAATGTTGTTGAAGTTGTCTCTATGTGCCAACAACACAGAATCGACTTTGTAGTAGTTGGTCCAGAAACTGCTCTTGCTGTAGGCGTTGTAGACGCCTTAGAAAAAGCCAATATCGCAGTGTTCGGACCAACAAAGGCTGCAGCACGGTTGGAAACATCAAAAGGATATTGTCGTGAGTTTGCCAACAGGTATGCAATACCGTCACCTCAAAGTGCACAGTTCGCAGGTGACAATGCTGTCACAGCAGCACGTGAATGGGCTGATGCGCAGTCGTTTGAGTTGGTAGTGAAAGCCGATGGGCTTGCAGGAGGCAAAGGAGTTGTTGTCCCAGAGACAATCAACGAGCGCAACGATGCAATTGTGACTTTGGCCAAAGCTGGTCCCATTGTGCTGGAAGAACGACTAGTGGGAACTGAAGTTTCTGTATTGGTTTTTACTGATGGAGTAACCGTTCGAGCAATGCCTCCAGCGTGTGATCATAAGCGAATCGGTGAAGGTGATATCGGGTTAAACACCGGAGGTATGGGTGTAGTTGCACCGACAAGTACCTGTTCACCAAAGATGGTCGATCAGATAGTTGCACAGTTAATTCAGCCAGCTATCGACGGATTGCGTCAAGAAGGGATTCGCTATGTAGGCGTTCTGTACGCAGGTGTTATGTTGACCGATGCTGGGCCGAAGTTGATTGAGTTCAATTGCCGCTTTGGGGATCCAGAGGCTGAGGCGTTATTGCCACTGCTTGACACAGATCTCAAACAGATTTTAGTGGCGTGTGTTGAGGGACGACTTGGCGAAATAGATCTGAAGTGGACTGACAAAACTTCGTGCACTGTGGTGATCGCAAGTGATGGATATCCAGCAGCTCCCAACGGTAGAGAAATGATCTACGGTGTGGAGCATGCCACTGGCGTGGACGGGGTGTTTGTTTTCCATGCAGGCACGCAAAATGAACAAGGGCAACTCTTTACAAATGGTGGCAGAGTTTTTGCCGTTACCGCAGTGGGCTCAAACTTGCTTGACGCGAGGAATCGTGCATACGAAGCAGCGTCACACATTGAATTTGCCGGAAAAGTTATTCGACGTGATATTGGTTGGCGCGAAATTGCACGCAACACTGGTGGGTACTCGGCTAGCGGAGTAAACATCGACGAGGGTAATCGAGCTGTTGGCCTGATGAAGAAGAAGGTGGAAGCAACCCACACTAAAGATGTGTTAACTGGCGTTGGTGCCTTTGGCGGCTCATTGTCTGTTGCCCGATTGCTCAAGATGAAAGAACCTGTGCTTGTTGCTTCAACAGATGGGGTTGGAACAAAGGTGATGCTTGCAGCAGAGATGAACAGGTACGACACTATTGGTCATGACATTGTCAATCATTGCGTAAATGATGTGCTCGTACAGCGCGCAGAGCCGTTGTTTTTCCTCGATTATTTTGCATCGAGCAAAATTTCAGCAGAATTTGTAGCTGAAGTTGTCAGCGGAATGGCTGATGCATGCCTTGAAAATGAATGTGTGCTTCTTGGTGGTGAGACTGCAGAGATGCCAGGGGTATATACCCCAGGACATTTTGATGTGGCAGGTACAATCGTAGGTGTCGTAGAGCGAGAGCGGTTGTTGCCCAATTCGCATATCCAGCCTGGTGATGTTTTGCTCGGTCTCGCATCATCTGGATTGCACACAAACGGGTATTCACTTGCACGTCGAATATTTGCTGGCTTACCATTGGATGTAACTCCACTTGGTTTAAATAAAAGTTTGGGCGAAGCATTACTTGTTCCGCATCGCTCCTATTTGCATGTTTTGCGGGCAGTTCTTGCTACCGATTTTATTAAAGGTCTAGTGCATGTCACGGGGGGTGGGTTTCAAGAAAACATCCCGCGCATTTTGCCGGACGAATGCTCTGCTCATGTGCGACTTGGTTCGTGGCCGATGCCACCACTTTTCCAGTTATTGAAAGATGCCAGTGAATTAGATGATCATGAGCTCTATCGAACTTTCAATATGGGTATCGGAATGATTCTCGTGGTAGATAAAAGTCATGTAGAGCAGGTGAAATCACTTGTTGCCGAGGAGACTTGGTATATCGGCAACATTGTCAAAGGCTCCAAAGAAGTGCTGTTGACATGACAGTGCGGTTCGTGGTACTTGCTTCTGGAAGAGGGAGTAATGCAGCCGCGATAATGACTGCGACACGAACAGGTGTAATACAGGGTGAGGTGGTTGCAGTTTTTTCCAATAACCCCACAGCTGGTGTTTTGGAAAAAGCACATTCTGAATCAGTCGTCACGCATGTTGTGTCACTACAGCCTTCAGAGTCCCGCTTGGAATACGACACACGTTTGTGTGAGCAAGTGCGACAAACTCGCCCTGACATTGTTGTACTAGCCGGTTGGATGAGAATTTTGACTCACGCATTTATTGATGGCATCGGTGTACCAATTATCAATATCCATCCTGGTCTGCCGGGCGAACTGCCGGGAACTAATGCGATAGAACGAGCATTTAGCGAGCGAGAAACTGGTCGCAGTTACAGTGGTGTCATGGTCCATTTAGTTCCTGACGTTGGTGTTGACACAGGGCCAGTGTTAGGCACCTCGGTGGTGCAAATAGGCCAAAACGACACTCTGGCCATGTTTGAAGATCGGATGCATACTGCTGAACATGAACTGATCGTGTCAGTTCTCGCTCAGGTGTCGACGCGATTTTCGAACTCTCAACCAATTGAAAAACCTACGCAAGGAGAAAAAATATGAAAACACCTCTACAGAAAAACGAAGACCTATTCTCGATGCTTGATGCATTGACCTTCGATGATGTTGTGCTCGTTCCGGGATTTAGTTCTGTATTGCCTGACGAGGCCGATGTAAGCACTGTTTTTGCCCGTGATATTTCGCTTGCGACACCGATTGTTTCTGCAGCCATGGATCGAGTGACCGAGTCGAGCATGGCAATTGCTATGGCACGTGTAGGCGGTATCGGTGTTGTTCACCGAAACATGTCTATTGTCGACCAGGTTTCTCATGTGACTCGAGTGAAGCGTTCACAGTCTGGGTGGATAACAGATCCAATTACCTTGTCTGCACAGGCAACTCTGCAAGATGCTGAAGACATTATGTCTCGGTTTCACATTTCTGGAGTTCCGATTGTGGACGCTAATTCCCGGTTGGTCGGAATCTTGACTAATCGTGATACGCGGTTTTGTGAAAAAACAGATTACGTGAAGTCAGTTGCAGAATTTATGACAACGACACCCCTCATTACTGCTGCACCTGGGACAACGCTGTCCGAGGCTCGCCAATTATTAGCAAAGCATCGCATTGAAAAACTTCCGTTGGTCGATGACAATGGAATACTCGTTGGTCTGATCACTGTGAAAGACATTCTGAAAGTAACAGAACATCCGAATGCAAGCAGAGATGATCGCGGTCGTCTGCGGTGCGCTGCGGCTGTGGGCGTTGGAGTTGATCTTGAGGAACGGGTTGCTGCTCTTGTTGCAGCAAACGTTGACGCGATCTGTATCGATACGGCCCATGGCCACTCAGCTGGGGTCGTGCAGGCAATTCATCGCATTCGGTCGGGGTGGCCTGACTTGGCAATTGTGGCTGGAAATGTTGTTACTGCCGAAGGTGTTGAATGTCTTGTCGAGGCAGGCGCTGATGCAATAAAAGTTGGCGTGGGTGCAGGATCGATCTGTACAACTCGCGTGGTCGCAGGAGCTGGACTCCCACAATTAAGTGCAGTATGGGATTCAGCACGTACTGCTCTTAAATTAGGCGTTCCGATTATTGGAGATGGTGGCATTACATACTCTGGGGACATTGTGAAGGCACTGGCTGCAGGTGCAGCGTCTGTCATGGTTGGTTCATTACTGGCAGGCACTGACGAATCACCAGGCGAGGTTGAGATTTTTGAGGGCCGGCGATACAAGAGTTATCGCGGCATGGGATCTCTTGGGGCAATGTCTGGATATTCAGCCGACCGTTATGGATCAGGTCAATCCTCATCGCCAGATTCAGCATCTGCAGCACGATCAGGCAAAGTTGCACCAGAGGGTATTGAAGGACGTGTACCTGCGATGGGGCCAGTTGCCGAAGTGATTGCGCAACTGGTTGGAGGAGTTCGCTCGGGCATGGGTTATGTGGGCGCGCCAAACCTTGAGCACTTGCGTCAAAGTAGTGTCTTTCGAAAAGTCACTTCGGCTGGTCGTGATGAAAGTCATCCCCATGACGTCACAATCACAGCAGAGGCTCCGAACTATCAAAGACAATCTCGATGAAATTGTTGCCAAAGCTATTTACATCTAAGATCAAAAAGTGAGACGTAATGAACCGCATTGAAATTGAAAAGAAATTGAATGAAGATCGCGCTTGGTTGTTGCAGGCATTTGCTGATCTGAGCCAGGATCAGTTATTCGCAGATTTAACTCCGAGTGAACATGATCCGTCCAACATGTGGTCGGCTCTTGATCATTTTGCACATCTTGCGTTGATAGAGCGCAATTTTGCTGCAATGGTTCATCGGCATTTTGAAGGTGACGCAAACCCAGTTGGTCTAGCGACGGATGATTCAGGTAAACCGCGCACTCGTGATGAAATCATGGCATCTGTTCATGCAATGACTGAAAAATGGCAACGAGAACACCATGGCAAAACATTGAGTGAAGTGGTTGCGATTACTGCCAGTGCTCGAGCAGTAACACTGCAGTTGTTGTCAGAACTTAGTGATGAGCAACTTAGCGAAACATTGCCTGGTGCGCCGTGGGCCGACGGCACCGTAGGTGGTGTTTTGGCGGCCAATGCAGACCATGGGCGAATGCATTGGAAGTGGTCAACCGACGCAGGCCTGTTGACCCACTAATCACCGGTTGGTCGCTGTCGAAGCGATTTTGTTTCGCTGTCTTTTTTCTTGCTCGACAATCGACGTTCAATTGCGCCGCGTGATGGCTTAGATTTTTTTCGTACTTTGGGTGGTGGAGCAGCTGCAGTATCAATGATGTCGACTACTTGTTCAATACACGATTGCCGATTACGCCATTGGCTGCGTGATTCTTGACATGTCACGGTGATGTGTGAGGCAAGAGCTGTCAGCATTCGTTCTTTGGTTCGCTCAGGTCCTGCAATTAAGCCAACATCAATGGTCAGAGTTGCTCGTGACGAGGTTTTATTTACATGTTGTCCACCAGGGCCAGATGCACGCGCAAAAGTCCACTGAAGCGCTACTTCGGGAACAATCAGTCCTCTTTTGGTGCGAATATCACTCGGAGGAGTGTCTTGTGACATATCTGTAATGTAGAAGATTTTGCTGGTACGGGGGGTTGATAGTGCGCGACCATTACGGTGCCTATGTGAACTTTGTAGAGACTTTGCCCGTGAAGTGGTACACAGATCCAGCTATTTTTGAATTAGAACGTCATCCCGTGTTCGCTTGTAGCTGGATACACATCGGTTTTGAGTACGAGATAGCAAATGCAGGTGACTACATCACCGAGAACATTGCAGGCTGGCCGATCTTTGTGCGTCGCGGTGAAAATGGAGATGTGCGGGCATTTCATAATGTTTGTCCGCACCGTGCTGGACCCATTGTGTGGGATGGCAGTGGATGTTCTGCGAATCTTGTGTGTCGCTATCACGGCTGGGCATTTAATTCAGAGGGAACTCTTCTTAATGCGCGTGATTTTGGAGCAGAGGTTTCAGAAGGAATGAATCTGACTGCGGTTCGTGCACAAGTGTGGCGGGGCATGGTCTTTGTATGTCTTGATCCTGCAACATCTGAATTAATCGAATGGTTGGCTGAATTCCCGCCAACACTCGCTGAATTCCCGCTTGAGGATTACGTGTTCCATACCCGCTCAGTTCGTCGAGTTGCGTGCAATTGGAAAACGTATGCAGATAACTTCCTTGAGGGCTATCACGTTCCCACTGTTCATCCAGCAATGACACGTGACTCAGATGCAATGAATTACAAAGTGATTTTGAATGAAGACCCCCGTTGGAATGTGCATGTGATGCCTCCCCGGGATACAAGTACATTCAGTGTTTTCGGGTGGTTCTGGCCTACGTTTGCATTTGACGTTCTGCCACAGGGTTTTGCGTACGAGCGTTGGTTGCCTCGCGGAGTCGGCCATATTGATCTCATTGTTGACTACTTCTTTTCTGCAGATGCAACTGATATTGACTCCATCATTTCTTTTAGCGAAGAAATAGTAGAAGAAGATGCAAAAATAGCGAATGCAGTGCAAGTCAACTTAAGCAGTGGCATGTACACAACAGGAATTCTTAGCCCCAAGTGGGAAGATCCTCTCGCTGTCTTCCATGCACTTGTCAGAAACTCGGTACCGCAAGTTCAATAGCGTTATTGCTCTTTTTCAAGAAAGATAAGTGGGATCTCGCGATTTGTTTTGCTTTGATAGCCGCCGTAGTTGGCGTGATTCGCCACGATTTGTGGCCAGATAATGTCTCGCTCTTGCGGGGTGGCGATGCGAGCAATCCGAGCATGTCGGGGTTCGTCTTTGGTCTCAACGTGCACGTGTGGTTCATCCCTAAGGTTGAGAAACCACGCAGGATGATGATCATCTCCACCGCGAGAGGCAACAACGACCATTGATGTGTCTTGTTGAAATGGTGAGGTCAACATGATTTCGCGCTGAGAGCCAGATTTTCGTCCAGTGGTGGTCAGTTTTAGAACGGGCATATTGGCTGCAGACCATCCTGATTTCCCACGAGACACGGCAAGAAGTGTTTTGTGAATCAGGTTCATTGATTTGAGGGTGAAATCACTTGGCATGGGCACGACGGTATCGCGATGTGACTGATGTCTTCTGATTCGCCCTCAGAAAGGTTGCCGACTACAATTAGTTCTTCAATGTTGACCAAACTTCTTAAAACATTCCTTAGGAAATACAAACGACTATTGGCCTTTGTGGTGTTTTTTCAAGCCTGCCAGGCTATAGCTGGGTTGTATTTGCCGACCGTGAACTCAGACATCATCAACAACGGTGTCGTCAAAAAAGACATCCCTTATATATGGCGGATGGGCGGACTGATGCTGGGGGTGACCTTCCTTCAAGTCGTGTTCTCGGTGGCGGCGGTGTATTTCGGGTCTAAAGCTGCCATGAGCTTTGGTCGAGATGTTCGCCGGGCCCTGTTTCATCAGGTCAACGATTTCTCTTCGCGCGAAGTTGCGGTGTTTGGTGCGCCATCACTCATTACCCGTATCACCAACGATGTGCAGCAAGTGCAGATGGTTGTGCTGATGACGTGCACTTTATTGATCGGTGCGCCATTCACTGCAATAGGTGGAATTTTGTTGGCTATGCAACAAGACCTCTATCTGTCTCGTATTTTGATGATTTCAATTCCGATCCTGACGGCAATGCTCAGCCTGGTTATCTATGCGATGATTCCGACGTTTCGCAAGATGCAAGAGAGAATTGACCGCATCAACGAGGTATTGCGCGAGCAACTAACAGGTATTCGCGTGGTGCGGGCATTTGTGCGCGAGCCAGAAGAGATGCAGCGTTTCAGTACTGCCAACGCCCTTTTGACTCAGACTGCCCTGCGTGGTGGCCGTCTGCAGGCTCTCATGATGCCAATATCCATGCTGGTTGTGAACCTGGCGAGTGTTGCTGTTGTATGGGTTGGCTCCGACAGGATCAATGCACAGTTGATGCAACCAGGTGCAATGATCGCATTCTTGACGTACCTCACGCAGATATTGATGGCTGTGATGATGTCAACATGGATGGCGGCACTGATTCCTCGAGCAGCAGTGAGTGCAGAGCGAATTCAAGAAGTATTAGGCACTCCGTCATCGGTTGTGGTGTCATCGAATCCGATCACGAAATTAAATCAAACTGCTGTGCTTCAGTTTGACAAGGTTGGCTTTAGTTACCCAGGGGCGCAACATCCGGTTTTAGACAACATCTCATTTACAGTTCGAGCTGGTCAGACATTGGCGATAATCGGATCTACAGGTTCTGGGAAAACCACATTGATCAATCTGGTGCCTCGCTTATTCGATGCCACGCAAGGCGTGGTGTTGCTTGATGGGGTAGACGTACGTGAACTTGCACCAGAGGCATTGTGGTCCCGAGTGGGAATCGTGCCCCAGAAGCCATATCTATTTTCCGGAACTGTTGCAAGCAACCTTCGTTACGGGAAAGAGGATGCAACAGAACAAGAGATGTGGGAAATTCTTCGAATTGCCCAGGCCGAAGACTTTGTGCGAGCGATGCCAGAAGGGCTTAATGCAACAATTACCCAAGGCGGCACCAACGTGTCTGGGGGACAACGTCAACGTCTTGCTATTGCGCGCGCACTAATTCGTCATCCCGAGATCTATTTATTCGATGACTCATTTTCAGCACTTGACCTTGCAACAGATGCACGATTGCGCGCAGCCCTAATGCCCAGCGTGCGAGATGCTGTGGTGATCATCGTTGCTCAACGTGTATCAACAATTCGTAATGCTGATCAGATTTTGGTTTTGGAAGATGGTGAAACAGTAGGTCTTGGGACACATGAGGAATTGGTCATCAACTGCCCGACATACCAAGAAATTGTGTCATCACAGGCGACTGCGCATGGAGACGTGGCATGAGCAGTGACAAGGATAAATCAGTAAAGTCTCAGGCGCTTCCGGGTTCTGAGTTACGCCAAACCAGAATGCACACTGTTGGAATGCCGGTTGAAAAATCGGAAAACTTTGGTCTGGTTGCTCGCCGATTGATTAATCTGATGGCGGGTGAAAAGATTCTTGTTGGCTCCATCATGGCGATGGCCGTCATCAGTGTTGCAATGGTGGTGTCTGGACCAAAAGTTCTTGGTCATGCCACAGACATTCTGTTTGACGGGATGATGAAACGTGATGGTCGAACCGAAGTCAATTTCGCTTCGTTACATCGCACACTTGAAGTCGCTCTCGGGCTGTATGTCTTTTCGTTTTTGCTTTCTTATGGACAGACATTCCTGCTCGCTGGAGTGGTGCAACGAACCATGTTTAAGTTGCGCGCAGATGTTGAGAAGAAAATTCATCGGTTACCACTGAAATACATCGACAGTCAGTCGCGAGGAGACTTGTTGAGTCGAGTCACAAACGACATCGATAACATCTCACAGAGTCTGCAACAATCACTCAGCCAACTCATTACATCTATATTGACCATTATTGGTGTGCTCATCATGATGGTGTGGGTTTCGCCAATTTTGGCTCTTGTGGCGATCATTACTGTGCCTTTGTCGATCGGGGCAATGAAGAAAATTGCAAATCATTCAAAAAGAAATTCATTGCACAATGGGCTCAAACTGGTGCATTAAACGGTCTCGTTGAAGAAACTTTTACGGGGCATGCCATTGTGAAAACGTTTGGGCGCCAGCGTGAAGTGGAGGACAGATTCGCTGTGACCAACGAGAAGTTGTTTACAGCGGGGTTTGGTGCTCAGTTTATTTCTGGATCAATTCAGCCAGTAATGATGTTTGTTGGAAATCTTAACTATGTATTGATTGCGATCATCGGCGGACTGCGGGTCGCGTCTGGAACCATGGGTCTTGGAGATGTGCAGGCGTTCATTCAATATTCTCGGCAGTTCACTCAGCCATTAACCCAGACTGCCTCGATGATGAATGTGTTGCAATCGGGCGTTGCTTCTGCAGAGAGGGTCTTTGAAGTTCTTGATGCGCAAGAAGAAAGCACTGAACAAGTGCGAGTTGACTCACCCCCAACTAAAGGTCTTGTTGCGTTTGAACGTGTCACCTTTTCCTACGATCCAGATCGTGCGTTGATCGAAGATTTGTCGTTCGTTGTAGAACCAGGCAAGACGGTTGCGATAGTGGGCCCAACTGGAGCTGGAAAGACCACGTTGGTCAACCTTATGATGCGTTTCTACGACCTCGACGGTGGTCGTATTACGCTCGATGGAAGAGACATTGCAACTATTTCACGTCAGGAATTGCGATCAAACATAGGGATGGTGTTACAGGACACATGGTTATTCGGTGGGACTATTCGTGAAAATATCGCCTATGGAAACCCTGCTGCAACTGAGGAACAAATCCTGGCTGCGGCCAAGGCCACATATGTTGATCGTTTTGTGCATTCGTTACCAAAGGGTTATGACACTGTGCTAGATAATGAAGGCGGCGCAGTTAGTGCAGGCGAAAAGCAGTTGCTAACAATTGCGCGTGCTTTCTTAGCTGATCCTGCAATTTTAATTTTGGACGAAGCTACAAGTTCAGTAGATACTCGCACGGAAGTTCTAATTCAAAAAGCGATGACGGCGTTACGAGCACAGCGCACAAGCTTTGTTATTGCTCATCGATTGTCAACCATTCGTGATGCTGACACTATTTTAGTGATGGAAAATGGTCGCATCGTGGAGCAAGGCAACCATGAACAACTGCTCGCCGCTAAGGGCGCGTACGATCGTTTGTATCAATCTCAATTTGCAGCGCCTGCCACAGACATTGTCTAGGCGTACAAGCGAGACAAAATTATTTAGAGCTGCAGGCTCTTGATTTCAAGGAATTCCTCAAAGCCGTATTCGCCGAGTTCGCGGCCAACTCCGGACTGCTTGTATCCACCAAACGGGGCATTGGGATTAAACGCTCCACCATTGACCTCAACTTGACCAGTACGCATCCGCCGAGCAATGGCAATAGCTGCATCTTTATCGGCCGCCCACACTCCACCTGCAAGTCCGTAGACCGTTCCGTTGGCAATACGCACGGCATCATCAACATCATCAAATGGAATAATCACAAGAACGGGTCCAAAGATTTCTTCTTGGGCGATTGTCATGTCGTTTGTAACATTTGAAAACACAGTTGGCTTCACGTAGTAACCCTTATCGAGTCCAACTGGTGCCCCAAGCCCACCTGCAATCAGTGTTGCACCTTCGTCGATACCTTTTTGAATGTATGTCTGCACGCGATCACGCTGGGCTGCTGACGCGAGAGGTCCAAGGTTCATTCCTTCTGCGAAAGAATCTCCGACCTTCATGTTGGTTGCCACAAATGCTGCTGTCTCTTCTGCTTCTGCAAGTCGAGCCCGTGGAACTAGCATGCGGGTTAACGCTGAGCAAGTTTGCCCACTGTTGAGGAATGCCTTGCCAACACCTCCACCTACAGCTTTTTTGAAGGTCGCAGTGTCAAGATCATCACAGATGATGTTGGCGCTTTTGCCGCCAAGTTCGAGTGCAACTTTTTTGATGGTCCCTGCGCCGACTTGAGCAACACGCTTCCCAGCACGAGTGGAGCCAGTAAATGAAATCATGTCAATGTCCACGCTTGCTGCAATTGCTTCACCGACAACTGGTCCTGTTCCAGAAACGAGGTTGAACACACCAGCAGGCAGGCCAACATCGTGAATAATTTCAGCGAGTATAAATGCATCAATTGGTGCCACCTCGCTTGGCTTGAGCACAACGGTGCAACCTGCAGCCATTGCGTAAGCAACTTTTGCTGCGATCTGATGCAGTGGGTAGTTCCACGGCGTAATACAGCCCACGACACCGATTGGCTCGCGCACAACAACCGATGAACCTATTTCTTTTGAGTAGTTAAACGACTCGGCAATAACGGCTGCAGTCTTGAATGAGTTGATGGGGAGTCCAACTTGAATCATGGTGGACAGCATTTTGACCATTCCGGTCTCTCGTGAGATGACCGATGAAATCTCGTCCATGCGTGCACCGAGGGCATCGCCGATCTTGTTCATGTATGCAGCACGCTCAGAAGTAGGCAAAGAACTCCATGAACCAAAAGCTGCCTTGGCTGCTACAGCTGCAGCAGCAACATCGTCAGCGGTTCCTTCAGGAATGGTGGCCATGACCTCTTCTGTGAGTGAGTCATAGACCGAGATGGTGGTCGTCCCAGCAGAAGTGACCCATTGGCCGTTGATATAGATCTTGTCGTATGTGGTCATGGTGTCTCCGTTGATCGATGTACTCGCTACACGATACGGCTTAGACGAGCATTCACGGTGACGAGTTAGCGGGTAAGGGTAAAACCTTCGTAATTGTTGGCTGCAACTTCGGCACATTTGTCGGCGTAGGTCGGAAAGCCGAGCAATGGCATAAACACCCGTGGTTTCCCTGGCACGTTTGCGCCGAGATACCAACTGTTACACGACGGATACAAGGTGGAGTCAGCAACTGCATTCACGAACTCGACCCATTCCATTTGGGTTGCATCATCGGTCTCAATCGTGGCTATACCGTTCGATGTGAGGTGATCGATGCACTCAGTTATCCATTCAACGTGTTGTTCAATTGACATAATCATGTTGGTAAGTACCGATGGGCTACCAGGACCAGACACCATAAACATGTTTGGAAACCCAGAGACACTAAGTCCGAGATAGGTGAGTGGTCCAGCCGACCATGCATCAGCCAATGGCATGTTGTTGCGACCACGGATATCAATCTTTAGCAGCGACCCTGTCATTGCGTCGAAACCTGTGGCATACACCAGAACATCAAACGTGTACTCCTTGCCATCTGTGACAAGACCGCCTGCTGTTATCCGCTCGATTGGGGCATCGCTAATATCGACCAAACTGACATTTGCTCGATTGAAAGTTTCGTAGTATCCCGAGTCGAGGCACAGTCGCTTGCAACCAATGACGTATGTCGGCATTAACTTTTCTGCAGTTATCGGGTCTGCAACAATGCTCGTGATTTTTTCACGAACAAATTGAGCAACAAGTTGGTTGGCGTCTTGGTCCAGTAAGAAGTCGTTGTACGACGATAAGAATGCAAAGCCACCTTCCTGCCAGCGAAGCTCAAATTCAGCCAGGCGCTCTTGCTCGTCAGAATCAAGAACTGAGGCGTCATTGTGGCGTATACGTGAACCAAATGCCCCCATCTCTTTGCGATTGAGATCTCTAAATGTGTTGTAGTCGCCTTTTATCTCAGCGACATAGTTATGGTCGATTGTTTCATTACGTGCAGGAATCGAGTATTGCGCGTTTCGTTGAAAAATAGTGAGGTGAGCGGCTTGTTGGGCAATAATCGGAATACTTTGGATCGCAGAAGAGCCAGTACCGATAAGACCAACAGTTTTTCCCGTGAAGTCGAGACCATCGTGGGGCCATTTACCTGTGTGGTAAGTCTCTCCACTAAAAGTATCTGCACCGTCAAAGTTGGGGATATTGGTCGAAGACAAACACCCCGTTGCCATGACAACGAATCGTGAAGTAACAACATCGCCGCTGTCAGTAGTTGTAGTCCACGTAGCGCTGGGCTCATCGAAATGAGCAGATAACACTCGCGTGGAGAATTGGATGTCACGGCGCAGATCAAAACGATCTGCTACGTGGCCGGCATACGTGAGAATTTCTGGTTGCGAAGCATAACGCTCGGTCCAGTTCCATTCTTGTTGCAACGCGTCATCGAAACTGTACGAGTATTCGACACTTTCAATGTCGCATCGTGCACCGGGGTAGCGATTCCAATACCATGTTCCGCCAACATCAGTGCCTGCTTCAAAGACTTGAACAGAATGACCCATACCGCGCAAACGGTGAATCATGTACAAGCCAGCGAATCCTGCGCCGACAACGACTACATCAACTGATTTTTTCATAATGTCCCCCAGTTCATTTGAACTGAGACAGACACTACATTGATAAATTTAGTCGTGGTGAGTTGGACGCTTACCGAGACCGGGGCGCAGAGCGACCACGTGAGTCACCGCGTGAGTCACCGCGTGAGTCACCGCGTGAGTCACCGCGAGGACCGCCGGGACGGGCGCCGCCACCTGAGCGAGGACCACCAAAGGAACGTTCGCCGTCAGGACGT